>Ga0102938_10002330_pt1 | contig 14394 bp, 13 predicted proteins | sample SalPonR2_B_D2_MG_FD_84516 | JGI IMG/M metagenome (GOLD analysis project Ga0102938, IMG submission 84516) | Salt pond soil microbial communities from South San Francisco under conditions of wetland restoration - Salt Pond MetaG R2_B_D2_MG | ecosystem: Environmental > Aquatic > Marine >...
ACCTGGTCACGGCGGTTGGCGAACACGATGACACTGCTCGCCTCGTCGCTCCGCAAAAGGTTGCTCAACACGCGATAGCGCTGCTCACTGCTGACCAGGTAAATTTTCTGGTCGACGCTATCGGTGGCGACACTCTCGGGTTCAATCTCCACGGTCACGGGCTCGTACGTCCACTGCTGTGACAGATTGATGATGTCCTGCGTGAAGGTGGCAGAAAACAGCAGCGTTTGCCGGTTTTCCTTGCGCGGCGTCGCGCGCACGATGCGTTTCACCTGGGGGATGAACCCCATATCCAGCATGCGGTCCGCCTCGTCCAGCACGAGAATCTCCACATGGTCGAGATACAGGTCACGCCGCCCCATGAAATCCAGCAGCCGCCCGGGCGTGGCCACGACCAGGTCCACGATCTGCGATTGCAGCCGATTCAACTGCTTCTGGTAATCCATACCGCCAATCAGCGTCGCCACGCCCAGGGAGGTGTGCTTTGCCAGGTCTTCCGCATCGGCGGCTATCTGCATCACCAGTTCCCGGGTCGGTGCGATGACCAGGGCGCGCGGCTCCCCGAGGAAGCGCTCACCCTCCAGCGGATTACTCAACAGGTCGTTGAAAATAGTGATGAGAAATGCAGCGGTTTTTCCCGTGCCGGTTTGCGCTTTGCCAATCGCATCGTGACCCTGCAGGGTGTGGGGCAGCACCTGCCCCTGAATCGGTGAGCAGTATTCAAAGTTGAGATCAGCGACCGCGTGCAGCAGTTCATCGCGCAGGCCAAGGTCGTGAAAGCGCGTCACGCCCTCACGCGGCTCGACCACAAAATCCGCCGGTGACCATGCCGCGTCGGTTTTTTCCGCTTTGCGCGGACGACGCCGGCGACTGCCGCTCTTGCCCTCGCCCTTCGAGGTATTCTGCGGAGCCGGCGGCGGAGCGGCCTGCGCGGCCTCGGGTGAGGACTCCTGTCGAGGTGGCTGAGCCTGGCCGGCGCCGCCTCCCGACGACCCCTCGTCCTTGCTGGAGAGACGTCCTACGAGACTTTTGATCAACATTGCTTCCCTGTGACTGGTAACGAAGCGCGCTAGTCTAACACTTCCACGGACGAATTTGTCCCCGGCCCGCCGCTCACTCCCGCGGGGGGCAGATTCGGGCCAGCCAGTAATCCAGGCTGGTGTAGCGGCCCCCGCCGGTAAAGAGCAGCACCAGCAACATGACCAGATAGGTCGCGGCGAACTCGATGCCATTGTTGAGGATTACAAAGTTGCCCCGGGCCGTCAGCCAGGCATAATTCCCATGCTCGCGCAGGATCTCACGCGCCGCGCCAAGCCGCTCTGCAACCTGCGGTGCGCTGGAGTCGGCGATGGCAGCCCAGCCGTTCGACCAGTGCACCGCGAAAATCGCCACCACCATGGTAAATATCAGGGGTATCGAAATCCATCGCGTGGCAAGACCAAGCAACAACAGGAATGCGCCGACAAATTCCGTATAGGCGGCGAGATAGGCCAGCAGCGTGGGGAAAGGCAGGCCCAGGCCCCAGTCCGGGTTGCCAAACCACTCGATGGTGCTTTCCATACCGCTGATTTTCTGTCTGCCCGCCATCAGGAGCGGGAAAAACAGGTAAAGACGCAGGGCCAGTGGCGCCAAACCGTCAAGGAGAGTTAACCGGGGAAAAATCGTGTTGTGTATACTGCGATACCACTGAGCAAGTGCGTACATGTAGTTGGCCCGACAGACATTGAAACTGTGTGACAGCAAAATGCCGCGAAAGGTTGCAACGGGCTGCAGGATTCCCCTGAACGAATGCCTACTCGCCTGAACCCGGGTCCGAAGCGGCCGCTCCTGGTGATCGCCCGCGCAGAGATTGGCGGCCTGCTGGCCATTGCCTGGCCGATGTTGATTGCGCAACTTGCACAGACTGCCACCGGCGTGGTCGATACGGTCATGGCGGGCCATTACAGCGCCGCCGACCTGGCTGCCATCGCAATTGGCTACAACATCTGGCTACCGCTGTACCTGTTTTTCATTGGCGTCATGCTGGGTGCCACCACCCTGATCGCTCGCGATTTCGGGGCCGGCAGGTTCCAGCGTATCCGCGCCGTACTGCCGCAGACGCTGTGGCTGGCGATTGCGCTGGGGCTGGTCGCCGGACCCGTGTGTTATTTTGCCGGCACACTCCTGGATCGGCTCCCGCTGGACCCGGGAACCGCGGAGCGCAGTGCCGCCTACCTCCGGGCCGTGGCGTTCGGTATGCCCGCGGCGGCGGTGTTCCAGGCCCTGCGATGCTACACACAGGGCATCGGCATCATGCGGCCCTTCGCCATCGCCAGCGTGCTCGGTTTCCTCGCCAACATCCCGCTGAACTACGCGCTCATCTACGGTCACTGGGGGGCGCCGGAAATGGGCGCTGCCGGCTGCGGCTGGGCCACGGCCATTTCCATGTGGTTGAGCACCCTGCTGATCGGGTTTTACATTCTCCGCGCGCGGGCACTTGCCCCCTTCCTGCCGACACGGCTTTTGGCGGCGCCCCGGGTCGCCATCCTCGGCGGTGTCGCGCGCATCGGGCTGCCCATCGGGCTGTCGTTTCTGCTGGAGGTAACCGTATTCTCCATAATCGGTCTCGGAGTCGCGACGCTGGGCGATGCCGCGATGGCTGCACACCAGATCGCCTACAACATGTGGGATGTGGTGTACATTTTCCTGGTGAGCGTGGGCTCGGCCATGGCAACGCGCGTGGGCCACGCCATCGGTGCCGGCGATCGCCAGCGGCTGCTGGTTGCTATCGGCTGCGGCTCCTCAATCACCCTGCTGGCAGGCATCGCCGGCATGACCGCGTTGCTGGTTCTGCCGGGGCCGCTGATTGGAGCGTACACCGATGACCCGGAGATTCGCAGCGTGGCCATGGCACACATCGGCATGGCCGCAGTATTTGTGCTGATTGACGCGATGCAGGTGACCGCAGCCTTCTGTCTGCGCGCCTTCAAGGACACGTTGTTTCCCTTCCTGGTGCTGTGCGGCTGCTATTGGCTGGTGACCTTGCCCCTGGGATTCTGGCTGGGGGTGGTCGCCAGCGACGACCCACTGCAAGGTGCGCTGGGATTCTGGAAAAGTATGATTACCGGTATCGTGCTGAGCACGCTGATCCTGCTCGCGCGCCTGCTGCGCACCCTGCTACAGCCACTGCCCGCCCCGGAGCAGGCCCGCGAGCCGGCAGTGCAGGTCGGTATCAACCCCGGGGATAACAGACAGGATCTCTAGCGCCTGCCCGCACTTCAAACCCGGCTGGCCGTCCCCGTGCGCTGCACGCCCGCGCAGTCGGGACAGTCCGGGCGCGGCGTCAGTTTCAGGGTCCTTATGTCCATACTCGCGAAGTCCAGCAGCAGCAGGCGGCCACGCAGGGGCTCGCCAAATCCACTTAATACTTTTATCGCTTCCATCGCCTGCCAGGCCCCCAGCACCCCGACCACCGGGGCCAATACCCCGCTGTCGCTGCAACTGAGCGCAGCGTGTGCCTCACCCTCTGCATACAGGCAGCGATAGCAGGGGCCGCCGCGGGCAGGATCAAACACCGCGAGTTGTCCCTCGGCGCGCACCGCCGCGGCGGACACCAGCGGGATTGCCGCGGCTATACAGGCCCGGTTCAACGCAAAGCGCACGGGGTAGTTGTCGCTGGCATCCACCACCAGGTCAACTGATTGCAATTGCAATAGTGTCGGCAAATCAGCGGCGACAAGGTTTGTCTCAATCACCTCCACCTGCGTTTCACTGTTCAGCGCGGCAATCGCCGCGGCGGCGGAGCGCGCTTTGTTGACACCGACATCGTCTTCGCCGTGGGCAATCTGACGCTGCAGATTACTCAACTCGACGCAATCGCCGTCTGCCAGCACCAGCCTGCCGACACCGGCACTTGCCAGATACAGGGCCGCCGGGCTACCGAGTCCCCCCAGCCCGACGAGCAGTACGCTTGCCCGCAGCAGCGCCTCCTGCCCCGCGACGTCAAACCGGTGCAACAACAGCTGCCGAGCATAGCGTTCGAGCTGCTCGTCACTCAGCATCCAGGCAGCCTCCGGATACGCGCTCAAGACCGGCCAGATCGCTGCGCGTCTCGACCGCGACAAAACCCGCGCAACGCAGCATGTCGCGCACCCCGTCGCCCTGTTCGCTGCCGTGCTCCAACAACAACCAGCCGCCGCTAGCCAGGTGGGCCGGCGCAGCGGTGATCACACGCCGCAGATCGGCAAAGCCCTGCTCTGGCGACGCCAGCGCACTGCGCGGCTCAAAGCGCAGGTCACCACGTTCGAGGTGCGGGTCATCCGGGTCGACATACGGCGGATTGGCAAGCACCAGCTCGAAACGCTCTGTCGCCAGCGCCGAGAACCAGTCCGACTGCAGCAAGCGCAGACGGTTCGGAGCATGTCGCGCCGCGTTGGCGCGGGCGACATCCAGTGCCCGGGCGCTGCTGTCGACCGCCGTGACGCGCCAGGCGCTGCGTTCGCTCGCCACCGCCAGCGCAATTGCGCCACTGCCCGTACCCAGGTCGAGAACCGCTGCAGAGGCCTGCAGCGGCAGCTCCAGTGCCCAGGCCACCAGCGTCTCGGTCTCGGGCCGTGGAATCAATGTTGCATCCGTCACCGCGAGCTGCAGCGACCAGAATTCGCGCGAACCAAGCAGGTAGGCCACCGGCTCTCCCCGCCCGCGGCGGGCCAGGAGCTCCTCAAATAGTGCCTGTTCTTCAGCCGCCACCGCTTCTTCGGGCCAGGTGTAAAGCCAGCTGCGCGGCCGCGCGAGGCAGTGGCTCAACAATATCTCGGTGTCGCGCCGGGCGCTCGCGGAAGGTAGCCCCGCGGCCTTGCCCAATAGCTCCCGCACCGTCGCCATCAGCGCCCCGTGTGCCCGGTGGGTCTGCCGCGTGACCCAACGCGATCAAACAGCATCAGGCGTCTGCCAGGGCCGCCAGCTGATCGGCTTGATACTCCTGTCGCAGGGGGTCGATCACTGCACCCAGGTCGCCCTGCATCACCTCCACCAGCTTGTAAAGCGTGAGGTTGATACGATGATCCGTGAGGCGCCCCTGGGGAAAGTTATAGGTACGGATACGGTCCGAACGATCACCGGTTCCCACCAGGTTACGGCGCGTGGCGGCCTGCTCGTCAGCCTGTTTGTCCTGTGCGCTGGTGAGCAGTTTGGCCTGCAGCAGCGCCATCGCGCGGGCACGGTTCTTGTGCTGTGAGCGCTCATCCTGACAATCCACCACCACGCCCGTCGGCAAGTGCGTGATCCGTACGGCGGAGTCGGTCTTGTTGACGTGCTGCCCCCCCGCACCCGAGGCCCTGTAGGTATCGATGCGCAGGTCCGCCTTGTTGATTTCAATTTCATCCACCGCCTCCACTTCGGGCATTATCGCCACTGTGCAGGCGGAGGTGTGGATCCGCCCCTGGGATTCTGTCTCCGGCACGCGCTGCACGCGATGCGCCCCGGATTCGAACTTCAGGTGGGCGTACACGTCGCGACCCTCCACGCGCGCAATCAGCTCCTTGTATCCACCGTGTTCACCGGGTCGCTCCGTCAACACTTCTACCCGCCAGCCGCGAAGTTCCGCATAGCGAGAATACATACGAAACAGGTCCCCGGAGAACAGCGCCGCTTCGTCGCCTCCGGTACCGGCACGGATTTCCAGGAACACGTTGTGGGAATCCATGGGGTCACGGGGCAGCATCAGCGCCTGCAGCTCGCTCTCAAGTGCCACCAGGCGCTCGTCCGCCTTGGCGATCTCTTCACGCGCCATCGCCACCATATCGCTATCCGTATCGTCGAGCATGGCACGGGCCTCGCCGAGGTCGGCCTGCACCGCGGTGTACTCGGCATAGCACCTGACCACTTCCTCCAGCTCCGCATACTCCCGCGAGAGGTCGCGGAAGCGGCTCTGGTCGGCAATGGTCTCGGCGTCACCGAGCAGGGCGGACACCTCTTCATGCCGGTCCGTCAGGGTGTCCAGCTTGGTCAGCAGGGAGCCCTTCATTGCAGGGTACGCCGCGCGGTGTCTGTTGCGCCGGGGGGAACCTCGAGCTCGTCGATATCGGGCGGATTCCCAGAGGTCTCGCGCGCCGGGCCCGCCTCCCCCAGCCCCAGCAACTGACGTGCGTACTCCAGCCGGTCGTGCCTGCCATCGAGGCTCGCCTGCTTGATGGCCGTGGTCGGCGCATGAATCAGTTTGTTGGTCAGGGCATTCGCCATGCGCGCCATCACCTGCTCTGGCGCCTCGCCGCGGTCCAGCGCGCGCAGCGCACGGTTGAGTTCACTCTCGCAGAGCCGCTCGGCCATACTGCGGTAGGCCTTGACGTCGTCGACCACCGCAAGGCTGCGCGCCTCGTCGAGGTATACACGCACACCCTCATCAATAATGACATCCGCTTTGCGCGCCTCACTGTGACGGCTGCGCAGGTTCTCGTCGACGATCTCGCGCAGGTCGTCGACGCTATACAGGTAGACATCGCGAAGTTCGCCGACCTGCGCTTCAATATCGCGCGGCACCGCGATGTCAACCATCAGAAAAGGCCGGTGCTTACGCACCTTCAACGCCTGCTCGACCGCGCCCTTGCCGAGAATCGGTAGCTGGCTCGCGGTAGAAGTGATAACGATATCCGCGTGCACGAGCTGCGCCGGAATCTCGGAAAGCAGTACCGCCTCGGCGCCGAACTTCTGCGCCAGCTCACGCGCCCTGCCCAGGGTGCGATTGGCGATAACAATGCGCTGCACGCCCGCCTCAACGAGATGGCGGGCCACCAGTTCCACGGTTTCACCCGCGCCCACCAACAGGGCATTGCACTGGGTCAGGTTGGAGAAGATGTGTCCGGCGAGGTCCACCGCGGCGTAGGCCACCGATACCGGGTTCTCGCCGATCGCCGTATCCGTGCGCACGCGCTTGGCGAGCGAAAACACCCGTGGAAACAGACGCCCCAGTTGACTGCCCACGGTACCCGCTTCGGCCGCAACCGCGAAGGCCGACTTCAGCTGGCCAAAAATCTGCGGTTCCCCGAGGACCATGGAGTCCAGCCCGCTCGCAACCTCCACCAGGTGCCTCAGGCCCACAGCATTGTCGTAATGGTAGGCGCAGCGGTGGATATCCTCGCCTGACAGGTGGTGGTAGTTGGCTAACCAGTTTATAAGCTGCGTTGCAGCCGGCCCGCTTGCCTGTCCCTCGGTAACAATCGCGTACAGCTCGGTGCGATTGCAGGTCGAGAGGATCACCACCTCGTCGACAGCGCACGCCTCCCGCGCATCCAGCAGCGCTTCAGCCATTTGTTCGGGCGCGAAAGCGACACGCTCGCGCATTTCCACGGCGGCGGAACGATGGCTGATCCCCAGGGCGATGAAATTCATGACAGGTGTAGCAAGCTCCGCTGCGCAAAGTCCAAACATCACGCGTTGTATGCGTGAACCGGGCACTATTCTCTTGTTGCATAACGCCCCACGCTGATTTTAGCAATTCGCACGCCAAAAAGCAGCGAGGGCGGCGAACGCCGGGGAAGCGGCGGGCAGCCTGCTTGGGTTTCAGGTGCGGGGTGTGTCATTATGCCGGCTGTCATCCCGTCGGATCACGCCACCACTTTCGAACATGCCGCGCCATTACGCCATCGCCGTATTCGTCGCTTTCCTGGTTGCCTGCACAGCGCAGGCACCTGTGGAAGCACCCCTGCAGCCGCCGCCTGCGGCGCCAGTCGTGGCGGAAGTACCCGAGCGACCCTTCCCGAATGACAGCCTGTACGCGCTTCTGGTGGCGGAATTCGCTTTGCGCAGGGGGGCCTACGACATCGCCCTGGAGCAATACAGGGCGCAGTCGCCCGAGCTACGCGATGTTGGCGTAAGTGCACACACCACACAGATATCACAATTTCTCCACCGCGATCAGGACACCCTGCAGGCAGCGCAACTCTGGGTAGAACTCGCCCCCGGAGACATGAATGCGAGGAACAGCCTGGCGACGCAGCTCGTGTCCAGCGGGCGCGGCGCAGAGGCGCTGCCGCACCTGGCAGAAATAGAGCGCCAGGGGCACGGCGCCAATTTTCCCATCGTGCTCAGCAACCTCGAGCGTCTCACGCCAACCGAGCGCGATGCGCTGGCAGAGGACCTGGATGCATTAAGCGACGAGTTCCCGGACAACGGCAGCCTGTTGTTCGCGCAGGCCTTGCTGCAGTATGAGATGTCGCAACCTGAGCTCGCGCTACAGACCCTCGCGGCGCTGTTCGAACTGGAGCCTGCCCAGCCACAGGCGCTGCTCCTCGAGGGGCGCATACGCAACACGCTTGGCGACCCACGGCCTTATGCCCGTATCGAGTCAGTACTCGCCGACGATCCCGACAATCGCGCCCTGCGCCTGCGCTACGCGCGCCTGCTCACAGGCTCCGACATGCCCGCCGCGCGCAGGCAGTTTGAAATTCTCTCGAAACAGGCGCCCGACGACGCCGACCTGCTGTACTCGCTGGCCCTGATCAGTCGCGAGACCGGCGACTCAGAGGCCGCCCGCGCCTACCTCCGGCAGCTACTTGAGCTCGGCGAGCGCCAAAACGCCGCGCGCTACTACCTGGGTCGAATCGCGGAAGACGCGGATGATATCGACTCGGCCCTGGATCATTACCAGGCAGTGCGGCCGGGCGATGAGTATCTGGCGGCGGTCAACCGTATCGGTCTTATTTTCATCAGCTCGGGGCAACTGGATCGCGCCAGTGCATGGTTCCAGACCCAGCGCGAAAACTACCCGACGCAGCGCGAATCGCTGTTTGGTATGCAAGCTGAGTTGCTGGACACGGCGGGCTACACCCGCGAGGCGCTGACGCTACTGGATTCAGCGCTGCAAAGCACACCGGAGGCAACTGCGCTTCTCTACTCGCGCGCGATGATCAGCGAAAGACGCGACGACCTCGACGCGATGGAGGCCGATCTCCGCACTATCCTTGCGCAGGATGCCGACAACGCCACGGCGCTGAATGCCCTCGGCTATACGCTGGCCAACCGCACACAACGCCTGGATGAGGCATTGCAACTCATCACCCGCGCACTGGCACTGGAGCCGGATGAGCCCGCCATTCTCGACAGCATGGGCTGGGTACTGTTCCGGCTCGGCCGCCTCGCGGAGGCCCTGCAATACCTGACGCGGGCCTACGCCGAGTTCCCCGACCCCGAGGTGGCGGCACACCTCGGGGAAGTACTCTGGGCGAGTGGCGACCGACAACGCGCGCGCGACATCTGGCGGGAGGCGGCCATGCTCGACCCCAACCACCCGATACTGCGCAGTACACTGGAGCGGCTGCAGGTGACATTACCTGAAGTACCCCCGCCAGAGAGCACCCGGGACGCGGGTAGCTGAACATGCCGCGCTTCACGGTACTCTGCCTGCTGCTGACAATGCTCGCGGCCTGCAGCACCCTGGAGCGGCGCGCGCCGCCGAGCGCCTCCTGGGCCGAGCACGCCGCGGCCGTCGCCGCTGTCGACGAGTGGACTGCGCGCGGCAAAATGGCGCTGCGCAGTACGGCGGCACAGGAATCGGCGAGTATCCAGTGGCAGCAGCGCGGGACGCGGGCCCATGTGCGCCTGAGTGGCCCGATGGGGGTGGGCGCCACGGAAATCTTCAGTGATGGCACCGAACTGGATATCCGCCAGGGCAGCGAGCGCCGTATCCTGGACATCTCGTCGCCGCGGGCGATCATGCTCAACACTGGCTGGGATCTGCCGCTGGCAGCTCTACCCTACTGGATACGCGGCCTGCCGGAGCCCGATACGGACATCCAGAGGCGCAGTATCGAGCCCGACACAGGCTTGCTGCGCACACTGCGCCAGCGAGACTGGGAGATACGCTATCTCACTTATGATCGCTTCGACACGCTCATGCTGCCTACCCGGCTCACCGTGGAAAATGGCGATACCCGCGCCACGCTCCTGATCCGCCACTGGGATAGCGGAGCGGACTGATGGCCGCACTGGAACTCCTGTCGCCGGCCAAACTCAACCTCTTCCTGCACATCACTGGGCGGCGAGCCGACGGGCTGCACGAGTTGCAGACGGTATTCCAGCTACTCGACTGGGGTGATTCGCTGCATTTCTCGACAGATACCAGCGGCGAGGTGCGCCTGAGCGGCGATGACCTGGGCCTGGCACACGAGGACAACCTCATCACGCGCGCCGCGACACTGCTGCAGTCCGGCACGCTCGGGGCCACCATCCATATCCGCAAGCGCATCCCCGCCGGGGGCGGCCTCGGCGGAGGCAGTTCCAACGCCGCCACCACGCTGCTGGCACTGAACCGCCTGTGGAGGTGTAACCTGGGCCCGTCGGAGTTGATCGCGCTCGGGGGCTCGCTGGGTGCCGACGTGCCGGTATTCGTCGCGGGCCACAGTGCGTGGGCGGAAGGTACCGGCGATATTCTCACGCCGCTGGAACTTCCGCCGCGCTGGTACCTGATCGTGGTGCCCGATTGCCACGTGTCCACCGCTGAAATATTTTCCCACCGGCAATTGACACGCAACTCCACCCACATCAAAATACCGGCCTTTTTTCAGGGGTACTCCCGCAACGACTGCCAGCCGCTTGTCAGGCGCCTTCATCCGGAAGTCGACAAGGTGCTACGTTCGCTGGAAGAGTTGGGAGAGGCCCGGTTGACCGGGACCGGCGCGAGCGTATTCGTCGGCTACGACAGTGCAGAACAGGCTGAGGAAGCGCGCAGTCGCCTGCCCATCGAGTGGCAATGTATCGTGGCGCGAGGCGTGAACAGGTCGCCCGTGACTGCCGCCCTGGCCTGAACTGACAACACATTGGGGTGTCGCCAAGTGGCAAGGCACCGGGTTTTGATCCCGGCATTCGGAGGTTCGAATCCTCCCACCCCAGCCATATTGACAGCGCCTGCAGCAGGCAATCGACAGGCGCTTCGCTTTTGCGCCAAGCACATGCGGCCACTCACGCTGGCCCAGGGGTAAATCGCCGTGTCCTCCAAAATGATGGTCTTCACCGGGAACGCCAATCCCGACCTGGCCCAGAAAGTCGCGAGCCGCCTGTATTTATCGCTGGGCAAAGCCAACGTGGGCCGTTTCAGTGACGGCGAGACGGCCGTGGAACTCAACGAGAACGTGCGCGGCAAAGACGTCTTCGTTCTGCAGCCCACCTGCGCCCCCACCAACGACAACCTGATGGAGTTGGTAGTGATGATTGATGCCCTGCGCAGGGCATCCGCAACCCGTATCACGGCGGTGGTGCCCTACTTCGGCTACGCTCGCCAGGATCGCCGCGTGCGTTCCGCCCGGGTCCCCATCACAGCGAAGGTCGTGGCCGACATGATGGTGGCGGTCGGCGTGGACCGCGTACTGACGGTCGACCTGCATGCTGAACAGATCCAGGGCTTTTTCCATTGCTCAGTCGATAACGTCTATGGTTCGCCCGTATTGAAAGATGACATCATGGACTGCGACTACAACAACCTGATGGTGGTGTCGCCGGATATTGGCGGCGTGGTGCGCGCACGCGCCATCGCCAAGCAGCTTAACGATGCCGACCTCGCGATCATCGACAAACGTCGCCCCAAGGCCAACGAGGCCCGGGTAATGAATGTGATCGGTGAAGTGGATGGCCGCACCTGCCTGCTGGTGGACGACATGGTCGACACCGCGGGCACGCTGTGCCAGGCCGCAAACGCGCTCAAGGAGCGCGGAGCGGCGCGCGTCGTCGCCTACTGCACCCATGCGGTGCTGTCGGGCAATGCGCTGGAGAACCTGAAGACTTCCCAGCTGGACGAACTGGTGGTCACCGACACCATTCCGCTCAGCGAAGCGGCGCGATCCATTGAAAAAATTCGCCAGCTGACTATCGCCGACCTGCTGGCGGAATCCATCCGCAGGGTGGCAAACGAAGAATCCATCAGCGCGCTGTTCCAGTAGGGCGGCGCACAACCCACTCACTGTTGCGCCGGTCGCAAGCGCCACGGTGATTACTCAAAGGAGTCACGACTATGTCGGACCAGTTTGATATAAACGCACAGGTGCGGGAAGACATGGGGAAAGGTGCGAGCCGCCGCCTGCGTCGTCTCGCTGATCTCGTCCCGGGCATACTGTATGGCGGAGACAAAGACCCCATGCCACTGAGTCTGGTGCGCAAGGATCTCGAGAAGTCGATGGAGAACGAGGCATTCTTCTCGCAGATTCTGAACCTGCACATCGATGGCGGCCAGGAAAAGGCGATCCTCAAGGATCTGCAGCGCCACCCCGCCAGGAACTCGGTGCTGCATGCGGATTTCATGCGCATCAACGAGAACGAGCCACTCAAGGTTAACGTGCCGATTCACTTCATCAACGAGACCACCTGCAAGGGTGTTAAGCTGCAGGGTGGCGTCATCCAGCACCAGGTCACGGATATCGAAATTCTCTGCCTGCCGGCGGACATCCCCGCCTATATCGAAGTCGACATGGCGGACATGGAAATAGGGCAGATCGTGCACCTCTCGGAAATCCCCCTGCCGGAGGGCGTGACCTCCGTGGCCCTGTCCCTCGGGGAAGACCACGACCTGGCAGTCGCCTCGGTGTTCGAGCCGCGCGTGGCCGAAGTCGAGGAAGGCGAGGAAGCCGCGGCGGTCGACGACAGCGGTGAAGAAGCCGGCGAAGACGACGACAAGGACGACAGCGAGGACTAGCCTCCTCGCTGGGCTCCACGCGATCGCGGTGCGCATGCGATGCCGGTGAAACTCCTCGTGGGGCTGGGAAACCCGGGCAGCCAGTACCGCGGCACCCGGCATAATGTCGGTGCCGACTTCGTGGAGGAACTGGCGCACAAGCACGGCTGCACTCTGCAGCCGGAATCCCGCTTTTTCGGCATGACCGGGCGCATCACTGCATCCGGTCACGACCTGCGCCTGCTGATACCGACCACCTTCATGAACCTCAGCGGCAAGGCGGTTGGCGCGATGGCAGGTTTTTTCAAGCTTGCACCGGAAGAAATTCTGGTGGCTCACGATGAGCTGGATATTCCGCCGGGCAACGCCCGTTTCAAAAGCGGTGGCGGGCACGGTGGGCACAACGGCCTGCGCGATATTATCCCGGCACTCGGTAACAATCGGGATTTTCTCCGCCTGCGCATCGGTATCGGTCATCCCGGCAGCGCTGCGCAGGTGACCGGCTATGTGCTGGGGGCACCCTCCACGGCTGACCGGGCGCGTATGGATGCGAGCATTGATGCCGCCATCGCCGCGCTGCCGTTGTTACTGGAAGGCAAACTTACCCGGGCGATGACGCAGTTACACAGCTTCCACGCGCCCTGAAACACCCCTGAGGAGACTCCATGGGCTTTAAATGCGGTATTGTCGGCCTGCCCAACGTGGGCAAGTCCACCCTGTTCAACGCCCTCACCCGCGCGGGGATTGGCGCCGAGAACTTCCCATTCTGCACGATTGAGCCGAATGCCGGCGTAGTACCCGTGCCCGACCCGCGACAGCGGGAGATTGCCGCGATCGTGCAACCGGAGCGGGAAATCGCCACCACCATGGAATTCGTGGATATTGCCGGTCTTGTAGCGGGTGCCTCGCGAGGGGAGGGGCTGGGCAACCAGTTTCTCGCCAATATTCGCGAGACCGACGCCATTGCCCACGTGGTGCGCTGTTTCGAGGATGAGAATGTCATTCACGTGGCCAACCGGATCAACCCGCGCAGCGATATCGAAGTGATCAACACCGAGCTTGCCCTCGCCGACCTGGAGAGCTGTGACAAGCAACTGGCCAGGGTCCAGCGCACAGCCAAGGGTGGCGACAAGGAGGCCATCGCGTTGAAGGCACTGCTGGAATCGAAACTGCTGCCGCATTTAAATGAGGCTCAACCGGTAAGATCACTGCCACTCGACAGCGACGAACGCAAACTCCTGCGACAGCTTTTCCTGTTGACCGCGAAACCCACCATGTACATTGCCAACGTTGACGAAAATGGTTTCGAGGACAACCCGCACCTGGATGCCGTGCGCGAGATTGCCGCCGCCGAGAACGCGGCAGTGGTGGTCATCTGCAACCAGCTCGAAGCGGAAATCGCCGACCTGGAAGACGCCGAACGCATGGAGTTTCTGCAGGAGATGGGAATGGACGAGCCGGGCCTGGATCGCGTCATTCGCGCCGGCTACGAACTGCTTGAACTGCACACCTATTTTACCGCGGGACCCAAAGAGGTGCGCGCCTGGACGGTAAAAGTCGGGGCCACGGCACCGGAGGCCGCCGGCGTCATACATACCGACTTCCAGAAAGGGTTCATCCGCGCCGAGGTAATCGGCTACGAGGATTTTGTCACCCTCGGCGGCGAACAAGGGGCCAAGGATGCGGGACGCTGGCGACTGGAAGGCAAGGACTATGTCGTCGCGGACGGCGATGTCATCCACTTCCGATTCAACGTGTAG
>Ga0102938_10002331_pt1 | contig 14391 bp, 12 predicted proteins | sample SalPonR2_B_D2_MG_FD_84516 | JGI IMG/M metagenome (GOLD analysis project Ga0102938, IMG submission 84516) | Salt pond soil microbial communities from South San Francisco under conditions of wetland restoration - Salt Pond MetaG R2_B_D2_MG | ecosystem: Environmental > Aquatic > Marine >...
CGCCGGGTTGTAAATGCCGTCCGGGTGCTCGCGTTCGACCAGGCCGACGACGATGGCGTCGTGCAGCGCCATTTCTTCCTTGACCTCGTTGTGAAACACGCGGTCCGGCTGGTCGTCCGGCAGCATGTTCTCCGGGTCGGTGTCGATCTGGATACGCGGGATTTGCAGGCCGAGCACGATCGTCAGCGCCAGCGCAAGCACGTAAATGAGTCGCGGACGCGACAGGGCGATTTCCAACAGTGCCTTTTTCACGTCATGCTCTCCAGTTCGCGTCGCCGCCGTGCGGCCGGATCCTGCCATGGTCCTCGGCTTTACAAGGCCAGCATAGTAAATTAGGAAACACTAATATGCAATTTCCTTTGTTCTGTTTAACATGGCGCGGAACGGGCGCGGCGACCTTGACCTGGATCAATCGAGCAGGCCGGCACGGCTGGCACCTTGGGACGAAACGGCGGCCGTGCAACGGCGATCGTCATTGCGGAGAGACCGGATCATGAATGAGCGCGACCTTGAAGCCGCGGTGTTGCGCGCGCTGGAGCGGGCGACTGACGGTGTCGGCGACAAGCCGATCGAGCCTGATGAGCCCCTGGCGGTGCAGTTCGACCTGGATTCCGAACGCTTTTTTCACGCCCTGGCGCGTGAAACGGGCATCGACATCCCGGTGAAAGACCGGTCCCGCCTGTCCACGCTGTCGGGTTGCATGGAGTACCTGGCGGGTGGGCTGGACGCCTAGGCGGCTGCGCGCGCCCATGAACGCCGCCGTCGGAATCGCCGGTCCCTCGGAGATTGCTGTGCGGGCGGGCGGCGAGATGGCGGCGGCGGGCGGCAATGCCGTCGACGTTGCGGTGGCGGCCACCTTTGCGGCCCTGTCCACCGAGGTGGGCATCGTCGGGCTGGACGCCGGCGCCTTCATCACGGTATGGGGTCCCGGCGAAGCCCCGGTGGTGATCGACGGAGGCGTCGCGATGCCGGGCGTCGGCCGGCCGGGGGAACGCTTCGGCGCGGCGGGGCGGGCGGTGGCGCTGGACTATGGCGGCGGCATGCGCACCATCGTCGGCTACGGCGCCGTCGGAGTCGGTGGTGCCGTCGCGGCGTTGGGCGAGGCTTCGGCGGGCTGGGGACGGCTCGGCTGGGCGGACCTGCTGCAACCGGCCGCCGAGCAGGTGCGCGACGGTTTCCCGCTGGGCACGGCCTCCCATACCTGGCTGCAGTACAGCCATCAAGAGATCTTCGGCTGGCAGGCCGAGAGCAGGGCCGCGATTCACGATCCGCGCGGCGGCTTGCTGGCGCCCGGCGCGCTGGTGCGCGTGCCCGGGCTGGCCGACACCCTGGCGGAGTTGGGACGCGAGGGGCCGCAGGCCTTTTACACCGGCCGGCTGGGCGCGGCGATCGCCGCGTGCGTCGAGGCGGGCGGCGGCCTCATGGGCGCGCAGGACCGCGCCGCCTACCGCGCGCTCAGGCGCGAGCCCATCCACTGCGCCGTGGACGACTGGTCCATCGCCCTGCCGCCACTGCCGACCGTCGGCGGCGCCGCGCTGGCCGCTATGCTGGCCCGCGTCCGGGGCGCGCCGGCGGGCGCCTGGACGCCGGAATCAGTGGCCGTGCTCGCGGCTGCGCAGCGCGAGGTGTTCGAATTCCTCAGGGCGACGCCCGCGGACCAGGCGCCCGATGTTTTCCTGGCGCGCGTGCTCGACTGGGCGAAACGGGGCGGCGATCCCCGCGCGATCGAATCGCCTTCTACCGTCCACGTATCGGCCATGGATTCGTCGGGGCTGGCCTGCGCGGTCACAGCGTCTTCGGGATACGGTTCCGGCGTCATGGTCCCGGGAACGGGCATCTGGCTGAACAACTGCCTGGGCGAGCTGGAACTGAACCCGCGCGGCTTCCACGGCCTGCCGCCCGGCGAGCGCATCAGCTCCAACATGGCGCCGGTGGCCGCGCGCAGCACAGGCGGGGACGCGCTGGCCGTGGGCAGCCCGGGGGCCGAGCGGATCACCACCGCCCTGCTGCAGGTCATCCTGAATTTCATGCGCCTGGGCATGAGCCTGGAGGAAGCGCTGGCGGCGCCGCGGCTGCACGTCGAGCTGGCGGACGCCGGCTGGCAGGTCGCCGCGGAACCCGGTTTGCCGCTGGCATCGGTGGAGATGCCGTGTCGCGTGTTCGACGGCTTGTCGATGTTCTTCGGCGGCGCGGGCGCCGTGCTGCGCGAGGCCGACGGCACGCTGGTGGCGGCAGCCGATCCCCGTCGGCAGGGGGCCGCCATGGTCGTTGACAGGGAATGACGCCGCGAGGATATGCCGCAGGCGATCGTTGACCTGCGGCAAGCGCGCCGGGCCCGCAAGAACTATGCTTGGAGTGGGCTCAGGGAAGCACGAGGGAATGTGCCGGAGCCTGCTCGACTGCCACCTGCCGCCGTCTACTGCTGTTCCGGCTTGGCCGTTTCGCTGAAAGCCTGCGAGATCGCCGCCACCGCCGCGTAGGCCTCGTCCGGCCGCGCGACGCGCGCCACGTGGAATAGCGCATCGCCCTCGTTGACCAGCGGCAGGCTGTTGCGCCCGATCACGATCCCCTCGTGGGGTGCGTCGACGCGCGATTCCTGCGTGCCGAAGGGATCCGAGACGCGTCCCAGCAGTTGCCCTTCCGAGACGTGCTGGCCGAGCCGGATGGCGCTGCGCAATATCCCGCCCCCCGGCGCCCGCACCCAGTGGCTTCCATCCGCCACCACCGAGCGCGCCGCGCGATCGCGCCGCCTGGACTTGCGGCGCAGCATGCCCAGCCGGTGCATGACCTCTATGATGCCGGCCACGCCCATGCGGATCGACATCTCGTCGAAACGCAGCGCCTCGCCGGCCTCGTATATCAGCGTGGGAATGCCTTTTTCGGCCGCGGCCTCGCGCAGCGAGCCGTCCCGCATGCGCGAGTCCAGCACCACCGGCGCGCCGAAGGCCAGCGCCAGCTCGCGGGTTTCCTGGTCATCCAGCTGGGCGCGGATCTGCGGCAGGTTGCTGCGATGCACCGCGCCGGTATGCAGGTCGATGCCGTGGGTGCAGCGATCGACGATCTCGCTCATGAAGAGGTGCGCCAGGCGGGCCGCCAGCGAGCCGCTCTCCGAGCCGGGGAAGCTGCGGTTCAGATCGCGGCGGTCCGGCAGGTAGCGCGAGTGATGCAGCACGCCGAAGACGTTCACCACCGGCACCAGCAGCAGCGTCCCGCGCAAGCCGGTGAGCGCGCGCGCGCGGATCCGGCGGATGATCTCGATGCCGTTCAGCTCGTCGCCGTGGATCGCCGCGCTGACGAACAGGCGCGGGCCCGGCCTGCGACCGTTGATCACCCAGACGGGCATTTCAACGGGCACGTGGGTGTGCAGCATGCCGGCCGGGAGCGACAGGCCGCGCCGTTCGCCGGGGGCGACGCTGATGCCGTCGATGGTGATCTGGTTGCCCGCCACGGGTCGGTCGCTCAGCCCTTGCCGCGCGTCTTGGTCTTGTGGGGCTGGGCTTTTTTCTCCAGGAAGCCGATCACCTGGCCGGCCACGTCCTTGCCGGTGGCTTTCTCGATACCTTCCAGGCCGGGCGAGGAGTTGACCTCCAGCACCAGCGGACCATCCTTGCCGCGCACGATGTCCACGCCGGCCACGTTCAGGCCGAGGGTCTTGGCGGCGCGCAGGGCGGTGGCGCGTTCCTGGGGGCTGAGCTTGACGAGCGAGGCGGATCCGCCGCGGTGGAGGTTGGAACGGAATTCGCCTTCCTTGGCCTGGCGCATCATGGCGGCCACCACCCTCTCGCCGATGACGAAAGCGCGGATGTCGGCGCCGCCGGCCTCGCGGATGAACTCCTGCACCAGGAAGTTGGCGTCCAGTTCCCGGAAGGCGTCGATGACGCTTTCGGCGGCCTGGCGCGTCTCCGCGAGAACCACGCCGCGGCCCTGTGTGCCTTGCAGAAGCTTCAGCACCAGCGGCGCGCCGCCCACCAGTTTCACCAGTGTCTTGGTGTCGTCCGGGGAATGCGCGAAGGCCGTGACCGGCATGCCCACGCCGGCGCGGGCCATCAGCTGCAGCGCGCGCAGCTTGTCGCGGCTGCGGCCGATGGCGACCGATTCGTTGGCCGGGTAGACGCCCATCACCTCGAACTGGCGCAGCACCGCGAGCGCGTAGAAGGTGATCGAGGCGCCGATGCGCGGAATGACGGCGTCGAAACGCGGCAGCAACTCGCCGCGGTGGTAAACCGCGGGCCGGCGCGAAGTCACGTCCATGACGCATTTCAGCGGATCCACGATGGTGACCTCGTGACCGCGTTGCTTTGCGGCCTCGATGAGGCGACCGGTGGAATAGAGCTGCCGGTTTCTCGACAGGATGGCGATATGCATTAATTCAGCCTCCTTGGGCGGGCGGTGCGTCGGCACGGCCCAGGCAATACGATTTCGCGGGATCGACGACGAAGCGGCCCCGCAAGGCGGTTCGCCCCAGCAGCATGCGAAAGCGCATGGTGTCGCGATCCGTCAGCGTCATCTCGATGTCCCAGCTTAGCGTGCCCAGCGCGACCGTGCTGCGAATGACCCAGCGCTGCTCGCGGTGGCCGCCGGAATCAGACACCATCCGGCGGTCCAGCACCGGCGATTCGCAGCGGATGACCACGCTGCGGTCCCGCTGGTCGGGGTGAACGGCGAAACGCACCCAGCGCGCGCCGTCGCGCGTGAAGGGCTCCACCTCGAAGGCGTGCAAGGCGGACGTGCGTGCCCCGGTGTCCACCTTGGCCTTGATGCGCGGGATGCCCAGCCGGGGCAGCGCCACCCATTCGCGCCAGCCGAGCACCTGGCGTGTGCCGGTCCTCGCCACGACCTAGAACCAGCCCCGTCGCCGGAACATCCAGGCCATGCCGGCGCCGATTGCCACGAACACGAGCAGGACCAGCGGGTAGCCGTAGCGCGCCTCGAGTTCCGGCATGTTCCATGGACTCGAGGCGGGGTTGAAGTTCATCCCGTAGACGCCGGCGATAAAAGTGAGCGGAATGAAAATGGTGGCGATGATGGTCAACAGCCGCATGACATCGTTCATGCGCTGGCCGGCGCTCATCAGGTAGAGCTCGTGCAGGCTGCGGGTGACTTCCGCCAGGTGGTCGATGGCGTCGCCGATGCGCATGTGGTGGTCGAGCACGTCGCGCACGTACTGTCTTGTCGGGGCGGCAAGGGGTGAATCGTCCCGCCGCAGCAGCTGCTGCAGAGCCTCCTGTCCCGGCAGCGCGAGCCGGTGCATCAGCGCAAGCTGCCTGCGCAGGCCGTGAATCCGTGAAATGGCTTCATCGCGGGGGTTTTCGAGCAACTCGTCCTCCAGCGCCTCGGCCGCGTCGCGCAACTGCTCCAGCACCGGGAAACAATTGTCCACCGCCGCATCCAGGATGCAGTAAAACAGGTAATCGGCGCCGCGCTTGCGTATGCGCCCGCCCGCGCTCTTGTGCAGCCGTTGCCGGATCGGCTCGAGCAGCGCCGGATCGCCGCTCCAGAAGCTGATCACCCAGTGCGGGCCGAGGAACAGGCTGCACTGTTCGAGCGACAGCACGCCCGCGTTGAGCACGGGCACCGAGACCACCATGAAGCTGTGATGCTCGTAACGCTCCAGCTTGGTCCGCTGGTGGCCGTTGTGGACGTCCTCGAGTGCCAGCGGATCCAGCCCGAGTCGCTCGTTGAGCCAGCGCAGGGCGGCCGGGTCCGGCGCGCTCGCAAAATGCACCCAGTCGGTCATTGCGGGGTCCAGTCCCGCCAGTGCCTCTTCCAGGCCGGCGGCCGGCTGTTCCTCGAGCGCCTTCTCGTCGTAGCTGCACCAGTGCACCCGGGTCCCGCTCGCGAGTGGCTCGACCGACTCGATGGGATGCCCCGGGGCGATGCCCGGCTGCCTGTGCATGCCCGTGCCGTGTTTGTTGCTCATGGGTCGCCTGGTTGCTGCCGTGTGCGCGAATCATAACGCTGTTTCGAAAGAGCAGGCCGGCGGGCCGATGCAGCCCGGGCGCTTGCGCGGCGGTACAATCGGGCCTCACTTGCCCGGAAAGACCCCATGGCCTGCCTGTTCGTCGAACAATTGACCGTGCTCGACTTCTCCCGTCTCGACCGGGCGCGCGGGCTGGTGGGCGAAAGCTGGATCATGGACCTCGAGCTGGAAGGCGCCCTTGACGCCCAGTCCATGGTGGTGGATTTCGGCGCCGCGAAACGACTGGCGCGGGAGGCGGCAGAGGCGTTCGCCGACCACAAGCTGCTGGTGCCGGCGCGCTGCGGCTGGCTGGAGATCGGCGAATCGGCCGCCAGCGGCGAAGTGCGCATCGAGGCGCCCGCCGCCGGCGTGAGGCTGCGTTCGCCGGGCGTCGCCGTCTGCCGGCTGGACGCCCCGGAAATCACCATGCCGGCGCTTGCGGCCCGGCTGCAGGCCTGCGTCGCGGCGGTGATGCCGGACAACGTGGCCGAGGTGCGGGTCGCGTTGCGCGAGGAGAGCATCGCGGGCGCCTGCTATCACTACAGCCACGGGCTCAAGAGGCACGCCGGCAACTGCCAGCGCATCGCGCATGGCCATCGCTCGCGTGTCGAGGTGCAGGTCGAGGGGCGGCGCAACGAGCACTGGGAACGCTACTGGGCGCAACGCTGGAAAGACATCTACCTGGGCTCGCAGGAAGACGTGGTGGCGGAAAGCGAATTCGGCGGCCGCCCGGCCTGGCGTTTTTCCTACCGCGCGCAGCAGGGCGAATTCGAGCTCGAAATCTGGCGCGAGCGCTGCGAACTGGTGCCGGCGGACACCACGGTCGAATGCCTGGCGGAGTTCATGGCGGCGGAGCTCAGGCGCCTGGACCCGGAGGCCGCGTTCCGGGTGCGCGCCTACGAAGGCGTGCAGAAGGGCGCGATTGCCGAGGCGCCGCGAGCTTGAAGCGCGCCCCGGCGGCGGCGGAGGACTTGTATTTGCGCCGTTTGTCCCCAAGATAGTCGCAGGTCCCGGTTCCGGGATGAAGGAGGGTCTCGATGAAGCGCATTTTGCTGTTCCTGGCGACCAACATCGCCGTCCTGGTGGTCCTGTCCATCGTGCTCAGCCTGATCGGCTTCGAGGGCATCCTCGACGAGCAGGGCGTAGACCTGGACCTGGGCGCGCTGCTGATTTTTGCCGCGCTGTTCGGCTTCGGCGGTTCCTTCATCTCGCTCGCGATCTCCAAGTGGAGCGCGAAGCGCATGACGGGCGCGAAGGTCATCACTCAGCCGTCCGGCCAGGTCGAAAGCTGGCTCGTGGAGACGGTGCGCCGCCAGGCCCGCCAGGCCGGCATCGGCATGCCGGAGGTGGCGATCTACGATGCGCCCGAGCCGAATGCTTTTGCCACGGGCGCGCGCCGCGACAATTCCCTGGTGGCGGTCAGCACCGGCCTGTTGCGCGGCATGCGGCGCGAAGAGGTCGAGGCGGTGCTGGCGCACGAGATCAGCCACGTGGCGAACGGCGACATGGTGACGCTCACGCTGATCCAGGGCGTGGTCAACACCTTCGTGATCTTCCTCTCCCGCGTCATCGGCCACCTGGTCGATCGGCTGGTGTTCCGCAACGAGAGCGGGCACGGGCCGGGATTCTGGATCGTGACCATCATCGCGCAGATCTTCCTCGGCATCCTCGCCAGCATGATCGTCATGGCGTTCTCGCGTCACCGGGAGTTCCGCGCGGACGCCGGCGGCGCCCGGCTGGCAGGTCGCGAGCGCATGGTCGCGGCGCTGGAGCGGCTCAAGCAGGGGCACAACGCCACGCTGCCCGACCAGCTCGCCACCTTCGGCATCTCCGGCCACCGGGCCCACGGGCTGAAGCGGCTGTTCATGACCCACCCGCCGCTGGACGAGCGCATCGCGGCCTTGCGGCGGATGGGGCACTGACCGTACGGCTGCGATACGCGCCGGGGGCTTTCAGGGCAAGGGCACGCGCGCAGACCTGACGCGGGAAGGCTCGCCGGCCGCCGTCCAGGCAAACACCAGTCCACCTTCGACCCGCGCCATCTGCGGAAAGCCGGAACTGCGTGCCGGCGAGGTCGTCGCCAGCGTCCTGACCGGGCCCAGCCGGCCAGAGCGGTTCGCCCGCCGATAGCGAATCTCGGCCTGCCGGTCGGCATGGCCCAGCCAGCTGACCACAGCGCGATCGGGACCGTCCATGACGACGGCCACGCGCCCGAGCGTTTCAGCCGCGGCAATGTCCACGGGCGCGCTCCAGCTGCGCCCGCCATCCGCCGAGAAGGCCAGCCGCACTCGCGGCGTGCCGCCGGCTGCGGTGAACCACGCGGACGCAAGCTGCTCGCCGTGCGATGCCACGGCGGGACCGTTGACCGGGCAGGCGGGCATGTGCCAGTCATCGCGCGCGACGGCGGCAGGCGCGGACCAGCCCCGGGTATCCAGGCGGACCGAATAGATATCGCGAATCTCTGCCGGGGACCGGTCGCGGTACAGGAGCACCGCTCCGCCCGGCACACTCGTCACGGCCGTCGGGCAGCAGTCGCAGGTCATGCCGTCGAGTTCGAGGTCTTCGAGAGGGGTGCCGTCCAGGGCCACGCCGCCGGCGCGCAGGGTCATCGCGCCAGGGCCACTGCCATGATCGTGAGCCTCGCCCGCTGGGTCATCGTCCGCCCCGCCGCCGGCGGCCTGCGCTGTGCGCCGGCCGTCCAGCCAGGCCGCGCCGACGCCGTCGTCGCGCGGAAACAGGGACACGAAGCCGTGTTCCGTGGCGGAGCGATCATCGTGCGGCGTGACCGGCGCCGACCAGTGCGCTCCGCCGTCCCGCGAGATCGCCATGCGCACGTGGTAAGCGTAGGGCCCGCCATCGACCTTGTGCAGCCAGTGGGCTCCCATCAGCCCGTCACCCAGGTGCACGACGGAGGGGAAGTCGGCCCAGTTCAGGAACCAGTCGTCGCCCGCGGCGGCCGTTCCAGCGAGTTCCCAGGCGTTCTCCTCGAGGCGGGCGTAGCGCAGCGCGTGACCGGTCCCGGCCGGCTCCACCCAGCTCAGCCAGGCGTTTCCACCAGGGTCCGTGCTCAACCGCGGCAGGGAGGCGCCCGCGGCCGCCGGGACTTCCAGTGGCGCAGGCACGGGTTGCCCTCCGCAGGCGCCGAGCAACAGCAGCAAGGACAGCGGCAGGACGCCTGCTGCAGCGAGCATCCGAGCGTGAACCAGTTTGCAATACGGCATGTATGGACTTGTCAGCTGCGCGATCCAGGAACTATTCTACGTCGCTCAGCGTCCGAGAAACTGATGACCTCATTCCGCCGCCACCGCAGAAGCGTCGCCGCCCTGGCTACCAGCCTTTTCCTGGCTGTCTGGGCCAGCATGGCGATTGCGCCGTGCCTGATGGCGGCGGAAGCGCTCATGGGCGGCGATTGTCCGCATTGCCCGGAGCCGCCGCCGCCCTGCCACGAGCCCGGTAGCTCCGAAAGCTGCACTTTCGTGGACGGTTACGATTTCGACGGTCGCATGGCCTCCATGCCCAAAGTCGAGGTCGAGTGGGTGCTGGCGCCGCCGCTCGAGCTGGATGCCATCGCCCTGCCGGCCGGGCGCATCGCGCGGCCCTTGCCGGCGGTCCGCGCGCCCCCCGACCCGGGCGGCCCGCGCCTGCACCTGAGGAACTGCGTCCTCAACGATTAGCCCTCCGCTTCGAGTCGCGTTCCCGCTCGAAATCCTGGAGGTGCCTGATGTTTTCCCTGCCCGCGGCCGTTTTCGGTCGCCTGATTCCTGCCCTGCCGGCGCCGCGTCGCGCCGCGCCGGTTCCCTTGCGCGCCCTGGCGTGTGCCCTTGCCGCACTGGCGATTGCGGCCGGCGCCGAAGCCGCGCAGCGCGCGCCTGACCCGGTGAGTGCTGCCGTTCCCGGCACCGCCTTGCCGGCCGACGCCGCTCTCGACGAACTGGTGGGTTTTGCCATGCGCAACAATCCCGAGGTCGGGGCGGCCTACCATCGCTGGCGGGCCGCCGCGGACCGCGTGCCGCAGGCGGGCGCGTTGCCCGAGCCGCAGTTCGGGCTGGGGATCGTGCTGGACCAGGTGGATGACGATGCCCGCTACATGGGCGAGCGTTATTCCATCAGCCAGATGTTCCCCTGGTTCGGCAAGCTGGGCCTGCGCGAGGACATGGCCGCGCGGGAGGCTTCTGCCGCCGCACGGGCCTACGAGTCCGCACGCCTGGGATTGCTGGAGCGCGTGGCCGGCGCCTGGTTCGAGTACGCATGGCTGCACCAGGCGGCGGACAAGGCACGGGAGAACTTGCAGCTGATGCAGCGGCTGGAGTCCGTGGCGCGCGCCCGCTACCGCGCGGGCGCGGCGAGCCAGGCGGACGTGACCCGCGCGCAGGTCGAGCTCGGGCGGCTGGACAACCAGTGGCGCTCGCTACGGGACCAGCTCGAGCCGGCGGGCGCTTCGCTGAACGCGGTGCTCGGGCGGTCCGCCCACGCGCCGCTGCCGGCCAGCCCGCCGGCGCCCTCTCGACAGGCGGTCGCGCCGCTGCCGCAGAAGGACGACCAGGCATGGCTCGAGCGGGCGCTGCGTGACAGCCCCGCGCTGGCCGAGGCCCGGCACCAGGTGGAGCGCGAGCGGCACTCGGTCGCGCTCGCCCGCAAGGCCTATTACCCCGACATCACGCTCGGCCTGGAATACGCCCGCGACGCCAGCGCGCGGATGGCCCGCATGGATGGCGGCGGTGCCGACATGCTGGTCGGAATGGTCTCGGTCAGCATCCCGATCCGCCGCAAGAGCTACGACGCGGGCGTCGGGGAAGCCGAAGCGCGGCTGGCGGCCGCCGATCGCCGCGCCGCTTCCAGGGGACAGGACATCGAAGCGGGGCTGAAGCGCGCATTGTTCGATTACCGCGACGGTGAGCGCCGCATGCAGCTCTACGGCGGGACACTGGTGCCCAAGGCGCGCCAGTCGCTGGCGGTCACCGAGACGGCCTACGGGACCGGGGAAGCCGACTTCTCCGACCTGGTCGATGCGCAGCGCGCGCTGCTCGAATTCCAGCTCGCCCACGAACGCGCCGCGGCCGACCGCGGCCACGCGAGAGCGCGCATCGATGCGCTGCTCGGCGCGCCTCTTCCAGGAGACGATTCATGAACGCTTTGAAAACCCGCAAGGCGCTGAGTCTCGCGGCCCTGGTCGCGCTTGGCCTGGCAGGAGGCTACTTGCTGGCGGCGCTGCTGAGCAACGACGCGCCGGATGCGCCGGCAGCCGTGGCCGAGCGCGATGCAACCGGCGCCGACGCCATGGCGGACGCGCCGCAGGTCTACACCTGCTCGATGCACCCGCAGGTGCGGATGACGGACCCCGACGCACAGTGCCCCATCTGCGGCATGGACCTCATCCCGGTCGCGACGGAGGAGGCCGAGGACGGGCAGGCCGCGGCCGGCGGGCCGCGTCTCGAGCTGAGTCCGCGCTCGGCGGCCCTGATGCAGCTCGAGGTGTTGCCGGCGACGCGCCGCCACCTGGAGGTTCCGGTGCGGCTTTTCGGGCAGCTCGAGCATGCCGAGACGCGGCTGCGCACGATTGCGGCCTGGGTGCCCGGCCGGCTGGAAAAGCTGCACGTGGACTTTACCGGCGTCACGGTCCGGCAGGGGCAGCCGATGGCCGAGCTGTTCAGCCCGAAGCTGATCGCCGCGCAGGAAGAGCTCTTGCAGGCGTTGGCGGCCGCGCGCGAACTGGAAGAGGGCGGCACGGGTATCGTGCAGGAAACGACCCGGCTGACGGTGCAGGCGGCTCGTGACCGGCTGCGGCTGCTGGGGCTGGAGCCGTCGCAGGTCGACCGGCTCGAGTCTCGCGGCCGGGTCGAAGAACGGGTCACCGTGCCGGCGCCGGTCAGCGGGGTGGTGCTGGAGCGCCTCGCCGAGCAGGGCGACTACGTGCAGACCGGCGATCCCATCTATCGCCTGGCCGACCTGTCCGTGCTGTGGGCGCAACTCGAAGTCTACGAGTCCGAGCTGCGCTGGCTGTCCGTCGGCCAGGAAGTGCATTTCACCCTGCCCAGCTATCCGGGCGAGCGCTTCTCGGGCACCGTGTCCTTCATCGATCCCACGATCGATCCGCGCAGCCGGACGGCGAGCTTGCGGGTGGAGGTCGAGAATGCCGGCGACCGGCTCAAGCCGGGCATGTTCCTGAACGGCACCGTGCAGGCGGGGCTGGACTCGCCCGGCCTGGTGATTCCCGCCTCGGCCCCGCTGGTGACCGGGCAGCGCGCGGTGGTTTACGTGCAGGACCGGCATGCGGAACAACCCGTGTTCGAGCCGCGCGACGTGCTGCTGGGCGCCCGCGCAGGCGACTGGTACCTGGTGGAAGAAGGCCTCGAGGAAGGCGAGCTGGTGGTCGCGCGCGGCGCGTTCAAGATCGATTCCGAGCTGCAGATTCGCGGCCGGCCCAGCATGATGCAGCCGGAAGGCGGAGCGCCCCCGACGCACGACCACGGTGGCCACCAGATGGATGTCGAGACGGTTTCCGCGACAGGCGAGGACGCTGCCACGGGTTCCGCGCCCGAGGGTTTCCAGGTCACCCTGGGGGCGCTGGTGCGCAGCCAGTTCGAACTGGTTGAAGCGCTGGCCGGGGATGATCCCGCCACGGCACGCGAGGCCGCGCTGGCGGTCGACGAGGCCCTGCACGGGGTCGATGCCGAGTTGCTCGAGGGCGCCGCGGCGCGCCGCGCCTGGAACCGGCTGGCGCAGACCATGCACGACGCGCTCGGCGAGGTGGGCCGGTCCCCGGGCCTGGAAGCCCAGCGTCGCCATTTCGAAAGCTTCAGCGACGCGCTGACCGAGGCGGTGCAGGACTTCGGCATCGCGGACGCGGGACCCGTCTACCGGGCGATGTGCCCGATGGTGCAGGGGCGCGTCGGCTACTGGCTGCAGCAGGATCAGCAGGTCGCCAATCCCTATTTCGGCGCCTCGATGCTCCGTTGCGGCGAGATCATCGAAACGATCTCGGACGACGCCGCGCGTGACGGCGGAGAGGATCACGAGGGCCACGGCTCATGAGCAGCCAGACCGGGGGCTTCGACCGTTTCATCCGTTTCTTCCTCGAGCAGAAACTGGTCGTCGCGCTGTTGCTGCTGCTGGTGGTCGCCTGGGGCGTCGCCGTGGCGCCTTTCGACTGGGAGATCGACGCCCTGCCGCGCGACCCGGTGCCGGTGGACGCCATCCCCAACCTGGGCGAGAACCAGCAGATCGTGTTCACCGAGTGGCCCGGCCGCTCGCCGCAGGACGTCGAGGACCAGGTCACTTATCCGCTGACGGTCTCCCTGCTGGGCGTGCCCGGCGTGCGCGAGGTCCGCAGCAGCTCGGCTTTCGGCTTCTCCATGGTCTTCCTGGTGTTCGAGGAAGACGTGGAGTTTTACTGGTCGCGCGCGCGCATCATCGAGAAGCTGAACAGCCTGCCGGCCGGAACGCTGCCCGAGGGCGTGAGCCCCGCGCTCGGCCCGGACGCCACTGCGCTGGGCCAGGTCTACTGGTACACCCTCGAGGGGCGTGACCCGGACGGCAAGCCCGCCGGCGGCTGGGACCTGGACGAACTGCGCAGCGTGCAGGACTGGTACGTGCGCTACGGCTTGCTGGCCGCGGAGGGCATCAGCGAGGTCGCCTCCATCGGCGGCTTCGTGCGCGAATACCAGGTGGACGCGGATCCCGACGCGCTGCGCGCGCACGGCGTGACCCTGCAGCAGGTCTTCGAGGCGGTGCGCGACAGCAACCTGGACGTGGGCGCCCGCGCGGTGGAGATCAACCGCGTGGAATACCTGGTCCGCGGCCGAGGTTTCATCCGTAACCTTGAAGACCTGGAAGAGACGGTGGTGCGCACCGGACCCGGGCGGGTGCCCATCCGCGTGCGGGACGTCGCGAAGGTGCACCTGGGGCCGGCACAGCGTCGTGGCGCGCTGACGATCGGCGGCGCCGAAGCGGTGGGCGGCGTGGTGATCGTGCGCGACGGCTTCAATCCCCTGGAAGCCATCGGCAACGTGAAGGAGAAAATCGCGGAGATTTCTCCCGGTCTGCCGGCGAAGGCGGTGGTCGACTGGAGCCGCACCGACATGGAAACGCTGGAGCGCTTCGCCGACCGGCAGGGCTTCGCGGCGCTGCAAGGGGCAGAGCTGGACCAGGAGGCCTGGCTGGCCTGGCTGCGCGACACGCCGCGCGCCGAGTGGCCCGAATGGCTCACGCTGAGCCAGCTGGAAGTGGTCTCTTTCTACGACCGCACCGGCCTGATCCAGGAGACCCTGGGCACCCTCGGCGACGCCTTGTCCCAGCAGTTGCTGGTCACCCTGCTGGTGGTGATCCTCATGGTGTGGCACCTGCGCACCGCGCTGGTCATCAGCCTCACGCTGCCGCTCGCCGTCCTGATCGGTTTCATCCTCATGAAACTGGTGGGCGTGGACGCCAATATC
>Ga0102938_10002332_pt1 | contig 14390 bp, 8 predicted proteins | sample SalPonR2_B_D2_MG_FD_84516 | JGI IMG/M metagenome (GOLD analysis project Ga0102938, IMG submission 84516) | Salt pond soil microbial communities from South San Francisco under conditions of wetland restoration - Salt Pond MetaG R2_B_D2_MG | ecosystem: Environmental > Aquatic > Marine > Intertidal...
GGGCCCCGCGCAGGCGCAGGCGCTGTTCCAGGCCGAGGCCGCCCGCCAGGGGCTGGCCGGCTACCTGCCCGAGCCGACGCCCGAGTTCCTGCAAAGGCTGGAGCGCGAACTGTCCGGCGCCGTGGGCGCGGCGACGGGCGACGATGCGAGCGGCGTCGTCATGTCACGGATGCATGGTCGAGTACGTCCGCCAGTGCACCGGCCACCGTCTCCACCTGCACACGGTCGAGATGGGGAAACATCGGGAGCGAGAGCAAACGGTCGCCGGTGACCTCGGCGACCGGGAACGACTGGCCGGGCCGCACGAATCTCCGATAGGCCGGCAGGCGGTGGCACGGCACGGGATAGTGGATCCCGGTGGCGATGCCCCGGGCGCCCAGTTCCGCCCGGACGCGGTCGCGGCCGTCGACCTGCACCACCTCGAGGTGGTGCACGGCCGTCGACTCGGCCGGCACGTCGAGCTGCTCCACCTGGTCGGGCAGCGTGTCGGTGTACCAGTCGTGCACCTGCCGGCGCCGTTGGTTCCACTCCTCGAGGCGGCGCAGCTTCACCGACAGAGCGGCAGCCTGGACCGCATCGAGCCTGCTGTTGCCGCCGACGGCGCGGTGGTCCTCGCCGCCGTCGACACTGCGGCCGTGGTTGGCCAGGGAGCGGATCGACGCGGCCAGTGATTCGTCATCGGTCACGACGGCACCACCGTCGCCCAGTGCGCCGAGGTTCTTGCCGGGATAGAAGCTGAACGCAGCTGCGGCCCCGAACGAGCCGGCCGGCCGCTGTCGCCATGTGGCACCGTGGGCCTGGGCCGCATCCTCCACGAGGTGCAGTCCGTGGTGTGCGCAGACGGCTTCGATCGAGGCCATGTCGGGCATCTGCCCGTAGAGGTGGACCACGATGACCGCTGCCGTCCTGTCGCCGATCACCTCCTCGAGCAGGTCGGCATCGACGAGCAGCGTGGAGGGTTCGACGTCGACGAACACCGGTGCAGCGCCGACGGCGCAGACGGCTTCGGCGGTGGCGACGAAGGTGTTCGTCGGCACGACGACCTCGTCGCCCGGGCCCACGCCCAGCGCTGCGAGGGCGAGCGCCAGCGCATCGGTGCCGTTGGCGACACCGACCGCGTGCGACCGGTCGCAGTACTCGGCGAAGGCGGACTCGAACGCAGTGACCTCGGCGCCGCCGATGAAGTCGCTGCCGTCGACGGCGCGGCGCCAACACGCGTCGAGCTCGTCACGGACCTCGGCGTGCATGGACCCGAGATCCAGGAACGGAACCGTCGTGTCGATCATCGCTCCACCGCCCCGGCCCGCTCGGGTGACGAGACCGGCACGGTCCGTCCCTCCTCGATCGAGCGTTCGGCCGCCTCGAGGACCCGGACCACGGCCAGGCCGGAGTGCCCGTCGGTGTCCGGGAGCTTGCCGAACCGGACACAGTCCACGAAGTGGCGATCCTCGGCCAGCAGCGGCTCCTCGAACGGCACGTGGAGCGAGACGATGTCTCCGTACCGGTACTCGAAGGGTGGGTCCTGGAACCGATCGGACGGACCGGCGGCCTCGACCCCGGCGTCGTAGAGGCGGATCCGTTCGGCTGCGGTGTCGTTGTTCACCACCATCTTGCGGCTGCCGACCACACTGACGCGCCGCACCTTCACCGGATCGAGCCAGCTGAGGCGGACATAGGCGGTGATGTCGAGGTCGTCGTAGCCGAGCTGCAACGTGGCGACGTCGGCGTGACGACCCGAGCGATGGGTGCCGGCCGTCGCCGTCACCGTCGACGGCACCGAGCGGAGCAGGAAGTTGAGGATCGACACGTCATGGGGTCCGAGATCCCAGATCACGTTCACGTCGGACTGGTAGAGGCCGAGGTTGAGCCGCGCCGTGTCGACGTAGAGGATGTCGCCCAGTTCGCCACTCTCGATGAGGTGACGGACCTTGCGGACGCCGGCGTTGAACTCGAAGGTGTGGCCCACCATCAAGGTGACCCCCGACGCATCCGCAGCATCGATCAGGTCGCGACAATCGGCGGTGTTCAGCGCGAGCGGCTTCTCGACCAACGTGTGTACGCCGGCATCGAGCGTCCGCCGGCCGAGGGGATGGTGCGTGGCTGCCGGCGTGGCGATGACGACCCCGTCGAGGGCATCGACGGCGCTGTCGAGATCGGCATGGACGGTGGCATTCGGAAACGCATCGTGCGCATGCCCGCGCCGGATGGGATCGGCATCGATCACGTGCAGGTCGACGTCGGGCAACGACGACATGACGCGGGCGTGCTTCGATCCCCAGTAGCCGTAACCGACGACTCCGATCGTGATGCTCATGGGTGTGGTGGCCTTTCGCGAAGATGAGGGGGAGGGGGACGAGCCGTGATGTCGTGACCACGGTGCGTCTGATGCGCGTACCCTGCCGAGACGCGTCGAAACTCACCCGTTGGAGCTCCCCTTCGCCCGATCGAGTGACCCGCCACAGGGGGTCGTCGCCACGTTTGCGACAGCCGGACGGAGGGCAGCGTCGTCGCATGCTGATGTCGGCGCTTCCCCCCGTACGACGGCGCGCCCGTCGAGCGGCGCCGCCGCGCGTGCTCATCCTGATCGAGAACCTCCCGCTGCAGCGCGACGCGCGTGTGCAACGCCAGTGCAGCGCCCTGCTCGACGCCGGATGGGCCGTCACCGTCGTCTGCCCACGTTCCGACGAGCCGCTCGAGGGCCACCTGCACGACGTCCGGCTGCGCACCTGGAACGCCCCCGACGAGGGTTCGAGCCGGTGGCACTTCCTGCGCGAGTACGCCACGGCGCTGACCATGGGCGCCGTCATCGTGGTTCGCGAGGCGTTCACGACCGGCTTCGACGCCATCCAGTCGTGCAACCCCCCCGACATCTACTTCCTGATCGCCGCTCCGTTCCGACTCGTCGGCGTCCCGTTCGTGTTCGACCACCACGACCTCACCCCCGAACTGTTCACGGCGCGGTTCGGCCGCGACAGGGGCATCCTGCCGGCAACCCTGAGGCTGCTGGAGCGCTGCACGTTCGCCACGGCGTCACACGTGATCGCCACCAACGAGTCCGTGAAGCAGGTGGCCGTCCGGCGTGGACGGCGCCGTCCCGACGACGTGACGGTCGTCCGCAACGGTCCGGTCCTCGCCGACGTCTCCCCCCGGCCCGCCGTGCCCCGGCTGCGCAACGGGCGAGCGCACCTGGTGTGTTGGCACGGCGTGATGGGGTCGGCAGACGACGGGCTCGACCTCGCCCTCGAGGTGGTGGCCCGCGTCGTGGCGATCCGCGACGACGTCCACTTCGCCTTCCTCGGCGACGGAGAGGAGCGCGTCCACCTCGAACAGCTCGCCGCACGCCTCGGTGTGGCGGACCACTGCAGCTTCCCGGGCTGGGTGACGATGGATGTCGTCCACGACCATCTGGCGACGGCGTCGCTCGGTCTGGTGCCCGATCCGAAGACGGCCGGCGTCGACAAGGCGACGGTGATGAAGGTGATGGAGTACATGGCGTTCGAGGTGCCGATCGTCGCGTTCGACGTCACCGAGACAGCGATCTCGGCCGGAGAGGCCGCTGTCCATGCGACCGACAACGACCCGGCCGAGATGGCTGCGCTCGTCGACGCCCTCCTCGACGACGCCGAACGCCGCCGCGTCATGGGAGCGATCGGCCGGAAGCGAATCGAGGACGGCCTCGCGTGGGACCACCAGCGGGGCCGCTACGTCGACGTGTTCCGCAACCTGCTGGGGACCGGCGCAGCACATGCGCGCCCCGTCGTCTCGCCGATCCGCCCACTCCGACCGACGGGTGACGGCGCCACCACCGTCCCGACCGGGTCGGGGCTCACCAGTGTGGTCGTCCCGACGTGCGGGCGCCCCGACACGCTCGGCCAGGCGCTGTCGAGTGTCCTCGCCCAGGAGGGCGCCGAACTGGAGGTGATCGTCGTCGACGACTCCCCGGACGACGACGACACCCGCGCTGCGGACGTCGTGGAGCGCTTCGACGACGCTCGGCTCCGCGTGGTCCGCACCGGCGGCACGGGGAGCGCCGGCGCCGCCCGCAACGAGGGGCTGCGACGGGCCCGTGGGGAGTGGATCGCCTTCTGCGACGACGACGACCTCTGGGCCCCCGACAAACTCCGTCGCCAGCACGCGGCACTCCGGTCCACAGGGGCCGTCTGGTCCTGCACCGGCGCCCTCAAGGTCGATGCCGACCTCCGGCCGCTCGGCTACGACGGCGTGGAACCGTTCGATCCTGCCCGGCTCTCGTCGTTCAACGTGGTGCCGGGCGGCGGGTCGAGCGTGCTCGCCGCCGCCGACTGCCTCCGCCGGGCCGGTGGGTTCGACGAGTCGTTGAGCAACTCGGAGGACTGGGACATGTGGATCCGCCTCGCAGGTGAAGGACCGTGCGCCGTGGTGGACGAGCCGCTGGTGGCCTACCGGGTGTGGTCGGCCAACAAGTCGGGCGACCTCGCCGGCCTCCGACGCTGCATCACCGCGATCCTCGACCGCCATCACGACGGCCCGCTCGATGCTGCGTCGGCCTCGGCCTGGGATCGGTACCTGCTCACCAAGCTCTCCGGCCCGCAACACCGTCTGCAGGCGGCCGGCGTCACGCTCCGCCTGGGGTGGAGACTGCGCCGACCCAAGTCGGTGGTGCGAGCAGCGGCACTGATCGTGGCGCCGGAGCCGGTGCAGCGGCGGGACGCGGCGCTCCGACGCGCCGCCATTCCCGAGGGCACGATCGATCGGGCGTCGACGTGGTTGCGACCGGACCTGCACGGTCACTGCGCCCACGCCGCATCCATGCACCGTCGGATCGACACGGTCACGGCGGGTGCGGCATCGTGATCGGCTCGATCTCGGTCGTCGTCCCCGCCTTCGATGCGGAACCGCACCTGCGCGAAGCGTTGGAGTCGGTCGCTGCCCAGTCTCGGCCACCCGACGAGATCGTCGTCGTCGACGACGGCTCACGTGACCGGACCATGGAGGTGGCGCAGTCGTTCGCCCGGGCACACGCCGACATCGACGTCGTGATCGAACGGACGGATCGCTGTGGTGCCGCCTCGGCACGCAACCACGGAGCGGCGATCGCCACCGGGCAGGCGCTGATGTTCCTCGACGCCGACGACGTGCTGGACCCGATGGTGCTGGAGGCACTGCTGACCCAGCTCCACGATCGCCCGGATGCCGTGGCCATCGGACCCTGGTGCCGTCTCGAACCGCACGGGACGTCGTGGCGGCGCCGTCCCGCATCGTGTGCACCTCGTCGGCCGGGTGATGATCCCCTCGCTGCCTGGCTGCGTGGGTGGTACCACCCGCCGTGCGCCGTGATGTGGACGCGACAGGCATTCGAACGGGCCGGCCGGTGGGACGAGTCGTGTCGACAGAACGACGACGGGGACCTGATGATGCGTGCCTTCGTGCACGGTGTGCCACTCGTGGAGACGGCGCAGGGATGCAGTGCGTACCGGCGGCCCGAGCCCGAGCGGTCGACGTTGAGCGACCAACGGACCCGCCCCGACGGTCTCGTCGACCGGTTGCGCGTCGTCACCAAGATCGCCGCCCTCGTGGAGGACGCCGGCCTGCTGCCCCGCTACCGCCCGCCGCTTCGCGATGCGCTGGCGGACATCGCCCGAGACGCCGACGCACGACCTGCGACGCAGCACATCGCGCGGCTGGCGCGAGCGCACCGCCGGATGCTGCTGCCGCTACCGGACAGGCTGGTCGGCATCGTGTCGGCACGGTCGTCCGAGCGCCGTGTGCCGGGAAAGGGCCACGGGTCGACCGACGTCACCGTTCCCCGGCCCCTCGAACGGGCCGCGGACGAATCCACCGCGCACGGACGGTGCGGAAACGGCCCGGCCGTGAGCGTCGTCATCCCCACCTTCGAGCGCGCCGGGCTGGTGGGTCGCGCCGTGCACAGCGTGCTGGCGCAGACGTTCGACGACGTCGAGGTGCTCGTGGTCGACGACGCCTCGACGGACGACACCGCCGACGTCGTCGGCGCCATCGGCGACCCCCGGATCCGCTACGTGCGCCAATCCGTCAACGCCGGCGCCGGCGCCGCCCGCAACCGCGGGATCCACGAGTCCCGTGGCAGATACATCGCCTTCCTGGATTCCGACGACATCTGGCTGCCGTGCAAGCTCGAACGACAGGTCGCCCTGCTCGACGTGGCGCCGGCGGCGGTCGGTCTGGTGTACGGCGGGACCGAGGTCGAGCATGCAACGGGCGAAGTGACGACGTCCTGCCCGCACGAGCGCGGCGACCTCCACCGTCGGTTGCTGGAACGCAACGTGGTCCACGGCGGAGGGTCGAATGCGATGATCCGCCGCTCGGTGGTGGCGTCGGCCGGCTTCTTCGACGAACGCTTCGATGCGATCGAGGATCACGACTACTGGGTCCGGATCGCCCGGATGTACGACGTCGACTTCGTCGACGCCCCCGTGGTCCGCTACCACGACGTCGACGGCGACGAGCGCCGGTCGCGTCACGTTGCGTCGAACATGGCCAGCCGGCGCCGGTTCGCCGACAAGCACCGACGGCAGATGCGACGCCGGGGCGCCGCCGCCCCGTACCACCTCGACAGCGCCCGACGCCATCTGCGCGCCGGCGACCGGCGGGCGGCTCGGCGGGCGGCGTGGCAGGCGGTGGCCGCCGATCCCCTGTGCACGGAGGCCTGGAACCGGGCACTCCGGCTGTCGGCTCCCGCGGCCGTCGGTGCGACCCGTCGACGATGGACGGACCGGCGTGGCAACGACGCTCGTTCCGCCACCGACCCGATGCAGCCGGTCCGTCGCGGCTCGCCCGTGCTGATGTACAGCTGCACCTCGCCGGCCGAGGTCGGCGGCACCCAGCGGGTGTTCGACGATCTGGTCCGGCGTCTCCGCGACGACGGCCACCAGGTCGTGGAGCTCCGCAGCGGAGGCGGCGACGACCGCAACGACATCACGCTGGCCGTGCCCGACTCCCGACGGGGGCGCCGAGCACCCAGCATCCGGGCGACGATCACGAGCACCCTTCGGCTGGCGGCGATCCTGGCGAAGCACCGGCCCGAGGTCGTGAACGTCCACTTCCTCTACCCACCCGACCTGATCCACTTCATCGCACTGCGGCCGATCTTCCGCTACCGGCTGGTGTTCACGGCCCACGGCAGCGACGTGCTGCGCCCGGTCGGCCCCAAGGCGCAACACCTCCCGACACTGTTGCGCCGCGCCGATGCGCTCACCTCCGTGAGCACGACGCTCACCGAACGCATGGCGAACCTGTCCGGCGTCGAGCGCTCGGACATCCTGACGATCCCCAACGAGATCGATCTCGACTACTGGCGACGAAACGGCACCGAGGCGAGCGGCTCGGTGCTGCTGGCGGTGGGCCGGCTCACCGACGTGAAGGGGTTCGACGTCCTGCTCGATGCCCTCCCCGCAGTCCGGTCCGTCGTGCCCGACGTGCGGCTCGTCCTGGTGGGTGACGGCGTCGAACGCGACCGCCTGCTCCGTCAGGCGCACCGGCTCGGCATCGACGACTGTGTGGAGGCCACCGGGGTGCTGTCCCGAGCCGACGTCCGCAGCCGGATGCGTCAGGCGCACGTCTTCGTGATGCCGTCGCGCAGCGAGGGCATGCCGCTGGTCCTCCTCGAGGCGATGGCCACCGGGCTCGCACCCGTCGCCACCGCGGTCGGCGGCATCCCGCAGATCATCGGACCGGGCGTCCTGATCCCCGCCGACGATGCAGATGCCACCGCCGCTGCGATCACCGACCTGTTGTGCGACCGTCCACGTCTGCGGACGCTCCAACTCGAGTCGCGCGCACATGTCGAAGAGCTGCTCGGCCGGCGCCGCGGGCCCACCTACGACGATGCGCTGTTCCCGAAGACAGCCGGGACAGACCGTTCGGTGCCGGTCGGGTGAACATGAGCAGAATCGTCCCATCCCTCTCCGTGCTGCGCCGGATGCGTCGCTCGTGGCGGCGCGTCGAGCCGTTCCTGGCGGTCTCCCGGCGCAAGCTCGTCGCCCTCAGCGCCGTCTCCGTGGCCGCTGGTCTCAGCGAAGCTGCACTGCTGGCGCTCATCGCTGCCGTCGCCAACACCCTCTCCACCGGCGGGACGTCCGTGGCCACCGATCTCGGACCGTTCACCCTCGAGGGTTCGTTGGGCACACTCTTCGCCGTCGGGTTCGGCCTGGCCGTGCTGCGCGGTCTGTTGCACGGTGTCGCCGCATGGCTCCCGAGCCGGATGAGCGCCGATGCGATGGCCAGTCTGCGCCGTCGACTGTTCGATGCGTTCACCGACACGTCGTGGGAGGTCCAGGCAGCCGAGCGCGACGGGCACTTCCAGTCGTTGATGTTGGGGCACGTGGGGCAGACGTCCGTGGCGATCGTCACGGTCGGGCAGGGCCTCACCGCTCTGGCGATGTTCACGACGCTCGTTGCTGCGGCCATCGTCCTGAGCCCCGTGGCGGCACTGGCGCTGGTCGTGCTGTCGAGCGTGCTCTTCCTCGCGATGCGGCCGCTGTCGCGTCTCACGCGGCGGTACTCGGAGATGCTCAGCCGCGAGGGAGTGGAGTTCGGCACCGGACTGCAGGACGTCGTCCGCCTGTCGGAGGAGACCCAGGTGTTCGGTGCGACGCCGCAGTACCGCGACGACTTCTACGAACTCGTCGAGAGTGTCCGGGCACCGCTCTGGCGGAGCCGGTTCGTGACGCGCCTCGTCCCGGTCGTGTACCAGAGCGTCGCCATGGTCATCCTGCTCGGTGCACTGGCCATCGTGTCGGGCTTCGACACGGCCCGCCTCCCCTCGCTCACCGCCGTGGTGCTGCTGCTGATCCGGTCGCTGACCTACGGCAACGAGTTGCAGTCGGCGGTGACGCGGATGTCGGAGATCGCCCCGTTCATGGACCGGCTCCGCAACGCCATCGACACCTACGAGGAACATCGCCGCCAGGACGGCGAGACGGCCATGCCGACCGTGGACCACATCGGTGCGCGCGACGTGTCGTTCGCCTATCCGGGCGAGGAGAAGGTGCTGCACGGCCTGGACTTCGAGGTGGATCACGGTGAAGCCATCGGGATCGTCGGCCCGTCCGGGGCGGGCAAGTCGACCCTCGTGCAACTGCTCCTCCGGCTCCGCCAACCGGACAGCGGCATGTTGCACGTCAACGGCGTCGACGTCCGTCGCTTCCGGCGCAGCGACTGGCAACGCGAGGTGGCCTACGTGCCGCAGTCACCACTGTTGCGCTGGGCCACGGTGGCCGACAACATCCGCTTCGGTCGACCGGATCTGAGCGACGAGGACGTGGTGCGCGCAGCCAGGTTGGCCCACGTGCACGACGAGATCATGAGCTGGGCCGACGGTTACGACACGATCGTCGGTGAACGCGGTGCCGCCGTCTCGGGCGGGCAGCGACAGCGTCTCTGCATGGCCCGGGCCCTCGTCGCACGACCGTCGGTGTTGGTCCTCGACGAACCGACGAGTGCACTCGACGTCCGGTCGGAGGCCCTCATCCAGGAGTCGTTGCGTGATCTGAAGGGTCAGATGATCCTGTTCATGGTGGCCCATCGGCTGTCGACGTTGTCGATCTGCGACCGGGTGATGGTGATCGTCGACGGACGGCTCCAGGCGATCGACTCGCCCGACCGATTGCACTCCGTGAACGACTTCTACCGGGAGGCGATCTCCATCACGAGACGCCAGACCGCCTGACGGCGACACGTTTGGAGACCGGCCTGCCGGGTACGGCTCGACCGATGAGCGACGCCTCTCGACGGCCATCGGTACTCGTGCTGCTCAAGGAGTATCCCCAGATCAGCCAGACGTACATCAAACACGAGATCGAGGCGATCGAGCAGCACGCCGACCTCACGATCGTCACCCGCAAGGGCCCCGACATCCCCTACGACAACCACCGGCCCTACCGGACCGCCGAGCATCCCGACGAGATCCGCGAGATCGTGGCGGAGGTGGAGCCCGATGTGATCCACACCCACTACCTGGTCGAACTGCCGGTGGTCGGGCCGATCGCCGAAGAGGCCGATCTGCCGTTCACCGTCCGCGCCCACTCCTTCGACACGTTGGCGCTGCGGCGCAAGAGTTGGAAGGGGCGGCTGAAGCAGCGGATCAAGCGCACGCCACCACTCGAGCGGACGCCGTGGTTCCAGGAAGGCTTGCGATGGATGCGTGACGAGCGGTGTCTCGGCGTGTTGACGTTCCCGTTCACCCGGCCGTGGCTGGAGCGGGTCGGTGCGCCCGGCGACAAGCTCGTGGACTGCTGGCCCGTCGTCGACGTGCAGCGCTTCCTCGACGACACGCCCAACGGTGACGGCGTGATGAACACCGGCGTGGCGACGCCGAAGAAGAAGATGACCGACTTCGTCGATCTCGCCGCTGCCGTTCCCGATGTGCCGTTCCGGTTGTACGGCATGGGCTACGAGATCGACGATCTCCACGACCACAACCGGCGCCACGGTTCACCCGTCGAGTTCGTGGACCCGGTCCAGCCGGAACAGATGCCGGCGGAGTACAAGCAGCATCGTTGGCTCGTCTACACCGCCGACTTCGACATCCCGACCGTCGGCTGGCCCATGGCGGTCGCCGAGGCGCAGGCATCGGGCGTCGGGGTGTGCATGCCCCGCATACGGCCTGACCTGGCGACCTACGTCGGACCCGGCGTGCTGTACGACTCGATCGACGAGCTCCCCGAAATCGTGTCCGGGCCGGTTCCCGACGAGATGCGCCGGGACGGATTCGAGCACGCCCGTCGGTCGGACATCGGCACGCACAAGAGGCTGCTGACGGACTTGTGGGCCGGTGCCCTCACCGACGTTCCCGCGGGTTGAGCGCCGTGGCGGCGCAGATCGGCAACCGGCTCGGCGGGCTGGCGCGGCTGGCCGTCGATCGCGGCGTCCCGCCGGAATGGCTCGGCTTCCGCGGCATCGCCCACTGCGATCTCGACGACATCTCGACTCCACCGCCACCCGGCGTGCGGCGCCACATCGTCCAACCCTGCGACGTCGCCTCCAACCCGCTCCCGCTCAACGTGGACGGGGTCGACGAACTCCCCGATGACCGGGGCTGGTGGGGCTACTCGATGCGGGACGTGCCGCACCGTCGCAGCGGACCGACGTACCTCGCGACCGTCGACGATGCGACCGTCACCTGGTACCGCAACCGACACGGGGACTTCGTGCCGGCCGTGCTGTCCGGGAACCGCCGCAGCCTCGACATGCGCGAGATGCGATGGCGACGGCCGCATGCTGCGGTGCGTCGCTCGCAGCCGGTGCATCATCTGCGCTCGGCCGTCTGGATACTCGAACGAGCCTTCCACAACCATTCCCATTGGCTGACCGCTCACGTTCCGAAGTTGGTGATCCTCCGCGACCAGGGTCTGCTCGAGGAGATCCTGCTCCCGGAGGAACCCACTGCGATGATGGCGTCGTCGTTGCGCCGTCTCGGCGTCGACCCCGACGAGCTGCGACGTTTCGACGAGGATCACGTGCTGCGGATCGACCAGCTGACCCTCGTCGGCAACGATCGTTTCCGTCCGGAACTGCTGCGTACGGTGCGCGACGCCCTCGCCGTACCCACCGAGCGACCCCATCGCCGGCTGTACATCAGCCGCTCGCGCGCCACCCGCCGCAGGCTCGTGAACGAACCGGAGATCGTCGGCATCCTGCGCGATGCCGGGTTCGAGTCCGTCGTGCTCGAGGACATGAGCGTGGAGGAGCAGGCCGAGTTGATGGGCCAGGCCTCGGTGATCTGCGGACCGCACGGGGCAGGACTCACCAACATGGTGCTGTGTGCGCCGGGCACGCACGTGATCGAGTTCGCCGACCTCGACTTCCCCAACCCGAACTTCTATGCGATGTCGGCCGCGCTGGGACACCCGTACTGGCTGCTGCCCGCCGAGGTCGCGGGGCCCGGCAGCCCGCTCGAGCGTGACATGAGCGTCGACCCGTCACGGCTGGAGCGCACGATCCGGCTCGTCGACGGCGCATCGAGCCGTCGATGAGCACGTCCGGCACGCTCACGGGCGCCGGGCGCCGGTGGCACCGTCTCCGTGCCACTGTCGACGCAGCTCTCGCTCCGCTGCGGCCGACTGCCGCCGGCTCGCCGGATCTCCGGCTGATCTCCTATGACCTCTTCGACACGGTGGTGGTCCGCCGACACGGCGACGAAGCCGCCGTCCACCACGCCGTGGCCCGGTCCGCCGGCTTCACCGCCGACCCGTCACCGCAGGACTACGTGCACGCTCGCCAGGAGGCCGACCGGTGGACCTGCCGCTTCCGGGATGCGCCGTCACTCGACGAGATCCACGACCGCCTGGCGGACGTGCTCGGGCTCGACCAGTGCACGTCCGCAGTGCTCCGGCGCCTCGAGATCCAGATCGAGACCGACAATCTGGTGGCCGTTCCCGGCGTCGTCGACCGGCTCCGGGGGCTCCGCTCGGACGGGATCCGCATCGCCTTCACCAGCGACAGTCATCTCGGAGAACGGCACCTGGCTCCCCGCCTGCGGGCGATCGGCGTGCTGGAGACCGGCGACCTGCTCGTGGTGTCCAGTGACCACGGACGCTCCAAGGCGCGCGACGGCCGGCTGTTCGACACGCTGGCCGCCGAGGCCGGGTGCCCACCTGCGGCCATCCGGCACCATGGCGACGGCAGCTGGAACGACGTGTCGATGGCGCGCCGACGCGGGCTGGACGGAGTCCTCGAGAGTGCGGCGCAGCCGAACCGGTACGAGAGCATGCTGCTCGCAGCCGACGACCCGTCCGGTCTCTCGGCACTGCTCGCCGGCGCCTCGCGCATCGTGCGCATGCGGTCGGCACTGCGTGGTGAGAACCCGGCCGTCACCGAGGCGATCTGCGGTGTCGCTGCTCCGACGATGATCGGCTTCTCGCTGTGGATCGCAGCGCAGACCGACGAGCGCGACCTCGACCAACTGCACTTCCTGTCGCGCAACGGCCGGCTCCCGTTCGAGGTGTTCCGCCGCATCGGCCCTGCGATCGGCTGCCGCACCGCCGGCAACTACCTCCGCATCAGCCGCGACTCGGTCCGCACGGCGAGTGCAGCAGCCGTCGGCGTGGACCACTGGCTGGACGTCGGCCACACGAACGACTGGTCATTCATCACCGAGTTCGGTGATCGCCTCGACGTCGCCCGGCTGCTGGAGAAGATCGGGCTCGACGCTGCCGAACTGGCCGACGTCCTCACCCGCCACGACCTCCGAGCCGATCTGCCGCTGGCGGTCCAGTCCGTCGATGCGTGGCGAGCGGCCCTCGCCGAACCACAGGTCCGCCGGCGGATACATGCGGCCGGGGCGGAGGATCTCGATCGTCTCGTCGACTACCTCGCCCAGGCCGGGATCGCGGCCGAGCGACGTATCGGGATGGTCGACATCGGATGGACCGGTCAGCAGGCCTCGATGATCACCTCGGCGATCGACGCCGGGTTCGGACCGACCGCACAGGTGCACCACCTCCACCTCGGTCACGATCGTGACGTCGCGCTCGTCACGCCCACCCGCCTCGACCACTACCTCTTCGGAGCCGGTGCGGCGCCGATCGACAACCCGATCGGGCTGTACGAGTTGTTCTCCTCCACCTCGGAACCCGGGCTGGACGGCCTGTCCCGCACCGCCGGCGGACGTGTCGAACCGGTCTTTCGGTGCCACCCCGACGAGATCACGCCCCATCCGAGTGCCGAACCGCTCGTCCGGCTGACCTGCGAGATGCTGGACGAGCTGGAGCCCCACCTGCAGCCGCGTCACGCAGACGCCGACATACGGCCGGTGCTGCACCGCCTGGCCGGCCGGTTCTGGTTCGAGCCGAGCCACGGCGAGGGACTGGCCTGGGGATCGATGCCGTGGGAAGTGGACAGTTCGGGACACCTCATCCAGACGTTCGCCGATCCGATACCGCCAGGAGAGCTGATCCGTGTGCTCCGACCCGGGGGGTTGAACGGTCGCCAGTGGAGCTGTGGCGCAGCTGCTGCGTCGGCCACGCCGATCCGCCAGCTGTTGGGTCCGGTCGTGCGGCGGCGCAGCCGCGGCCGTGTGCAGCGCCGTCGAGCGGACGACCCGGTGTCGAGCGCCACCCCGGGTGACCGCACCGGGTGACCGCGCCAGGTGACTGCGCCGGGTGACAGCGCCGGGTGACAGATGAGAAGCTTCTCATCGTGCTCTCATCGACGGCGCAGGCTCCGCGACGACCGTGGGCACCGTGAACTCCCGGCTCGTGCGCGCTCTGCTGACCGCCGCCGTCTTCGGCGCATCGGTGCTCATCGGCCTCGGCGTGGTGTATCTCGCCGTCGGAGCACTGGAGTCCGACCGCGAGGACCCCGAGCCCATCGTCCTCGTGCCCGCTGAGACGTCGACGACCGCGACCACCACGACCACGACCACCACCACGACC
>Ga0102938_10002334_pt1 | contig 14387 bp, 11 predicted proteins | sample SalPonR2_B_D2_MG_FD_84516 | JGI IMG/M metagenome (GOLD analysis project Ga0102938, IMG submission 84516) | Salt pond soil microbial communities from South San Francisco under conditions of wetland restoration - Salt Pond MetaG R2_B_D2_MG | ecosystem: Environmental > Aquatic > Marine >...
CACTGAAGACCGCGAACCCTGCAGTGACTACACGCCGCAGCGGCGCCCGCACTTCGGTGACTTCCACGTGCATACGGCCTGGTCGTTCGACGCCAGTAGCCAGGACACCCGCAACAAGCCGGCAGACGCCTACCGTTTCGCCAAAGGCGGTGCCCTGGGCATCCAGCCCTACGATGAGAAGGGTGAGGCGACCCGCACCGTCAAGCTGGATCGTCCGCTGGATTTCACCGCGGTTACCGACCACGCCGAATTCATGGGGGAGATGCGCATGTGTGCCACCCGGGGTGCGCCGGGCTACTGGCACCCGGTGTGCCTCGCCCACCGTCATGTGCCGCGACTCTCTTTCTACACGTTTGCCGCGATGGGCATGGCATACAAACACCGCTGGGGTTTCTGCGGTGAAGATGACGAGGACTGCCATGCACAGGCGGCTGACACCTGGCGGGACATCCAGCGCGATGCGGAAGATGCCTATGACCGCAGCAGCGACTGCAGCTTCACCAGCTTTGTTGGCTACGAGTGGACAGCCAGCGGTGAAACGGGCCAGAACCTGCACCACAACGTGATCTTTCGTAACGCACAGGTTCCGGAGCGTGCCCTTAGCTGGATCGAAACGTCCTCACAGGTGGACTTGTGGGATTATCTGGACGCGGAATGTGTGGCGGGCAAACCCGGTTGCGATGCCGTGGTTATTCCGCACAACTCCAATATCTCCGGCGGCCTGATGTTCGAAACAGCTCGCGTCGCCAACAAGCACGTTCCCGCCGGCCCGGTCACTGCCGAAGAAGCGGCGCGCAGGGCGCGCTGGAATACCCTGTTTGAAGTAATGCAGCACAAGGGGTCATCGGAGTGCGACAGCCGCCTGCCCGTATGGTCGGAAGATGAGTACTGCAACTTCGAACTCATGGGTTATGACCGCTTTGGCGGCAAGAACACCGGGCAAACACGTTTTGCAAATTTCGACTGGCTTAGCTCGATGCTGGGCGAAGACACCGTTCCGTCCACGACGCCCCCCACCGAGGCCAACTTCCTGCGTTACGCCCTGAAGAAAGGCCTGCAGCAGCAGGCGGAGCTGGGTGTGAACAGTCTGAAGTACGGCCTGATCTCCAGCACCGACACGCACATTGCGGCACCGGGGCTGGCAATGGAGAAAAATCATCCGGGCCACGGTGGTGCAGGCATGGGGGCACGCGAAGGCGTTCCGGTGGGCCTGCCCGACGAGTTGGAATACGGGCCCGGGGGCCTGGCGGTGCTCTACGCGGAGGAAAACAGCCGCGATGCCCTGTTTGCAGCGATGCAACGGCGCGAGGCCTATGCCACCAGCGGCACGCGCCCGGTACTGCGTTTTTTCGGCGGCTGGGATTATCCCCAGTCACTGTGCAGTGCAAGCGACAAGGTGGCGCAGGGCTATGCCGGCGGTGTGCCGATGGGGGGCGACCTGGAGCCCGCGAGCGCGATGCACGATGCCCCGCATTTCCTGGTGTCCGCCAGCATGGACAACGGCACCCCCGAGTACCCGGGAAGCCCTTTGCAGCGCATTCAGCTGGTCAAGGGCTGGTATGAAGCTGGCGAGTTGCACGAACAAGTGCTGGATGTCGCCGGCGGCGACAACGCCGCCAGCGTGGACATCAACACCTGCGAGGCTTCTGGCGGCGGGCACAGCCAGCTCTGCAGCGTTTGGCGGGACACCGATTTCAACCCGGCTGCCCCCGCATTCTATTATGCCCGCGTGCTGGAGAACCCCACCTGCCGCTGGAGCCAGCGCATCTGCGTGGATGCCGGTGTGCGCTGCGAAAATCCGGAGAGTATCCCCGAGGGTATGGAAAACTGTTGCGCGCCCGAGCACCAGAAGGTGATCCAGGAGCGCGCCTGGAGCTCGCCGATCTGGTATGTGCCGCCGGCCTGACGGAGCATCTCTTTGAAACCGCATTGCGGGTGTTGCCAGGAATTGGTGCTAGTCATTTTCGCTGTTATCAATTGCCGACCACGAGCGCTGCGGGTAAAGCCGCGTTACCGGCCAGTATAGCCACTCACGACGGTATGCACGGCGTGCGAGATAGGCGATGACCCTTTCATCGTGCAGGCGCTCGTCGGCGATGGCCTGGCATAACGCACGATTGCTTTCCTCATAACTTCTCTCTGGTCGCTGCAACAGTGCGGCAATCTCCTGTGCCTCCTGTGCATGTATCTCGCCCGCAAACTGCTGCACGCGGTGCTGACACTCCACCAGTATTTCGATATCCGTTAACCGCGACCGGGCAAACTCCGTTTGCAATTCGGGCGCGACATCGCGCGACAGGCCAAGCAGCGCCGCGTGTACTAGTGGGTCAGATGGTTTGGCATACTCGGGTAGTTGCGGCTTTTCGAGCGCCACGCCCATGGCCTGGGCGAGCGCTTCACAGGTTGCCCGATCACCCACCTCACGATAGGCGAGATACCAGGCGTAGGATTCACGCATGCCACGGCTTTGACACACCGCATGAATAGGAATCATACCGCGCACGTTTTGCTGCACGCGGTAATAGCGCACCGCATCGGCGTGATACGGAATGCCGGACCGCTCGGCATAGTGGTTGAATAGGCCATCGAGTCCGCCCGAAGGGTTCCAGAATTCGCGTACACAGATGTTGCCGAGGTCTTCCATAGGGTCACCCCAATGTCCCCACTCCCAATCAACAAGGGCAGTGACCCTGCGCTGGTCAAACATAAAATTCACCGGGCCTGTGTCACCCTGCACCAGCGCGACATGCGCAATCGACGTTGGCGCGAAGCGACGCAACCACTGCACCGCATAATGCAACAGCGGGTCATGGTAGCCCGCCAGAAAATCCGCGAACTGAGCGACCTGGCCATTGAGATCGTCGAGCGCACATTGCTTTGGTGATAGCGCATGACCACCCAGTACGTCCTCGAGTTGCAACGATGCCGGCGGCAGCAAATGCAGGCGTGCGATCGCGTCGATGAAATCTTCCATCACTGCCCGCTGTTGCTCCGTGTCGGTGATGTTGTCGATATCCGACCGGCCTTTCACGTACTCAAACAGCGCAAACTGCTGTGCCGCATCCCAACCGGCTACGGCGGGTGCGGGAATGTCAGTAGATTGCAGTGCTTTGCAGATGCGCGCTTCCCGCTCCAGTGACACTCGCGCGCCGGCTACCGGATTCCGATCGAGGCGGAAGAAGTAGTGGGCGTTGCCGCCCGAGGCGAGTGATAACTCGACCTTCCAGGCCTCACGCCGTGCAACATGGCGGGACAGAGCGGTGATCGTGCCGGCAGCCTGCGCCTCTATCCAGTCGAGCGCCTCCCGGGGAAGATATTGTGTAAACGGGGTTGTAGTCACAGCCCGCACTCATGCGTTGAATGCGAACCGTGACCTATGCCATACCGGAGCAGCCCGGAAAAATATGGCATCAGTGCTTGCAGGCCTGCGGCCATTTCCGGCGCCTTGTCGACATCACCGGCGAGCAGCGCTTCCATGTAATCCTCCTTGTACGTTATCAGCCTGGCAGAGTTTGGGGAGATCAGCAGTAGCGCCGCCTTCTTCTTCTGGAGGTCCGGATGCATTGCGTTCACATGCCAATAGCTTTTATCACGCCATAGAACAGTATTAGAAAGCCACCGATCTCAGCGGCGATCAACGACCACATAAAGACCCTCGTTGACAGGTTTATCTCGCGCAGTTGATTATCGGTTTTCTGAACATAGCCCTGAACCATATAAGTAACAATGGCGAGTGCAAAGTAGGAGACCAACAGTAGCGTGGCAATGGTCTCGACAACATCCGACAGCTGGCTGATTTCAACAAATGTCGCGATGAGTATGGCGGCAAAACTGTAGAGCAACGAGGCGCGGTGTGCGATGTCCACGTACGGATGAGCGGCGCCAGTTTCACTCGCGGCTATCTGGCTGTATTTCCACACGCCGGTCAGCAGCCCGTTCAAGAAAAAAACGCCGGCAGCTATGATCGCAATCTGGTACGCAGTAGCCATAAAAAATTCCAGTAATCGCAGGCTATTCCTGCGGTGTAGAAGGGTATGAATACTATAGCAAATGCAGCGGATCGATTTTCAGCTACGCAGGGACATGCTGCACCTACATACAGTGGATTTTTGTAATTTGATAAATGCCCGGCCACCAGAGACGAGTCGGCCCCGGGTTCAGCGGACCTTGCCAGCGACCACATCGCTATTGCGAAGATTAGGGCGGCCACTCGGGCGGGTAGCGGACAATTTTTTGTGTAAATGTACGGTGGCTTGAAGGGCTGAGCCAGAGCCCCGGGGTTGACTTGTTAGAGTTGGCTGCCCTGATCCGGTAAACCTGCCAGCCAGGCATACGTTCGCTGCGCCCTCAATCTCCGGGTGGCAGAGCCGGTTTTCATCGCCGTCGTACACCATACTGCTGCAGTTCGCGTGGGAATTTATATCCTCCTCGAGAGGGTTGTTTCGGTCATTGGCATCAGAACAACCGCTTAACAGGATGCTGAGAAGAAGGATACTTGCCAAACTGCGCTGCAGCGTAAATTTTCCGTTACTGGATGATAGTGAAATCCATCCACGTGCCGCCCGTCAGCTACGTATGAAACCAGAATAAGCTTCATTGACCGCGGTTTCGCACAACTGCGCGAAGCGGGGAAAACCGCCGACATAAATCATGAATCCCCCTTTCTTGCCCTGGATATTCTTGCCGTTATACCAGGAGTCGGCAAAGCGGTGCAGGGATTGTTGGGACACCATGGCCAGTTCATCGGCCCATTCCCTTTCAGCGTCCTCGGTGACGTCAATGCGTGAATAGCTCGCGCTTTGCATGTCATCGATAATACGGGCGAGCCAGTCAACCTGCCATTCACCTGTAGTGATCATCTGCGCCTGGGCCGCCGGCGTGCCCGGGCCGTGCACCATAAACAGGTTGGGAAAGCCGCTCACCATCGCACCGAGGTAGGTGGTGGGGCCATCCGACCATTTGTCCAGTAGTTTGCGCTTGTTGCAGCCGGTGATATCCATGCGCGCCATGGCGCCCGTGACCGCGTCAAATCCGGTCGCCATGATGATCACATCCAGCGCGTATTCCCTGGCCTCGGTGCGCAATCCAAGTTCAGTGAACTCAACAATCGGCGACGCATTCACATCGACGAGCGCCACGTTTTCGCGATTGAACATCTCATAGTAGCCATTGCCGATGCATAAACGCTTGCCGCCGATCGGGTACGTTGTGGGGCACAGCAGCTCTGCCGTTACTGGATCATGGACGATGGAGCGAATCTTGTTACGCACGAACTCGGAGACGATCTCGTTGGCGCTCGAATTGGTCATTACATCGCTGAAGGCGAACAGAAGTTTGAAAGCGCTCCTGGATTTCCACGCTTCTTCCAGAATCGCCTCCTGCTCCTGCGGCGAGTAATATGCCGCCGGCCGCTCCGAATAATCGACCAGCGATGCGCCGTAGGTGTCCAGCATCTGCCTGCGACGCTGTGGGTAATTCGCCTTCCAATCGCGTTCGTACGCTGCATCCAGCGGCCTGTTGCCGGAGGGCATACAGAAGGCGGGTGTGCGCTGGAACGCCGTGAGCTGCCCGGCCTGTTCCGCGATGATCGGCATTGCCTGGATACCTGTAGAGCCGGTGCCGATAAAACCCACACGCTTCCCTGAGAAGTCAACGCCACCGGCTGGCCATTGCGCCGTGTGATACACCTCGCCCCTGAATTTCTCGCGTCCCCGCCAGGGTGGTGAATTGGGTGCGGAAAGGCTGCCGGTGGCCGCTATGACATAACGACACGCCACGTGGTCGCCCCTGTCCGTGTGCACATGCCATAGATTGGCTGCTTCGTCGAAGCGAAGGCTCTCCACGCGCGTGGAAAATTGAATATGCTCGCGCAGGTCGAATCGAGTGGCGACGTGGTTGGCATAGGCTTCCAGGTCGGGTTGGGCGGAAAAATACTCGGGCCAACGCCATTCCTGCTGCAGATCTTCGTCGAACCCATAGGAGTATTCGACACTCTCGATATCCACCCGCGCGCCGGGGTAACGATTCCAGTACCAGGTGCCGCCAACCCCTTCACCGGCTTCGAAGCAAACGACTTTATAGTCACGCAGGCGGTGTATTGCGTACATGCCGGAGAAGCCCGCGCCAATCACCACGATGTCTGCGTTTTCAATGTTTGTGTTGCTCATTGCGCTCACCTGCTCGACTTTTCGCGAATGCGCTTCTGATCGGGCGACAGATTATCATCCGGAGGACAATATTCCTCACCGTAAAATGAACGGCTCGATTGCGCGAGTATTGGCGCATGAATAGATACAAAGTTCGCCGATTCCCGCAGGCTACCATTGCCCCTGTGCCCCTGTGCCCCTTTGTAATTCCCCCTGTCCCGGTGTGCCGGAAATCGATGGGCATTTCTTCACCCGCAAGCGGGGCTATAACTTTGAGAACTATCGGCTGCGGGTGTTAACCGATTTTGGATGGAATGGCATGATTAACCGGGTTTAGTGAATAACGGTGCGTCCCCCTTGGTGGGGAAGAGCCGCCGGTCTTTCAGGAGAGGAAAATAAAATGGTGCCCAGGAGAGGACTTGAACCTCCACGCCCTTTCGAGCACTAGCACCTGAAGCTAGCGTGTCTACCAATTTCACCACCTGGGCAGTGGTAGAACCCGCGAGCCAGGGAATCGGCCTGGGTTCTGAGGGCCGGGACTCTACTTTTCCGGCCCAACTTTGTCAATGCCCGATGCGGCGGGGCGGGCTCTCCTCGCGTATACTGGGGGGCTGTCAGGGCTCCGCGCCACGCCGTTTGCCTTCACCAGGGAAGTGAATCTGCGGCGATGTTTGCGTGGAGTGCGTATTCTTTAATTGAACAAAAGGCTCCATTAGATGACCAGAAAAGGCGGCATAGCCGACCCACACGCGGCGCGCGAGGCGTCCAATTACGATAACCCCATTCCCAGCCGCGAGCTGATTCTCGAGGTTCTCTCGGAGGCGAAAAAGCCGCTGAACCAGGACAAACTCGCCGGCAAGCTGTCGCTCGGGGAGCCCGAACAGATCGATGCGCTGGGCAAGCGCCTGCGTGCCATGGTGCGCGACGGCCAGTTACTGCAGGACAGGCGGGGCGCCTTTGCGGTGGTCGACCGTATGAATCTCATACGTTGCCGTGTGCAGGGTCACCGCGACGGCTATGGCTTTGCCATGCCCTTTGCCGAGGGCGATGACCTTTATTTGAGTGCACGGCAGATGCATTTTGTACTCGACGGCGACGAAGTGCTGGTACAGGTCACCGGCGAGGACCGTCGGGGGCGGCTCGAGGGCAAGGTGGTGGAAGTGCTGAAACGCGCCCAGAGTGAAATTGTCGGGCGCTATCAGGAGGAGAGCGGCATCGGTTTCGTGGTGCCCGGCAACAGTCGCCTCACCCAGAATATCCTGATCCCGCCCGCCGCGAAGGGCGATGCCATCTCGGGCCAGATTGTCACTGCCGAGATCACCGACTACCCCACGCGCCGGCTCGGCGCCAAGGGCGTGGTGAAGGAAATACTCGGCGAGCATCTCGACCCCGGGTTGGAGATCGAGGTCGCCATTCGCTCGCACAATATACCCTGGGAGTGGCCGGATGCAGTGCTTGCCGAGGCTGCATCGCTGGAGTCGGAGCCCACGGAAGCCGACAAGCAGCACCGCATCGATTTGCGCAAGCTGCCGTTTGTGACCATAGATGGCGAGGATGCGAAGGATTTTGACGACGCCGTTTACTGCGAGCAGCGTCGTGGTGGAGGCTGGACGCTCTGGGTGGCTATTGCCGACGTCTCGCACTACGTGGAAGTGGGCTCGGCGCTGGATGCAGAGGCGGCAGTCCGCGCCAATTCGGTGTATTTCGCCGGTCGCGTGGTACCGATGCTGCCCGAGGCGCTCTCCAACGGGCTGTGCTCGCTCAAGCCCAGGGTCGATCGCCTCACGATGGTCTGCGAAATGGAGATCAGTCGTGCGGGCAACCTCAGCAGCTACCAGTTCTACGAGGGCATCATTCACTCGGCGGCACGTCTTACCTACACCGAGGTGGGAGAGGTACTGGCCAGCGGCAGGCATCCGGATGTGGATGCCGGGCGGATACCCGATCTCGTGCGCCTGCACGATCTATACCACGCTCTGCGTGCAGCGCGGGAGCGGCGCGGCGCAATTGATTTTGAAACCGAGGAGACGCGCATTATCTTCGATGACCAGCGCAAGATTGACGCAATTGTGCCGGTGGTTCGCAACGATGCACACAAACTGGTCGAGGAGTGCATGCTGGCTGCCAACGTGGCCACCGCGCGTTTCTACCAAAGTTGCAAGCTGCCCATGCTTTACCGCGTGCACAAGGGGCCCAGTGAAGAAAAACTGGAGGGTCTGCGCAAATTCCTGGGCGAGTTGGGCCTGGATCTGTCGGGTGGCGCCAAACCCACACCACTGGATTACCAGCACCTGTTGGAACAGATCCAGGGGCGCGATGACGCGCACGTGATCCAGACCATGCTGCTGCGCTCGCTCAGTCAGGCGGTCTACCAGCCGGAGAATCTCGGCCACTTCGGGCTCCACTACGAGGCATACGCACACTTCACTTCACCGATACGCCGCTATCCCGATTTGCTGGTGCATCGCGGAATTCGCCACCTGCTGCGCAGTGGGGGCAAGGTAGAGGGCCTGCGGCGGGTTGAGGGCGCCCCGCCAATGGAGGCGCGTCGTATCTTCCCCTACGATACCGCGGCGATGGTGGCGCATGGCGAGCATTGCTCAATGTCGGAGCGGCGCGCAGATGACGCCACGCGTGAAGTGGAAGCCTGGCTGAAGTGTGAGTATCTGCAGGAACACGTGGGAGAGGAATTCGACGGTGTAATCAGCGCGGTGACGGGCTTTGGTCTGTTTGTGGAACTCAAGGACCTGTACATAGAGGGCCTGGTGCACATCACCGCCCTGCCGGGCGACTACTACCAGTTCGACGCGGCAAAGCAGCGTTTGACGGGCGAGCGCAGCGCGCGCACCTACCGCCTGGGGGGCGCGGTTCGTGTGCAGGTGGCACGTGTCGATCTGGATGATCGCAAAATTGATCTCGAAATGGTTGAAGACAAAGCGGCGAAATCGGCGACGAAGTCCCCCAAACCGTCGGGGAAGAGAGGCGACAAGCCGGCAAAGTCCGGCAAGCGGCGCGGCGGGCGTAAGGCCCGCGGCAAATCAGGGTCCGGGAAGCAACACTGAGCGTGGCGCGAGTCTACGGCATCCATGTCGTTGAAGGGCTGTTGCGCGAAAACCCCTCAGCGGTAATCAACCTGTGGCTGCAGCGGGGGCGGGGCGACCAGCGACGCGTGGCGCTCGCATCGCTGGCCCGGTCGCAGGGTGTGGTCGTGCAATGGGGCACGCGCGGGGAGCTCGACGAGCTGGTCGCGGGGCGCCACCAGGGTGCCGTTGCTGAAATCGACGCCGAGGTGGACGAAAACGGCGCGGGTACAGACAAGCTCTGGCAGGAAGCGGAATTGCTGGCGGCGATCGATGACGCGAGTTCGGCACCGTTGATCCTTGTACTGGATGGTGTGACCGACCCACACAATCTCGGCGCGTGCCTGCGCAGTGCCGATGCGGCAGGTGTGATGGCGGTGGTGGCCCCCAAAGACAGGGCCGTGGGCATTACGCCGGTCGTGCGCAAGGTGGCCTGCGGCGCTGCCGAAACCGTGCCTTTTGTCCAGGTGACCAACCTCAGCCGTACACTGGGGGCCTTCAAGGAACGGGGTGTCTGGCTTTACGGCGCCGATGGTGAGGCGCCCACCAGTCTGTATGAGACGCAGTTGACCGGCGCGGTCGCGCTGGTACTGGGTGCCGAAGGCAGCGGGCTGCGGCGCCTTACCCGGGAGTCCTGTGATTTTCTGGTGAGCCTGCCCATGGCGGGCGCGGTCAGCAGCCTGAACGTTTCTGTAGCGGCGGGTGTCTGCCTGTTTGAGGCGATGCGCCAGCGCCTGGGTGCCCGCGACGCCTAGTGGTTCGGCGTCGGGAGAGCGGGCGCCGAACGGGTCTTGTGCCCCAACAGCAAAGCCGCTAAACTCCGCTGCCTCAAAATTTGCCCGGTTGCCCTGAGCGACCGATCCTCCTTGCCACACCATCGTGAGTGGGTGGCATTAACCCGTAAGGAGCCTTTTCGTATGCGACATTACGAGATCGTATTTCTGGTCCATCCGGATCAATCTGAACAAGTGCCCGGCATGATCGAGCGTTACACCGGCGGTATCGAGAAAGACGGCGGCAAAGTACACCGCCTGGAAGACTGGGGCCGCCGCCAGCTTGCCTTTCCAATCAACAAAATCCACAAGGCACACTATGTGCTGATGAACGTTGAAGCCAGCAATGAGGCGATGGAGGAGCTCACCACGACCTTCCGTTTTAACGACGCCGTTATCCGCAACCTGGTTATCCGTCGCGACGAGCCCGTGTCCGAAGAGTCGTTCATCATGAAAGCCGAGAAAGAGTCGCGCGAGCGGAAAAGCCGCTACGAGGAGCGCCAGGCCGCTGATACTGCAAAAAGCCCGGATAGCAGTGATAGCAGTGACAGCGATACCGGTGGAAAGACCAGCGCAGAGGCGGACGCGCAATAGCGCGTTACGCCTGGCAATCCCATTGAGTTTGTAACAGGAGTTATACGATGGCACGCTTTTTTCGTCGCCGAAAATTTTGTCGCTTTACCGCCGAAGGCACCAAGGAGATCGATTACAAGGATCTCGAAACATTGAAGGCCTATGTCTCAGAAACGGGCAAGATTGTGCCCAGCCGTATCACCGGCACCAAGGCGCGCTACCAGCGTCAGCTGGCAACGGCCGTCAAGCGCGCGCGTTTTCTGGCATTGCTGCCCTATTCCGACGCCCACCAGTAGGTTGGGTCCATTGCCAGCCTGTACCTCAGGGTCGGCTGGTAGTGTGCTGAATGTGAGTTTGCAATGAAGGTCCTGGCGGAATTTGTCATGCGCGGCCGTGCGCAGGCGCTGGCGATCGCGTTGGCAGGGTCCGTGGTCGTCCTGTTCGCCTGGGTGAGTGCCGCCGTTGTGGCGCTGGTGACCCTGCGCAAAGGCCCCGCCGAAGGCGTCTGGGTGGTGGCCTGGGCACTTCTGCCGGCTGGCGTTATCGCCTGGCGGTTTGGTGATACCAGCGTTGTCGCGCTGTTGCTGGGCACTGCAGGCCTGGCACTGGTGCTGCGCGCCTCGGTGAGCCTGTCGCTCACGCTGCTGGCCAGCGTACCGGTGGGTATTGCGGCGGGATTATTGATGCTCAGCCTGGGCGAGGCCTTTCTCGAGCAGGTCAGGGTAGAACTGGTAGAGCCGTATTTCGCCTACCTTGAACAGGTTGCCTCGCGGGGTGGCGAGATGGTCACCCTGGCAAGGCCGGGCGCAAGCGCGATTGCGGGCATGATTGGGGCGGGCACCTCGACGCTGTCGATTCTGAGCCTGTTACTGGCCCGCTACTGGCAGGCCGCGTTGTTCAACCCGGGCGGATTTGGCGAGGAGTTCCGCGCGCTGCGTTTTCCGGCAGCCCTGAGCCTGGCGCTACTGCTCGGGGTGCTGCTGGTTTTCAGCCAGGGAGCTGAATGGCGCACCTGGGCGATGATAGGTGTTGCACCGCTGATGTTTGCGGGCCTGGGGCTGGTTCATGCGCGCGCCCGGTATCGAGGCTGGAGCAGCGCGCTGCTCGCGATGTTTTACGTCGCCTGGTTCCTGATTGGTGCCGTGCAGATGCTGGTGGTATTGCTGGCCGTGGTGGACGGCTGGTGGGATTTTCGCAGACGCTGGGGTGTAGTGCCGGGAAAGAGCATCGCTCCGTCCGACGATGGGCGCGATGACACCACGGACAAGCAGCGCGACGATGACGACGAACGAAATCAGTGAAGTAGCGGGAGGTCACTCCCCTAACAGAGGATTGTAGAATGGAAGTCATTTTGCTGGAAAACATCAACAACCTGGGCAACCTGGGCGATAAAGTCAACGTGAAGGCCGGGTTTGGCCGCAATTTCCTGCTGCCGCAGGGGAAGGCGGTACGGGCTACCGAGGCCAACACGGCCGAGTTCGAGGCGCGTCGGGCCGAGCTGGAAGCGGCCGCCGCGACTGCCCTGACAGAGGCGCAGGCCCGTGGGGAAGCTATCAGTGCACTCGCGGACATCAGCATTGGCGCCAACGCGGGCGAAGAGGGCAAGTTGTTCGGTTCCATTGGCACCCGGGATATCGCCGCTGCAATCACCGCCGCGGGTTGCGAAGTGGACAAAGCGGAAGTGCGCCTGCCTGAAGGCGCCCTGCGCGAGCTGGGCGAGTACACTATTGCAATTCAGGTGCATGGCGAGGTTACCGTCGAGGTGCAGGTCTCAGTCGTCCCCGAGTAGCAAGGTGTGAATTCGCGTTGCCACATGGGTAACGCGAATCTGCTTTAGCTGTGTTGCCAATTCCGCTAATCTGTCCGGCCCAAGGCTGCGATTGCTGATCATCCCGCATGGCCGACCCTGAATATACTGATAATTTGCCTGAGCGCCCGGTACGGGGTGATGGCGAGCTTGCACGAATCAAGATGCAGCCGCATTCAGTGGAGGCTGAACAGTCCGTGCTCGGGGGGCTGTTGCTCGCGGCGGATGCCTGGGATGCGGTGGTTGAGGCCGTCACGGCGGCGGATTTTTATCGTCCTGGCCACCGTCTCGTGTTTCGCCAGATTCAACAGCTTGCGGACGCCCTGCAGCCGATAGACGTTATTACCGTCGCCGACAGGCTGGAGGCCAGCGGTGAGCTGGATGCCGCGGGCGGGCTGTCCTACCTCGCCGAGCTCGCCCAGAATACGCCCAGCGCCTCCAACATTCGCGCCTATGCGCAGGTGGTGCGCGAGCGGGCAAGTCTCAGGCGTCTGATTGAAGCGGCGCAGGAAATTGCCGAGTCCGGGTTCTCTCCCGAGGGCCGCTCCAGTGAGGAACTCATAGACGCCGCCGAACGGCGCATCATGCACATTTCCGAATCGGGCCCCAAGACAGGTGGGCCGCAGGAGGTCAATCCCCTGTTGGGATCGGCGGTCGAGCGCATCGAACAACTGTTTGAGTCCGGCGGTGCCATCACCGGTCTGAGCACCGGCTTTATAGAGCTCGACAAAAAGACCTCGGGTTTGCAGGACTCCGATCTGGTCATTGTGGCCGGGCGACCCTCTATGGGCAAAACCAGCTTTGCCATGAATCTGGTGGAGCACGCGGTATTGAATCAGGATAAACCCATTCTGGTTTTCAGTATGGAGATGCCGGCGGAGCAGCTCATTATCCGGCTGCTGTCCTCGGTGGGTCGCATCGACCAGACGCGCATCCGTAACGGCAGGCTGGAGGACGAGGATTGGCCGCGCCTCGGTACTGCGGTCAACAAGCTCAAGGATGTGCCGCTTTTTATCGATGATACGCCCGCTCTCACTCCCACTGAAGTGCGCAGCCGCGCGCGCCGGGTATTTCGCGAGCACGATGGTCTCGGCATGATCATGGTCGATTACCTGCAACTCATGCGGGTTGCGGGCGCCTCCGAGGGCCGCACCGCGGAGATTTCCGAGATTTCCCGCAGCCTGAAGGCCATAGCGAAGGAGTTTAAAGTCCCGATGGTGGCGCTGTCCCAGCTCAACCGCTCTCTCGAGCAGCGGCCCAACAAACGGCCGGTAAACTCGGATTTACGTGAGTCGGGTGCGATTGAGCAGGATGCCGATGTCATCATGTTTATCTACCGTGATGAGATCTACAATGAGGACTCGCCGGACAAGGGCACGGCGGAGATAATTATCGGCAAGCAGCGGAACGGCCCCATCGGTATGTGTCGGCTGGCGTTCATGGACAGCCTTACGCGGTTTGAAAATCTTGCCCGTGGAGGGCAGGAAGGCTTCTGACCGACGCTTCGGTCGCGGCGGGTTTACAGGCCGGTGGCTTCGCGCAGTGCGCGCAGGCGTGCAAGTTGCTCTTCGCGCGTTAGTGGTTTCGGAGTGGGCTTCTCGAGTGCCTCGGGGGCCGGCACTTCCAGTTGTTCGCCCTGCAACGCGCGCACGCAGTAGCGCTGGTAGTGCTCGCGGTATACCGGGAACGCCACGCTTTCCGGGCGGCTTGCGAGAAAGAACCAGTCGCTGTCGCGCCCCGCCAGGTACACTGCGGGATGGCTCCACGCCTGGGCGGATTTCGGGGTCGCGGCGTTGCAGGCCTCCACGTAGGCATCGTGATTAGTGGGCAGGCCGTGCTCGTCCCAGCTCTGCTGGCAACACACCAGCATGCGGTGCAGCGTCGGCAGGTACTCACTCGTTTCAATCGCATGCCGCGCTCCCCGCAGCACCTGCTCCACCGGGAATCCCTGCAGCGTCTCCAGCCAGAGCTTTTTGATCTGCTTGAGCTGCTCGGCGTCCGGAAAGGC
>Ga0102938_10002338_pt1 | contig 14345 bp, 10 predicted proteins | sample SalPonR2_B_D2_MG_FD_84516 | JGI IMG/M metagenome (GOLD analysis project Ga0102938, IMG submission 84516) | Salt pond soil microbial communities from South San Francisco under conditions of wetland restoration - Salt Pond MetaG R2_B_D2_MG | ecosystem: Environmental > Aquatic > Marine >...
AACTGGCCGACGTTGCCGCGCGTGGGGGTGATCGATTGCACCTCGATGTCACCCGAACGGGCGGTGACGGCGACGCCTCCGAGAGGTCGGTCGGCTGCGTCTCGTACCGTGCCTTCGATGCTGCCGGTGGCAGCGCTGAGGGTGACGGTGTTGAGAACGCTGTTCTCGCCGCCGGTGAGGGTCTGCTCGAACTGTTGCGTGTCGAATCCGGGGCCGGTGACGGTGACGGTGTACGTGGCAGGCGTCGGCAGACCTGCGAGGTCGATGGTGCCGTCGGTGGTGACCTGTGAGGCGGTGAACGGTGCTGCCGCCGTGTCGCCGTCGGCGCCTGCCGATCCGTCTGTCGATCCGTCCGCTGAGCCGTCTGCCGACCCTCCGGGTGTGTCGGTGCGTTCCACCACCTGGGTGGCGGTGACGGTGAGGGGGATCGCGGGTGCGTCCGGAGGCAGGGCGATGTTGCCGAGCAGACGTCCCGTGTTGCCCGTGAGTTCGATGTCGATGCCGTCGGCCACCTGTTGGGGGTCGAGGCGGATCACGTCGGCCGAGGCCTCGTCGGTGCCCGCTTCGTACCAGACGGTCTCGAAACCGTCGGCGCTGAAACGGACCTTGTAGTTGCCGGGGATCAAGCCCTTCAGCGAGAACACCCCGTCGTCGTCGGTGGCGGCCGACCCGACGGGCTGGAGTGCGCCGTCGGCCGTGACCCGCTGGGCCTCCACGGTGATCCGCGGCACGCCGTTGCCGGTGGTCGAGGCGGTGACGGTGCCTTCGAGCGTGCCGGCGACGAGGGTGAGCGGGATGTTGTCGGGGCCGGTGAGGAAGTCGGTGCCGACCGCCTTGGCGGGCGGTTCGGTGCTGCGCAGTTCGCTGATGACGAACAGGAAGATCAGTGCCCACAGCAGGACGATGCCCGCCAGGATCAGTGCCGTGAGCAGGCCGCGCGGGATCTTCGGCTTCTGGCGGAACGTGCCGATCTTCTCGGTGACGACGTCGCCGGAACGGGCGGTGATCGTGACCGAGCGGCTGACGGGTTCGCCGAACCACGGCCGCTTTCCACGCATCTCGATGTCGACGAGTGCCTCGTGCCCGTGCGGCACGTGCAGCATGCCGGGTTCGGCGGTGCAGTCGATCTCTCGGGTGGGCTCGAGCGCATCGACGGTGATGTCGAGCGGTGTGTTGCCGGTGTTGACGATGGTTGCGGCGATGGTGGCGCTCGTGCCGCCGCTGACGATCGACGGCGTGAGTGCGAGCTCGAGCGCCGGGGCCGGCGACACCGTGAGCCAGAAGTCGTGGACGGCCTGGCGGTCGACGTCGATGGTGGAGACGATGCGGACCACGACGAGGTAGTCGCCGGCCGGGCAGGTGGCGGGGATGTCGAAGACGAGCCGCATGGTGCCGCGCGCCTCGGGAAACAGGCTCAGGACCGGCCGTTCGAGACGGATCCAGTCGGGATTGATGCCGTCGACGATCGCCGTCACGCCGTCGATCACGTCGACGTTGTTGGTCACGTCGATGTCGACATGGCCCTGCCGGCCCGGTGCGACCTCGTAGTGGGAGAGCGCGAGTGCGGTCTTCATTCGATCCGTACCCCGCCGTCGCGAGGGACGGTGACCACGGCTGCGGGTTCGATGTCGACGACGATCTCGTCGCCCTCGCGTGCCCGGAGCAGGAAGCGGCCTGCCGGGTCGACCCGTGCGGCGTCGATCGGTGAGCGGGCGATGGCGCCGATGGCGCCACGGTCGGCGGCGTCGACGATCTCGCCGGCGATGCGGCGGCGGTGTTCCCGTGCCGGTTCGCCGATGCGTCCGATCGCGGTCTCGATGACTTCGACGGGTGGCCCCACGGGGAGCACGACTCCGGTGTCGAATTCGCTCGAGACGACGATGTTGAGACCGGGCTTCACCTTGCCCTCGAGAGCCTTGAACACGTCCATGTGGTCCTCGCCGGCCCGGGCGATCTTGATGACGGGCATCTCGATGCCGGCGAGTTCGTCGGCGAGGAACTCGCGCGGGACCTGCCCGTGGGCGAGGAGTGTGCGCAACAGCCCGGCGAGCAGTGCGCGCTCGTCACCGAGGTCGGAGGTCCAGGCGGTGACCACGTAGCGCAGTTCGACGACGGGTAGCGCAGCCTGGCGCACCGTCTGGCCGTTGTGGACGACGGTGCGCACGCCCGAGTTGGACCGATCGGACGACCGCCGGATGTCCCACAGGAACAGGTTGACGGTGGGGCGGGTGAGCTTGGCGCCCCACTCGCGGTCGGGTGCGTCGAAGGAGACGTCGACGTCGGTGGCGCTGAGGGGCACAGTGGCGCGAAGGAACGACTCGAGACTCTCGTCGATCAGTTCCAGCACCGGCCCCGTCACCCTCTTTTCACCGGTTCGACACCCGTCGACCGTCTGCGCGAACTCTAGCCGATGGGGGTGGACGACGAGGGTCCTCGCGCCTCGGCTACGCTCCCGCCACCGTGGTCCGCTTCCGCCTTGCTTCGACCCTGCCGCTGCTGCTCGTCGTGGCACTCGTCGCCGCGTCGTGCTCCGACGACGGTGACGAGGCCGAACGCTCCGTGATCGACGTGGCGCCTCGCGGCCCGGGCACGTGCCTCGACTTCGGCGAGGAGGTCGGGGCGACGGTGACCGAACTGCCGGTGGTGCCGTGTGAGGAGCCCCATACGCACGAGATCTTCGCCGTGGTGATCAGCCAGGCGGGCACCTATCCGGGTCTCGACGCCCTCGAGGCAGATGCCCAGGCACGGTGCCTGCGCCCGTTCGAGGACTACGTGGGCGTCAGCGCATTCGACTCCGAACTGTTCTACTCGTGGCTCGTGCCCACCCTCACGAGCTGGGACCGTGACGACGATCGGGAGATCATCTGTGTCGCGGGCGAGAACAACGGTGCGCCGCTGACGGGCAGCGTGCGCGACGTCGGTCGCTGAGACCGTCGCAGGTCGATGACCTGGGCGCCGAGGTGAGCCGAGTCCGGCACCGGACATGGCGCCTGCGGCGCCCGATGTGCGGCCGGGTCAGTAGTCGCCCGCGAGGTCGCGCCGCGACTGCTCGCTGGCCTGTGCGGCGTGACCGAGAATGTTGCGGGCCATCGACGAGGTGTGCTGGTCGGAGTGCGCTCGGTAGGCAGCGGCGCGCACTGCCCACACGTCGGCGTCGTCGGGCCGTGCGAGTGCCGCCATCTCCACGAGGTGGCAGGCCAGCCTGGCGTCTCCTGCCGCGAGGAGTTCCTCGGCTCGGGTGAGCACGTTGCCGACCCCTCCGGCGAGCGTGACCCACTCCGTGGCCTGCTGGGCTCGGGGTGCAGGGAGCAGGTTGTCGGGTTCGCCCTCGTACCAGCCGCCGTAGCGGCGCCACACATTGCGGATCAGGAACTGCGGATGGTCGTAGACGGGTTGCAGGTACGGCTTGTCGGCGAGGTGGGCCGGGAACTCGACCTCGTGCAGGCACGTGTCGAGGTTCTTGCCCTGGTTCATGATCGCCAACGTCTGCGATTCGATGGATTCGAGGAGTTCGGCGGTGTCGGTGAGTGCCGGGACGATGCGGTCGGCGCCGAAGATCGGCAATCCGTGTCCCGACAGCATGATCTCGGGCCGTAGCGCTGCCATCTGGCGCAGTGCCGCCGCCCAGTCGGAGAGATAGCGCTGGACCTTCTGGGGGTTGCCGGCATTCGGAACGGCCCAGATGAACAGGTCGCCCGGGTGCAACACCTTGCGCTCGGGTACATAGGTCCAGGTGGCGTCGTCGGTCTCGCCGCGAGCATGGGTGAGGCGGAACGTCAGGTCGCCACGCGTGAACGTGAGCTGTTCGGCATAGGTGACGTCGGGATCGCGATACTCCTCGGGCCAGCTGAACTGGGGCACGTCGATGGCGAACTGGCGCCGGTTGATGGCGGTGTTCCAACCGGTGGTCTTCTCGTAGCGGCGGAAGTGGTCGGGCAGGTCCTGGTGGGCGTACACCACGGGGCGTGCCCATCCCTTGTCGGCCGATTCGGCGTCGAACAGGGCGGTGCCGAGCACGTGGTCGACGTGGTGGTGGGAATAGACGGCGGCCGCGAGCGGTGCGTCGGGACGCCAGGAGCGCACGGCCTCGTACACCGTGCGGCGGTCGAAGGCGCCTCCCGTGTCGAGCATGACGAGCCCGTCGCCGGTGTCGAGAGCGTTGACGGAGGCGATGGACTTCAGCGTGAGCAGGCCGTCCTCGATCTCCTCGCTGGCCGTGGAGAAGCTGCCGTCGTCGTGGTGGACGTGCACCGGCTGCACCGGGTGATGCGTGTGGACGAGTTCGCCCCGTCCCTGCCAGTGCTCCTCGGCCAGTTCTCTGATCGTCGCCATCCGGCGAACTGTAGATCGCCGACCCCCTTGCCGTTTGCGTGACGCATTTGTTGGCGCGCCCCGACAATTCCGTCACGCAAACGGAGGGTGGGCGGCCGTCGTCGCGGCCGGTGCTGTTCAGTCGTGGTTGAAGCGGCGGGTGACGCGGATGTCGGAGAGTTCACGGCCGGTCGAGCGGTCGACGTAGACCGGCTCCACCGGTTCGCCGGTGTCGGCGTCGACGAGCGTGACGGGCGGTTCGGGAAGGTGCGACCAGCGATCGCCCCACTGCATCATCGACACCAGGATCGGGCCGAGTGCTCGGCCCTTCGGTGTGAGGACGTACTCGAATCGCTCGGGCCGCTCCTGGTACGGCCGCCGGTCGAGCACTCCGTGATCGACGAGCGTGGACAGCCGTGCCGACAGGGTGGCCCGTGGGATCCCGAGGCTGGACCGGAAGTCGTCGAATCTGGTCGTGCCGAACATCGCGTCGCGCACCACCAGCATGGTCCACGGATCGCCGACCACGTCCACGGCCTGCGCGATCGAACACTGCATGCCATCGAGCGGCGTGCGCTTCATGTCGGCCTCCTGGTGATCAGCGGCGCAGAGAGCGCCGAGGTCATGATGCCACCGGCGATCAGCAGCCACCAGACACGGTCGAAGCCGGCGAGGGCGTCGTCGATCGACACCGCGCCGGCCACGAAGGCGATCGTGAGCGCCACCCCGAGCGTGCCGCCGAACTGCCGGATCGCCTGATTGGCGCCGCCGCCGACGCCGAGCCGGTTGGGTGGAAGGGCCTGGGCGACCACACTCGACAGCTGCGGCAGGCACAGGGCCACGCCGATCCCCGTGAACAGCATCGACGGGAGGTAGTCGGTGACGTAGTGCGGTTCCCCGTCGAGCATCACCAGCCGGAGCATGCCCCCGACGGCGAATGTGGCGCCGCCGGCGAGCAGAAGCGGACGTTGACCGATCCTGCCGGCCAGGTTCCCCATGAACGGCGCCAGTACCGCCACGAGCGCAGGCCCGGGTGCCACGGCGAGACCGGCCTTCAGGATGGAGTACTGCCACACGTCGGTGAGGAACAGGATCGAGGAGAAGAACATCGCCGTGAATGCGATGCCGAACGTCAGCGAGGCGGCATTGCCCCAGGCGAAGTTGGAGATGCCGAACAGATCGAGGTCGAGGACGGGTGCGTCGGTGGTGCGCTGGTGCATCACGAAGAGACCGAGCAGTGCAGCGCCGCCCACCAGGGCTGCGATGGTGCGTTCGTCGGACCAGCCCCACTCCTCGCTCTGGACCACCCCCAGCGACACCAGTCCGGCGGATGCGGCCACCAGCACCACACCGAGCGGGGCCGGGATCACCGTCGAGGAGTCGCGGGACGACTCGAGCACACGTCGGCCGGCGAGCACGGTGAAGATGCCGATGGGGAGGTTGATGAAGAAGACCCAGCGCCAACTGGCTGCCTCGACCAACGCGGCGCCGAGGGTGGGGCCGAGAGCACCGGCCACGGCGCCCGTGGCGCCCCAGATGGCGACGGCGACGGGGACCTTCGCCGGTGGGAACGCCCGCAGCACCAGCGCCAGCGACGACGGGAGCAGCGTGGCTGCACCGACGGCCTGCACGATGCGGAACACGACCAGCAGGCCGGCGCTCGGTGCGAGGCCACAGGCCATCGACGCGACGGTGAAGAGCACCGAGCCCCCGAGGAAGGCGCGCTTGTGTCCGATCCGATCGGCGAACTTTCCCACCGGGACGAGCAGCGCGGCGAAGACGATCGTGTATCCGTTGAGCACCCACGACAGCTGTGTGGTCGCCACCGTGTCGAACGTGGCGACGATGTCGGGGAACGCCACGAACAACACGGTGGTGTCGAGGAATGCGGCCAGCACGGCCAACGAGGAGATGGCCAGTGTCCGCCAGGCGTGGGCCGATACCACGGCGGGCGCCGCCGCCGAGTGGGAGTGTTCGGGCGAGGCGGCGGGGTCGAGCACGTTCACGGCTTGCACTGTGCCACCGCCGTTCCGAAAAGTCCAATGATTGAACCGAACGCCTCTCTTCCGTTTGCGTGACGGTTTGTTTGGGGCGTCCCAACAATTTCGTCACGCAAACGTGGTCTGGGCGGGCCTGCAGCCGGGGCTCGGGTCGAGCGGGGGGCGGAGGAGGGTCGGCGAGGGCCCGATTCGCCGGGGAGAGGCCGACTCGGCAGACTGCGGGCATGAACGTCACCGAGGCCGTCCTCGCCCGCACGTCGATTCGCGCCTTCCTGCCCGATCCTGTCGACGACGACACGATCGCCCGGCTGCTCACCACGGCATCGAGAGCGCCGTCGGGCGGCAACGTCCAGCCGTGGCGGATCTACGTGGTGAACGGCGATTCGATGAAGCGATTCCGTGAGTTCCTCGCCGACCGACCGATCGAGCCGGCCGCCTACGACATCTACCCGTCGCCGCTGGAGGAGCCCTACCGTTCGTCACGATTCAAGGTGGGCGAGGACATGTACGCCACCATCGGCATCGCCCGCGAGGACAAGGCCGGTCGTCTCGCCCAGTTCGCCAAGAACCTGGACTTCTTCGGCGCCCCGGCGGCGATCTTCTGCTTCATCGATCGAAAGATGGGCCCGCCGCAGTGGTCGGACCTCGGGATGTTCCTGCAGACCTTCATGTTGCTGGCCCAGGAGGCGGGCCTCGACACGTGCCCGCAGGAGGCGTGGGCGGTGTACGAGAAGGCCGTCAGCGAGTTCGTCGGTGCGCCCGAGGAGCAGCGCATCTTCTGCGGCGTCGCCATCGGCCACGCAGATCCCGATGCCCCGATCAACTCGCTCACGACCGAGCGAGAACCCCTCGACGTCTTCGCCCGCTGGGTCTGACCGCCCGACAACCCCGAAATCTGCACCGATACGTACGCAAGGTGTACGTATCGGTGCAAATTTGCGGAGGGGGGGAGGAGGGGGCGGGCACTGGCGGGGGCTGTGCGGTCAGGCGGCGATGACGGGGCCGTCGTCGGAGGACTCGAGACGGGCGAAGAGGCGGTCGAACACGTGCTCGCGGTCGAACTGCATGGCGAAGTCGCGGGCGGCCGCAGACATCGCGGCCCGCTGCTCGGGGGACGTGCGGATGACGGCGTCGTCGAGCGCCTGGGCGATGCTCATCGGATCCGCCACCGGCACGATCGTGGCGTGGTCGCCCACCGCCTCGGGGATGCCGCCGGTCGCCGTGGTGATCACCGGTCCGCCTCCGGCCAGCATCTGCTCGACCAGCGCGATGCCGAAGGTCTCCACGAACTCGGGTCGCGGCTTGCTCGGCAGGACGTAGGCGGCACTCCCCGCCATCAGGAACGTCTTCTCGGCATCGTCGACGTCGTCGAGGAACCGGATCCGATCCGATGCCGACGACGCCGCGGCCCGGGCGTGCAGCGCATCGGCCTCCGGCCCGGTGCCGGCGATCACGAGCGGGATGCGATGCCGCGTGTGGCTGGCGGCGTAGCCGTCGATGAGGTCGTCGACGCCCTTGGCCTTGGTGACGCGCGACAGGAACAGCACGTACCCGTCCTCGGTCAGCCCCCGTCGGGCCAGCACGTCGGGCAGGGCGCTGCGATCGAGGCCGGTGAACGTCCGGCTGTCGATCGCCGGATACGAGATCCCGACGCGCTCGCGGCACCGGTCGGCGAAGACGGTGCCGTGACGGGCGTCGATGGCGTCGGCGGCGTCGACGATCAGCTCCTTGGTGAACTCCGAGACCGCCACGCAGTGATCGTTGCCGAGGTACGTCGTGAGCACGTGTGCTGCGGCGCCGAACTGCTGCTCCTCCACACACGTGCGGACCACGTTGGTGATGTCGGACCCCACGGCCTCGGCGATCGTGACGACATCGGTCGGCAGCCCGGTGGCACGTGCCACGCCGACTGCGTCGGCGACGGCGGTGGCATGCGGGGTGAGATACAGCGACATCGCCACGGTCGGCACACCGTCGGTGAACAGCTCCACCAGCCGGCCCACCAGCCCTCCGTAGAACCGTGCGTCGGGCACCTTGTAGTCACCCACCGGGTCGGGGCGTTCCACGGTGATGCCCGGGCTGTACGGCAGCACGGTGTCGAGCGGCTTCAGCGGCAGGCCGGCGGCCTGCAGCGTGGGGATCGGCCAGGTGACGATGCGCACGTCGTCGAAGCCGCGCTGCAGCGCCACCTCGGCGAGGTTGCGTGCCTCGCCCGAGTGCCCGCAGATCACGGGATCGGCACGCACCACGATCACGAGGCGCCGGGTGGGACGGGTCGATGTCATGGTCACGGCCTCCTCGTGGCGGTGCTATTACGGGATGGGGTGGGCGCCGACGTGCGGGTGGACCGCACGGTGCCGGTCGCAGATGTCGTGCTGGCCGACGGTGGCCGAACCGTGCGTCCCCACGCCGACGGCTCGCCACCGAGCTCCACGTGCAGCGTCGCACCGGCGTGGAGTTCGCGGCCCGTGATCCAGGTGCGTTCGAGCGGTTCGCCGTCGAGCTCGACGCGCTGGACGTACTGCACCGGGGCACCGGCGCTGGGCTCGACGAAGCCCGACGTCTCGATCGTGACGTCGGCATCACCCACCCGGACCCGCGACGACGCGAACGACGGCGCGTTGACGAACCAGATCTGCTGGCCGGCGACGGGGAACAGGCCGAGCGAGGCCCACACGTACCACGAGCTGAGCCCGCCCGAGTCGTCGTTGCCGGGAAGGCCGCCCCGGCCCACACCGAACTGGGAGTTGACCGCGGCGTGCACCACCTCGGCGGTGCGGTCGGGCCGCCCGACGTAGTGGTAGGCCCATGGCGCTTCCATGTCCGGCTCGTTGTTGAGCCCTTCGAACCGGTTCAGTCGGTACCCGGCGGCGACGGTGTCGGCGTCGGGGGACACGCCGAGTTGTTTCACCGGTGGCTGGCCGAACCCGAAGAACCGATCGAGGAGGTCGACGAAGGCGTCTTCCCCTCCGGCGAGCTCGATGCGCGCCGCCATGTCGTGGAGCAGGCGGAACGAGTAGTTCCACCGGCCGCCCTCGTAGAACGTGGAGTCCACGAGGAGCCCGGTGGCGGGGTCGAATGCGTTGTGCCAGCGTCCGGCGAGGGCGTCGAGTTCGTCGGCGAGGGCGTGGTCGCCGAGATGCCGGGCGACGGTGGCCGTGCAGTGGTAGCCGACGGCGATGTCGAGCGTGTGGGTGATCGGATGGGCGATGCCGCGCTCGAGGTACTCCTCGCCGTAGTTGCGTCGGAGGTCGTTGTGCATGTGGACCAGCACCCAGTCCCAGTCGATGCCGGGCAGTTCGAGCGCACAGACGTCGGCGAGGAAGGTGTGGGCGAGTGCGCTGCCCTGACGCGAGAACCGGTCGGCGCCTCGCGCCATCCGGTAGCCGATCGGCAGGTTGCCCTCCTGTTCGCAGACCACGACCAGGGCAGTCGCGAGCTCCACGGCACGGTCGGGAGCGAGGGTGGTCAGCAGCGGCAGCTGCGTGCGGTAGATGTCCCACATCGTGGCGATGTCGAACACGAAGGGGCCCGACGCCGTCCAGAACGGGCTCTCGCCCGGGGCGAAGCAGGGTTTGACCAGCGAGTGGTACAACGCCGTCGAGAACACCGTGGCCCGATCTCCGGACCCTGGACCGGTTCCGGTGTCGACGTGGATCCGGTCGAGCATCTGCGACCACGATCGGCCGGTGTCCTCATGCCGGGTGTCGAACGAGCGGGCGCGGCTGCGCACGTCGGCCCTCAGGTTGGTGCGCGCCTGATCCACGCCGCGCAGCGAGAACCCGAGCCGCAGTTCGACCGGATGTCCGTCGTCGGTGGGCCCCATGAACAGCAGGCCGAACGGCCGGAGAGTGGTGGGCCGGATCGAATCGAAGTCGAGCTGGGTGCCACCCGGCATCAGGCGCCGGTCGTACCACAGCATCGTGCGCCAGCCCGGCGTGTCGCATTCGATGTGCACGGCGAGCGGTGCACCCTCCACCACCAGGTCGCCCTGGGCGACGCCCGGCTCCACCACGCGCAGTCCGGCGGTGGTCGGCACGGTGCGGCCGTGTTCGATCGTGAGCCCGCCGTGCGAGAAGTCGATCACGATGCGGGCGCTGTCGTGGGCCGGGAACGTGTAGCGATGGACGGCGCTCTTCGGGCCGACGGTCAGTTCGCATCGGATGTGACGCGCCGGGTCGGTGTCGTCGGCGGCGAGGTCGGCGGCGTAGTAGCCGGGATGGGCCACCTCGTCGTGGAGGTCCCAGAGGGTGCCCAGCTCGTCGAGCGGGCCGAGCATCGGGGTGACGCGGAAGTAGTTGTAGTACTTGCGTATCGCGCCCGTTCCCGACTGCTGGAAGTGCGTGAATCCCGATGCCTGGAGCCGGTCGTGCAGCGCCGGCGGGACGCCTTCGGTGACGAGGTCGTGGATGCCGTAGCCGGTGGGGTAGGCGCCGGAGTAGGCACACGCCGACACCATGCCGAGTGGGTGGGTGGCGCCTGGGTGGGTGTTGCCCACCGGTGGCTTGGGCCACCACCACGTCGCAGCGAGGCCGTCCGGTACACCGAGGTCGGTGACGCCTGTCCCGATGAACGGGTCGACGTCGTCGATCACAAGGTGGAGGGGGGTCCGGAGTCCGGCCTCGCTGCGAGGTGATGCATGGATTGCCACGGTAGGGACGGCGTGTTTCGGGCGTTGCGACTGCAGTGTTTCGACCGCGTGAACCCCCGCTCGGGGTGCGGGCGGCGCCTCGTGTGTCGGGTTCCCCGTGCGGATGTCACACTGTCTGACGTGACCGACCAGCCGGCAAACGAGCATCCCTGGTGGCGCGACGCCGTCGTCTACCAGATCTATCCGCGGTCGTTCGCCGACTCGAACGGTGACGGGGTGGGTGACCTGCCCGGCATCACGGCTCGGCTCGACCACCTGCAGGCGCTCGGCGTGGATGCGCTGTGGCTCTCGCCGATCTTCGCGTCGCCCATGGCCGACTTCGGCTACGACGTCTCCGACTACTGCGCCATCGATCCGGTGTTCGGCACCGAGGACGATCTCGACGCACTCGTCGCCGGGCTCCACGACCGCGGCATGCGGTTGCTGCTCGACTGGGTGCCGAACCACACGTCGGACCGGCACCGGTGGTTCGTCGAGTCGCGCTCGTCACTCGACAACCCGAAGCGTGACTGGTACGTGTGGCGTGACCGCCGGCCCGACGGATCGCCACCCAACAACTGGACGGCAGCGTTCAAGGGGGTGCCGGCATGGACCCACGACGACACGACCGGCCAGTCGTACCTGCATCTCTTCCTGGCCGAACAGCCCGATCTGAACTGGGCGAATCCCGACGTCGAGGCGGCCATGCACGACACGCTCCGCCACTGGCTCGACCGCGGTGTCGACGGGTTCCGTGCCGACGTCGTGCACCTGATCGGCAAGGGGTCCGACGTCGAGGATCTGCCCGACCACCTCGCCAAGGGTCCGGTGATCGCGATCGACCGGCCGTTCGGACACGAACTCCTGCGGCGGATCCGGCGGGTGCTCGAGGAGTACGAGCACGAGCCGATGATGGTGGGCGAGGTGTACCTGCTCGACGAGGGCCAGAGCGTGGCGTACCTCGGCGACCCGCCGTCGGGCGAGGGGGAGTTGCATCTCTCGTTCGACTTCCGCCCGCTGCACACGCGATGGGAGCCCGAGGCGATGCACACTGCGATCGCGCGCACCCAGGTCGAGTTCGCCGAGCCGCACTGGCCGACGTGGGTGCTGTCGAACCACGACCAGGTGCGTCACCGCACCCGCTACGGCAGCGAGGCACGCGCCCGCGCCGCGGCGGTGTTGTCGCTCACGATGCGCGGGACGCCGTTCCTGTATCACGGCGAGGAGCTGGGCCTGGAGGACGCCGACATCCCCGACGACCGGATCGTCGACCCCGCCGGCCGTGACGGATGCCGAGCGCCTCTCCCGTGGACGGCCGACGGCGACGCCGAGTCGGGCCACGGTTGGCCGACACCCCCGTGGCTGCCGTTCCCGCGCAATGCGTCGACGCACGCGGCAGAGCAGCAGGTGGGCGTCGAGGGTTCGATGTTCGAGCTCTACCGCACGCTGCTCGCCCTGCGGCGATCGTCGCCGGCGCTCCGCAGCGGTGCGATGGAACTCGCACCACTCGACGGAGGCCTCCTGCGGTACGAACGCTCGATGGACGACGATCGCCTGACCGTGCTGATCAACCTGGGCGACGCCGCCGCCGACTGGCCGGAGGACGTCGACCGAGGCGGCGTGATCCTGTCGACCATGGGGTCGGTCGCCGGCGAGTTGCGTGCCGATGAAGCCGTCGTGATCCGTCGCTGAATCCACGGCCGGGGAGCGGTGTCCGACCTCGTCGCGGGCCTGCCCGGCGTCGTGGAAGGATGGAGTGATGACCGTTCCGTTCGTCCGCACACCCGACGAGCGGTTCGACTCGCTCGCCGACTTCCCGTACGACGCCCACTTCGTCGACGTCGACGGTCTCCGGATGGCCTACGTCGACGAAGGGCCCGGGGACAGCGGAACGTTCTTGCTGGTGCACGGTGAGCCCACCTGGAGCTACCTCTACCGGCGCATGATCCCGCCGCTGGTGGACGCCGGCTACCGGTGCATCGCTCCCGATCTCATCGGGTTCGGCCGCTCCGACAAGCCGACCGAGCGCAGCGCCTACACCTATGCGGGCCACGTGGCCTGGCTCACCGAGTTCGTCGCCGGCCTCGACCGGCCCGACCGGGGGCTGCACGCCTTCGTGCAGGACTGGGGCGGGCTGGCGGGTCTGCGGGTGATGGCGGAGCAACCGGAATGGTTCGACCGCGTGGTCATCGCGAACACGGCGCTGCCCGTCGGTGAACCGATGGGGGACGGGTTCGCCTTCTGGCGCCAGCTCTCGCAGGAGCTCGATCCGATGGACTGCGGTGCACTCCTGCAGCAGGCGACCACGCGCGAGCTCTCCGACGCCGAGATGGACGCCTACCGCGCGCCGTTCCCCGACGAGACGTATCTCGCCGGGGCGCGGGAGTTCCCGCTGCTGGTACCGATCGATCCGGACGACCCGGCGGTACCGGACACGCGTGCGGCGTGGCGGGTGTGGGAACAGTGGGAGCGGCCGGTGCTCACGCTGTGGGCGCCGGGTGACATGGTGCTCGGCCACCTGCAGTCCGAGTTCGTCGACCGGATCCCCGGTGCGGCGGGGCAGCCGCACCAGACCTTCGAACCGGCCGGTCACTTCCTGCAGGACGACCGCGGCGAGGACGTCGCCGCGGCGATCCTGGCGTGGATGTCGTCGTCCTGAACCGCGGCGCATCTCCGTCGCGATGCCACGGTCACTCGGTGGCGATCGTCAGCACGGCGTCGGCGTGGGCCGTCGCCTCCACGGCTGAGAGGGTGGCGCCGAGCTCGACGATGAACGCCACGCCGTCGTCGGGCGACAGCTCGTTGCGCGCCCAGGTGGCGGCGATGCCGGTGTAGATGCCGCCGGTGATCTCGCCCATCGGGAGCCCGGTGAGTTCGGCGTAGCGGGCCCGTATTTGGCCTTCCCGGCCGCTCGCGGGGTTGATCACGAAGAGGTCCTGGTGGTACCAGATCGCCAGGTCGGGGCGGAGCTGGGAGATGAAGTTCGTCATCGCCTGGGTCTCCGGTTCGCTTGCCGCCGCCGGGCCCGCGTACTGGCCGTCGCCCGGTGCGCCGATGGGTCCCCACCGGTAGGGGAAGTTGCGGTTCAGGTCGACGTCGTTGGCGTTGTGACGGTCCTGGGCCAGCTGCCCGTCGGGGTTCATCGACTCCACCAGCCAGAGTTCGACGCCGTCGGGAACGTTCCGGCGGCGGAGTTCGTCGACGATGGCGATGCCGTCGTCCTCGTCGCCGTGGATCACGCCGATCACCAGCACCCGGCGCCCGCCGGGTGTGCCGTACCGCTCGGCGAGGATCGGGCGGCCCTCCACCGACAGGCCCAACCCGACGACGTCGGCCGTGAGGTCGAGCGGCCCCGGCACGAGGGGGACCGGCACCGTCGTGGACGTCGCCGCAGCGGTGGTGGT
>Ga0102938_10002339_pt1 | contig 14344 bp, 13 predicted proteins | sample SalPonR2_B_D2_MG_FD_84516 | JGI IMG/M metagenome (GOLD analysis project Ga0102938, IMG submission 84516) | Salt pond soil microbial communities from South San Francisco under conditions of wetland restoration - Salt Pond MetaG R2_B_D2_MG | ecosystem: Environmental > Aquatic > Marine >...
AGCAGCGGGTTGGTGATCTGGTCGGTGGATTGCGGCAAGCCGACATTGGCGATGCCCGAAAGGGCCGCGCATTGCGGGCTTGGAAGGATCAGCAGGTCGCTGCGCACCGGGATGTCGCGCCCCATCTGTGCCTGCATCGCCGATACGACCGTGTCCCGCAGGTCCGGGTCGGGCACATGGCCCGAGACGAGCAGGCTGTTTTCATCCGGAACGAACTGGACCTGCAGACGCGAGCAGGGGATGGCGCTCAGGGCGCCCTTGATCCCGTCGCGGATCTCGGCCGCGGCCCCGCTCAGGTCGCCGGGTTCCATGAAGCTTTGGAACGCCGTCAGGGAGACCGGGTCGATCGCGCCACCGGCTGAATTCTGGAAGGTCAGCGCCGCCTTGGCCCGATCGGCAGGCGGTGCGACTGATGCTGCAGTTTCCGCTCGGACGGCCTGCTGGGGTGCAGGACTGGATTGCGGGTCCTGCCGCGATGCAGAACTGGTCTGCGGGTCCTGCTCGGCTGCGAGCCCGGCCTGCGGTTCCTGTCGGGCTGCGGGGCTGGCTTGCGGTTCTTGCTGCGCTGCGGGACGCGGCTGCGGTGCCTGTTCAGGCGCGGTCAGGCTTGGGACCGGTTGCCGGAAGGCGGCTTGGCTTGCGAGGGCGGGGGCGTCGGGTCGTGTTGCCTGTGGCTGGACCGGGGGGGCGGGCATGGCCGCTGCGGCAGCATCCGTCGTCGACAGCGTGATCTGGACCATCGTCTCCGACGCAAGCGACACCGCCTTCGGGGCGGCTTCGGACATGCGCTCGGGTGCGATCGTGGCGACCGGAACCGGTGCTCGCAACGGTCTTTCGGGCGGCAGGGCCACATCGACCGGCCGTATCGCGGTCACGGCCGCGCCCTTCAACACGGCCTGCGGGGCCAGCGGCGCGGCGGTTTCGGGCAGGGCCGGGGCGACGGTACTTGTCGGGGGCATCGCAGCGACGCTGGTGGCGGATGGCAAAACCGTTTCGCCTTCCTCTGCACCCGGCCTCAGCGCCGAGGCCCGAGAGGTTGCGATGCTGCCTTGGGTGAGGGCCGCGCCGCCGGTATCGCCCGACGCCGCCTGGTCCGAGTCGGGTGCGGTTTCGCGCGCTTCGCTGCGTTGCACCTGGTATGCGGCAAGCTGCATTTCCGTTTCGAGCATCGGCTGATCGGGAACATCCCCCGGCTGGGTCGCCAGGTAGAGCCCGAAAGCGCTGGCGACATGAACTCCGGCGGACACGCCAAGCGCGCCGGTCCATATCAGAGCAGAGCGCATCATTGGCCCGGCGGCGCGGGTTCGGGGGTCACGACAAGCACAACGTCGCGCGCACCCAGCGCCTCGATACGGCTGACAAGGGGCAGGACATGGCGCAATTCGGTGTCACGATGCGCGTTGAGCCGGACGAGGGTGTCCGGTGCCTGGTCCAGCCGGTCTGCCAGCACCTGGTCCAGCGCACCGCGCTCGATCGGCGTCCCGTCGAGCGCAAGCTCGCCCGTCGGCGCGACGGCCAGGGTGATCCCGCCCGAGGGCATGTCGGCGCCGGTGGCCGCGACCGGCGGGCTCACCTCGAAGGGGGCGGTGGCGTCCATGCGTCCGATCAGCATGAAGAAGACCAGCAGGAAGAACACCACGTCGATCAGCGCGATGATCGTCTCTGGCGGTTGTCGCGCGGGCGGGCGGGACAGTTTCATTCCGCCGCCTCCAGGCGCACGACGCGCAGGTTCGTGACCCCGGACCGCGTGGCCGTGTCCATGACCGAGACCAGCGCCTGCATGTCGGCAGCCCCCGACGGAAGCACCAGAACGCGAAGCTGCGGCGATGTCCGCAGCCGGTCGGAAAACAGGGTTTCGAGCGATTGGAGATCGTGCCCCCGGCCTTGCGACGTCGGCACGCCATCCGCCCCGATCCTGATCAGCAGCGTGCCGCCGGGCGTGTCGGAGGCGCTTTCGGACGGGTCGGCCAGATCATCCGCCTGCGCGACGGCCGGGATCATGTCGAGGTTCAGATAGGTCGAGGTGACCATGAAGAACACCAGCAGGATGAGCATCACGTCGATCATCGGCACCAGGGAAATCAGCGCCTTCGGCGGGCCTGGCCGCTTGAGAAATGTCATTGAGGGGTCATGCATCGGGGCGCCCCTATCTTGACGGCTGATCCGCAATCAGCATGAGTTGCGCGATGGCGCCTTCGATCAGCTGCGCACCGCGTTCGGCCCGCGCCGCCAGCAGCGTCGCCCCGACCGCGGCCGGAATGGCCACCAGCAGCCCCGCGGCAGTCGTCAGCAAGGCCTGCCAGATCCCGCCCGCCAACAGCGACGCATTGGCTGCACCTTCGGCCAGTTCGAGTTCCTGGAACGACTGGATCATCCCCAGCACCGTTCCCAGCAGACCAAGCAGCGGAGAGATCATCGCGATCAACTCCAGCAGCCGGATGTGACGCGACATCTGGGCGAATTCCTCGTTTCCGCGGCGCGTCAGTTCGGTCATCAACGCGGCCCCGGAGCGTCCGTCGCCCAACGCCTTTATCGCAAAGGCCAGGACCCGGTTGGCAGGGGTCTGCCCGCTTTCCGCCCTGGCTTTGGCTTCGGTCAGGTTCCCGGTTTCGAAACTGCTCAGTGCTGCGTCCCGGGTTTCGACCTTCGACGTCACCGACCAGAGCTGCACGATCTTGTAGACGATCAGGGCAAGCGAAAGAACCGACAGCACAAGCAGCAGAAGGATGATCGGTGCGCCCGTCCCGATATCGTCGAAGGCGGCGAACATCCTATTTCACCAACTGCGCGTCAGTCTTGCTGCCAAGCTCGAGAAATTCGAAACAGTCGACCTCGTCCTCGTTCTGGGGCTTGCAGGCGGGCATGTCATGCAGAACGATTTCCGAGATGTCGGAACAGTCGATATCCGGGATCGCAAAAAGCTTGAGCGTCGTGCGTTGCACCGGCAAGGGTGCCGCGTCGATGGACAGCAGCCGGTCGATGACACCCTGGGCATCCAGGATGGCCAGGCTCATCTCGAAGCCCTCGAAGCTTTTGCCGGTGTCGTTCCTGAACAGGAAATAGGCCTGGCACCCGCTTGGATCTCCGGGCTCGAACTTGTTGAGTTCCACCGAGAGCGGCCCCGACTGGGCGCTGGCGGACGTTGCAAGAAACAGACAGGCGATACCCGACAGCCATGTTGAGGTTTTGTTCATGTCGACCTCCCGAAATGCGGCCCGATATGGTCCGGGCTGGTATTATTTCGTCAGCAAAGGCGCTGACCAAAAAGTAGAAATTTTCCGTCTTGGCCGGGAAGAAAAGCAACCGTATCCGCGGCGTGTCTCATGTCATGTGCTGTCCGTCCCCGGATTTCCTTCACCAAACGCCAAGACGCATGACAGGTCAAGCCTGCCACTTGGCGGATGCAGGAAAGGCTTTGTCGGGCGCGTTTTGTGTGACAGGGTAGACAATCAGGCCGCACCGGTATTTGCGTGCGAAATATTGTAGATGAAAGTTCATTCAGGTGAGCCAGGGCTTTCAACCCCTTGATATGGTTTCACAACATTTGAAAGGTTTGGGTATGCTGAAGACCGTTCCGGATTTGGAGACGCTGTTTTCCGAGCTTCAGGCGTTGCGTGAAACGATTGCTTCGCAGGTGAAGGCCCTGTCCGAGGAAGTGCTCAAACGGGAAAGGATGAACGACCTCAAGGTCGACGTCGCTTGCAGCCAGATCGACCTGCAAATCCGCGAGTACACCGCCCTGATGACCCGGATCAACGACGCGCGGGTGGCGGCCGAGGCTGGCGCGGAATCGCCTGAGGCACTGGTGTCCATCCGGCGCGACTGGGCCATTCTTGGCGCGCGCTCCAGCCTGACACGGGTCGAACTGAACCAGTGGGCTATGATGCGCGACCTCGTGCGGACGCAGGTGGTGTCCATGCGCAAACGCATGCCGTTATACGATCCGAAAATTTCAGACATCATCGCGTCGCAGAACGCGGTGAGCGACACCGTCTTCGCCATGTTGCACGCGGTCCTGAACCCTGAAAAACAGTCCGACGACGCCGAAGCGAAGGGGTGTTTTCCGGATATTTCGCTTGCCAACAGCCAGTTCCATCAGCATTTGCACGCGGCCTACCGGGTTCTGCTTGCGCAGGAAAAGACCGAGCCGAGCCGCTTTCTGGACGTGGGCTGCGGCGGTGGGCTGAAGGTCCTGTCGGCCCTGCGGTACTTCACCGACGCACATGGTCTCGATTTCCAGCAATCCTATGTCGACGTCGCCCGGAAGCTTCTGGATCACGCGGTGGGGAACCGGCCCGAGGTTTTTCAGGCGGACGCGCTGAGTTTCGAAGGCTATGCGGATTACGACGTCATCTATTTCTACAGGCCGATCCGGCACGAGTCGCAACTGATCGACATGGAGCGGCGCATCGTGGAGATGGCGCGCCCGGGAACGATTCTCGTCGCACCGTATCTGGGGTTTTCAGCGCGGTGCGATACGCTGGACTGCGGCCATGTCGCCGGCAACGTGTACCTGGCCAAGACCAGCCAGAAGGAAACCGACTGGCTGCGACGGAAGGCCGAAAGGACCGGTCCCGCGGTCGTCAAGCCGGAGCATTCGAGGCCGAGCAACCTCTGGACGCCCCTGCTTGTGGCGTCGCACAGGTGCGGATTCGATATCAGTCGCGAGCCGGTGCGGATTTAGGGCGAGCGGATCACGACGCGCAGCAGGCGGGCGGTCGCGCGGCTGTTCTGAGAACGATTTTCCGCAGTGTGGCGACGTTAGCCAAGCTTGAAGAAACTGACGTAAGGTAAGATTCTTGGGCTGGATTTTTTGCAAAGAGTTGGTACGCTTTGCACAGTTTTGTTTCGCGTTCCGTGTATGGTGCATTTTTTTATTACGGTTTCTGAAGGCTGCCACTTTTGTCAGATATGCTCAAATCACACGGGGACGATGCGCCGAGTGGCGAAAACCTCGAATATGATCCCGACTTCACCGCGATGGAGCTGGCGGGCCAACCCGAGGAAGAACGTCAAGCCGGAGCCGAAATCGTCGAGGGCCGGGATCCGGACTACAAGGATCTTGCCAAGAAGGCGCGCGCGGTGCTCGAGCGGACCCACGACATCCGCGCAGCCGTCTACCTGGCCGATTGCGAGACCCGGCTGAATGGTCTCCCGGGGTTTGCCGAGATCACACGCTACATCCGCGGTTGTCTCGAGGAGTACTGGGACACATGCCATCCGCAGCTTGATGAGGACGACGACAACGATCCGATGATGCGGATCAACGCCATTACGGGGCTTGGGGCGCGTGGCACGATCATCCGGGGATTGAGGACCGCCGCGCCCTTGACCGACAGCCGCGCTTTGGGGCGCGTGACACTCAAGGCCATCGAGATCGCGAATGGCGAGGCCGACCCTGTGGCCGACGAAACGCCGATGTCGAAAAGCGAGATCGACGCGGCCTTCAAAGACACCGATGACGACACGCTCAAGGCATATTTCGAGGCCGCGACCTCGGCTCTCGAGGATGTGGCCGCGATCGATGCGGTGTTCATGGAAAAGACCCCGGGGTTCGGACCGGCGCTTGACGATCTGCAAACGACGCTTGGCAAGATTCTGAAAGAGTTGGCGAAGCACGTCGATGTCGAGGTTGTGCAGGACGCGGTCGAAGCCGAAGGGGTCGGCGCTGCACCCGCAGCGAAACCGGTGGCCGGCGGTGGCGTTCCCGGCGAAATCTCTACTCGATCAGACGTGACGGCCGCGCTTGACCGGGTCATCGACTACTACGCGCGCCACGAGCCTTCGAGCCCGCTTCCAATATTGCTGAAGCGGGCCCGGCGACTGGTCGGGGCGGAGTTCATGGAAATCATCAACGATCTGGCTCCGCTTGGCGCAGACAACGTCAAGCTGATCGGCGGAGTGGGCGGAACGGATGAAGCGGAGTAACCGGTTTGACTGGCCACCGGTGCTGGCTCTGACCGAGGCGGCAGCGGCTTAGAACAAGAATTCGTATCAACAGATGAGGGAATAATATGTCCAGTTCACAAAAATTCATTGCACGGAACAGAGCACCGAGGGTGCAGATCGAATACGATGTCGAACTGTATGGCGCGGAAAAGAAGGTGCAGCTTCCGTTCGTCATGGGCGTCATGGCCGACCTGGCGGGCAAATCCGAAGTCGCGCAGCCCAATGTCGCTGACCGCAAGTTTCTTGAAATCGACGTCGACAATTTCGATGACCGGATGAAGGCGATGAAGCCCCGCGTTGCGTTTTCGGTGCCCAACACGCTGACGGGCGAAGGCAACCTGTCCGTCGATGTCGCCTTCGAGAGCATGGACGATTTTTCGCCCGGTGCGATTGCGGCCAAGGTCGAACCGCTGCGCAAGCTGATGGAGGCCCGCAACGAGTTGTCCAACCTGATGACCTACATGGACGGCAAGCCGGGCGCAGAGGAACTGATTTCGAAAACGATGAACGATCCTGCCCTGCTGAAGTCGCTTGCCGCCCAGGCTGCGCCGACGGACGGGGACGACGCCGCAAAGGACGAGGGATAAGACATGGCCGAACAAGCAACAGAAGCACAACCCGAAGGTGGCGCAGCAGAGGCCACGGAATCCGACTTTGCCAGTCTGCTTCAGAAGGAATTCAAACCCCGGTCGGACACCGCCAAGACGGCGGTCGAATCCGCGGTCAACACCTTGGCGCAACAGGCGCTCGCGAATTCTAACCTGATTTCGGAGGACGTCCTGAAATCGCTCGAAGCGATGGTCGCCGAGATCGACCGCAAGCTGACCGAGCAGATCAACCTGATCATTCACCACGACGAGTATCAGAAGCTCGAAAGCGCGTGGCGCGGGCTGCATTTCCTGGTGAACAACACCGAAACCGACGAGATGCTGAAGATCCGCGTGCTCAACATTTCCAAGAAGGACCTGCACAAGACGCTGCGCAAGTTCAAGGGCACGGCCTGGGATCAGTCGCCGATCTTCAAGAAGCTGTATGAAGAGGAATATGGCCAGTTCGGTGGCGAACCCTATGGCTGCCTTGTCGGAGACTATCACTTCGACCACAGCCCGCCGGACGTCGAACTGCTGGGCGAAATGGCCAAGATCGCCGCTGCGGCCCATGCGCCCTTCATCACCGGGGCCGATCCCGCGCTGATGAATTTCGAAAGCTGGCAGGAACTGTCCAACCCCCGCGACCTGACCAAGATCAGCCAGACGCCGGAATATGCAGCCTGGCGCAGCCTGCGCGACAGCGAGGACAGCAAGTACCTGGGTCTTGCCATGCCGCGCTTCCTCGGACGTCAGCCTTACGGCGCCAAGTCGAACCCGATCGAGGAATTCGCTTTCGAAGAAGACACGGGCAACGCCGAGTCCGAACATTTCACCTGGCTCAATGCGGCCTACGGCATGGCGACGAACATCAACCGGTCCTTCAAGGAATATGGCTGGTGTTCGCGGATCCGCGGCGTGGAATCGGGAGGCACCGTTGCCAACTTGCCGACCCACACCTTCCCCACTGACGATGGTGGCGTCGACATGAAGTGTCCGACCGAAATCGGCATTTCCGACCGGCGCGAGGCGGAACTGGCAAAAGCCGGTCTGATGCCGCTCATTCACCGCAAGAACACCGACATGGCCGCCTTCATCGGCGCGCAGTCGCTGCACAAACCGGCTGAATATGACGATCCGGATGCCACGGCGAACGCGAACCTGGCCGCACGTCTGCCTTATCTTTTTGCGACGACCCGGTTTGCGCATTACCTGAAATGCATGGTCCGCGACAAGGTCGGAAGCTACAAGACCAGGGACGACATGCAGCGCTGGCTGAAAAAGTGGATCGACCAATATGTCGATTACTCAGCCGCACATTCCTCGGAAGCGGAAAAGGCCCGCAAGCCATTGGCCGCGGCTGATGTCCAGATCGAGGAAGACCCCGAAAACCCGGGCTACTACAAATCCCGGTTCTTTCTGAAACCGCATTACCAGCTTGAAGGGCTGTCGGTTTCCCTGAGGCTCGTCTCGAAGCTTCCGTCAGAGAAAACCTGACCTGGTACCGGGCGGATCTTTTTGCGCCGCCCGGCATCGCACCTTAATTTTATTTTCAAAGAGGAGTACCTGACATGGCACTTGACATGTTTCTCATTATCGAAGGCGAGATCTCTGGTGAAACCCAGGACGACAAGTTCAGCGCGGAAGGCGGTATCGACCTTCTGGCCTGGTCCTGGGGGATGAGCCAGGCTGGATCGTTCCACGCGGGCGGCGGCGGCGGTGCCGGCAAGGCGAACTTTCAGGACATTTCCTGCACCAAGTGGATCGACAAATCCTCGCCGGTCCTGCAACTTTATTGCGCCAATGGCGACCACTTCCCGTCGGCCAAGATCGTCGTGCGCAAGGCCGGCAAGACCCCGCTGGAATACCTGACCATCACGATGACCAAGGTGATGATCACCTCGGTCTCGACCGGCGGGTCAGGCGGTGAGGACAAGCTGACCGAGAACGTCTCGCTCAACTTCGCCGAGGTGGCCGTCGATTACATCGAGCAGACCGCTGAGGGCACAGAGGGCGAGAAGCCGAGCTTCAAGTGGGACATCGCCAAGAACGTCGCTGGCTGATTTCCGACATCGAGTTGGCCGCCGCAGGTATGCGGCGGCCTCCTGACACTGACAATACCGGAGCACGCCTGTGCCGAACACCGCATCAGATTTTCTCAAGGCCGGGGACCTTTCCGGCGCATTGGCGAGCTTGCAAGACAGCGTCCGGGCAAACCCCGACGATGCGAAACTGCGCACTTTCCTGTTCCAGTTGCTGTGCGTCATGGGCGACTGGAAACGGGCAGTGACGCAACTAAAACTCTGCGCCCAGCTTGATGCGACGGCGTTGCCGATGGCCCAGACCTACCGCGAGGCGATCATCTGCGAGGTGTTCCGCGAAAAGGTCTTTGCCGGCGAAAAGGACGCGCTGATCTTCGGCGAACCGCAGGACTGGGTGGCGTTGCTGGCACAAGGACTGCGCGCGCTGGCGCAGGGCAACCCGGACCGCGCCGCGCAGCTGCGCGAACAAGCCTTCGACAAGGCACCGGCGACACCCGGCACGCTTGACGACCAGGAATTCGCGTGGATCGCCGATGGTGACATGCGGCTGGGTCCGGTTCTGGAAATCATCGTGAACGGCAAATACTACTGGATGCCGTTCAACGTGCTGTCCAGCCTTCGGATCGACCCGCCGCAGGATCTGCGCGATACGGTGTGGACCGCGGCCCACCTGACATTGCAGAACGGCGGCGAAATGGTTGCGCTGATCCCGACGCGCTATGCCGGAACCGCCGACCGGGGCACCGACGCGATGAAGCTGTCGCGCGTGACGGAATGGGAAGACCTGGGCAATGACACCTTTGCCGGTCTCGGCCAGCGCCTGTTGACGACGGATCAGGCCGAACTGTCCCTGATGGACACCCGCAATTTCCAATTTGCCCCGGTGACAGCGGACGCCGCAGGCGAGGTCGGAGTTGATGGCTGACCGAACACTGACAGAGCGGCTTCAGCCGTCCATCCTCGATCGACTGACCGACGATGACCCAAAGTCCAAGACGGAAAGCCCGAGCAGTCGCGTGATCGACATCCGCCGTCTGCGCGAGATCATCCAGCGCGACCTGTCCTGGCTGCTGAACACCGGCAATCTCGAAACGCAGATCGATGCCGAGAAATATCCGAATGTGCTGCGGTCGGTGATCAATTACGGCGTCCCGGAATCAACGGGCGATTTTTCCACCAAGACGCGTTCTGCGGATGTGCGCGATGCGATCAAGTCGGCGATCGAGCTTTTCGAGCCCCGTATCATGGAAGGGTCCCTGAACGTGATCAGCCGGGCCGAAACCGAAGGCCGCGCGTCCGTGATCGTCTTCGATATCGTCGCCGACATGTGGGCCGAACCGGTTCCGACCGAACTTTACCTGCGCAGCCAGTTCGATGCCACGACGGGTCATGTCTCGCTCGAGTACGGGGGCTGATCGACAGTGGATACCCGACTGCTCAGACATTACGAGACCGAACTCGCCTTCCTGCGCGAGATGGGCGCGGAATTCGCCAAGAGCTATCCCAAGATCGCCGCGCGTCTTGGCATGGACGGGCTCGAGATCCTTGATCCGTATGTCGAACGGCTTCTGGAAGGGACCGCCTTCCTGACCGCCCGCGTCCAGCTTGAACTGGAATTGCAATACCCGGCCTTCACCAGCCATCTGCTTGATGTCGTGTTTCCGCATTTTCTTGCGCCGACGCCGTCGATGATGATCGCCGAACTGACGCCTGACATGGAGAACGCCGACCTGGCCGCCGGGTTCACCTTGCCCCGCCAGACTGTCCTGCGGTCCAAGCCGGTTCCGGGCGCCCAGAAAGCCTGCCAGTTCCGCACGGCGCATGATCTTGCGCTCTGGCCCGTCACGATCGCCGAGGCCGAGTATATCGACGGGCGCGGGGCGCTTGTCGCTGCCGGTGTGGCCAGGGACCCTGCGGCGCGGGCGGCGGTGCGGTTGCGCCTGAAACGCCATGCGGGGCTTCCGATCAAGGATCTGCCGCTTGACCGGTTGACGCTGTTCCTGGGTGGGCAGGTCAGCCTGAGCTGGACCATGTTCGAGATGCTGTGCGCCAGGCCTGCAACCGTCGTGGCGCGGTCGGTCGATCGACGCGATGAGTGGTCGATGACGCTCGGGTCGCCGGTGACAGCCCGCGGTCTTGCCACGGAGGATGCTCTCTTGCCGACGCCGCGCCCGTCCTTCGACGGCTACCGGTTGCTCCAGGAATATTTCGCGATGCCGGAGCGGAACCTTTTTGTCGAACTGTCGGGTCTTCAGGCGCCGCTGTCGCGCGCGACCGGCGACAGCGTCGATCTGTATATCCTGCTGCGTGACAACAAGGCCGACATCGCGCCGAACGTCACGCCGGACGCGTTCAAGCTGCACTGCGTCCCGGCCATCAACCTGTTCCCGAAACGCTGTGACCGCGTTCCGGTGTCCCATCGCGTCACCGAGCATCATGTCGTGGCCGATCGCACCGCACCGAAGGATTTCGAGATTTTCGCGATCACCAAGGTCACGGGGATCCGCCAGGAAGGGCGCGATGAACTGCCCCTCAAGGCGTTTTATTCGTCCGACGAATTTACCGCGGCCGGGGGGCGGGGGGCGGCCTATTTCACGCATCAGCGGCATCTGAGGCAAAGGAGCGAGAGCGAGGCCTTGCGCGGCGTCCGGACCAACTATCTTGGCTCGGAAAGTTACCTGTCGATCGTCGATGCAAACGAAGCGCCCTATCCCGGTGACCTGAGCCAGCTTGCGGTCGAGGCGATGGTGAGCAACCGGGATTTGCCGATGCTGCTTCCGACCGGGGTGGACGACGTATTTCACCTGCCCGATGGCGGCCCGGTCCTGGCCATCCGCACCCTGATCGGGCCGACGAAACCGCGCACCTGCATCGCGCAAGGCGATGCGGCGTGGCGGGCCGTCAGCCACCTGAGCCTCAATTACCTGTCGATTGCCGATGAAAGCGATGCGCCGGGCGGCGGGGCGGCCGCGCTGCGGGAACTGGTCGGGCTTTACACGCCGATCGGAGACAGCGCGATGGAGCGGCAGCTTGAAGGGATCGTTTCGGTCAAGACACGGCCCATTGTCAGGCGCATCCATGATGGCGTTCTGTCCACCGCCGTGCGCGGGCTCGAGATCACCATGGAGTTCGACGAAAGCCTGTTCGAAGGCAGTTCGATCTACACTCTTGGCTCGGTTCTCGAACGGTTTTTCCGCAAGTATTCGACAATAAACAGTTTCACGGAAACGGTCCTGAAAACCCAACAAAGAGGAGAGATTGCGCGATGGTCACCGACAATGGGGGTGAACCGCGTGATCTGACCCATTTCGACCGTCTGATCCGCGATCCCAAATCCCATCACATCTTCTTTGCCATGCGTGTCATCGAGGCGCATTTCGCTGAAAATCCGCGTCTTGGAACGGCCCGTCGGCCGGGACAGGAAAAAGTGCGTTTCGGCCAGGAGCCGGACCTCGCGTTTCCGAAATCGACAGTGGCCGGTTTCAAGCAACAGACCGCGAACGCGCCGGCGCAGCTTTCAAACCTGTTCTTCGGACTCTTCGGGCCAAACGGCCCCTTGCCGCTGCACCTGACCGAATATGCGCGCAGCCGAATGGTCAATCACACCGACCCGACCTTCGTGGCCTTCGCCGACATGTTGACGCACCGGATGATGACCCTGCTCTATCGGGCCTGGGTAAGAGGCCAGCCGACGGCGGCTTTCGATCGGGGCGAACACAGCGAGACCGAAGCCAAGATCGGAGCGCTTTCGGGGTTTTACGGCACCCATCTGCGCAACCGGGACGCGATGCCCGATCTTGCCAGGCGGCATTTTGCAGGCGTGCTCTCGGCGGGTCCGAAAAACGCCGAAGGGCTCATCGCGATCCTGACCGGGTTTTTCGACGCGCCGGTTCGGTTGGAGGAATTCGTCGGAGACTGGCTCGAACTGGAACCGGATGATCGCTGGCAACTCGGTGGGGCGGGCGGGCTTGGACACACCACCTGCATCGGCGCGCGGGTCTGGTCCAACTCCTCGAAATTCCGATTGCGCATCGGGCCGTTGTCGCTTGAAGAGTATTCGCAGTTCCTGCCCGGCACGCCGGCAATGAGACGGCTTCGCGCCATCGTCCGAAACTATGTCGGCGATCAGCTCAACTGGGATGTGAACCTGGTCTTGCGCGGCACAGACATTCCCCAGGCGCAGCTTGGGCAAAGCACACAACTCGGCCTGACAAGCTGGATCGGGTCGGACGATCACCCCGACGAAGTGGCGGATTTGTTCATGACACCTTTGACAGATGTCCCTTTTGAAGAAGGCCTCGCGGCCTGAAGAAACCTGTTCGCAATTTCGCGAAGGAGAATAAAATGACTGAGATTAGCCGTGTCGCCCTGTTCGGGAAGCTTAACAAGGTGGGGTATCAGGCAGTCGAAGGGGCCACGGTGTTCTGCAAGATGCGGGGCAATCCCTATGTCGAGGTGGTGCACTGGTTCGCGCAGCTGGTGCAGCTGGACAATTCCGACGTGCAGAAAATCCTGCACCATTACGACATCGACCCGGCGAAGCTGTCAGCGGACATGACACGCGCCCTGGATGCATTGCCAAGAGGCGCAAGCTCGATCTCGGACCTCAGTTCTCATTTGCAGGACGCGATGGAGCGGGCCTGGGTCTATGGCTCGCTCTTGTTCAACTCCAACCAGGTGCGCACGGGTCACCTGATCCTCGGCATGCTCAAGACGCCGGAACTCCGGTCGATCCTGATGAACATCTCGAAAGAGTTTTCCAAGATCGGTGCCGACGACCTTTCCGACAATTTTGCCAAGGTGGTCAATGGGTCGGTCGAGGACAGCATGCGACCGCAGGACGGATCGCAAACCGGCGGTGGCGCTGTGCCCGGCGAGGCATCAGGCGCGATGGCTCCGGGCGCGATGGGCAAGCAAGAAGCGCTGACCCAGTTCTGCACCGACCTGACCGAACAGGCCCGCAACGGAGAGATCGACCCCATCGTGGGCCGCGACGAAGAAATCCGCCAGATTGTCGATGTGCTGATGCGGCGGCGTCAAAACAACCCGATCCTGACCGGGGAGGCCGGGGTCGGCAAGACCGCCGTGGTGGAAGGGTTCGCCCTGCGGATCGCACGGGGCGACGTTCCGCCGGCACTGCGCGAGGCGCGGTTGCTGGCGCTGGACGTGGGCCTGTTGCAGGCCGGCGCGTCGATGAAGGGCGAATTCGAGAACCGCCTGCGACAGGTCATCGACGAGGTTCAGGCGTCCACCGTGCCGATCATCATGTTTGTCGATGAGACACATACATTGGTCGGGGCAGGGGGAGCAGCCGGAACCGGCGATGCCGCGAACCTGCTCAAACCGGCCTTGGCGCGCGGCACGCTGCGGACCATCGGCGCCACGACATGGGCGGAGTACAAGAAACACATCGAAAAGGATCCGGCGCTCACCCGGCGCTTCCAGGTGGTGCAAGTCGAGGAGCCCAGTATCCCCAAGGCCGTCATGATGATGCGCGGGATCGCGTCGATGCTGGAAAACCACCACAAGGTACAGGTCCTGGATGAAGGCATCGAAGCGGCCGTTTCGCTGTCGGCCCGCTATATCCCGGCGCGGCAATTGCCGGACAAATCGGTGAGCGTTCTTGACACCGCGTGTGCGCGTGTCGCTGTCAGCCAGCACGCTGTGCCCGCCGAGGTGGATGACAGCCGCAAGCGGATCGACGCCTTGACGACGGAATTGGAAATAATCGGGCGCGATGAAACCGCCGGGATGGACGTGGATGCG
>Ga0102938_10002341_pt1 | contig 14344 bp, 15 predicted proteins | sample SalPonR2_B_D2_MG_FD_84516 | JGI IMG/M metagenome (GOLD analysis project Ga0102938, IMG submission 84516) | Salt pond soil microbial communities from South San Francisco under conditions of wetland restoration - Salt Pond MetaG R2_B_D2_MG | ecosystem: Environmental > Aquatic > Marine >...
GCACCGCCGATGAAGATCTCCTTGATCGGCGGCAGGATCGGGTCGTTCGCGGTGACGAAGCCGTCGTCGTCGATGTCCCATTCGACCTGCACGAGCGAACCGGCGACGGCGTGGAGGTTGGCAGCCAGACTCACTGCGCCACCTCCGCACCCATCGTGTCGCGCACCGCGTTGCGCACGACGGTCTGGTCGACCGGTCGTCCGGTCGCCCGCTCGGCGAACGTGGCGACCACGTCGGCCACTGCGGCTTCCACGTCGTCCTGTGCGGCGACGCGTGCGGCGTCGACCTCGGCCATCGCTGCACCACGCCGATCGGCGATCTCGGCGTTGGCGGCTGCGAGTCGTTCGGCTCGCTCCGCTTCGAGGGTGGCACGCGCTCCCTCGACGCGCTGCTGCGCTTCGGCGCGCAGACTCGCGACCTGCGCCTCGTAGCCGGCGACGTCGTCGCGGGCCGACGCGGTGAGTGCCTCCGCGGCCTCCCGGTCTCGCCGCACGCCGGCGGCGCGTTCGTCCATCCCCTTCTTCAACTTGGGATAGAGGACGTAGCGGAAGATGAGGGCCATGACCGCGAACGATCCGAAGCCCCAGGCGAGCTCCTTCATTTCGATCGCGATGGGGTTCAGGTCGTTCTCGGGGACTTCCTTGTCTTCGGCGGCCACGAGGGCCTCGACGACTTGGTGCTCGCCGAGGAACGTGACCTCGAGCGACTCCCCGGAACCGGTGACGACGGCTGTCAGCACGTCAGCTCCTTACGAATTGGTGGACGGATCGACAAGATGCGCTGATTCGGCTCAGGCGAACTTGAGCAGAATGAAGACCACGAAGCCGATCAGGGCGAGCGCCTCGGTGAAGGCGATACCCAGGAACATCGTGGTGCGCACCATGCCGGCGGCCTCGGGCTGACGGGCCATGGCCTCGACCGACTTGCCGACGAGGTAGCCGATGCCGATGGCCGGGCCGATGGCGGCGAGACCGTAGGCGAAGCCGGCGTTCGCCGCGGCGGCGATCGACTTCTGGTCGGCAGCGGTCAGGCCCTCTTCGGCCTGCTGGGCGAGAATGCTGAGTGCTTCCATGGTGGTGGTTTTCTCCTGTGTTGTCTGAACGAGAATCGGTTGTCTGGTGGTCGTGGTGTGGTGACCGTGGTCGGGTGACCGGGTCGAGCCCTGAGCGACTCAGTGCTCGTCGTGCGCCGCCATCGAGTTGTTGATGTACACAGCGGCGAGGATGGTGAAGATGTAGGCCTGCAGCACGGCGACGAGCACCTCGAATGCGGTCATCAGGACCAGCATGATGAACGGCAGCACGCTCATCGGAACCAGGAACACCTGGCTCGTCCGGGCGAACAGCAGCGCCTCGGTGAGCAGGCCGAAGGTGACGAGCAACACGTGACCGGCGAGCAGGTTGGCGAAGAGACGAACGGTGAGCGAGAACGGGGTGACGAGGATCGTCGACACGAACTCGATGAGGCCCACGAGCGGCTTGAGCGCGGTGGGCACGCCGGGAGGCCACAGCAGGTGGGTGAAGTATCCGACCCCCTGGTGCTTGAGGCCGGTGCCGATGTAGACGACCCACACCAGCAGCGACAGCGCCAGCGGGATGGCGATACGGGCGGTGGCAGGCATCTGGAACACGGGGATGACCCCGGGGATGTTGCAGAGGAAGATGAACAGGAACAGGCTCAGCAGCAGCGGCGTCCAGTTCAGGCCGGCCTTGCCCATCGTCTGCATGACGATGCCCTCTTCGATGAACTCGACCGACGTCTCGGCGAGGTTGCGAACGCCGGTGGGAGCGAGCGCCGCACTCTGGCGGTTCGCCATCGAGTAGAAGATGATCACGATCAGCGCCGACAGGACGGCGATCAGGCCGATCTTGTTGAACGTCGGGAAGATGTCCGGCCAGCGGAGCAGTGCGTTGATCGGCGGGAACTCGAGAGCGAAGAACACGTAGGGATCCGTTTCAGTCGTGCGTGAGCGTCGTGGGTGACGGGGACGTGGGGTTCGAAGGGGATTTCGGGGTGGAAGTCGTTGCGGCTGCGGTTGGCTTCAGTCCCGGGTGGGCGAGTGAGAGGGAGACATGCTTCATCTCCCACATCAGCAACCCGAGGTGCGTGATGATGATGGTCGCTCCGAGGGCCGGAAAAGAAATCCAAGCGGCATCTTGCACGAACCAGACGGCCGCGAAGATGAGCGCCAACCGGGCGAGGTAGCCGAAGAGCACGGCGCCCATCATCACGCCGACGGAGATCTTGGCGGTGAACGTGACCAGCGCGGCGGCCAGCGCGAAGTTCGCGAGCACGATCACGATGCCGTACGCGGACGACCAGGCGCCGTCGGCGCCCCAGACGACCAGGGACAGGGCGATGAGCGCCGGTGCCACGATCAGCCCACGTTTGACGATGTCGCGTGACACCGCCATCTCGGGTGCGGGTCCGTCGACGCGGGTGATCAACAGGTCGGTGCGATCACCCACGGGGCTCACCGACCGATCCGGCGCGAGGGGTCGGGTTCCGCTCGGCAGTCGCCGCCCGCCGCTGGGCGATGGCACCCTGCCGCTCGGCTTCGAGGGCGTCCATCTTCTCGTCGTAGCGGTACTTGTGCTTGGTGAACAGCCCCACCGCGCCGAGCACCGTGCCGACGATCATGAACAGCGGCAGCATGCCGAGCCATCGGTCGAGCGCGAACCCGCCACCGATGAAGAGGGCCATGACCACCGCGATCTCGATGGCCATGCCGAGGGCGTCGTCGGTTGCGACACGTGTCTGCTGGGGGAGGAGCTTCATTGATCCGAGATGGCGGCAGCGAGCGCTGCGGAGGGCAGCGGCGCTTGTGAACGCATGCACAACCTAGTGTCCGGGACCGGCCGGGGGCAACCCATCGACCAAAGTCTCCTCGACCGGCCCGTTGGCGCGACGGCGGGCACGCACGCTGGGGTGCAACACGGTGAACAACACGAGTGCCAACGCGATGATCCCGAACGGGAGATAGGTCGGGTTCCGCCCGGTCAGCGTCGGATACAGCACGAACGCCGACAGCAGCAGGGTCCACGTCCACAGGATCACCACGCTGCGCCGGTGGCCGTGGCCGAGGTCCATCAGCCGGTGGTGGAGGTGCCCCTTGTCGGCGGTCGACAGCGAGCGGCGACTCGTGGCTCGACGGAAGATGGCGAACGCGAGGTCGAGGATCGGGACGCCGAGGATCAGCAGCGGAATCGCCAGTGGCGCCAGGAAGAAGTAGGTCTGCCCGATGAACTCCTGGTCGAACGAGTCCGCCCGGCCACCGACCACGCTGGTCGCCACCGCGAGCAGCAAGCCGAGCAGGAGCGCGCCGCCGTCGCCCATCATGATGCGCGCCGGGTTGAAGTTGTGCGGGAGGAACCCGATGCAGACTCCCACCGCGATGATCGCGAGCAGCGGCCCGATGTTGCGCACGTCGAGCACGTCGCTGTCGATCAGTTCCTGGCTGTACAGGAAGAAGGCGCCGGCACCGATCGCGACGATGCCGGCGGCGAGGCCGTCGAGGCCGTCGATGAGGTTGATCGCCTGGGTCATGCCGAGCAACCACAGCACCGTGACGAGCGGGCGCCACTCCTCGGCGAGCAGGATCGGCCCGTCGAAGAACGGCAACCGGAACGCGAACATGACGACACCGAACTGCACGAGCGCGAGCCCGGCGAGCACGGTACCGGCAACCTTCGCCGGCGGCGAGAGGCCGCGTACGTCGTCGACCAGGCCGACCACGTAGATGATCGTCGCCGCGACCAGCACGCCGATCGGCTCGGAGTTGCCGGAGAACAGCACGTCGAACGCGTCCACCGACCAGGCGGTGAGCATCGCGGCGACGAAGCCGAGGTACATCGCCAACCCGCCGATGTCGGGCAGCGGACTCTGGTGCACCGTGCGGTCGTTCGGGAGATACACCCAGCCCCGGCGTCGGGCGAGCATCCCGACGAACGGGGTGGTGGCGAACGTGACGACTGCCGCGACGGCTCCGATCAGCAGAAAGGAACCGAGTTCGGGCACGATGGTTCAGCCTAGGACGGCGTCAGTCGGCCGGGTAGGCGGGGAACCGGGCACAGAGCTCGGCGACGTCCTTGCGGACGAGTTCGAGTTCGGCGGCGTCGTCCCGACCCCGCAGCGCCCGGGCGATGAATGCAGCGATCAGCGGCATCTCGGCCTCGGCCATTCCCTGCGTGGTGACCGACGGTGTGCCGACACGCACACCACTCGTGACGAACGGGCTGCGCGGGTCGTCGGGGATGGTGTTCTTGTTCAGTGTGATGCCGGCCTCGTCGAGCTTGGCCTGGGCCTCCTTGCCCGTGAGTTCGGCGTCGAACGGCGTGAGGTCGACGACCATCAGGTGGTTGTCGGTGCCGCCGGACACGAGACGGAAGCCTTCCTGCACGAGCGCCTCGGCGAGCGCAGACGCGTTCTTCACCACCTGATGGGCGTAGTCGCGGAACGAGGGGTCGGCCGCTTCGCGGAAGGCGATGGCCTTGCCGGCGATGACGTGCTCGAGCGGCCCGCCCTGCCAGCCGGGGAACACCGCCTTGTCGATCGCCTTCGCGTGCTCCGCCTTGCAGAGGATCGCTCCGCCACGGGGTCCACGCAGCGTCTTGTGCGTGGTGAAGGTGACCACGTCGGCGTACGGCACCGGGTTGGGATGTGCGCCGCCGGCGACGAGGCCGGCGAGGTGGGCAATGTCGAACAGCAGCAGCGCGCCGACCTCGTCGGCGATCGCCTTGAACGGCTCGGGATCGAGGCGCCGCGGATACGCGGTGGTGCCGGCGACGATCATCTTCGGCCGGTGCTCGAGCGCGAGCGACCGCACGTCGTCCATGTCGATGCGGTCCTCGGCGCCGGTGCCGTACGACACGAAGTCGTACAGCAGGCCGCTCGCGTTGACCGGCGAGCCGTGGGTGAGGTGACCGCCGTGGTCGAGGCTGAGACCGAGCACGGTGTCGCCCGGCTGCAACAGCGCCTGGTACACGCACATGTTCGCGTTGGCGCCGGAGTGCGGCTGGACGTTCGCGTGGTCGGCGCCGAAGAGCGCCTTGACCCTGTCGATGGCGAGTTGCTCGATGTCGTCGACGATCGCGTTGCCGCCGTAGTAGCGCTTGCCCGGATACCCCTCCGAGTACTTGTTGGTCAGTACCGAACCGACGGCGGCCATCACCGCCGGAGACGTGAAGTTCTCGCTGGCGATCAGCTGGATGCCGCTGGTCTGGCGTTCGACCTCACGTTCGATGAGGCCGATGACCTCGGTGTCGGGATCGGTGTCGGAGGGAAACGGCATCAGTGGTCCTTCTGGTCGAGCTGACCGACTGTCACACCGTGGCGGGCCCGGTGTGACAGTCGGTCAGAAGTCGGTTTCGAGTTCGGTGAGTTGGTCGACCCGTCGGGCGTGGCGTCCGCCCTCGAAGTCGGTGGTGAGGAACATGGTGACGATCTCCTCGGCGAGCCCCTCGCCGACGACGCGTGCACCCATCGAGAGCACGTTGGCATCGTTGTGTTCGCGAGCCAGCCGGGCGGTGTAGAGGCAGTTGCAGAGCGCGGCGCGCACGCCGCGCACCTTGTTCGCTGCGAGTTGTTCGCCCTGGCCACTGCCACCGAGCACGATGCCGACGTCGGCGGCGCCGTCACGCACGGTGCGTCCGACACCGGCACAGATCGCCGGATAGTCGACCGGGTCGGTGGAGTGGGTCCCCTGGTCGTCGACCTGGTGGCCCTGTCCGAGGAGCATCGTGACGAGATGCTGCTTCAGGTCGTACCCGGCGTGGTCGGAGCCGATGGCGATTCTGGTCACCGACGACGCAGCAGGCTCGCTCATGTCGTCGCAGTGTAGGTGGCGCGCGGGCACGGGGCATCGTGCTCCTCGCTCGTTGTGGCCTCGGCGCGCTGCCTAGGGTGCCGCCCGTGAACATCGACCCCCGCTCCCCTGTCATCGTCGGTGTCGGCCAGTACGTCCAGCGCGCCGACACCATCGCCGACGCCCTCGAACCGGTCGCGCTGATGGAGCGCGCCGTCATCGCCGCGGCCGGCGACGCCGGGCTGGACGGCCCGCCACCGGCCGACACCGTTCGCGTCGTGTCGCAGTTGTCGTGGCGCTACGGCAACACGCCCCGCTTCCTCGCCGAGCGTCTCGGCATCGATGCCCGGCGACTCGAGTACACGACCATGGGCGGCAACAGCCCGCAGTCGTTGGTGAACGCCACCGCGTTCGACGTCCGGTCCGGCGCCGTCGACATCGCCGTGCTCGCCGGCGGAGAGGCCACCCGCACCCGGATGCGCGCCCGCAAGGCCGGCGTCGAACTCGACTGGCCGAAGGGGCCCGAGGGCGACGAGCCGACGATCATCGGCGACGACCTCGAGATGAACCTGCAGGCCGAGATCGACCGCGGCATCTACCTCCCCGTGCAGATCTACCCGATGTTCGAGACCGCGCTGCGTGCCGCCGCCGGCCGTTCGGTCGAGGCCCACCGCGCCCACCTCGGACGGCTGTGGGCCGGGCTCAGCGAGGTCGCGGCAGCAAACCCGTATGCGTGGACCCGCGACGCGAAGAGCGCTGACGAGATCACCACGGTGTCGGAAACGAACCGGATGATCGGCCTGCCCTATCCGAAGCTGATGAACTCGAACAACGCCGTCGACATGAGCGCAGCGGTGATCATGTGCTCGGTCGAAGCTGCTCGTCGGCTCGGCATCGCCGAGGACCGGTGGGTGTTCCCCCACGCCGGTACCGACTGTCACGAGCACAACTACGTGTCGCACCGTGATGCGTTCGATCGTACGCCGGCGGTCGAGATCGGCGGCCGGCGAGCGCTCGAACTCGCCGGCGTCGGCATCGACGACATCTCCGTGATCGACCTGTATTCGTGCTTTCCGGCGGCGGTGCAGCTCGGCGCCGCCTCGCTCGGCATCGACACCGCCACCCGACAGTGGTCGCGCACCGGCGGGCTGCCGTTCGCCGGTGGGCCGTGGAACAACTACGTGATGCACGCCATCGCCACCGTCGTCGCCGACCTGCGCGAGCGCCCCGGGGAGTTCGGGCTGGTGTGGGCCAACGGCGGCTATGCCACCAAGCACTCGTTCGGGGTGTACTCGACCGTCGCACCGGGCGACGCAGGCTTCCGCCACGACAAGCCCCAGGACGCGATCGACGCGCTCCCCCGTCGCGAGTTGGCGTTGCCCGCCGACGCCGCCGGGCCCGCGACGGTCGAGGCGTACACGGTGATGTTCTCCCGCGACGGAGCCCCCGAACGGGCGATCGCGTCATGTCTGCTCGCCGACGGTCGTCGAGCATGGGGCACCTCCGACCACGCCGACGTCACGGCGGCGATGACCGACGGTGAATGGGTCGGCCGGTCGGTGACGCTGTCGTCGACCGGCGACCTCGAACCGAGCTGACGCGGATCGTCGGCGTCGGCCGGCGCTGCGTAAGGTCGGCGACCATGGCACTTCCGATCCGCCCCGGCATGACCGTCCCCCTCCCCGGCCCGCTGCACAGCCACGAGGAGAAACTCCATGCCCTCGCCGACATGGGCTACACCGACATCTGGTCGGCCGAGTCCGACGGTGCCGATGCGTTCACGCCACTCGCGCTCGCCGCGGCGTGGGAACCCCGGTTGCGTCTCGGTACGGCGATCGTGCCGGCCTACACCCGCTCGCCGGCGCTGATGGCGCAGAGTGTCGCGTCGATGGCCGACGCCGCACCCGGTCGGTTCGCGATCGGGATCGGGTCGTCGAGCAACGTGATCGTCGAGCGTTGGAACGGGATCCCGTTCGTCGAGCCGTACAAGAAGGTCCGCGACGTGGTGCGATTCCTCAACGACGCGCTCGCCGGCGAGAAGATCAAGCACACCTACGACACGTTCGAGGTCAACGGGTTCCGACTCGGCGTGCGGCCCGAGCAGCGCCCGAAGATCCTCGTGGCAGCACTGCGAGAGGGCATGCTGCGCTTGGCCGGTCGCGAGGCCGACGGGGCGATCATCAACTGGCTGTCGCCCGACGACGTCTCGACGGTCGCGCCGATCGTCACCGAGGCCGGCGGGGGCGACGACCGCGAGATCGTGGCGCGCATCTTCGTATGTCCCAGCGAGAACGCCGAGGTCGTGCGCGCCGGCGCCCGGTTCGCGATCGCGGCCTACCTCAACGTGCCGGTCTACGCCGAGTTCCACCGGTGGCTCGGGCGCGGCGACCAGCTGCAGGGGATGTGGGATGCGTGGGCAGCGGGCGACCGCAAGGCGGCAACGGCGGCGATCCCCGACTCGGTCGTCGACGAACTCGTCGTGCACGGTTCACCCGAGCAGTGCCGGGCGACGATCCAGCGGTACTTCGACAACGGTGTCACCACGAGCACGTTGGCGATCCTGCCGCTCGACCCCGACCTCGACCACTGGCAAGCGGTCTGCGACCTGGCCCCCGACGCCGGATGAACACGCCGGTCGCGAGCCCTCAGTCGTCGATGACGTCGTTGCCCGCCAGGATCGCCTGGTCGGGGCACGTGTCGGCGATGTAGCCGAGCGTGCGCGGGGTGGCGGCGTCGGTCACCAGGCTGGGGTCGGCCGGAATCGGCGGCACACCGGCGGCGAATGCCGCAGCTGCCTCGTCGACGACGGCGTCGAAGCGATCGCCGACCACGACCACCAGGTCGGGCTCCCCGACGTCGGTCTCGGCGAGCACACCGAGCCACTCGTCGCCGAGCGCGCCGACGTCGGCGTCGCTCACTCCTGCCGCGGTGAGTTCACGGGCCGCCCGTTGCGCCCGCCGGGCGAACGGACCGATCAGCTCGTCGACGAACACGTCGCGCTCCGCGACGACCGCGGTCGGGAACGCCTCGGCGAGCGCCTCGGCGGCCGCGACCACGGCACCGGACGCGATCACCTCGAGCCGTGCCGGCGCGGTCGGGTCGGTCGCGATCGCCGAGGCCAGTGCGAGCGCCTGGAACGAACCGGCGAACTCGCTCCACGCCCGACAGAAGGGGTCGTCGCTGTCGATGCCCGGCACCCCGTCGTCGGGCACGGTGGCGATCGACGCATCGTCGGTTGTCACCGTCGTGCCGCCGGTCGACGGTGTGCCGGTCGACGGTGTGCCGGTCGACGGTGTGACGGTCGACGGAGCGGCCGTCGCCGGTGTGGTGCTGCCACCATCGGGGCCGGTGCTCACGACATCCGCCGGCGATGCAGCGCTGTCGGTGGCGGCACCGTCGCAGCCGACGGCCGCGCAGCACGCGAGCACCACCACCACGTGTCGGCATCGGCGCCGGCGTGTTCGCATCACCCCAGTCTGGCCCGCGCCGGGTGGCATGCTCGGAAGATGCCAGCGATGAGATACCAGCGATGATGCGACGGATCCTGCTCGACTGCGACCCCGGCCACGACGACGCGATGGCGATCGTGTCGGCCGCCCGGTACGCCGACCTCGTCGGGATCACCACGGTGGCCGGCAACGCACCGCTCGAGCGGACCACCCGCAATGCCCTCGTGATGCGCGACCTCCTCGGCATCGACGTGCCCGTGCACTCGGGGAGCGCGCAGCCGCTGCTCGGCCCGCTCGGCTACGGTGCCGCCCACTCGGTGGCCGTGCACGGGGAAACCGGGCTCGACGGCGCCGACCTGCCGGAGCCGACAACGCCCCTCGACGGCACCGACGCCGTCGGGTTCATCATCGACACGTGTCGTTCGGTCGACGACGTCTGGCTCGTGCCGGTCGGACCACTCACCAACATCGCGTTGGCGCTGCGAACGGCGCCGGACATCGCCGAGCGAATCGCCGGTGTCTCGCTGATGGGCGGCGGCACGTTCGGGAACCGCACGGCGACCGGCGAGTTCAACGTGTGGGCCGACCCCGAGGCGGCGGCGATCGTGTTCGGGTACGGAGGACCACTCGTCATGGCAGGCCTCGACGTCACACACCGATTCCAGGCCACGCCCGAACGCGTCACCGCGATCGGGGCACTCCCCGGCGTGCTCGCTGCGACCCTCGCCGAGCTGTTGACGTTCTTCAGCGACAACTATCGGACCCGTCACGATCCCGGATCGATGCGCGGCGCCGCGGTGCACGACCCGCTCGCCGTGTTCGCGGTGACGCATCCCGATCTGTTCGAACGAGCCGCCCGGCACGTGATGGTCGAGACCAGCGGTGACCACACCCGCGGCATGACGGTGATCGACCGGCGCGCGATCACCGAACGACCCGCACCGAACTGCGACGTGCTGACGACCCTCGACGACGATGCCGCCTTCGACCTGATGATCGGCGCCATCGCCCACTTCACCCACTGACCCCCAACCCCAGAACGTTTGCGTTGCACTTCGGGTGGGCCGGTCCTCCCGGAGTGCCACGCGAACGGGGTGTCCGTGTCGTCGGGGCCCGGCGGCGGGGCCGTACTGTCGGCACATGCGTGCCGCCGTGATGACCAACTGGGAACTTCGCGTCGACGACATCGACATCCCGACCGCCGGTGCGGGCCAGGTGCTCACCAAGGTGCTGTCGTGCGGGATCTGCGGCAGCGACCTACACCTGCTCACCCATGGGGAGGAGTCGCGTCGCCTCTCCGATCAACTCGCCGAGGAGAACGCCGAGGCCCGCTCACCCGACGAGCCACCGGTCAACATGTTCGATCCGGCCGGCGACCTCGTGATGGGCCACGAGTTCTGCTGCGAGGTCGTCGACACCGGTCCGGGCGTCGAGCACCTGGCGGTCGGTGACGTCATCGTCTCGATGCCGGTCGTGTTCGACGCCGCCGGCATCCACCCGATCGGGTTCTCGAACCTCTACCCGGGCGGATACGCCGAGTACATGGCGCTCAACGAGCTGCTGGCGATCAAGGTCCCCAGCGGTCTGCCGCACGAGATGGCGGCGATGACCGAGCCGCTGGCGGTCGGCGTCCACGCGGTCGCCAAGTCCGGCATCACCCCGGGCGACGCAGCGATCGTCATCGGGCTCGGACCCGTCGGCCTCGCCTGCATCGCCGCGATGAAGATGCTCGGCATCGGCCCGATCGTCGGGGCCGACTTCTCCCCCGCCCGTCGGGCCCTCGCCGAGCAGCTCGGCTGCGACGAGGTGGTCGACCCGAACGAGGAGACGGCGATCCGGGCGTGGCGGCGCATCGACGGCGCCAGGCCGCTCGTCGTGTTCGAGGCGGTCGGGGTACCCGGCATGATCGAGCACACGATGCGGATGGCCCCGACGGGCAGCCGGATCCTGGTCGTCGGCGCCTGCATGCAGGAGGACCACATCCACCCGATGCTCGGCATCGGCAAGGAGCTGTCGCTGCAGTTCGTGCTCGGCTGTTCACCGGATGAGTTCGCTGCGTCGCTCGACGCGATCGCCGAGGGACGTGTCGATCTGTCGCCGCTGCTCACCGGCACCGTGGGCATCGACGACATCGCGAACGCGTTCGACGAACTGCGCAATCCCGACGCGCACGCCAAGATCCTCGTGCAACCGTCGCAACCGTGAGATCCGGGGGTCGGCGGTTCCCTACAGTGGGGCCGTGACCGACACCTTCCCCCGTCAGCACGCCCGGACCCAACGCTTCACGCTGGGTGAGCCTCGCAACGTGACGGTGTCGCCCGACGGGAAGCGGGTGGTGTTCCTGCGCAGCGCAGGTGGCAGCGACCCGGTGACGGCGCTGTGGGTGCTCGACGTGCCGACCGGAAACGAGCGGCTCGTCGCCGACCCTCGAACGCTGCTCGATGCCGACCTGCCCGCCGACCTGCCCGCCGAGGAACGTGCGCGTCGTGAACGCGCTCGTGAAAGCGCTGGTGGCATCACGGCGTATGCCACCGACCGCGAGGTGACGGTGGTGGCATTCGCCCTCGCCGGTCGGCTGTTCGCCGGCGGGCTGGTGTCGGGCCAGGCCCGGGAACTCGCCGTCGAGGGGCCGGTGTTCGACCCCCGACCCGACCCGACGGCCCGTCGCGTCGCCTACGTCAGTGGCCGCAGTCTGCGTCTCGGCGAGCTCGACGGGTCGTCGCGGGCGTTGGCCGGTGGTGGCGACACCGAGGTGGACACGGTGTCGTGGGGCAGCGCCGACTTCGTCGCGGCCGAGGAGATGGGACGATTTCGCGGGTTCTGGTGGAGCCCCGACGGCACCACGCTCGCGGCGTGTCGGGTCGACGATGGCCCGGTCGGTCAGTGGGTGATCGCCGATCCCGCCCATCCCGAACGCGATGCCCGAACCGTTCGGTATCCGGCGGCGGGGACGGCGAACCCAGATGTGACGTTGCACCTGCTCGGCCTCGACGGGTCGGCGACCCCGATCGACTGGGATCGAGACTTCTTCCCGTACCTCGCCGCCGTCGACTGGTCCGACGCAGGCCTGACCCTGCTGGTGCAGGCCCGCGACCAACAGGGCACGATGGTGCTGGGGGTCGACACGAGTGCCGCGCCGACGCGCGGCGAGACCTCGGTGCTCTCGCACGACTACGACGACGCGTGGGTCGAGCTGGTTCCCGGGACTCCCCGGCGGTTGGCGGACGGCCGCCTCGTGACCACCGCCGACCGTGATGGCGCGCGGCGTCTGGTGATCGGCGACGAACCGGTCACGCCGCCCGACCTCCAGGTGCGTTCGGTCGTCTCGATCGACGGCAGCGCCGATTCCCCCAGGGTGACGTTCTGCGCCAACCCGCTCGACGACGCCACCCAGCTCCACGTGTGGCAGTGGAACGACGACGACCTGCGCGCACTCACCACCGAGCCCGGCGTGCACGGTGCTGCGGTCGGGGGTGACACCACGGCGACCCGATCGGCGACGACCGACCGACCGGGAACGACCACGGTCGTTCGGTCGGCCGCCGGCGAGCACGAGATCGCCTCGCTCGCCGAGACCCCGCTGGTCGAGCCGAACGTGCAGTTGCTGTCGGTCGGCGAGCGCGACCTGTCCGTTGCCGTGCTCCTCCCCCACGACGTCGACCCCGACGGGGCGCCGCTGCCGGTACTGCTCGACCCCTACGGCGGTCCGCACGCCCTGCGTGTCACCCGCGCCCACAACGCGTATCTCACCTCGCAGTGGTTCGCCGACCAGGGTTTCGCCGTCGTCGTCGCCGACGGTCGGGGCACTCCTGGACGCGGCAGCGAGTGGGAACGGGCCGTCCACGGAGATCTCGCGGGCCCCACGCTCGACGATCAGGTCGAGGCCCTGCACGCTGTGGCCCGACAGGTCCCCGGGCTCGACCTCGACCGTGTCGCCATCCGAGGATGGAGTTTCGGGGGCTACCTCGCTGCGCTCGCGGTGCTGCGCCGCCCCGACGTGTTCCACGCAGCGATCGCCGGCGCCCCCGTCACCGAATGGCGGCTGTACGACACCCACTACACCGAGCGGTACCTCGGCGATCCGTCCGATCACGCCGACCGCTACGACGCCAACTCGCTGCTGCCCCTCGCCACCGAGTTGACGCGGCCGCTGCTGCTGATCCACGGGCTCGCCGACGACAACGTGGTGGCCGCACACACCTTGCAGCTGTCGGCGGCACTGCTCGCTGCGGGTCGTCCGCACGAGGTGCTGCCACTGGTCGGCGTGACCCACATGACCCCGCAGGAGGAGGTGGCCGAGAACCTGCTCCTGCACCAGCTCGACTTCCTGCGTCGATCGCTCCCCGGCGACGGCTCTGCGATCGCCGATCCCCGCTCCGGCCCTCACTCCGACACACCCTCCGACGATCCGAAGGACCCCACGTGAACCGCCGTCTCGAAGACCTCTACCGCGGCGTCGCCGTGCATGCCACCGCCGACCTCGAACACCAGGCAGCGCTCGAACTGCTCGCGCTCGTGATGCTGTCCGACCACGACATCAGCGACGAGGAGATCGCGCTGGTGCGCGAGATCAGCACCGACTGGCGCGAGGACGGAGAGACGTTCGAGCAGTACATCCGCCCTGCCATCGAAGCGGCCCGGCATGCCATCGAACGCGACGACGTCGAGCCCTTCCTCGACGGGATCGACGGGCGCATCAGCAGCCGCGTCCTGCGATCTGCGCTGTTCTCGGCCGCTCGCGACGTCGCCGGCATCGACGACGACGTCAACGCCGACGAAGGGACGATCCTCGCCGAGGTCGCCGTCCGCTTCGGCTGATCAGAGGTCCGCGGTCGACGCTGCGGAGCGCAGCCGCTGGTCAACCCGAACGACGGGCCACGGCGATGCGGTCGCGACCGGTGAGGTCCGGGCGAATCTCGACGGCCACGAGCCCAGCCGCGCCGAGGATGTCGCGAACCGCGTCACCCTGGTCGGCGCCGATCTCGAGCACCAGTGCTCCGCCCGGGCAGAGTCGCTCGCGCGCACCGGCCGCGAGCTCCCGGATGTCGTCGAGGCCGTCGTCGCCGGCGAGCAGGGCGTCGAGCGGCTCCCA
>Ga0102938_10002343_pt1 | contig 14334 bp, 12 predicted proteins | sample SalPonR2_B_D2_MG_FD_84516 | JGI IMG/M metagenome (GOLD analysis project Ga0102938, IMG submission 84516) | Salt pond soil microbial communities from South San Francisco under conditions of wetland restoration - Salt Pond MetaG R2_B_D2_MG | ecosystem: Environmental > Aquatic > Marine >...
AGCCTCAATCCTGACAGGGAAACGCAATAGGGGCGGCTGACGCCGCAATGGCCGACGGCGCACGGCATGCCGACCAAGCCCATCCTCTGATCGCAGAGATCCACCCATCGAATGGCACCTGCAAGGTGTTTCAAATGTGCCTCTTTTTTCTTTTTCCAATCCACTTTAGAACGAACGCGCAGTCGTGAAAGGCACAGTCCTGCCCAACGGAACAGTCGGGCTTGGGACAAAGCTCGTCATCGATTTACGAAACCGCGGATCTGACGACGCCCCACATCAGCGCACCCAAAACTATGCGACAGGAAATACTCGGTGAACCTTGCTCTGACCGTCATCCAGATAGCCGCTCCTGTATTCCTGCTTGCGGCCATAGGCTTCACGTGGATCAGGCTGGGTTTTGAATATCGAACGGAATTCGTCACCCGATTGGCAATGTCGGTGTCCCTGCCCGCGCTGGTCTTCGTTGCCCTCATGAACACCGAGATCGAGCCTCAGGACCTTGCCCGCATCTCGCTGGCCAGTCTGGCCGGATATGGCATCATCACGGTCATCATATTCGGCATCGTGCGCGGGCTGGGGCTGGATAGCCGGACATTCCTTGCACCGCTGATCTTTGGAAATACCGGGAACCTCGGATTGCCGCTGGCGCTATTTGCCTTCGGGCAGGAGGGCTTCGGTTACGCACTTGTCCCTTTCGCGGTTATGATGCTCCTGTCCTTTTCGATTGGTATATGGATGGTCGCCGGTCGCGGATCGCTCGGGCGGATCATCCGGGAACCCCTCATTGGCGCGCTGTTTCTGGGTACCTTGTTCCTGTGGCAGGGATGGAAAACACCCCTGTTCGTGACCAATACGCTGGAGCTTCTTGGTCAGATCGCGATCCCCGTCATGCTGATCACGCTCGGTGTGGCGGTTGCACGGCTGAAGCCCGGCCAAATCAGGTTGGCATTCGGCCTGTCGATCGTGAAATTCATCGTCTGCGTGGCCGTCGGCGTTGCCGTTGGGGTCTGGTTTGACCTCGCCGCCATGCCATTGGCCGTCCTGACGCTTCAGCTGGCGACGCCCGTTGCCGTCACGTCTTACCTGCTGGCTGAGAAGTTCGGCGCGGACGCGCAATCCGTAGCGGGCATGGTGGTTGTCTCGACCCTTCTTTCCGTCGTGGGATTGCCGCTCATACTTGCCTTCACGCTCCCCGCCTCGATGTGAACAACAGCCCTGTGCGCCCACTCCGGATGAACCGCCGAAAAGTGCATCAAGACAGGACGGCGTTGAAACGGATCAACGCACGGATACGCGGCCGCCCGCTCGGTTTTGAACCAATGCCCCAACGCCGTTTCAGCCTCCATGAACGCGGCGCATGTCCAGGAGATCAGGGGCATCTCATGGCCCGCTTTTCCGCCGTCCCGACACCGATAGATCGTGCGCGCAAGGATAAATTGCCGCGCGCTCTGGCGTAGTGATACTATCGCTTGATAGTGAAGGGTATCACACAGGTCGCACAGTTGAGACAGCGTTCGGTTTTTTTGGGTTGGTTGGGGCTTGGCGTGATCGTTCTGCTGGGCGTAGGCATATTTGTGCATGCACAAGCAACCCGTGTTTTCCTGAACGAAGCCGCGGGCCGCGCCGAAGGAACACTCCAGCTCGCGACGACAGCCCTCGAAGGCTATCTGGAGCGGTTCGAACGATTGCCTCCGCTGATTGCCACGCAACAACGCATTCTTGATGTGGCGGTCGCGCCGGACGATCCGGCACGGGTTGACGCGGCCAATCTTTTTCTGCGCGATGTGACCAGCGTTCTTGGGGCATCGGACATCTATTTCATGGATGCGACCGGCCTGACGCGCGCAGCCAGTAACTTTGATCTGCCACGCAGCTTTGTAGGCGGCAACTTCGCTTTCCGTCCGTATTTCAGCGATGCCGTTGCTTTTGGGTCGGGCAGTTTCTACGCCCTTGGCACCACCTCTCTCAAGCGGGGCTATTATTTCGGCGCGCCCGTTCGCGACGGTGACAGGATATTGGGTGTGGTGGCGCTCAAGGTTGATGTCGACAATGTCGAAGCCGCATGGTCGGGTGCGGATTACCATGTGATCGTGACAGATCCCAAGGGTGTCGTCTTCCTGTCCAGCAATCCGGCCTGGCGCTTTGGACTGACCCGGCCTCTGACGTCCGAGGGTCAGGATCTTCTTGAAACCACGCGCCGCTATGCCGAGGCCCTTCTGTTCGACATTCAGGTGCGCGAGCAGATAACCCCGAACGGCCATGTTCTTTGGGATACCTCCCTGTCGCGACTGCCGGACGATGAGGCGCGACGAGAATATCTGCTGGCCTCTTCCGCCATGCCCGAGGCCGATTGGACCCTGACTGTCTTGCAAAGCACCGGGCCTGCCCGCGCACAGGCGTTGACCTTTTCCGCGGGTGCGGTTTTGGCGCTGGCCTTGATCGGGATGGTCATTGCGGTTGTTGTGCAGCGTCGCGCGCGGCTGCGCGATCTGCTGGTGATGCAGGCGGCGGCGCAGGTGCAGCTTGAGGCACGGGTCGCCGAACGGACACACGAGTTGGCTGACGTGAACAAGGCCCTTGGCGCCGAAGTCGCCGAAAGGCGTTTGGTTGAGGCCAATCTGCGCCGCGCGCAGGACGATCTGGTGCAGGCGGCCAAGTTGGCGGCTCTGGGGCAGATGTCGGCGGCCCTGGGACATGAAGTCAACCAACCCCTGGGGGCGCTGCGCAATTATGCGGAAAACGCCGTCGCGCTTCTGAGCATTGATCGTAAGGCCGAAACGCAAACCGCCCTGGAGCGCATATTGGCGATGGCGGACCGCATCGGTGCGATCGCCCGGCGGCTGCATACATTCGGCCGCAGACCCGGACAGGAATTGGAGGCGGTCGACGTGATCGAAGCGATCGAGGCCGCGCACGAGATTGCCGGTCCACGCCTGCGCCAGGTCGGAGCCGAGCTGAGCGTGGACATAATGCCCGATCTGTCGATGGTCCGGGCGGGGCCGGTGCGCTTGCAACAAGTCTTGGTCAATCTGTTGACCAATGCCGCCGATGCCGTCGCCGACAGCGCCGAACGTCGCGTGCTGCTGACAGCTTTTGAGGATGCAGATACCATCGTCTTGCTTGTCGAGGACAGTGGCACGGGCGTGCCGCCAGATATCGCGCCACGTATCTTTGACCCTTTCTTCTCGACGAAAGGCGTCGGAAACGGATTGGGCTTGGGCCTGTCCATCACATATAACATCGTCAAGGACTTCGAAGGCTCCATTGCATTGGTTGCGGGGCGCCTTGGGGGCGCAGGCTTCGAGGTGCGTCTATTGTCCGCCAACAAACAGGGTCTTGACGCGAAATGAGCCACGCCTTGTTCACCCCGCGTGTTCTTGTCATCGACGACGATGCAGACTTGCGTGCCTCCACCGTCCAGGCATTGGAGATCGCGGGTATTGCGGTTCATGATCTTTCGTCGGCGGAACAGGCGCTTGAGTACATGAGCTTCGGTTTTCCCGGCGTGGTGCTTACCGACATCCGCATGCCGGGCATGGACGGCCTGACGCTGATGGGACGTATCCACGAGATTGACCGCGAGATTCCGGTGATCCTGATGACAGGGCACGGCGATGTGCAGCTTGCGGTCCGCGCCATGCACGAAGGCGCCCATGATTTCATCGAGAAACCTTTTTCCGCCAGTCAGATGACAGAACTCATGGCGCGTGCCACCAGTTTTCGGCGGTTGGTGCTGGAAAACCGTGTGCTGCGCGCGGCGGCAGGCCAGGCCGATGATCTGGAGCAACGGCTTATCGGACGCTCCACCGCCATGATAGACTTGCGCCGCCGGATCCGCACCATCGGACCGGCCGAGACCGATGTGCTGATTGTCGGAGAAACCGGGGCCGGCAAGGAAGTGGTCGCGCGCGCCCTGCACGATCTGTCGCCGCGGGCACGACGCCCCTTTGTGGTCATCGACTGTGCCGCCATCCCGGCACCCTTGATCGAGAGCGAATTGTTCGGGCATGAACAAGGCGCCTTTGCAGGGGCCATGAGGGCGCGCACCGGCAAGTTCGAACATGCATCGGGCGGAACGGTTCTTTTGGATGATATCGCAGCCTTGCCGCCCCCCCTTCAAGGCAAACTCCTGCGCGTCGTCGAGGATCGCGCTGTGACGCGCCTTGGCTCGAACGAGGTGCATACTCTTGATATCCGCATCATCGCCACCGCGCGCGTGCCCTTGATCGACGAAGTCGATGCGGGCCGTTTCCGCGCGGATCTTCTGTACCGTCTGAATGTTGTAACGCTGGATGTGCCGCCGTTGTCGGACCGTCGCGAGGATATCGCGCTCTTGTTTCTGCGCCTTTTGATCGAAGCCGCGGCGCGGCACCGGATTGACGCCGCCCCAGAGGTGCCCCCAGCACTTCTGGCCAGCCTGGCCGCGCGTGACTGGCCTGGCAACGTGCGGGAATTGCGCAATGCCGCCGATCGCTTTGCACTCGGCCTCGGCCTTCATGCCGACAGCGAAAAGATCCCTGCGCTTCAGCGACTGGCAGATCGTGTCGCCGCTTTCGAGCGTCGCGAAATCGAGGCGGCCCTGGCCGCCCATGGTGGGAGCCTCAAACCTGTCTACGAGGCACTCGGGCTTAGTCGAAAGTCGCTTTATGAAAAAATCCAGAAGCTGGGGATCGACAGAACGGCCTTCATCATCGATGCCGAGGGGCGCGATAGCGCCGGATAGGCGGATTTCGTTACGCTTTTGGCCCGCAATGTCCCCTTTTCCACCCATCGGACCCATGCAGGTGCATTTATCTGGGCGGACTCTCTCTAAAACTGATTGATTGCCGAGCAGAAACCGCTTTTTTGCAAGCGACGCCGCCTGACTTGAGACGCGGCGGCGCAAGTCAAGACAACCATAACCTGTTGTACTCTGGGAGGAGTCACATGAAATTTCGTACTCTCGCGGCCCTTACGGCTGCGGCTAGCCTCGCGTTTGGTGTTGCAGCTGTCGCGCAGGACCGTTCGGATTGGCCCAACAGCATGACAGTCGGCACCGCCAGCCAGGGCGGAACCTATTTCGTCTACGGCAACGGATTTGCAAGCTATATCGCTGAAACCCTCGGCATCGCGGCAACGGGTGAAGTCACCGGCGGCCCGGTGCAAAACGTGACACTTGTCGAAACCGGCGATCACCTGATGGGACTGGTGACCATGGGCCCTGCCTATGACGCATGGAACGGGAATTCGGAACTGGCCCCCGGTCTGGAGCATCGTTCGATCCGTGCGCTGTTCCCGATGTATCAGACACCGTTTCAGGTGATCACACTCAAATCCTCTGGTATCGCATCGGTCTCCGATCTGACAGGCAAGCGCGTGTCGGTTGGTCCGGCGGGCGGGACGCCCGGCACCTATTGGCCACAGTTCATGGAAGCGCTTGGCGTGCAGGCCACCGTCTCCAACGCCGGTGCGTCTGACGCTGCAGGCCAGTTGCAGGACGGTCTGATCGATGCGTTCGCCTTTGCCGCTGGTATGCCGATCTCGGCTTTTGCGGAACTGGCGGCAAGCCAGGATGTTGTCATGTTCGGGTTCAACGAGCAGGAACTGGCCACGGTTCTCGAGGCGTATCCCGCGATGGCCCCGCTGACGATTCCGGCGGGCACCTATGCCAATCATGACTACGATCAGCCCACCGTTGCATTGTGGAACTTTGCCATCGCGCATCAGGACATGCCCGAAAGCCTGGCCTATGAGATCACCAAGCTTGCCATGGGCAACCCCGACCGGATGCTGCAGATCCATGCTGCAGCCCGCGAGACACTGTCCGAGAACTGGGACAAGAACAGCTTCATGCCCTTCCACCCCGGCGCGGTGCGCTATTTCGAGGAAATCGGGATCACAATTCCGGACAATCTTCGCTAAGCCGACACCCTTTGAACGGGCGGTCCGAAAGGGCCGCCCGATTTTTCCCGGGCCCCCGATGCGGGCTGGATCTCGTCCAGAAGGCGTTTCTTCATGACCACGCAGAAAGCACAGGCGCAGCATGACACGGCTGGCCAGAAACAAGACAGCATTGCCGATGGGGTTGATGCGGAAATTTACACATCAAATCAGCGCCAACCAGTAGGGTTTGCCGCGAAGGTCGCGGTGATCCTTTGCATTGCCTATACATTGTTCCACGTGGGTGTGATGAACGGTTTGCATGACCGCTTCACCGACCTGCTTGGCATCCGCTCGGTCGATTTGACGGAACCCTGGCGCTATCGCTTGATCCATGTCGGCGGCGGGCTTGCGCTTGGTTTCTTGTTGTTCTCCTCGACGCTTTTTTCCAAGGACAGTGCAGGCACTGCTGATCCACGTCGTCTTTTGGCCATTCTTCCCGGCGCGGCCATGATCGCGCTGGCCTTCGGTCAGACCGTCCTATTCTGGAGCACCGACATGGCCGTCGATCAGGCCGCGTCAGCCAATGCCTACAGCTTCACATTCGGTCTGCCGCTGGTGGCCGGGACATTCTGGCTGATCATTCTGGGCTGGCTATGGCCCGACACGCGCCGGGCCAGTTTCGATCTCGCCGATCTGTTCCTCGCACTGGCTGCGATCACGGTGGCGATGTATCTGATCTACCATGCGCCTTTCCTGCGGTTGCGGGGCGGTACGGCGCTGGCGAAATCTTCTGATATGTATGCCGCATTCGCCGGAACGGTCCTGATCCTCGAGTTGGCCCGGCGTTTGGCGGGCCTTGCATTGGTCATCATCGCGTCGATCTTCGTGCTGTATGCCTTTGTCGGGCCATGGCTGCCCGGCATTCTGGAGCATCGCGGCTACTCGATGACCCGCTTCTTCAGCTATGTGTATACCGATCAAGGTATTCTCGGACCGACAACGGCCATCTCATCGACCTATATCATCCTGTTCGTCACCTTTGCCGCCTTTCTGCAAGCCAGCCGGGTGGGCGAGTATTTCGTGAACTTCGCTTTTGCGGTGGCGGGGGGCGCGCGGGGCGGGCCGGCCAAGGTGGCGGTGTTCTCGTCGGGCCTGATGGGGATGATCAACGGAACCTCGGCAGGCAACGTTGTCGCCACCGGGTCCTTGACGATCCCCCTCATGAAACGCGTGGGCTACAAACCGCAGACCGCGGCCAGCGTCGAGGCGGCCGCGTCTTCGGGCGGACAGATCTTGCCGCCGATCATGGGGGCTGGCGCCTTCATCATGTCCGAAATCACCGGCATCCCCTATGCCGAGATTGTCACGGCGGCCATCATCCCGGCGATGCTGTACTTTGCATCGATCTATTTCAACGTTGATCTGGCCGCGCAGAAGTTCGGGATGAAAGGCCTGCCCCGCTCCGAACTGCCGCGTTTTGACAAGCTGGCCCGTCAGGCCTTTTTGTTCCTGCCGATCTTCATCCTGATCGGGGCCTTGTTCATGGGCTACTCGGTGATCAGGGCCGGAACCCTGGGCATGGCCTCGGCCGCGGTGGTCAGTTGGCTCACCCCCTATCCGATGGGCCCGCGTAAAATCCTCTACGCGTTCGAGATCGCGGCCAAGATGACGCTGCAGCTGGTGGCTGTCTGTGCGGCGGCAGGGGTGATCGTGGGTGTCATCGCACTGACCGGGATCGGAACGCGATTCTCGTCGATGCTGCTTGGACTTGCCGATCAGAATCAGGCAATTGCCCTGTTCTTTGCCATGATCGTGGCGATTATCCTGGGTATGGGCATGCCGACAACTGCGGCCTATGCCGTGGCGGCCAGCGTGATCGGGCCGGGTCTGGTGCAGCTTGGCATTCCGCCACTGACCGCGCATTTCTTCATTTTCTACTATGCGGTCATGTCGGCGATCACGCCGCCAGTTGCCCTTGCCGCCTATGCAGGTGCCGCGATCGCGCAGTCAGACCCGATGAAGACCAGCGTGGAAAGCTTCCGGATCGGGCTTGCCGCCTTCGTGGTGCCTTTCATGTTCTTCTCGTCACCTGCTCTGCTGATGGACGGAAGCTGGTTCGAGGTCATCCATGTCGTCATATCCGCCTTGTTCGGGATATATCTGCTGTCTTCGGCGGTGCAGGGCTGGTTCTTTGGTCTGCTTTCAATGCCCTTGCGCGCGGTCCTTCTGGCTGCCGCCCTGTCGATGATCGCGCAGGGCTGGTTCACCGATGCGATAGGCCTTGGCGCGGCGATCGGCGTCTGGCTGTTGCAAAAGAAGCTGGTCGATCCAAACAAGGTCATCCGTGGCGCCGACTGATCCGAAGATCATGTCACAAAGATCGAAGGCCGGGCCGGTTGGTCCGGCCTTTTTTGTTCTGCACGCTATGAAAATGACCATATCGGCGCATTGGACGTGTCGTCGCGATATCCGATTGGTCATCCCGGGCAGGTTTCCTCCATCCCTTCTGAAGGCCTGCCCCGGCCAAGCAATCCTGCTGGAAAGCGTGCGGATACTGGCGTAATGACTCAATTCCAGTAACATCATTGCACTCAGCACTCTCGGAGGAGGACGCAGCGTGGCGAAAATCGGCATTGTAGGCTTGGGGTCGATGGGGTTTGGCATGGCCTGCTCCATGGTGCGGGCAGGGTTTGAAACCTGGGGGCATGACGTCAATCCCGATGCGGTCACGGCCTTTCACGCAGAAGGTGGCCAGACCAGCACGCTCCACGCGGCGGCCCCGTCGTTGGACGCCCTTGTTGTCGTGGTTCTGAACGCCGCCCAGACCAAGGCGGTGCTATGTGGCGCCGATGGCCTCATGACGCAGATGCGGCCAGGCGCGGTCATCCTGTCCTGCGCGACGGTACCACCCTCCTTCGCCCACGAGATGGAGGCCGAGGCCGAAAAACATGGCCTTCTCTATCTCGATGCCCCGATTTCCGGCGGCACCGTGAAAGCCGCGGAAGGCCAACTGACGATCATGGCCTCCGGGCGCCCCGAAGCCTTTGACGCTGCACGTGCCACGCTTGACGCCATCGCAGCGCAGGTGTTCACGCTCGGCGATCATGCCGGTCCCGGCTCGGCGATGAAATCCGTCAATCAGATGCTGGCCGGCATTCATATCGCCGCGATGGGCGAAGCGCTGACCTTCGGGATGACCCAAGGGATTTCCCCCGAGACCTTCCTTGACGTGATCTCGCGCAGCGCCGGCACCAGTTGGATGCTCGAAAGCCGCGCACCACGGGTGGTCTCAGGGGATTATGACGCCCGCAGTTCCGTAGACATCTGGCCCAAGGACCTGGGCATCGCACTGGACATCGCGCGCGACGCGCGTTTCTCGGCACCCCTGACCGCAGCGGCGCTGCAGCAATTCCTGGCGGCCTCGGGTATGGGGCTTGGCGCCGAGGACGATTCAGCCGTGGCCAAGGTCTATGCCCGCAACGCCCGCCTGACCCTGCCGGGCAAGGACACGCCATGACCTGCCTGCTTGGCGCCATCGCCGACGATTTCACCGGTGCAACCGATCTTGCCGGATTGCTGGCCCGGTCGGGCGCAAGGGTCTCGTTGCGCATCGGGGTGCCACAATCGCCGCCCACGGACCCCGCCCCGTTCGAGGTGATCGCCTTGAAAATCCGCACCGCGCCCGTCGCCACCGCCCAAGCCGAGGCGCTTGCAGCCCTCGACTGGCTGAGATCCGCAGGAGCGGCGCGATTTTTCTGGAAGTATTGCTCGACCTTCGATTCCACGCCTCAAGGCAATATCGGCCCGGTGGCGGAAACCCTGATGGGCGCGCTTGGCGCCAGGCAGACCGTATATTGCCCGGCCTTTCCCGAAAACGGGCGCAGCGTCTATATGGGACATCTGTTCGTCGGTCGGACGCTTCTGGCCGAAAGCCCGATGCGCGACCACCCCTTGACCCCGATGCGCGACAGCAATCTGGTCCGGCTTCTGGCGCCGCAGGTGACCGGCGCGGTTGGCCTGATCGACCGGCTCTGTGTTGCGCGCGGCGCTGACGCGGTACGCGCAGAGTTGCGCAACCTGGCCCATGACGGCGTCGCGCATGTGATCGTCGATGCAGTGGCCGACGCCGATCTGACCACCATCGCTTCGGCGTGTCGTGACCACGCGCTGATGACCGGTGGCTCGGCGCTGGCGATGCCGTTGCCGGCGCTTTTACGCAAGGGCGGGATGCTCACCGATACCGTCAGCCCCCTGCCCGCGCCCGATCTGCCGCCCGGCGCCATCGTTCTTTCGGGCAGTTGTTCGGACATGAGCAATCGGCAGGTCGCGGCCTATCTTGCCCAAGGCCGCCCCGGTCTGCGCCTCGACCCGCTGAACTTGGCCCAGCACGGCGCAGACGCCGTGTTTGACTGGCTCAAAAAGCAGGATCTCGCGCAAGCACCACTGATCTATGCCACCAGCCAACCGGACGCTGTACGCGCCGCGCAAGCCGCGCTCGGCGCATCCCAGGCCGGTGAGATCATCGAGCAGACCTTGGCCGCCTGCGCCAGTATGGCGTTCGACATGGGCGCGCGACGCGTCGTCGTGGCAGGCGGCGAAACATCCGGCGCCGTGACGCAAGCGCTTGGGGTGACGCGGCTTGATATCGGCCCCGAGATCGCACCGGGCGTGCCCTGGTGTTATTGTGACATCGGCGGGCATCGTGCCGCACTGACATTGAAATCGGGCAATTTCGGCACCGAAAACTTCTTTGTCGACGCCCTCGAACACCTGGAGGTGTCATGAGCGCCGAAACGCAGCTGCGGGATCAGATCTGCCTGCTGGCCAAGTCGTTGTTCGACCGTGGCCTGACCGGCGGCTCGACCGGTAACATCTCGGCCCGGACCGATGACGGCGGCTTGCTGGTGACGCCGACCGGCACCTGTTTCGGGCGGCTCGATCCCGAGCGCCTGTCGCGGTTCGATGCCGCGGGCCAACTGATCGGCGGCGACCAGCCCACCAAGGAAATGCCCCTGCACAGCGCGTTTTACGACACCCGGTCCAGCACCGGAGCGGTGGTGCATCTGCACAGCTGCCATTCGGTCGCCCTGTCGATGATGCCAGATGCGAACGAGGATGATTTCCTGCCGCCCCTCACGCCTTACGCGATCATGAAACTGGGCCGGGTCAAGCTGCTGCCGTTCTTTCTGCCGGGTGATCCGGCGATGGGCGCGGCGGTGCGCGGGCTTGCCGGAAAGCGCAGTGCCGTGATGCTGGCCAATCACGGCCCGGTCGTGGCGGGCAAGGATGTCGAAGCCGCCTGCAACGCGATCGAGGAACTGGAAGACACCGCGCGTCTTGCCATGCTGTTGCGCGGCTGCAACCCGCGCATACTGACCCCCGAGCAGGTCCGCACCGTGGTCACGCGCTTCGATGTGGACTGGGAGTGATGCGCTTTTCCGCCAATCTGGGGTTTCTCTGGGCCGACCGCCCCCTGCCCGATGCGATCCGCGCCGCCGCCGCCGCAGGCTTCGATGCGGTGGAATGCCATTGGCCCTATGACACGCCCGCGCCCGAAGTCGCCAAGGCGCTGGCCGAAACCGGCCTGCCAATGCTGGGGTTGAACACACGGCGCGGCGCACCTGGGGAAAACGGGCTGGCCGCCCTGCCCGGCCGCGAACACGACGCCCGCGCCGCCATCGACGAGGCCCTGGCCTATGCCACGCAAATCGGCGCAAGCTGCGTGCATGTCATGGCGGGCTTCGCCACCGGCCCCGAGGCCAGGTCCACGTTTCTGGGCAATCTCCTCTATGCCTGCAAGGCGGCGGCCCCGCATGGGATCACGATCCTGATCGAGCCGCTGAACCACTACGACGCGCCGGGCTATTTCCTGACCACCACAACGCAGGCCGCGCAGCTGATCGATAGCCTCGGCGCGCCCAATCTGCGGCTGATGTTCGACTGTTACCATGTGCAGATCATGGAGGGCGATCTGACCCGCCGGCTGGAACGCATGTTGCCCAAGATCGGACATATCCAGTTCGCCTCGGTGCCGGATCGTGGACCGCCCGACACGGGCGAGGTGCATTACGCGCATGTTTTCGCGGCCATTCAGCGTCTTGGCTGGACCACGCCCCTGGGTGCCGAATACCGCCCCGCAACCGACACGGAGGATAGCCTTGGCTGGCTGTCCACGATGCGCTGACCCTCAGGATCGTTGAACGGAGACACCACAGATGCAGATATTGATCACAGGCGCGGCAGGCATGATCGGGCGCAAACTGACGGACGCGATCCTTCAGGCCCAAGCCATCGGAGATCACCCCGTCAAGGCCCTGCATCTGGCCGATGTGATCCCCCCTGTGCCGCCCTCGTCAGACCGCGTCAAGATCACCACCAGCACGACCGATCTGACAGATCCCGATGCGGCGCGCGCCCTGACCGCGTCGCGCCCCGATGTGATCTTTCATCTTGCCGCCGTGGTCTCGGGTCAGGCGGAAACCAATCTCGATCTGGGGCTTTCCGTCAATCTGGATGGCACCCGCACCATACTGGACGCCATTCGCAGCGTCGGCGCGGGCTATTGTCCGCGCTTCGTATTCGCCTCGTCACTGGCGGTGTTCGGCACCCCCTTGCCCGATGTCATACCCGACGATTTCGCACCCAACCCGCGCACCAGCTATGGCGCGCAGAAACTCATCGGCGAGATACTGGTGTCGGATTTTTCCCGCAGGGGTCTGCTGGACGGGATATCGCTGCGGCTGCCCACGATCTCCATCAGGCCCGGCGCACCGAACGCGGCGGCATCGGGGTTCTTTTCCGGTATTCTGCGCGAGCCGCTTGCGGGGCTGCCCGCCGCCCTGCCCGTCGATCCTCAGACGCGCCATTGGTTCGCCGGTCCGCGCGGTGCGGTGGGCCTTCTGTTGCATGCCGCCTGCGTCGACACAGCCCCCTTGGGCCATAGGCGCGCGTTGAACCTGCCGGGCATCTCGGCCACCGTCGCCGATCAAATCGCCGCCCTCGAACGTGTGGCCGGCCCCCGTGCCGTGGCGCTGATCCAGCCGCAGCCTGATGCGCTGGTCAAGGACATCGTCTCGGCCTGGCCCCGCGCCTTCGCGCCCACCCGCGCGCTGTCGATGGGCTTTACCGCCGAGACAAGTTTCGACCAGATCATCGCGGCCCATATCGAGGATGAACTGGGCGGCAAAATTCCCTTGCACGATACGGAATAACCGCATGAAAACCGACTGCAAAATAGGGATCGTCGGCGTTGGCCTCATGGGTCACGGCATTGCCCTCAACATCCTGCGCGCAGGCTGGCCTCTCGGGTATGTCCGGCACGCGGGCAATCAGCCGACCGAAGATCTGGACGATCTTGGCGCATGCGGCGTCGATGATCTGGCCGATCTGGCCCGGTCCGCCGATGTCGTCCTGCTGTGCCTGAACGGATCGCCGCAGGTCGAGACGGTGATGCTTGGCGCCGACGGACTACTGACGCATTTGCGCCCTGGCTCGGTGGTGGTGGATTGTTCCACCGCGATCCCGTCCTCCACGCGGAAGATCGCGGCCCACGTCGCCAAGGCGGGCAGCCGTTTCATGGATGCCGCAATGACCCGCACCCCGATCGAGGCCCGCGAGGGCCGTCTGAACCTTCTGATCGGCGCGGACCCTTCCCTTCTGGACGAGGTCACCCCCCTGCTTGCCTGCTTTTCCGAGCATCGCTTCCATGCAGGCGACGTCGGCGCGGGCCATGCCTTGAAACTGCTGCATAATTTCGTGTCGCTTGGCACCGTCACCCTGATAAGCGAGGCTTTTGCCTGCGCCAATGCCTCGGGCGTGTCCGCCGATATTCTGGTCGATGTGCTGCGTACAGGCGGCGGTCATGGCGCGGCACTCGACCGGCTGGCGCCTTTCGTGCTGGACGGCGATACCTCACGGCTGCGTTTCTCGGTCGCCAATGCCCGCAAGGATCTGGATTACTACGTCACACTGGCACAGCACGCGGGCGCCCTGCATGGCGTGGCGGATGGCGTGCTCGATGCGCTTGCGTCCATGGAAACCGCCGGCATGGCGGCCCGCTACATGGCCGAAGCCCCGGATGCGCTGGCCGATCTGGCACGGTCGGGCAAAGACGATCCCGGCACCAGAACACCCCGCCCCAGCCCTGCAAGACACAGCTGACCGATCGACGGGTCGGTGGACACCCCATAGAGAATGAGCGGAATGGACGGCGATACCGCAGGTGTGGAATGCGCCACCACGATGCGCTGTTGCGCGTCGGCGGCTCAAGCAAGCATTGAGGCGGCAAATGCCCAAGGGGGACACGCATCTGCCCGACAGATCGCCTGTCGCTTGGCATGGTGACGATGTCACAGGCGCCCCACCGCCCCCCTGCCGGTGATCGCATCGGCAGCGCGCGACAATCGGGCCTTCATGCAGTGTCGGCACTGGCTCCTGCGGTCCCCGGCGCGGCGATTTACCCGGGAGATTCCG
>Ga0102938_10002345_pt1 | contig 14331 bp, 15 predicted proteins | sample SalPonR2_B_D2_MG_FD_84516 | JGI IMG/M metagenome (GOLD analysis project Ga0102938, IMG submission 84516) | Salt pond soil microbial communities from South San Francisco under conditions of wetland restoration - Salt Pond MetaG R2_B_D2_MG | ecosystem: Environmental > Aquatic > Marine >...
AACTGTGCCGTCAGGCATCTGTATGGCTTCATCGGGAAGGTTGTCCATGTTGTATTGGTAAAGGTAACCGTATCCGTGGACATTGCAGTATTTTTGAGGTATTTCATAGATCCAGTCCCTTGGCACAAGCGCGTATTCATTCTTGTCCAAATGTTCGGATGGGATATAGGGGACAGCTCTTTTTACGAACACTCTGTTCTCGAGCGATGTTATGGGGCAATATCCCGTTGGAATCAGCCCGCTGTCGGCGCATACGGTCATTTGAACATGAACATCGTCATATTCCACAGGCTCGGTGCCTTCAGCGAAGTATTCGTTTCGCACCGTATTTCTGGTATCGAGGTAAGAAAGCTCGGTGGGCAGTTTGCCTGACTTTGTGTCTACTGCAACAGTTACTATTCCTTGCGGCTTTTCAAATGAGGTGTCAGGATAATCTTCATGTATTTTGCTCATGAAAGACTGCCATAGAATTGCGCTCGAGCGGCTTCCGCTGTCAAGCTCTACCTGAAGGTCGTTCCCTATCCATACGCTCGCAGAGTAATATGGAGTGTATCCTACAAACCATGCGTCGTAATTGTCGGTCGTTGTCCCGGTTTTGCCTGCCACAGGCATTTTGGAGTTGCTGGATTCAAATTTCGCTCTTGCTCCCGTACCGGCCGTTACGGCTTCATGAAGCATGTCGGTCATAAGGAAAGCGGTCTTTTCATCCACCACAAACTCTTTCCAGGGATCATTTTCGTAAATTATATTGCCGCTGTTGTCGGTTATTTTTGTAAAAGTCCTGGGCTTCACATATATCCCGCTGTTTCCAAGCGATCCGTATGCGGCAGCCATCTCGAGAGGTGAAATTCCTTCTGTCATTCCGCCAAGGGCGAGGGCTGAAAGGTTGATATCATTGTAGGCCCCGGATTCCCTTACTGTAGTAATTCCCATTTTTTTAAGATAGTCGACTGAATTTGCAAGTCCTACCTGTTCTTCTGTTTTAACCGCGACGACATTTTGAGACCAGACAATTGCTTCACGGATAGTCGAGAGACCCCAATATTTTTCCTTGTACCAGTTCTTGGGCCAGAGGGATCCGTCCGCTCCGTAGTGGGGAATATCGTCTATGACTGTTGCAGGAGTCATTCCCATATCTATTGCAGGTGTGTATACAGCCAATGGTTTAATAGAAGAACCCGGCTGCCTTGGATTAATTGCCCTGTTGAATATCTTCTGGCCGCTTATGTTTCGACCTCCCATAAGGGCTTTTATCGATCCGGTCGAATAGTCTATGACAACAGAAGCGGACTGTGGCTGAACTACACCCTTTGAGCTTATTGAGAAATTCTCTTTGTCTATAGTCAGGTTTTCCGAATCGTCGGTATTGAAAAAGGTTGGATTCGAATCAAGAAATTCCTTGCTCACAAGCAGATTTTTGGAATCGTCGAAACTTTTGCTTTCGGGCGGGATAGCCACCTTTTGCCCGTTGTATATCATTATCTCCGGAATCAGGTATTCGTCCGATTGGGGGATATATTGCTCTTTCGAAGTATCGGCCTTGTATGTGTCCTTTACCATTACCTGTATGCCGGCAATTTTTCCGTCTTCATACAAAGAAATGAAATTGAGACGTTTGTTTTTAAGCAGAACAAGATTTCCGCTTTCGTCATATCTGTAATCGGTTTTCGGAATCAAAAGATCGCCGCTCTTGTCTATCATGTTGTCGTAGCTGTACAAGACAATTTTGCTGCTGACAATTTTGTTTGTTTCCGAATTCCTCCTTATGACAAGTATATTTCCGTTTCTGTCTTTTGGATATACAAGTTTCGGAAAGTTTTCAGAATCTGCATAGACTTCTTCAAGAGTTTTTTGTATTCCCAAGTCGAGTGTCGAGTATATCTTAAGGCCTTGTGTGTATAGTATTTCCTGCGCCCTTTCCCTTGTTGTGTCTAATGATTCCTTTAGGGCTGTAATTACTTCATCCTTGAGAAGGTCTGAAAAATATGAAGAAATTTCGGAATTTGTGTTTTTACTTGGATTTAGGATGGTTTTAAGGTCGAGAGTCATGCCGTCTTGGTATTCCTCTTCGCTTATATAGCCTTCAAGTTTCATGAACCCTAAAACGCTATGATATCTTTCCATGCTGCCCTCATTAAAGATGGTTGTATATATTTCATCGTTTGAATCGATTACAAAATCATTATCGCCCACATCAGATTTCTTGATGACTTTTATTGGAGAATGGGTTGCTGGATGTTGTGTTATTCCGGCGATGAGAGCGGCCTCTGGTATGGTTAAGTCATCCGCATTCTTGCTAAAATATGTTTGTGATGCAGCGTTGACACCATATGCTCCACTGCCCAAGTAAATGGTATTGAGATAGGCTTCGAAGATTTGTTCTTTTCGCAGTTCTTTTTCAAGCTGCACTGCATAGTAGGCTTCCTTTATCTTCCGGGAGAGGGTGCGTGTGCTTTTTATCTCCTCCAGGTAGAGGTTTCTTGCGAGCTGCTGGGTTATTGTGCTTGTTCCGCTTATTCGGCCTCCGTTTGAGATGCCCTGAAGGACTGCCCCTACGAGCCTTTTGTAATTGAATCCATGATGATCGAAGAAGGTTCTGTCCTCGGTTGCTATAAAAGCGTTTTTGAGGTCTTCGTCTATGTCATCGTAGTCGACTATGGTACGAAGTCCGTCACTCTGGATTTTTTCGATAACCTGGCCGTTTTGGTCCAATATGAAAGAGTTCTCGTCAAGAATCTGGTTTATTCGTGAAGTATCTACCTTCTTTATGTTTTTAAGGCTTGCGGCTACCAGTCCGGCTGTCGCGCCTGCAGCTACGAATCCTGCAATCAGAATCACGACAAGCATTATCTTGAGAGCGCTCTTGAATCTGTTTTTCTTGTTTTTGGGTTTTGGTTTTTTATGGTCCATTTCATACCTCCGAAGGTTGTTTCTGTGATTATTATTGCATTCAAATGCTATAATATTATAACATAAGAAGGAAGACGATTGGCAATAATGAAAGAATTGTAACAAACATAGAATATGGGAGCGATAATGCTGATGGAGAATAAAGAAATGAAAGCACAAAAGGCAATGATAGTAGGGGTCGAAGGACCAGGCTTGACGGAATTGCCCATAGAGGAGTCCCTCAATGAACTTCAGGGCCTTTGCGAAGCCGCCGGGGCAGTAGTTATAGACAGAGTAACGCAGAAAAGGGAAAAGCCGGATCCCGCTTTTTTCATCGGCAAGGGAAAGGTAGATGAAATCCGCAGTTTTGCCGAAGGTCTGGAAGTGGACATAATCATTTTCAACAGTGAACTCACCGGATCACAAATAAGGAACCTCGAGGAGGCGACGGACAAGACGGTAATAGACAGGACCATACTCATACTGGATATTTTTGCTTTGAGGGCGACAACAAGGCAAGCCAAGCTTCAAGTGGAGCTTGCCCAGCTAAAATACAGTTTGCCAAGGCTAAGAGGAATGGGCAATGCCCTTTCGAGAACAGGTGCAGGGATAGGAACGAGGGGCCCGGGGGAGCAGAAGCTTGAAATCGACCGCCGCCACATAATGAACAGGATTGCGGAAATCAGGAGGCAATTGAGGAAAATCGATCAAGTCAGGCAGGTGCAGAAAAAGAAGCGGACGGAAAACGAGATTCCCATGGTTGCGCTTGTAGGGTACACAAATGCGGGGAAATCTTCCCTCATGAACCATTTCATTGAAAGAAGCTTGGACGAAGAACTCTTGGGAAGCAAGGTTTACGAAGAAAACATGCTCTTTGCCACTCTTGACACATCGACAAGGCGTATGGAGATGGAGAAAGGAAAGGTTTTCATATTGACCGATACGGTAGGGTTTGTGAGCGACCTTCCCCATCTGCTTGTCGAGGCATTCAAGTCGACACTCGAGGAAGTTCTTGATGCCGACATGCTGGTGAATGTGGTAGACGCGTCGAACCCGGATTTTCTTATGCAGAAGGATACAACAAACAGGGTTTTGAGGGAAATAGGAGTTTCGGAGGAAATACCTGAAATTGTCGTATACAACAAGATGGATCTCGTGGAAGAAGGGACCTTGCTTTTGGGCGATGCCAAAACAGATATTAATGTTTCGGCGAAAACGGGTTTTGGAATTGACGAGCTGATAAAAAGGATTCACGGCGTACTGTTTAAAAGCATGGTCAAGATATGGATTCTAATTCCCTACTCGGATGGGGGAGTCTATTCTGAAATAAAAGAAAGGCACAATGTGATTGAAACCGTTTACGAAGAAAACGGCATAAAGGCTTTTGTGGAGCTGAGCCGAAAGGATGCGGGAAGATACAGAGATTTTACAGTAGAGGAAGATGATGCGCAATGAAGAAAGAATACAAGACATTGCTCAAACAGGCCTCATGGGAAGAGGAAGTCAAAAAATCAAGATTCATAGCTTATGTAAAACCGGTTGAGACAGAAGAAGAAGCGAATGAATTCATAGGGACAATAAAAAAAAGAAACAAGGATGCAAGACACAATGTCCCGGTGTTCGTATTGGGAGAAGGGCAGGAAATTCAGCGGTACAGCGATGACGGAGAACCGAGCGGTACAGCCGGTGTCCCTATTCTTGAAATGATAAAGAACATGGAATTGACCAATTTGGCTGTAGTTGTAACGCGCTGGTTCGGAGGAATCAAGCTTGGAACGGGAGGCCTTGTGAGGGCATATACACATGTCGCGCAAAAGGCTTTTGACGAGGCTGGCATAGCAAGCAAGACTCTTTTTTCTCTCTTTACGGTAAAAATCGACTATTCAATGCATGGCAAAGTTCAAAATTTTCTTTATGACAGCAAATACATCCTTGAAAAAACAGAGTTTGACGAAAGTGTTCACATGTTCATATATTCACGTCCGGAGGACGTTGATGAATTCAAAAAAAACATAATGAACATAACAAACGGAAAGGCTGAAATGGAAAGTTTTTATGCAGGGTTCCATATAATAAAGGACGGAAAAATCATTGACTGAGGAGGAGAAAAATGAAAGATCAAGACGAACTTAAGGAAATCATGATAGGAAAGAAAACCTGGGCCGTTATAGGCGCAAGCCACCACAAGAAAAATTTCGGGTACAAGATATACAAAACTTTAAAGAGATTTGGGTACGATGTATATCCGGTGAATCCCGGATGTGAAACTATAGACGGAGACAAGGTGTATCCGTCTATAGGAGCCTTGCCGATTGTGCCTGAATGCGTAGATATGGTAGTCAAACCTGAAATAGGAATCAGGCTTTTGGATTCGATAAAAGAAGTCGGCATTTCGCATATTTGGTTTCAGCCCGGAACTATGGACGAGGCTATAATAAAAAAAATGAAAGAACTGGAACTCGAGGCCGTAACGGAAGGGTGCGTAATGGCGGAGCTTAACAGAAGGGCAAAAGAGATTTTATAGATGGGAAAGCCCATTTGTGTTATAATTTTTTCATAATGAATTCACGGAGGTAGAAATGGACAAGACAATTGAACAAAAAATTGATTTGACGGTTGACTGGTTGAGGGAAATGGTAAAGTCCAGTGGAACAAATGGGCTTCTTGTAGGACTTTCAGGAGGAATCGATTCTACGGTTGTGGCAGGGCTTATAAAGAGGGCTTTTCCCAATGACTCTCTTGGAGTCATACTTCCATGCAAAAGCAGCGGAAAGGACCGTGATGATGCTATTCTGTGCGCTGAAGCTTGCGGAATAGAAACTATAGAGGTGGAGCTTGGCGAAGCCCATGAGACTATACTGAAGAATGCTATGGAAAAGCTTGGAGAGGTCAAAACATTTGACGAAAGCCGTATCAGGCTCACAGATGCAAATTTGAGGGCGAGACTTAGAATGAGCACCTTGTACACGATTGCGGGAGCCATGAATTATATGGTGGTAGGTACCGACAATGCGGCAGAAACGCATACAGGATATTTCACAAAATATGGAGATGGGGGAGTTGACTTGCTGCCCATATCGAGACTCCCCAAAAGGGAAGTATACAAGTGGGGACAAGTTTTGGGAGCCCCTCAATCAGTTCTCAAAAGGCCTCCATCGGCCGGACTTTGGGAAGGGCAGACCGATGAAGGCGAGATGGGTACGACTTATGATATGATTGACGATTATCTCGAAGGGAAAACCATACCGGAAAAGGATCGAAAAATAATCGAATCCATGCACAAGCGTACGGAACACAAAAGGGAAATGCCACCTCAAGCGCCGGAATTGTAAATTTTTACGCGAAATGCAAAGATTCAGCAAGGAAATTCGGTTTGTATGACAATAGAGGAACAAAACAAGGACAAGAGGTGGAATAGTGGGAAGAATAGGAAATATTATAAACAGAAAAGGCAAGCAGGACGCCAAAAGAGGCAAGATTTTCACAAAGCATGCAAGAGCCATAATGGTTGCTACAAGGGAAGGCGGTCCTGAAATAGAATACAATATGTCCCTCAAGAGTGCAGTCGAGAAGGCAAAAGTCGACAATATGCCAAATGACAATATCGAAAGGGCCATAAAAAAAGGTTCCGGAGAGACAGATGGAACTCAATTCGAAGAATTCATCTATGAGGGATACGGCCCTTCGGGGGTTGCGGTAATGGTTGAAATTTTGACAGACAACAAGAATCGCGCAGCCGCGGACGTCAGGCACATATTCTCAAAGAACGGAGGAAACCTCGGGTCAAACGGATGTGTTTCATTCATGTTCGACAGGAAGGGAATACTGGTGCTTTCGGAAGAGGACAATGAGCTTGATGAGGAAACTCTTTTGATGGAAGCCCTTGAAGCAGGTGCGGAGGACATACAGATCGAGGACGGATTTGCTGAAATAATAACACCGATGGAGAAATTCGCAGCAGTCAGGGATTCCTTGCTAAAATACGGTCACAAGTTTGCAAAGGCGGAATTGGGATACATACCCCAAACAATGACAAAGCTTGAAGACGAACACGATATAGAAAAAATGGAAAAACTTATAGACATGCTTGAGGACAATGACGACGTGCAGAATATTCATCATAACTGGGAAATGGATGAATAGTTTTTTGAATTTAGTCGGACGGGTTTAGAGAGCCATGCTTTTGGTATATAAAGAATAAGACACCGGTTGCCATTCAAAAGAAGGAGGATTCTTATGAGTGTCAGGTATTCGCCAAAAGTAAAAAAAGTTTCAACGAGTTATCTTAGATCCCATGACAAGGATTCCACAAAAACACTGAGGGAAAGTTCGAGAGAAAACTTTTTGCACGAGAAGAAAGAGATGGAGAAGGAACTTTCGACCAATATTGAAACAATTTGCAAATTGCTCAATGACCGCTACAGATATGTAGAGACGCAGACTGTTCGTGGGAGAAATGTCATGATTTTCAGGAACGAGGAAAACAAAATTAAAAAAATAAGGTTTGAGTACGAGAAAAATTATCATAGAGCAGAGGAAAAGCTTAAGGAAAAAGAAAATGAATGGGAAGCATAAGATTGCAGACAGAAAATTGAAGGCACAATAAAAAATCAGGCAGATGCGCGAAAGCGGCATTTGCCTGATTTTTTTATTTCGTAAGCTTTACAGGAACCAGTATTGTCTGTCCCGGTTGAATTATATGACTATGCAAATGGTTGGCTTCAAATATTTCGAAGACGGTCTCTCTCAAGTCGCGGTCCTGATTTTGCGATTCGGCTATTGTCCATACTGTGTCTCCGGGCTTAACGACAATTTCCCTGTACTGCTTTTCCTGCATTCCGTTTGCCTGAACAAGCCTCAAAGGCACCGAAAGAATGCAAAAAGAAAGGAATAGCAAAAGAGCTGTTCTTGTTATGAATTTTTTTCGATTTGCGATTCTGTAACGCTTTTTCATATTATCACCCCGAACGTATGTTCTATAAGCTCATTATAATAGAACGTATGTTCTTTGTAAATAGTTTTTTTAAAAATTTTATGTTATAATGATTAAAAAAAAGGGGAAACTTATGGATCCTGTCTTGATATTTTTAGTTGTTGCAGGCATATTCTTGGTTTTTTGGGACTTTAGAAAGTCCAGGCAAGGCAAAAAGCCGGAAGAAATCGAAAACGACGAAAGCACAACAATATTCGATGATGAATTTGAATGAATTGAGGGGTGAAAAGATGAACAGGGGAACGGCTAAAATTATTGCAATAACGATTGCTGTAGTTATGGTTATATCGGCTTTTGGTGGACTGGTATCACTTTTTGGATAAAGATTTGGGATACGGTGATTGACTGTATCCTTTTAATATGTGGGAAAACTATCGTAGAAAAGGAAGGCAGGCGAAAAACGGCATGCTGATCATAGGTATTGATCCGGGATATGCGATTTTGGGATATGGAGTAATTTCGTACGTAGGGAACCGTTTTGAAGTAATTGAATACGGGACTGTAACAACAAGCCCGGATATGGAATTGCCGGACAGGCTTAAAAAGATTTATGAAGACCTTCATGTTCTTTTTGACAAATACAAGCCTGACGCCGTTGCCATTGAAGAATTGTTTTTCAACAGGAATGTTACGACAGCTCTTATGGTGGGGCATGCAAGGGGTGCCGCGGTTGTCGCTGCGGCAAAGGCGGATCTTGAAATTTACGAATATACTCCGCTGCAGGTAAAACAGGGAGTTGTCGGTTATGGCAGGGCGGATAAGAAGCAGGTACAGATAATGGTAAAGACTTTGCTTAACATGAAAGAGATTCCAAGGCCTGACGATGCTGCGGACGCTTTGGCAGTGGGCATTTGCCATGCGCATTCGGGAATAATGGAAAAACATTTCAAAATAAAATGAGGTGAATGGGCTTGATTGACTATATAAAAGGGATTGTAAAGGATACGGGAGAAAATTTCATAGTTGTTGAGAACAACGGAATAGGGTATCGCATATTCACTTCGATGAACACCATCGGGGAAATCAGCGACGGAGATGAATTGAAGATATATGCGGACATGGTGGTAAGGGAAGACGATATAAGCCTCTATGGTTTTTACGACAAAAGCGAACTTAAAATGTTCAGGATGTTGAACAAGGTAAATGGAATAGGATCAAAATTGGCTTTGGCAGTATTGTCCACTATTGATTACAACGATGTTGCAAGATGCATAGCATTGGCCGACAGCGCATCTCTTACAAGTGTTTCGGGGGTGGGTAAAAAAACTGCTCAGCGGATAATATTGGACTTGAAGGACAAGGTAATCAAGGAATTCGGGGAAATGGATATGCCCGAAAGCGTCAGGCAGGGCAGGAACCTCCCTTCAAAAGGGGAAAACAGGGATGCGGTTGATGCTCTGATGGCTCTGGGTTACGGCAGGACAGACGCATCGACGGCTGTGCAGTCGGTTTATGAAGAAGGAATGAAAGCTCAAACCATAATAAAAGAGGCGCTAAAGACTTTGCTGAAGAGATGAGGAGGCCGAAATGATCGAAAACAACCAGGACCGAAGGGTCATAACCCCGGATAAAAAAAGGGATGAATCAGAAATAGAACTTTCCCTCAGGCCGAAATCCTTGGATGAATACATTGGACAGGAAAAGCTTAAGGAAAAAATGAAAATATTCATCGATGCGGCCAAAATGAGGGAAGAATCACTGGACCATGTACTGCTTTATGGCCCCCCGGGGCTTGGAAAGACCACTCTTTCGTCAATAATCGCAAACGAGATGGGAGTAAGCATCCGAATTACTTCAGGACCTGCAATAGAAAGGCCTGGAGATCTTGCCGCCATACTTACCAATCTGCAGGAAAACGATGTGTTGTTCATAGACGAGATCCACAGGCTAAGCAGAAGTGTAGAGGAAGTGCTTTATCCTTCAATGGAGGACTATGCACTTGATATAATAATTGGAAAGGGTCCAAGCGCCAGGACTGTAAGATTGGATTTGCCAAGGTTCACTCTGATCGGAGCAACAACAAGGGCGGGCCTTCTGACATCTCCATTGAGAGACCGATTCGGGGTAATATGCAAGCTTGACCTCTATGAAGTAAAGAGTTTAAAGAAGATAGTATTGCGTTCAGCGGATATATTGGGCGTACCAATTGACGACGGATCGGCATCGCTGATAGCTGTAAGGAGCAGAGGCACGCCGAGGATTGTAAACAGGCTGCTTAAAAGAGTGAGGGATTATGCCCAGGTAATGGGAGACGGGTCAATAAGCGAGGACACTGTTTCAAAAGCCATGACTCTTCTTGAAGTGGATCAGCTGGGACTCGACGGGGTGGACAGAAAAATACTTGAAACAATAATAGGAAAGTTCGATGGAGGCCCGGTTGGGCTGGATACGCTTGCGGCATCCACAGGGGAAGAAAGAAACACAATTGAAGATGTATATGAGCCATACCTGCTGCAACTTGGATTCATCAATAGGACACCCAGGGGCAGAGTTGTCACATCAAGAGGATACAGGCATCTGGGAATTGAAAAGAAGGGTGAAGAGGAAATAACGATATGGGATTTGGAGGAAGACCGATAATAACAATTGGAGCAATCCTCATAATAACTGGAATTATTTTAATCGGAGGAGCGTTTTTGGGAATAGGAAAACTGCCGGGGGATTTTGTATTCAAAAAAGGTAGTATAACCTTTTATTTTCCACTGCTTTCGAGTATAATTGTCAGTATTGTGTTGACGTTTGTCCTCAATGTTTTTTTGGGAAAAAGGTAAAGGGGCTGTGGCTATGAAACGGGCATTTATAAGCATTGGATTGGCATTGTCGGTATGCATTATGTCATTTTTATTCGCATATGGAGCCGAGAATATTCCAGAGACGATAAGAATAGGATTGACGTTCGACGATCCATCTCTCGACAGCATATCATTGTCTTCAAATGCCGGATTCGAGTTTTTGGCTTTGAATGGCGACGAATACGAGGATATAGGCTGCAGGATTGACTCCACGGAATTGCTTGTAAGGAAAGCGTCCAAAGATCTTTCTGAAAATGTTTATCTTGTCAAGGCCGGCGATGTTTCGGAGGGTTCGCAGAACTTTTCGGAAAATCTTGAAATGCTTGAAGATGTTGATGAAATCTTTTTCGCTGTTTATGACGACGGATGGTTTTTGAGTGCCGGCCCCTATTCAAGCAAATCCGAAGCGGAATCGGCATTGAAAGATTTTTCGGCCAGAACAGACGGTATCGAATTCGATTTGAAGGGCTACAGTTCTTTGCTTGTAGCAGAGTCCGACGGCCGGACTGTTTTGGCATACGACTGCATGGACGGAGAGCATGTCATAAAGCCTATTGATGAAAATGGCAATTTTTCAACATTTTCATACAATGGACACAACTACAGGGGAGGAATAATGGTCAAGCGTTTTTTAGGAAGCGATTTGACGGTTATAAACCATTTGGGCATGGACGAATATCTTTATGGAGTTCTTCCGTGGGAAATGTCAAAGAGCTGGCCAATCGAGGCACTTAAGGCGCAGGCGGTGGCAGCAAGAAATTTTGCGATTTCCAACTATGGCAAATATTCATATCTTGGATTCAATCTCTGCAACACTCATAATTCCCAGGCGTATGTGGGCTACGACTATGAAGGGGCTTCCTGCAACCGCGCCGTTGACGAGACCGAAGGACAGTTGCTGATGTGGAACGGAAAAATAGTCAGTGCATTTTACCATGCCAACAGCGGAGGGTTTACTGAAGACAGTGAAAACATATGGTCGGCTGAAGTTCCCTATCTGAGGGGAGTTCGGGACGATTTCTCCATAGGTGGATCCAATTACAGCTGGAAACTGGAGTATACGGAAGATTCTCTTTCAAAAATTCTCAGAAACGCCGGATACGATGTTGGCAAATCGATTGACATTTCAATAGCAAGCAAAAGCCAGAACAATCATGTTTTGGAGCTTTTGATAGAATCTGAAAAATCGGACGTTTCACTGCTTAAAAACAACATGAGAACCATTTTTGGCTATGACAGATTGAGAAGCACCCTTTTCGATGTAAAAAAAGACAACGACCTCTATTGCATGAACGGATCGATCTTGACTGAGAGGGTGCCAGCAAAGGGAATTGCCGTTTTGAACGGGGACGGTAAAATCAGCGGAATTGCTTTCGAAAACTGCCATGTTCTTGGAGCAGCCGGAAAAAAAGAGAATCCCGAAGCTGGAAACTTTGTGATAGAAGGAAAAGGATGGGGACATGGACTCGGCATGAGCCAAGAGGGTGCAAAGGCAATGGCTGAAAACGGATATGACTACAGGGACATACTATCTTTTTATTATAAGGATACAACAATAGAGTAGGAGCAAAAAAATGAACAAAAACGATTTTTATTACGAATTGCCGGAATCATTCATCGCCCAGGAGCCTCTAAGCAAGAGAGACGAATCCAAACTGATGATGCTTAACAGAAAAACAGGAGAAATAGGGCATGGCAAATTCAAGGAAGTTGTTGAATGTCTTAATCCAGGGGACTGCCTTGTACTCAATAATACAAGAGTTATACCCGCCCGCATTTTCGGGAAAAAGACAACTGGAGCCGAAGTCGAATTCCTTTTGCTTAGAAGACTCGATATCAACAGGTGGCAGACATTGGTAAAGCCAGGCAGAAGAGCCAAACCGGGCAGTGTTTTCGAATTCGGGAGAGGCGAGCTCAAGGCAGAGGTTATAGATGTAGCTGAAGAGGGAACGCGAATAGTGGAATTCAAATACGATGGAGTGTTTGAGGAAATACTGGAAGAATTGGGGAGAATGCCTTTGCCGCCGTATATAAAGGCAAAGCTTGAAGATCAGGAAAGATACCAGACGGTTTATTCGAAAGAGAGAGGCTCTGCTGCGGCTCCAACGGCAGGACTGCATTTCACAGACGAGTTGATTGAGAAAATAAGGAGAAAAGGCGTTGAAATAGCATACGTGACTCTTCATGTAGGTTTGGGCACATTCAGGCCGGTAAAGGAAGAAATAATAGAAAATCACGAAATGCATTCAGAATATTATATTTTGGACGAGGAAAATGCGAACCGCATAAACAAGGCCAAGAAGAACGGAAATCGTGTAATTGCAGTCGGCACAACAGCGAATAGAGTTGTGGAAACTGTAGGGGATGAAAAAGGTATTGTACATCCCGGAAGCGGCTGGACAGATATTTTCATATATCCGGGGTACCGTTTCAAGGTTGTAGACGCGATAATCACGAATTTTCATTTGCCAGAATCGACGTTGATAATGCTTGTGAGTGCTTTCGTTGATAGAAAGACGATACTTGCGGCATATGAAACAGCAAAATTGGAAGGCTACCGCTTCTTCAGTTTTGGCGATGCAATGTTTATTTACTGACGGAGGAGGATTTTATGTCTTTTAAGTTTGAAGTGCTGAAAAAATCAAATGAGAATGCGGCACGTCTTGGGAGGATGACAACGAGCCATGGAGTCATAGAGACACCAATATTCATGCCGGTAGGGACGCAGGCGACCGTCAAGAGTATGACCCCCGAGGAGCTCAAGGAAATAAAGGCTCAAATAATTTTGAGCAACACATACCATTTATACATGAGACCGGGGCATGAACTTATAAAAGAAGCTGGAGGATTGCATAAATTCATGAATTGGGATTTCCCAATATTGACAGACAGTGGAGGTTTTCAAGTTTTCAGTTTGGGACCTATGCGGAAAATAAGCGAGGAGGGTGTTGCATTCAGGTCTCATATAGACGGATCGAAGCATTTCATAAGCCCTGAAAAAGCCGTAGAAATCCAAACAGCTCTGGGTTCGGACATAATGATGGCTTTTGATGAATGTCCGCCTTTCCCGGCTGAATGGAAATATGTAAAAGATTCGCTTGAAAGAACTACCCGTTGGGCGAAAAGATGCAAGGATGCCCATCTCAACACCGAAAAGCAGACATTGTTTGGAATTGTTCAGGGCGGGATGTACAAAGATTTAAGAAAACAAAGCGCAGAAGAACTCATTGAGTTGGACTTCAGAGGTTATGCTCTTGGAGGTCTGAGTGTGGGAGAACCGAAGCCTGTAATGTATGAAATGCTTGAATATACAACACCTTTGCTTCCTGAAGACAAGCCCAGATACCTAATGGGGGTCGGATCGCCAGATTGCCTTTTTGAAGGGGTTGAAAGAGGAATAGACATGTTCGACTGCGTATTGCCCACGCGTCTTGCAAGGAATGGAACAGCCATGACCAGCAGGGGGAGGATTTCTATTAAGCGGGCGAAATACACCAGGGATTTTTCACCACTCGATCCCGAATGTGATTGTTACACATGCCGAAACTATTCCAAGTCTTATTTAAGGCATTTGTACAAGTCGAATGAAATATTGTCATCGAGGCTTTTTTCATATCACAATTTGCATTTTTTGCTTAAGACCATGGAAAAGATTCG
>Ga0102938_10002353_pt1 | contig 14306 bp, 13 predicted proteins | sample SalPonR2_B_D2_MG_FD_84516 | JGI IMG/M metagenome (GOLD analysis project Ga0102938, IMG submission 84516) | Salt pond soil microbial communities from South San Francisco under conditions of wetland restoration - Salt Pond MetaG R2_B_D2_MG | ecosystem: Environmental > Aquatic > Marine >...
CACCCATCAGCATATTTTTACCACTTTCTCCTATATTTTCCCACTTTTACCCACCTTTACACTACATACTATCGCATAAGAGAATGATGTCAACTGAGATTTTTTATATTAAAGTGAAAAGTAAAAGATGCCGATACTATTTACTTTACATACGTTAAGTGCTTTGGAGGTAATGGATGTTCATAGAGAGCAATTTTCTTGTGTATCCGGAAGGAGAAACCCAGGAAATAGAGTTCAAGCTGCAATTTAATCAGATTGTAGATTTGAATGGTCGGCCGGTTTCATTGCCCCTGGCCAACCATAAAATGATTGTATACAAGGTTACTAAAATTCAAAACAAAGAGATGAAAGGAGAAACCACGCATTATTATCACTTAGAACTTGTAAGGGGAGATGAATTGTTCTCACTTGCTGCCCGTTAAGCGTACAACAGCAGAAGCTTAGGCTTGTGTCTTATTTTTAGCAAATATTTTATAGTCGATATCCGGGAATAAATTATTCTTTTTTTCGATTGAAGTGAGCCACTCCGTATCAACCGTGTTACGACACAGGCGGTCGTAAATATAATTAAAATTATACAGATGCTCCTTCACCCGACGCTCCGCGTAGGGAACGGTAGTTCCGGTTTTCATAATGAAAGGCCAGTCCGATGCCATCGCAAGCATTACCTCACGGGCAGCCTGGTTAAGGGTACGGTGTTTTAAGCCGTTCACCTCCGGGTAGCGGCTTACCAGCTCCGACATCCGCTCGATAGCTTTGTGTATATGGCGATAAATCCAGTCGTTCTTCCCGTCCAGCCACACATCGGCATAGCCCTCATTACCCCAACTGGAGAAGGAAGGGCGGCCACGCTGGCAGACTTTGTGTTGCTTTAAATACTTAGCAGGTGTTAGTAAACTGAGATTATCACAATCCGCCACCTGTCGAATCACTTGCTCAAGCCACTGATTCCCCTCGAACCACCAGTGGCCAAATAACTCCGCATCAAAGGGAGCAATTATAAAGGGTGGTCGGTCTATTAGCCCCTCAAACTTTTTTAGCTGACGTGTACGGTTATATACAAAATTCTCTGCATGCTCTTTCACTTTGGCATACGCCTTTTCCGGGTCGTAGAGTCGCTTTTGGTCCGTCGAACCTGTAACAGAGAAATATTTATAGCCGGTACACACCCGCACATCAGGTTCGTGAATATAGGGACGAACATACTCAAGAGGCTCATCATAGCCAACATCTCGATAGAACTCACGATAATCCTCATCACTGGGATAGCCCCTGTCGGAGGACCATACTGCGTCTGAGGAAGGATAGTCGCGACCGAAGGCATGAACGCCGTTTGGCAACGTCAGAGGGGCATACACGCCATAGGGTGTTCTTTGACTGGCAAACAGGATGCCGTGGGCGGCGGTAAAGAAATACTCAATATTGTTTTTACGGAGGACCTCTTCAATTCCAGGATAATAACCAAATTCCGGCAGCCAAAAACCCTGGGGTTTCTTTCCGAATTTACGACTATGATCAAGAACTGCAGTCTGAATCTGAGCCTCAAGTGCCTCGGGATAGGGTTGATAAAGCGGAAGAAACGCGTGGGTAGCTGCAGTTGTAATTATTTCCAGATACCCCTCTTTTTCCAGGTTCTTAAATCCCCATAATATGTTCTTATGATACAGTTCTTCAAAATCTTTCAGATTTTGCTCAAATAGCTGCTTGTACATCTTGGCAAGGGGATGAAACTTCGGGTCATTTTGTGTTCGGGACAGTTCTTTTTCACCAAGCTCGATCAGCTTTTTGAGATGACCAATGTACCGCGTCTGCAGTAAATCATCTGATAGCATAGCAGACAAAGTGGGACTGACTGACACAGTTAAATGGAAGGGAACCTCATCCCGCTTAAGACGATTGCACATCCGCAGGAAAGGCAAGTATGTTTCTGAAATCGCCTCATATAACCAGTTTTCTTCTAAAAATTTGTCATATTCCGGGTGCCGGACAAAGGGCAAGTGAGCGTGTAGAACAAAACCTAAATAAGCATTCATCAAAAATCCTTCTAATTTACTTCTTTGAAAAGATACTTCTTGGAAGTTGTTACTTCTCGGAAGATGTTTCAAGTTCGATATTGTGGGTATCTAAGATTGAAATAATTCTCTGGGGGATTCCCTGGGTTTCGACAGCTCCCTCCTCATAGTTCCACAAACCTGAAAGCATTAACATCATTGTGTTGGGATCGTTGTAAAATTCCTTCTGATTCCGGGCAAAATAGCCCCGGGGACTATGAACAGCATTTGACGAAGCCAACAGACGCTCTTTGTGCATGACCCTACAACGCAGGTCAACAAAATAATCATTTCCGGTGCGGTTGAGGTTGATGTACCAACTGCGATCCGCCTCTTCAATCGGAATATCAAAATAGTCGTTGATATTGCTTTTCTCCGGAGTGTCTCCGTTAAACTCATACACACGCAGGAATAACCCTTCAAAAAAAGGTTCCTCCTTCAAAGTATCTAATTGCGTTCTGTTAATATCCCAATATACATATACCCAATGGGGATCTCGTAACAGAAGCACAATACGAGTGTCCGTATAGGAATTCGGAAGCGGAAATTCATCCTGGGTGGGCACATCAATTTCTTCATCCCGAAGGATATCATATTTTTTATGCTCCAACCGCATAGCCGAGTTATTGCTATATTCACGCTCATCACGATCTTCTTCCAGGGCTTCTAGAATAAGGTCAACCAATTTTTCCCGATGGGTATCATTATAATTATAGATTCCCTCACGTTTTGCAATACCTTGTAACTGCTCTTTGGAAAGAGACTGTAGCTTCTCTCTTGTCATATAGCCTCCATATATGAGGTACGTTATACTAGGAAAATATTCACGGTTATGTCAACCCTACACTGAACATTTCGCTACCTGCAAAATAATTCTTAACTCTAATGCTTAACAACAAAATTCCTGGCCTCATGAGCTTTACAATCGTTAGTGATTAGTTAAAATTATGGTATGAAAAACTATTTAGTATTCCATGGCCATTTTTATCAACCCCCGCGGGAGGATCCCTGGACAGGTATCGTCGGTATGCAGCCTTCAGCTGCTCCGTTTCACGACTGGAACCACAGGATTACCCGTGAATGTTATGCTGCCAACGCGGCATCCCGGGTATTACGCTTTGACGGCAGAATTGAAGATATCATAAACAACTACAGAATACTCTCATTTAATTTCGGGCCGACTCTGTTTTGGTGGCTAAAAAACCATGCACCCCATGTCTACGAGGCCATCATAGAGGCCGACCGCCTAAGCGTTACACAGAATAACGGTCATGGAAACGCAATCGCACAAGCGTACAACCACACAATTCTGCCTCTGGACGCCGCTGAAGATGCTCGTCTTCAGATTGAGTGGGGGCTGGCCGACTTTGAATACCACTTTGGCCGAAAATCAGAGGGAATTTGGCTGCCCGAAACAGCGGTAAATGAAACAGTTGCGGATATTCTGCTGGATCTGGTGTGAAATATGTAATTCTTTCTCCCTGGCAGGCGGAGGCTATTTACGCTGAAGGCTCAGAAGAATGGCAGGAGCTTGAAAACGAGCCGGCTCCCTTTTGGCGTCCCTACAAAATAGAGCGACCGGGTGGTGATTTGGCTGCCTTTTTCTACAATCAAGAGCTGGCCCAAGGGATCAGTTTTGAGCATTACCTTCGAAGCGCCGATGCCCTTTACAATCGCCTGTTGACTTATCATAACAATGCCGACCCGGGGCATTTGATTCATGTTGCTACAGACGGGGAGATTTATGGACACCATGAACCCTTTGGTGATATGTGCTTGGCTGCCCTGCAACAGCACATTGAACAGGATTCGCATTTCGAGTTTACTAATTACGCACACTATTTAGAGCAGTTCCCGCCCAAGTACAAAGTTCGTCTTAGGAAGGGGGAGGAGAAGCTGGGCAGCTCGTGGAGCTGCCATCACGGAGTATCGCGCTGGTACAAAGATTGCGGTTGTTCAACTGGCGGCAAACCAAGCTGGGACCAGAAGTGGAGAACCCCCTTGAGAAAGGGGTTTCAAAAGCTCAGTGATCAGATGTTGGAGGTATTTCAAAACGAAGTTCCCCGTCTCACCGCAACCGAACCTAAACTGCTGCTGCAAGAATACATAAGGGTATTAACTCAACAAACTACACCTGTGCAGTTCGCCCAAAAACATCTTTCTCCTGAACAGCAAAGCGAGGAAAATATTGCCACCCTATTGAGCTTGTTGGAGGGACAAAAGTACCGCCTGTACATGTTTACCTCCTGCGGCTGGTTTTTTGCAGATATCGCCGGCATAGAACCAGTGCAGAACATACGTTATGCATTAAAAGCCCTTACTCTGTATAATTCTTTTACTAAAAAAGATTTATATAACATACTGGCTGTCGATCTAGAAACGGCCATAAGCAATCAGAAAGCTGAAGGTTCGGGCCGGGATATACTAGAGCGGGAAGCACTCTTAAGCCAAAAGGATGGGATTGAAGCTGCGTCCTACTTTTTTATTCGTCGCCTGATATACAGACAGGACCAACTTCAATCACAATATGGGTATTTTACACTGTTAGACTTGCAGGAAACCTCAAAGACCCCTCTCACCGCTTATCTTCACCTGATTGATACCACTCGCCGGCAGAATTTTAAGTTTGAATTCAAAGCTGAGACGAACAACATCGGCAGTCTTCACATTACCGTTAAAAATCTGCTCACAAGTGAAGCGAAAGAGTATATTGAGGACCTGTCACAACTGCCCTTGGAATTGAGACAGAAATTAACTGACTATCTCGCGCGATCTACCGAAACCGCCCTTGCTGAAAACTCTGCCCAAACTTTCGAGGACATTCGCTTTGCAGTCACTGAAGCCGCCAATCTGGGCACGGAAATACCTCCGGTTATTCGTCGTTCCGCGGAGATAGCGGTTACAACCCTGCTCTACCGTCAATTGCAGCTGGGAACACGAGTCTTATCGGAAGAGGATATTGGAAAAGTTGAAGATATACTGCAGTTCGCGGCACGGTACAGCATGAATATTGAAACCAAGCGCATTACCGATCAGCTTACCCAGCTTCTATGGACGTTTTTTGAACAGCTTAAAAACGATGGCTGCATGCAAGAGTGCGCCTATATGGTGCGTTTAATCAATGCACTCCGTTTAGTATCTATCGAGCCCGATTTCACCATCCCGCAAAAAGTCGTATTTGCACAGCTGAATCGGTATCGAAAGAAACTGGCAAAAAAACAGCGAGGCTTCTATAAAGAGATTGATAAGAATAAGATATCGGCTTTAAGCCCGAAGGAAAAGGAAAAATTAAAAATGCTGTTGAACCTTTCCCAGGTGATGAGTATTTATGCAGATGACATCACCCACGTTTTTTACGAGCGCGAAGCACCATAACATCTCCCCAGCCGAAGTACTTAGCTATTCGGTCCGCACTTTTCTTAATTACAGTCGGAGCCATTCCCTGAGGAATGCCTCCCCAGGTTGCGCTCTGCTCGACGTAGAAACCGTGCTTCTCGAGCAGGAGGGTAAGAGTCCTACGGGAAAATAACACCATGTGGTCAGCTATTGCAGACCTCCAGTGGCTGCGCATCAGCTTAGCCTGAAAACCGTCACTATTGGGAGTAACTAAAATTAAATGCCCCTCAGGTTTCAATAAGCGATAGGCCTCCATGACAAAATCGCCTGGAGACTGCAGGTGTTCGATGACATGGCTCGCATGTACTATCTCAAAGCCTGCAGTAGGCAGATAGGCATCTTCCAAGGTCCCTGAAAAGATAGAAACTCCCCGGACCCTGCGCCCGTACTCAGCAGCAGGTTCACATACCTCAACCCCCTGCTCTTGCCACCCCCGCTGCTGGAGGTACTTAAGCAAACCACCGGTTGCGCATCCAACATCCAAGAAGCGAGGGCTCATTTCCCCCACAAATAGCTCTTGCTGTATTTTATCGAAAAACCCGACATCTTTTAAACCTAGCAAATTGAGCTGAAGGAAGGATCCCTGATTTTCAATTTCATACTCAAAGTACTCGTCATCATACCGTTCAATAAGCTCGCTCTGCACGGGCTGGGGATTCTGATAGAGTAAATTACAGCCGGAACATCGTGAAAAGGTGAATCCTTCCAGTTTCCATGCGGCGGTACAAGAAACATCTCCGCAAATTGGGCAGCTTATATGTATAGAGGTGACCTCATGAGGAGTTTTGGAGAAGGTTTTCAATTGGACAATACCTCTATCCGGTAAGTTCGCACAGCTTCGTTGCCTGAAAAGTCGTTTACAAAAACCTCAATTGCTGCCTCACCAGGTTGTAAATTCACCTTCCCCAATTGGAACTCCCAGGGGCCGGAATAGAGCTCTGCGGCCTCTAGTGCCGGTGGAGCTGTCGGAACTAAGTTCCAATCCCGAACAGTCAGAGATTCGAAGCTTAACGAATCCTTAGCCTCACCGTTGATATATACCTTAATAGAATAGGGGGCCATCCTATGCACAGTGCCTCCAGCGCTACTCTCATCAAAAGTATTTATGGAAAGCCTATAGCTGCCTTGCGGAACGCTTGTAGTACCCTCCAAAGGAAAGGAGTCTACAGCACTGCTTAAGGTCACCTCTTTCAGCTGGGGCTCAGAGTTGTCACCTATTGACGGCAGTGACAACAGGGGGTTTACGTAACGATTTACTTCACTGTCAATGATTTGCAGATATACAAGCTCCGCCTTAATAGTCCCGCTGCTTCCAATAGTACCAAGCTGTTCAGTGATATTATAAAAAGGAACATCCTCCTTTACCGGAGAACCAAGATGCCCATAGATCGACTGAATTCCGCGCTCATGCTGAAGAACCGCCAGATTGCCCATAGGTGAAGGCAGGTCATGAATTCCCTTTGCATATTCACTAGATCGCAAGACAAGCTCCCCAGCCTCAATCGGAGAGACAGCTTCTGCAGATGAGAAAATCTCAATCCCTTTAATATAACTCTCACCGGCCTGACTTCCAAAAGTTGATCCTATTTGAGGGTCATCAACCGGCCACTCAAAGGAATACAAAGTTGAAATTGCTGAATAAAAGAATAAACTGAACGCTAACAGAGAAATTACATTCTTCATTTAGAAAACCTTTCACTAGTCACTTTTCTTAAAAGTGAACCAGTTCCTATATAAAGATTTCCTTCAGCCTGAGATAACCACTGCGGCCGGCCGGAGAATTTTTCTTTACTGTACTGTCTGCCATCCTCAGAATAAATAGACAATACAGTTGCTTCCTGCTCCTCTTCCAATAGATAAATCGCACCCAATTTGAGGGAAAATTCAAAATCAACCAGAGACCCGGCAAGGGGAAGCGAAAAGCTTTCTATTGGATCTTCAGTCGACATAACCTGTACTTCCGTTGCAGTCTCCCATAAAAGATATTCGCCATTTTCTGAGAAAGCTGTTTTTGTCTGAGAACGTTTGGGATCTGAAATCTCCACCTGGTTGAGGAGTTGAAAATCTGTTCCATCTAACTGGTACAAGGACAGAAACTGTGGATCTATTCCATGAACAATGGCTACTTTCTGGTTCGCAGAAGACAAAGCCGAACCATAGACTACATTAATTCTACTGGTTTCCGGTCGGATTCCTGCCTGGTAACTGCCATCTTTATTAAACAGCTCAACCTTGCCACTCAGTAAACCTATTCCAACAGTATCTCCGCTGGCATTAAGAGAGGTGATGATACTCGGAAACTCTTTACTAAAGAAAAACTCCCCAGAGGCACTGAACGCGGAAACACCCGTTAAATCATTGCTTAAAACAAAATAATCACCACCCCGCTCTACCGGATATCCTTCCACACTTAAGGGGTACAAATAGTTCCTTATAGGATCTTTGATCACCAGTTCGCTCCCCTGCTTTGTATAGTTACAGTAGGTACTTGTCCCAAGGGCTATATTCCACTCTATTGAAGAGTTCTCTAGGAGCCTCCCGTCAGCATTCACAAAACCAAAAGAGTCTTCTACTCGAAAGGGTATCCAGTCCTCTGTAGATATACCCTCTGTTGAGTCTGAATCAATATTTTTTGTTTCAACATCTATTGTCCATTCCTGTATATACGCATTACCTGGTTTAATTGTGTAACTACCCAAGAGCGCATACACCAGAACAGCAATAATCGCAATAGCCCTGAAGAGAAAACCTCTGTCGATGCTCATAACCTATTTAACCACGCTTTTTTGTGTTTTCTTGGCTTTTACTATCTGCTTCCATTTTACTCTTCCATACATCAATTTTTTTCTTAATCACATCGCTCTCTTCAACCTCGCCAAGCAGCATATGTAAACGCCGCAAAGCTGCAAGATATCGGATTGCTAGCTTGAAATCGTCGATTCTAAGTGTCGAAAGCTCATACTTTTGCCGATAATTGTTGGCTGCTTCCTCTAATAGCTGCTTTACCATTTTCAGATGAGCCTTGTACACCTTATACCCCTCGGCTCTGGGATCGAGTTGCCCAACCAGCTGCTTCAGGTTCAGCATATTTTTTGAGATAGTGGCGAATCGCCCTTCAAGCTCAACAAAGGACCACTTCCACTTTGAGTTTGACCCGTAGCTTTCAATAATAGCATCGGTTGCGAATCCGAGCTTCGACAGAAGTTCCCATCTCTGTGTATAATCAAAATCCACTATTTCATCCAGATAAGCTTCATACTCAGAATAGGGGACATCGATATAGCTGGTCACTACGTCCTCGAGGTAGATAATACTCTTGTAGCATGCCTTTCTGGCATTATTAAGAAAGCCCTCGTTTTTAATTCCAAGCAGTGAAACCGAAAGATGATTCATCAATAGATAATATGAGACCATGTTAAGACCTTCATCGGCCAGAGTCAGACGTTTATACGCCTGACCTTTCTCCTGTTTATCCATAACCTGCTGAATACTGATTTCGTGCTGAGACATTTTATCGACAATACTCTTGTATTCTTTTATTTTTTCATAATATCGTCGTTTTGCTTCACTGCTTACTTTTGCCACCTTCACTCCTCCGGATGATAACGTTCCAGCAATTCCAATGCATGGCGCCTAGAAGTTTCATCATTTCGATCTCCGGAAAGCATCCGTGCAATTTCCTCTACCCTCTGTAGGTCTTGTACCGGTTCTACTTTAGTCAGGGTTCTGCCTTCCTGCTCGTATTTCACCACTTTTAAATGATTATCGGCACGAACAGCGATTGAGGCAAGGTGTGTGATGCAGAGAATTTGCTTGTGTATTCCAAGCTGGGCAAGATGGTCGCCTACTGCTCTGGCTACCTCGCCCCCGATACCCACATCAATTTCATCAAAAATCAAGGCGGAAATGTGGTCAGTTTCGGCAAAAACACTTTTAATAGCTAACATTATTCTGGAAATTTCTCCGCCCGAGGCAATATCCTTTAATGGATGCATTTCCTCACCTCGGTTAGGAGAAATCTGGAATTCAATTCTGTCATACCCGTAGGGCCCGCAGGCGTGTCCCCCGTTTTTGCTTTCTCGATATGTACTGGCAATCTTAAAATGGGAGTTTTCCATGCCCAGGGAGTGCAGCTTCGCTTCGATCTTCTTCTCTAATTCATCGGCAGCGGACCTTCTGCGACTCGATAGTTGCTTTGCATGGTTCACCACCCGAGCCTCTAGGCTATCTATTTCTGCCGATAGCTTAGTCTGTTGTTCCTCTTGATGTTCCATGGAAGAGAGCCGCTCCTGTGAGCTTGAACGATAGGCTAATACAACTTCAATACTCTCACCATATTTTTTTTCAAGCCTATGTATTTGCTGCAGTCTCTCTTCACAGGCCTCTAACCGGTCCGGGCTATAAGAGATCCCGTCCTGACGCCCCTTTACTGACTGCAGGATATCCTCGACCTCATAAAACGCGTTCTCAAGACGTGAGCTCTGTTCAGCCATATCCGGAAGGATTTCCGCAATCCGTTGAAGCGCTCGTACCCCCTCCCGAAGAGAAGCCAAACTGCCTCCTTCGGTTTCAGCCAAACTACCGCGGCAGCTTTGAAACAAGCCAAATAGTTTCTCGTATTGGTTTAGCATGTTTCGCTCTTGGATCAACTCTTCTTCTTCGCCCTGCCTAAGTTCTGCTCGATCAATCTCCTGTATCGAAAACTCCAGCAGATCCTTCTCCCGCAGCAGTTCCTGTTCAGATTTTTTTAGCTGCTCCAACTCCTGTTTCAGTCTGCTCAACTGGTAAAAATCAGAGTAAAGGGCAGCCGCCAGCTCAACGTTTCCCGCGTATTGATCGAGCAGACGCCGGTGGTTATCGATGGACAACAGCGACTGGTGTTCGTGCTGACCGTGCATATCTATAAGGAAAGAGGTAAACTCCTGCAAATCCTTTCGGGTTACTTTGGAACTCTGAATAAAACTGGAGCCCTGCCCAGAACTCCGCACCAATCTGCGTAAGAGCACAGTGCCGTCCTCCGGCTGCAGATCCCGTGCCTCCAGCCACTGCTGCGCCTCTGGGTGAGCATCGACCCGAATTAAGCCGGTTACCTCTGCCTGTTCACTCCCGCTGCGGATTGCGCCCGCTTCACCCTTATCACCCAGCAGAAGCCCGAGAGCTCCCACTACAATCGACTTACCGGCACCTGTCTCACCTGAAAGAATATTTAAACCAGGTTCAAAATTCACGTATAGTTGATCGATAAGGGCATAATTGCGAATGGTAAGCTCCTCAAGCATTCGACCCTCCTGACCAATTCAATTTTGAACGGAGAACTTCATAGAAATTTCTTTTATCGGAGCGCACCAGGAGTGCTTTACTGTGGGATTTCTCAAAAATAATATTATCGCCCTTTTCAAGTGGAAATTCTTCCTGACCATCTATGGAAAGCAGCAATTCTGCTCGTTGTTCGGGCTCTACATTTGCAAAAATAACATCATTCCCCGAAACAACAATTGGACGATTGCTGAGGGTAAAAGGGCAAATTGGATTAAGTATAAAAGCTTCGATCTCCGGATCAAGAATGGGCCCGCCGGCGGCAACACTATAGGCTGTTGAACCGGTAGGTGTAGAGACAATAATTCCATCGGCACGGTACTGCCCCAGGGAGGTTTTGTTGAGGGTTAAGTTGAGCCTGACGATCTTTGAAATACCTACTCCGCTGATGACTGCATCATTTAAACCTCTGAAGGTGGCTATTCGCTTTCCCTGGCGCTCCACCATTACCTTTACCATGATGCGCCGTGAAAGGCCCAGTTCCCCCTCCACATATTTTTCAAAAGCAGAGCGCCATTCATGCTGAGATATTTCTGTAATAAAGCCAAAAGCGCCTAGGTTAACTGCTAAAATAGGTATTCCCCTACTTTCCACTATGCGAGAGCTAAACAGAACAGTTCCATCACCCCCAAGGGAGAATACAAAATCAATACCTTCGAGTGAAGGAATTTCGGGTCTACCCTTAAAGCCGAACACCTCTGTTTCAATACCGCGCTCACCCATATAAACTTTAATCTCTTTGATCAGCTCAGTTGCTTCGGTTTTGTAAAGATTAGCGATTATTAAAACTCTTTTTATCATTCGCACCATTACTTATCCTATTACGGCAAGGTTGAAAGGACCTTGCTGACCGTCTCTATTTCAGAGTTAGACAGCATCGGATATAAAGGAAAAAGTACACAGCGGCGGTAAATTTGTCGAGCACCTTCGCAGGAATCCGTATCTGCATCGCTGAATGCAATAATACTGTCGGAAAAAGCCTGCACTGTAGCAACCCCTTTTTTACGGGAATAGGCCTGCACATCCTTCACTCCCCCCTTCACAAACACCGGGAAGGTACACGGCACATGCTCAGCCTCGCCCTTCTGAACCGGCGTGGTATGTCGTCCTTTTCTGACCGCATTAATATAGAGACTGAAAATCTCCCGTCGCTTCAGAAAAAAGTTCTCTTGATCTTTAAATTGTGCAAGCCCAAGACTACTGTTTAAGTCCGGAAGGAGCCTTTGCAGGGGCCATTCTTCATAAATTTTTTTTAGTTTTGTAGTATACTTTTTTCTTGAGCTGATAACCGCAGTTCCACCCCCCGCATTGAGTGGATCCTGCGGTTCCATTCGAAGTATCACAATATCTCCGTAAGAACCGCACAGTGAATTACCCGTATTCCCGCCAATAGACATACTTATGTCCTCTAAAATTGGAAGGCCCAATTCAACTATCCGGTCCATATCCGGGATAAAGCCAAAAGGAGAGTCCACAACAATGGCCGATGCTTCCTCAGCAAGTATTTCGGCTTTATTCAGATCGATAGTCAGAGTATCAGGATCGACGTCTGCCAACAGCATTACATACCCTTGTGCTTCAATCCGCTGCTTATACAAGGAAGAGCTTAAAGGCGAGATAATAATACCGGAACCCTGCGCTAATTCGAGGGCTTCTAAGGATATATCAATAGCCCGTTCGTACTCGCGCAGCAGAACTCCACCATCCGTCTCAAAAAATGCAGACAGTTCCCGGGTAAATTGCTTCGCGATGGGACCATTGCTAATGCTATCTGATACAAGACATGACAAAACGGCGTCCATCTCTTTGCGCCGGATTGAAGGTCGGAATACAGGGATCATTGGCTCTCCAATAAGTTAGGTTGCGATATCTCCAAGTTGCTGGAGCTCTTTTGGATCGAAAAGCCGTTGGATATCAAGTACTATCAGGTATCCATCCTCCCGATTAAAAACTCCCTGAATATACTCAGCTCCGATCCCGGATATCATCTGAGGAGGCGGCTGCATTTTGTTCATATCCACTGTAAGAACCCGCGAAACCTTATCAATAACCATTCCCAGTTTCATACCGTTGATATCTATTATGATAAATCCGCTTAGCAGTTTATCCTCTTCACTAAGTGCCGCACGTTTCAAATGAAACCGCTTATGTAAATTTATAATCGGGATTATATCTCCACGCAGGTTAAATATCCCCTCAACATAGGCAGGAGCATTAGGAATAGTCCGTACATCCTCAACCCGAACAATACCGTCCACCGACATAATATCGATACCATATAGTTCTGCCCCGAGTTGGAATGTAACTAGCTGCATCTGTTTTTCTTCGCCGTCAGCCATGTCACCTCCTCGCAACATAAATAGAATAATCGAGTTACTTCAAATTTGCAATACTAACTGCTATTTGGTATCAATAGACTATCAACACAGGCAGATTACTTTTGCGAACCACATGAATTGTCGTAGATCCGAGCAGATAATCCACCAGCTTGTTACGACCATGAGAACCGAGCATGATTAAATCCGGCTTCTCCTGCTCCACTACGCTATCAATAGCTTTAATAGGTCCTTCTTCCTGTTGAATCAATTTAACCTCTGCACTGTGCTGATTTAAATAATCGATCTCATTTCGATAAGGCTCGCTTTCATCACCGCATTCGGCGCATAAAAACATCAGTTTAGGTATTTTATAGCACAAATGGGCAGTATAAAATTGGAGGCAATTTTCTGCACTTCTACTCCCATCATACGGAAAGAGCACTTTTTTTGGAACGGAGAACTCTTCAGGGCAGACTATCACCGGCCGTGGTGATTTACGAACAATCTCTTCAGTAGTTGAACCGACGGTCTCTTGCTTGGTTCCAGCATTCTCACCATCCCGACCCAATACAAGTAAATCAGCGCCTAAAGCATAGTTTTGTATTGCTTCTGCGGGATAACCTTCAATCACTTTTGTGGTGATGCTTACCCCAGCCTCATCCGCTAATTCCTGACAATGCTGATTACAACGGGCAGCAAACTTATTCAGATCCGCCTTTATACGATCATAGAAATCACGCAGTTCTTGATCCGGCGGGATATAAATTCGCTCGTAAGTAATATCATAGGCTCCACCTGCATACATAAACGGTACTTGTGTTTTACGTTGATCTACCACAAAGAACACGTCTACAGAAGCTTCCAGCAGTTCCGCCAACTTAAGTGAATACTTGAATGCTGAAAACGCCGCGGGAGAGCCATCTATTGGGGTTAAAATTGTTTTTATCATTACTCGCCTCCCTCTACTCTCCATTGTAAGCAGGAGAAACCTGTTTTCTCAAGTTTTTATTAATTTAAATATAAAAATAGCCGCCCTTGAGGCAGCTTCTTATATTCTATTGCTTCGGCCAACATCTATGGCCCAGTTATACATTTTAAAAAAATAGCCTCCCTCAGGTTCACTTTCGTTCGCTCTTCGGGCTCGCTGCGTTCCTCGCACTTCGTGCTGCGGTACGCAGCTGGGGTTCCCAGGCTATTTTTTTCTCCTTCGGATGAAAAATGCCTC
>Ga0102938_10002358_pt1 | contig 14287 bp, 14 predicted proteins | sample SalPonR2_B_D2_MG_FD_84516 | JGI IMG/M metagenome (GOLD analysis project Ga0102938, IMG submission 84516) | Salt pond soil microbial communities from South San Francisco under conditions of wetland restoration - Salt Pond MetaG R2_B_D2_MG | ecosystem: Environmental > Aquatic > Marine >...
CCCACGGGTGCATGGTGTCATAGCTGCTGATGAAGTTCTCTTGCCAGTCAGGCGGCGCTCCCTGTTGGTAGTGCTGCTCGAGTGCCTCCCCATAGTCGAGTGTATCGTCAGCGAAGAGATTGCGACATTCGTTAAGATGTTGCGTATCGCGAATCAGGCGATCCCAATAGTAATGTCCCGCCTCATGACGGAAGTGCCCGAGCAGGGTCCGGTAAGGTTCAGCCATTTCTCCGCGCATGCGCTCACGTTCGGCCGGATCAGCCTCCTTGATATTGATCGTGATCAAGCCCTCCTCGTGGCCGGTGAACACCCTTCCGCGCTCACTGAAAGCAGGACCGCTGTCAGCGAGGAAATCAAAGGCCAGTCCATTTGGATCAGCTTCATCAGACACAACCGGTAGCCCCAGCCGCAGCAGCGAATAGACCAACCGACGCTTTTCGGTCTCAAGGGTTCGCCACAAATCAACATTGCCCGCAACACTCAAATCGGGGATGGTCTTGTTGAGCCGACAGGCGTTGCAGAAATCATGACTGTCTACTACCGGCACCATCCAGTTACACACGGCGTGCTGTTTATAATTGGCGCACTTACGATACTCAGAGTCTTCTCCCTGGGGCCGCCAGCTTCCATCTTCGCCGGCTTCCAGAGAAACCAGGCGCAGCTGGTCGGGAAGGAAACCAAGCGTCGCATCACAGCGCTCACATACAACATTTTCAAAATACAACCGCTGGCCACAGTGGCCGCAGGTGAATAATTTCATAAAAATCCTCGCGGCATTATTTAAAATTTACAATGACGCTTACCGTCTTCAGCGCTTGGCGATAATCCAGACGGCATGCACGATGCCGGGGATATATCCCAAAAGCGTCAAAAGGATGTTCAGCCAGAAGGCTCCCCCGATCCCCACCTGCAGAAAAACCCCAAGGGGTGGCAGAAGTATTGCAGCTATAACCCGAACCAAATCCATATAGATCCTCCCTTTATTTTTTAATTATTGCCTTGAGATTCTTCAGAGGCCGAAGACCTTTTCTGCAACAAATGAATTCTCATGTTTTCTTTATCGTACTCGCTCTTGGCTTTTTCCCAGGAATCGATTATTGCCTGATAAGCATCTGTGAACCCTTTTTTCATCTGATCCCAAGCATCTGTAGAGCTGGTCTTAAAGCTGCCATACAACTCGGCGAGCTCATTTCTCTGCTGGCGCAGCGCTTTCAGATTGGTCCTGACTTTCTGACGGGCAGACTGGGTCATATTGTCCCAGTTGTTGTCAACCTTAGTTTCGAGTTCGTCAATACGCCGGTCTAGCCTTGTGAGTGCCTGATCGGCTGCCTTGACGGCCTGATCACGCTGATCAGCGGTATATTGCTGAAGCGTATTGATCAAATCCTGTGTTTCCTTTTTGACATCCTGGGCAGTAACGGCACCGTTTGCGGATTGTGCATGGACGATCGCTATTGAACAAAACATCACCACGACAATCATACTGAGGGTTAACCCAAGTAGTTTCATATCGCTTCCTTAAAACAATAAGAGCCTTATTATTGGGTTTTATCAACCAAAACGTGAAAAAGCCGACTTGATGGATCGGCTGAGCGAATCCCAGGCGCTGTCGATACCGGCCTTGAGATCTTCCCAGGCATCATCACTTGTATCTTTCAGTTCCTCAAGCTTTTTTCTGGCGGCTTCCTGCATCGACCGCAGCTCTTCAATCTGCTTGTAATATTCAAGCTGTGCATCTGCTTCGGCTGAATCCGCCTTGGCTTTAAGCTTGTCGATGTCCGTATTCCATTCATCCAGTTTGGCTTCAAGTTTTTTTTCGTAGGCTTCTTTCATACTCATGTCTTCTCTCCTTTGTTATGACTTCCCATAGGTGAATGGCAGTGTGGGTTGTTCAATATGCAGTCGAGACTGGCCGGTTTTCGCTCAACAACTTCCTGCTATTCTGACAACAAAGAGATATCTTCTATAGCCCAATTCTTGCGCTCACCACTCTCCAGTACTACTTCAACAAAAGCTTCTTCAGTAGCGCAAGAAATGACTTTGCCTTCCTCTTTGGTGCCATTATGCTTAACCCGACGGGGTGTTCCAACGTTCAGCGCTTTACAGATATTGATGTATTCCTCTTTTTTCATGATTTTAACTTCTTCCTTGTAGTTTTTAATTTAAAAATTAACACTCTAATCAAGTCTTATATTAACGTTATAATTGTACCTCTTGTCCGCACGTTTGCAACACCCTTTGACCATAGTACAATGCGACTGAATCCTGAACCGGGCCTGACGACATGGGGTGAAGTTTTCTGAGAAAAGTCCACACAGGAAGATTAGGGGAGAAAATGCCGAGTCTTCCATAAGGGTTTTGATACTCACAGCTCATCCTAAAAGTATCTCCAGATAAATGATTTTCTTTTGGGCCAATGATCAATCCAGTATATCTGTATATGCTCTTCATATTGCTGGTTAAGAATTATTTTTAATCATGGAGTCACTATGCACATTGCTACCCTTTTGCTGATTATTTTAAGTGCCGGACTGGCCAGCCAATGGCTCGCCTGGCGGCTTCAGCTGCCGGCGATCGTCATTTTGATCACGTCGGGTTTATTGCTGGGGCCAGTGAGCGGAATCATTGAACTGGGGATATCACAGACTGAATTAACGGAACTCATCGGCCTGGGGGTTGCCATTATCCTGTTTGAAGGCGGCATGGACTTAAAGCTCGGTGAAATGCGTCGGGTCGGTCATGGTGTTGGCCGCCTGACGATTCTTGGACCACCCCTTGCGTGGATCTTGGGAGCTCTGGCTGCGCATTATATTGCCGGACTGAGCTGGCCGGTGGCCTGGGTTTTGGGTGCTATTCTGGTCGTCACCGGGCCGACCGTGATCCTGCCTCTGCTGCGCCAGGCGCGCCTCAACAAGGAGTCGGCAGCGTTACTCAAATGGGAAGGGATTGTCAACGACCCGGTCGGTGTTTTACTGGCAGTCCTGACTTTTCAGTATTTCACCTACGCCGGCAGTAGCTGGCAACAGACCTTATCCGGTTTGGGACTGGCAATCCTGGCGGCCGCTATATTCGGCGGCCTGGGGGGCTGGATTACCGGCTGGCTCTATCAGCGTGGATCGGTGCCCGCTCATTTAAAACCCCCGGCCCTGATGGTCCATGTTCTGGCGGCCTACTGGGTCAGCAACCTGGTACAACACGAGGCGGGATTACTCACCGTTACGGTGATGGGTCTGGTCATCGGCAACATGAAACTGGTTGAACGTGAATCCCTGCGCCACTTCAAAGAAAATCTTACCATCCTCCTGTTAGCGGTGCTGTTCATTATCATTCCCTCCCAACTCAAAGTCAGCCAACTGGAATTGCTGAACTGGCGGGTGGCAGCTTTTGTTGTCGCAGTACTATTGCTGGTACGCCCGCTGACCATTGCCCTGGCAACCCTGGGGGCTCCGATGCGGGGCAAGGACAAACTCCTGCTGGGATGGATCGCGCCGCGCGGTATTGTCGCGGCGGCCACCGCCGGCATTTTTGGTCCGGCATTGGTCGCTGCCGGCTATCCAGATGCAGAGGCGCTTTTACCTATTGTTTTTCTGATCATTATTGTTACGGTTCTGGCCCATGGACTCACATTGGGACCCCTGGCGCGAAAAATGTCTCTGGCTGCAGAGGAAGAAAATGGACTGTTAATCGTCGGAGCCTCTGCTTGGACACAAGCCCTGGCGCAAGCCTTGAAAAAGCATGAGATCGATGTGGTTGTGAGCGATGGCTCCTACCAGCGACTTAAACCGTTTCGGATGGACGGAATCAAGGTCTATTACGGGGAAATCCTCTCTGAGCATGCCGAGCATAAACTGGAGGATGCACATCTGAGTTTTCTGTTATCCGCCACTGACAATCATTACTACAACGCCCTGGTCTGCAAAGCGCAGGGAGATAATTTCGGTCACCATCGCACCTTTCAACTGGCCCCACATAAGGAAGCCATCCAGGAGCAGAAACGTCTGACCCTGCAGCAACGGGGCTATTTCGCTTTTGAGCCACCGACGGACTTTCACACTCTACAGCAACGCCTACATGACGGCTGGATCATACAAACAACCCGCCTGAGCAAGGAATTTGATCTTGAGCGACTTAAAAGCGATTTGGGTGAACTCGGAGCGGACTGGCTATTGATTGGCGGCGTATCACCGCAAGGTAAACTGTTGCTTTACTCGAAAGAGCAACCTTTTAATGCCACAACAGACTGGACCTTGCTGTATTTTTCCCCGGAATAACGATATAGGAAGTGCCTTCAGGCACGATCATTCGCAGCTAAAGCCGCTCCTACATTAGATGCTGAATAATTACCTAAAAGCTAACAGGATATGCTCACCCGAGCTCATCAACTTTACGCCGCGCTTCCTTTTCGCTTATGCCATATCTCTCCTGAAGTTTTCCGACAAGTCGCTCGCGCTGGCCATCAATAAAATCGATATCGTTGCCGCTAAGTTCACCCCAGAGCCCTTTGATAAGTCCTCGTAGTTGATGCCACTTAGCAGTGAATTCCTCGTTTTCCATACTTTCCCTCATTCTTCTCAAAGATGTTAATGCCGTGACATTCTCGGAAAGATCGTCACTTTTTTCCGCTTAATCCACTCTTTTTTTTGACAAGTCACTTCAGTGTTCGCTTTCGCCGCGAATACCTTTCGCAGAAGCCTGCCGGTTGATGAGAAACTCCTGAACCATCTCTGCCGGCAGTGGCGGAGCGAAACGATTGTGGTGTCCCGTCATGCCGCCCGAACAGAACATGGCATTAAGAACAGCCTCTTCGGTGGCCTCGATTACCGCTTCATAAAGCAGGTTCATATGCTCATCATTTACGAAGGTGAGATTGAGGGTCGGCGACTGCTCCTTGGCGATGCGGGGAACACGATTTCCGGTGCTGAAGGCAAAGACGATCTCGCCGCTGGTGGTGGCCGCGAAGGAGCCGACCCGTCCGAGACCGAGGGCCGCACGCTTGGAAAGCCGGTTAAGCTGCGCCGGCAACAAGGGCGCATCGGTAGCGACAACAACAACCACGGAGCCGTAGGTCTTGCCGCGGCGCTCGGCATAGGGATAGAGCGGATCGAGTTCGCGGCCGACCACAGCGCCGTCGACGGTGAGGTTGCGCATCTTGCCGAAGTTTGCCTGCACCAGAACACCGACAGTATAACTCTCGAAATTCCGCGGCAGCACCCGCGAGGAGGTGCCAATACCGCCGGAGAAATCGAAGGAGACCATGCCGGTGCCGCCGCCGATGGAACCCTGCGGCACAGGACCGCTTTTCGCTCCCCGGATCGCCAGGATAGCCTGCTCAGGCGTGTTACGAAAAACGCGCACGTCGTTAAGGAAAGAATCGTCGGTTTCTCCAACCAGTGGAATGGTCACCGCCACCTGGTTCCCCAATTCAGGATGCGCGGAGACCATGTGCCGGATGATACCGGTGTGCACCTGCCCCACGGACATGGTGTTGGTCAGCAGGATCGGCGTTTCCAGCCAGCCCCACTCCATGGCCTGAGTCAGTCCCGACATCTCGCCGATGCCGTTGAGAACGAATCCACGCGCGGCGAGATGGTTGTTGAAGAGGTCTCCGGCGCGCGGCACCACGGCGGTGATGCCGGTCCGGACCCTTGTCTTCTCACCGTCTTGCCCCGGCAGCGGGACATCGTCCTCTATATCGGTAAAGTGACCGACGTGAACCTCCCCCACGTCAGTAATGGCATTCCATGGTCCGGGCGGCATACGGCCGACCGTCAGGCCCAGTTCGCGGGCGCTCGCACGGCTTTCCCCGGGCACGGAGGGAAATTGTACCTGCTTTACCAGAGGGATCCCGTAGCGCCGTGCCGCCGAACGGATCACCATGTCGAAGACGTCTGCGTGGGCAATCCCCTTGGCTTTGGCGGCAATGATCATTGAACCGTCTGCCAGCAGGCGCGGTAGCGGATTGATTTCGATAAAGTATGGCGTGCCATCCTCACGCAGGCGGATGTCCACGCGGCCCAGATCAGGACAGGGCATGGTCTGGAAAACCTGATCAGCCAGGGCGAGGACATCATGACGTTCCTGCGATGACAATTCGGGGGGACAGACAACCTGAACCGTCCCCTCGTCCTCACCACGGGTTTTACGCTCATAGTCAAAGATTTTGTGTTTAGACTTTCCGCTGAAGGTGTGTTCGACGATTTCCAGCAGATGACCAGGAAACGACTCGAGCATCGGGACGGTGAGTTCGCGCCCGGGAATGAACTCCTCGGCGCTAAGCCCTTCGGGAAATTCTTCCAACAGACTGTCGATCAGTTCACGAGCCTTCTTTGGCGACTCAACGACCGAGTCCTGATGAATTCCCCGCCCCGAGCCCTCATAGTTAGGCTTGATCATCAGGGGATACCTGAAGTCCTCCGGCAGCTCAGGGTTTCGCGGCGTGAGGAGCGTCCCCTGCGGCACCTTAATCCCTTGCACGGACAGGATCTTATTGGCCAGACGCTTGTCCAGATCAACCAGCAGCAGGGCGGGTCCGCCGCCGGTAAAAGGCAGGCCGAGGTGACGATATACGGCCGGGTAGAGAGCCTCGCGGGTGACGCCCTGGGTCCCTTGGCAACATTGAAGATCAGGTCCGGGCGCGATGCGAGCAGATCGGCGACCATTTTGTCCGTCGGGCCACTGACTTCAACCGGGGTAATTTCATAAGGAAGCGTTCTCAGAAGCTCCAGCAGCGACTCGACATTCTCCTGAGTAAGCAGTTCGGCCTGCTCTTCGCCTTCTTCACGACGTTGATTATAGGCGAAGGTAATGCGCATGGCTCAATCCTCCCCGGTTCGAGGTAAATAAAAGCTCCTACAATCACCTTGAGCATATATAATTATACCAGATCCCCCTGCATGCGGCAGCAACAAGAACGAAGACACAATCTAAGGTTAGACACAGCGCGCGAAACTTCAATGTACTATCGAAAACGCGCCAACGTCCTGTGCAATCTTTGCGACATTTTATGAGTTACAGGGTACTAATTTGGCCTGCGACCATTCACATCCTTGGGAGAAAGGTTCTGCCCCCGTCTTTCGGCAATATCTGGTGGGCGCAAAAGTTCACCATCCTCATTGATGGTCTCCTCATTTCCAAACTGGGTCAGCACATAGTTAATCACGCTGGCCATTTCAATGTCTTGTATGTGTCCCATCGGTGGCATCGGAACAGCCCAGCGACTGCTGGTCAGCCCATAGATGTGCAGATCAATGATATAACTTCGCCCCTGTGGTGAAATAAACAAGAGGGGGGTATGATTCAGTGCCGGGTATTGACCCCATCCCTGTCCATCAGAACCATGACAGTTTGCACAGTTTCGCAGATAGGAGTGTTCTCCTAGCTGCGACCAGTTAAACTGCCGACCGGAGCTCGTATCAAATCGTGCGATGACGGTCTCTTCATTGCTGATTACGATTTGAGAGGAGCGCATCCAGGCAAAGAAGGTGGCAGCACCGACCAGAAAAACGATGATGAGGTAGATGGCGATATTACCTAAGAAATGGCGCATTGACTGCTACTCCCCCTAGTCAAGCCAGGCTGAAACGCTCAAGGTGAATAGATACTTTTTCAACGCCGAGCTCGAGTAATAACTCTTGTATGACATTCATCATAGGATCCGGCCCACAGATAAAAATATTTCGGTGAATAAATTCTTCAGGTAAGTGATTTTCAAGAAGCTCCTTATCAATCATACCCCGTTCTCCCTGCCAGTTCTCCGGCGGTTCCTGCAGGACATAAACGACTTTAAGATCAAGGTTTTCCTTTAATTCCTCGATGTCTTCACGAAAAGCCAGACCATCCCAGGTTCGATCAGCATAAAAAAGAACGACAGGTCGGGGATCCTTTCGTTCGGACATGCTCCGCAAAAATGACATAATCGGTGCAATCCCGATCCCTCCGGCGATAAAAACAAAACCGACTGCGGGATAGCGGTCAATGTTGAATGCGCCGTGCGGACCATCAAGGTAAGCACGGGTTCCAGGTTGTATGTTTTTTATTTCTCCGGTGAAGTCACCCAACTCCTTTATCCCAAATTCAATACAGGCGGTGCTCATCGAACCGGAACTAAAACTGAAAGGGTGCTCTTCAAGAGTGAAGGGAGAGGATGCAAGCTTGAGCCACGCAAACTGCCCCGGCAAAAAAGATATGCCCGAGTGATTTTCTGCCTCCAGGGCCAGCGTCCAGGAATCACCGCGTTCCTGGCGCACTTCGGTTACGCGCCACTGATTGCTGCGCTGCCATGCTGATTTGATGAAGCGCAGGTAAAGTACCAGCCCGACCGTCGCCGTTGCCATGGTAACAAATATGGACTGTTTCCAGAATGTATTGGTATAAAGACCGGCCAGTGATACATGCAATTGGGAAAAAACAATGACCAAAACACTTAAAACAAGATGGGACATGCGCCAATATTCATATTTTAATTTGATTTTTTCTCGAAACCGCGACGTTGCCGCAAGGACCAGAAAAAGCACTACAGTGATGATGGCAAAGCGGCTTGCCCAATTCCCTTCTAATGGATTAAGCATTTTCAGTCGTGACGGGTTATTGATCATGATAATAATGGGATGCAATAAAATGACGGACATCGCAACAAGAGCAAGTCGACGGTGAAACTGTAAAATAACATCAATTCCATAAGGCCTGGTAACTGATTTAAATCGTGCAATCAAAATAAATTGAACAACTAACTGCATCAGACCGAAAAAACCGAGTGCGACAGAGAACTCAAGCCAAAATTCGCGACCTGATGGAGTTGGCATTACAAGCATAATGCAGACTGGGGAAACTACTATTGCAAGAAAAATAGTTATCCAGAAGAAACCGGTAATATCTCTTCTCAATGAAGTTTCTTTCTTATCCATCATCTTATCTGTTCCGGAGCGATATCCATCAACTTACACCAACCCCCTGTTACCTTTGTATGACTAACAGCTTACAGATTGTTATCTTCGTGGAGAAATGTTTTCCCTGTGTCATGGTGAATTCAAAACCTTAGTTGCATGCGATCACTTTACCCACACCGTCTGGATATTGACGAATTGTTTGATCCCATAGTGGGATAATTCGCGCCCGAAACCGGAATTCTTTACGCCACCGAAGGGCAGACGCGGATCACTCTTGACGAGCTCGTTGACAAAAACGGCTCCGGCGTCTATACGCGTGGCCAGCTCCTCACCCTTTTCACTGTCGCGGGTCCATACTGAGGCGCCGAGGCCAAACCGGGTGGCATTAGCCACCGCTATAGCTTCCTCGACGTCCCGTACCCGGATCACCGCGGCAACCGGACCGAAAAGCTCTTCATCAAAGGCGGGCATTCCAGGTTTCACCTGCGTGAGAATAGTCGGAGGATAATAATAACCTTTGCCCTGGAGCGGCTTGCCGCCAAGCAACAGCCCGGCACCGTTGCTAAGGGATTTTTCTACCTGCCCGTGCAGGCCCTGCATGAGATCCTCGCGGGCTTGCGGGCCGATCTGGGTCTGCTCTTCAACGGGGTCGCCCACCACCAGGGTCGCCATGGACTCCCGGAATTTTTCAAGCCACCGGTCATAGATCTCTGCTTCAACGATGAAGCGCTTGGCAGCGATGCAACTCTGCCCGGAGTTGATACAGCGCGACTTGGCAGCGGTTTCGGCAGCGGCCTCCACATCCGCATCAGCGAGAACGATAAAGGGATCGCTGCCGCCCAGCTCCAGCACTACTTTTTTTAGCATGTCACCCGCTTTGGACGCCACCTTGCGGCCGGCGGCGTCGCTACCGGTCAAGGTCAGCGCCTTGATCAGCTCGTTCTCGATCACCGCTTCGACCTGTTCTGAACCAATCATCAGGGTGCGGAAGACGTTCTCGGGAAAACCCGCCTGACGAAAGATATCTTCTATGGCCAGAGCGCAACGCGGAACGTTGGAAGCATGTTTGAGCACTCCGGTGTTACCTGCCATAAGAGTCGGCGCGGCAAAACGGAACACCTGCCAGAAAGGAAAGTTCCATGGCATGACTGCCAGGATCGTGCCGAGAGGGCGAAAAGCGACATAAGAACGCCTGCCGTCACTCTGTGCCGGTTCCTCAGTCAGCATCGTTGCTGCATTATCAGCATAATAATCACAAACCCAGGCGCACTTCTCAATTTCGCCCCGACCACTGGTGATGGGCTTGCCCATTTCCTGGGCCATGATCCGGGCATATTCATCCTTCTTCTGCCGCAAAACCTGCGCTACCCGGCGCCACTTATCTGAGCGCTCCACAAAACTGGTCTGCTGCCAGTCACGCCAGGCAAGGTTGACAGCCGTCAAGGTTTCCTGAGTCTTGCCCAGAGACCATTCGTCAAAGGCTTCAAGCAGCTCCCCGGTTGCCGGGTTGATCGATTCCAGTGCCATATATCCTCCTTTGATCTTGTTTCGGCCATTTTTCAGGTTTTTGAATCATGTACCTCATCACCAATCAGGTTTAATGAGGGCTTGCCACGCCTCTTCTTCGATTATACGTGCGGCAGTTTCGCTATGAATCCATCACCCAAGTGCCTTTATGAGACATCTTGTCACGAACTTTTTCTTCCCTTTCAGCGTACGAGCCACCTTGTTAAAAAGTGACGGACGGTGAAAGTGTATCAACATAGAAGGCTTTGGCAAGGGGTCGATGTCGGAATGTTGGAGGCAATAAACTGCCTAGAACTGTAGCAGATCGTCTATGGTGGACTCCCGGGATCGGACCAAACTAGCCGACTAGTCAGATCCCGGATCAGACACTCTTAGCCTGATCAATCTCCAATACTCCCATTTCGACGTCGCTGTTGGCGGCTTGTAAGACCGTTATCAGAGGATATATGTCATGAAGGTGGTTCGCAGGTTTTCACTGCGCGCATGAAGATGTGTTGTCGCGGATGTGGGGTAGAAACTTGATCCATCGTTTAACGTACGATTTTTCACGTGCCGGAAAGAATCCAGGGTGTAAAAAATCAACGAGTCAATCTCGGCCAAAAAAAACAGATACTGAGCGCTATCAGACCGTCTATTCTCTCCTGCGGGACACGATTTATTGGGTTTACTTTCCTCAACCCGCCCGAGCAAGGATTTTGACCTCGAGCAATTCAAAGAACTTGGAACGGACTGCTTGTTGATCGGTGGCGTATCACCTCAGGGTAAAGTATTGCTTTACTCTAGCAGCCTTTTAGCGCCGGGCAGGTCGACGCCAAAACGGAGACAGCTGATTTATAGCTTCGCAGGCTCTTTCGCAACATAGACAGGCTCTGTCCCTTTTAACGGCAACAGGGACATGGCAAGGACGGTGCCGATCAGTAACAGAATCCCGGCCAGGACAAATGAACTTTCCATACCGCCATGCATAGCTTTCAGGATAGAGGAAAGTTTAACCAGCACGAACGCACCGACTCCCCAGGCGGAAAACAGGATACCGTAATTTGTCCCGTAATTTTTCGTGCCCCAGTAATCTTTAATAAAAGAAGGGAAAAGAGACAGGTTGGAACCATAGTTGAATCCGATAAAGGTTGCCATCAGGGTCACCAGCAGAGCCCCCGAGTCTTCGTTAGAGACAACCCGCACTGCCAGGAACATCAGCGTTGATTGTAGAGCGAGGAGCAGAATCAGAGTCGTTGCACGTCCGATTTTATCGGACATCAGACCGGCAAGAACCCGCCCGGCGGCGTTGCCGATAGCCATCACTGCAACCGCGATAAAAGCCATCTCACCCATACTTTGTTTGGCGATACCGGCGACACTACCGATGACCATCAGTCCAGCCCCGGCACCAACAAAAAAAATCAACCACAAGATATAGAAACGCCGCTCTTTGAGCATCTGGATTGGCGTAGCATCAACACAATTTTGTTTTCCAACAACATCAGGAGAATGTTGAGTAACGGGGACAAAACCGGTCGGTGGGTTGGTCAACAGCAGTGACATAGTGCAAACGATGACGATAAAGGCCACACCTAAAATCATCATTGTCGTATGGAGACCATACTGCCCAAGCAGGTACTGGCAAGCTGGAGCCAGATAGACCGGAGCAATACCAAAACCGGAAACGACGATACCGGCAATCAACCCGGTCTTTGCCGGTGAGAACCATTTCAAGGCAGGAGGAGTTGCGGCGGAATAGCCAAAACCGATCCCGGTACCGGCCAGCACCCCGAAGCCAAAAACCCAACCCCAGTAACTGGAAGTCTGGGAACAAACAAGGAACCCGGCCCCGACCAGCAATCCGCCGAGAAAGGCAATTACCCGCGGGCCGACTTTGTCCTGCATTTTTCCACCGATAATCATCGACACCGCAAATGCCAGACAGGCGGTCGCGTAGGGATCACCGGACCCCGGAAATAGCGTCGCAATATCTGCCGCTAGCATACTGTAGGCGTAAAGTATGCCCAGCGCCAGATTGATTCCAAGACCGGCAGCTACAACCTGTCGTCCACTAGTTTTCGGGGTTTGTGTTCCGGACAACAGCGTTGATCCTGTCAATCCCGACACGGGCTTGTCAGACGTCAAACTGTTTAGACGGTGGGACAACGGCCACTTATTGTTGTAGTTGATTGACAAAGGAGCACGGCTCATGACAGTCCACTTTCACAAAGGGGTGGCAATAAATAAATTGGTATGACCATTTATATATCTTGACCAATCCTATGTAAATATAATTCGGAAGTCTGTCGTGCTTTTTGCATATTCTGCGATGTCAGGGCGGAGTTTCCGAGCCTTGGGCGCGGAAGCCGCGCCCCCACTCGAGATCCGAGTACTCCACCTGTTCACCGGTTGAGGTGGTAATCACTGTTTTGCTGTGCCGATAACTTAAGCCGTCGGGTAGCAACGGCGCCTTCCCTTTGCCCCCGGGCAGATCAACAACAAAATGGGGGCAGGCCATGCCCGACACCGGGCCGCGTAGTGCACGGATGATATCCAGACCTGACTGCAGTGGGGTACGAAAATGAGTAGTGCCTTGAACCAGATCCATCTGATGCAGATAGTAAGGACGTACGCGGATCTTCAGCAAACCGCGCAGCAAGTTGGTCATCGTCGCAGCATCGTCGTTCACCCCACGCAGCAGCACCGTCTGGTTGCCTAAAACAATTCCACTGTCGGCAAGCAGAGCACAAGCAACAGCAGAATCAGGCGTCAGCTCGCGCGGATGATTGAAATGGGTATTGAAATAAAGCGGAGCATACTTCTTGAGCATGGCACACAGCGCCGGGGTGATGCGCTCCGGCAAGGTCACCGGTACCCGGCTGCCGATACGGATCATTTCCACGTGTGGAATCGCATGGATCCGATCCAGCAGGTCCTCGAGGACGCTATCCGGCAAAATGAGAGGATCACCACCCGAAAGAATCACATCGCGAATTCGGTTATCGCCGGCGATATAGTCGATTCCTTCACGTTGTTCACGAAAAGTGACGGCATGATGACTGTTACCAACCTTGCGCTTGCGGGTACAGAACCGGCAGTAACCAGCGCAATTGTTGGAAGCCAGCAGAATCACCCGGTCGGGATAGCGGTGGATAATCGCCGGTACCGAAGAGTAGACTTCCTCCGCCAGCGGGTCGACAAAACCATCCGCCCCAAGTTCCAGCACATCGGGAACACACTGACGCCAGATCGGATCGTCGACAGCCTCAATTAAATCCAGATAGCCGGGAGTAATCTTTAGTGGATAGCGTTCAGTCACCTCACGTAAAGGCTCGGGATCAATCCCAAAGCGCCGGGCCAGTTCAGCGACCGTCGTTACGCTTTCTTTCAGGCGTTGCTGCCACAATTCCACTGCCATTAAACTGCTCCGCGGTTATTCATCGGGAGACTCTTCCAGCGATCCACCGAGATTTTTCACCATATCCTGCAACTGGCGATTCTGGCGGGTTAACTGATCGATGCGCAGATTGCAGTCGGTGACAACCGCATTGAGTTCTTCCAGCAACCGATCCTGATAGCTGGCCCGAATTTCCAGATCGTCCAGACGTTCCGTCAAACTGTCAGGCATAATCCTCTCCTTCTTGCAGGCAGATCTCTATATATAGCCTTCCCGGAGGATTATGCCAACAGCTTAAAACCCATTATTGATGCTCTCGCAAAAAGCCATGGAATGGCTAAGCAAAAATTTCGTCCTACAAGGCCTGGTGGTTTTTCAGGGGCGCAGGCATACATAAAGTATGTCAAGGTCCTTAAAAAACGCCGTAACGCTGGAGGGCTGACTTTTTGCGACGCCATCGTTATTACGTTGGAAAAGGACCGATCCCGGATGCAAACTA
>Ga0102938_10002360_pt1 | contig 14281 bp, 12 predicted proteins | sample SalPonR2_B_D2_MG_FD_84516 | JGI IMG/M metagenome (GOLD analysis project Ga0102938, IMG submission 84516) | Salt pond soil microbial communities from South San Francisco under conditions of wetland restoration - Salt Pond MetaG R2_B_D2_MG | ecosystem: Environmental > Aquatic > Marine >...
CCATTGCCGAAGATTCTCGACTGCAGCCATCCGTAGATGTCTGGGCAGTGTCTCAGTCCCAGTGAGCCGGGCCATGCTCTCACACCCGGTAACCATCGAAGCCTTGGTGGGCCATTACCCCGCCAACAAGCTAATAGTAAGCAGTCCAATCCTCAGGCGGAATCACACCATTTGATCCGTAGATGTTATCCAGTATTACTGCCAGTTTCCCGACACTATCCTGGTCCTGAGGGCATGTAACTACCCGTTACTCTCCCTTTCGCCACTTTCCGTTCTCCTAGCAAGCTATTCGAACTTCTCGTGCGACTTGCATGCCTAATCCATGCCGCCAACGTTCATTCTGAGCCAGGATCAAACCCTTCAATTTTGTATTGCATCACAGACGCTTCCGAAGAAACGCCCGGGAAAATCAAGTTGAAACCGAAAGCTGATTCTGCTCCGGAGGCCTCGGTAAAGACCTCCAGCGATTCGCCGTTTTTTGCTCCGCTTCGAAACACCCCCGAGGGTGCCGACGAAGCATCGCTAAAGCGACCTCGCAACTGCTGAACTCAACAAAAGTTCCATCACCAAATTGTCAAATATCGGTCGACAAGTTCACCGCAGGAGTTTTCCAACGCGAACTTGCGAGCCCCTGAGTATCGGGACGTCGCCGGCAGCCGTCAAGTGCTCGGGAAGGAAAATCCGAAGACTTTCCGGTCGGCTTCCCGACTTCCCAGAGCGGCGGTCGTTCGGGGCCGTGAAGCCCGGCGAACAACTGGCTGCCGTTCAAGTGAGGCGGAAAGATATAGGGGGCTTCGGTTTGAAGCAAGAGCCTTTGGCGAAAATCCGAAGAATTCTTTTCCCGCCGTCAGAAAACCGCGTTTTTAAGGGCAAAACGCGACGCCTCCCCGGGGACTCGATCGACAGAATGTCGCCGGGAACATCACCCGAACTGCCACCGAATTCGGTTTTCACGACCGCGTGGCCGAAGCCGCGACGTAGCAGCCGCACCCGCCACGATCGCGTGTGCCGGCGAGAACCGCGTGTGCCGGCGATCACGCCGAGCACTTACGGCCCACGGCACCGGCCTTCACGGCCGGGCGGCCGCCCGTGCGCCCGGGCAGTCGTGACGCACAACTTACGCCGGCGGCGTGAATTTCGGCGCCGCAGGCTCCGCGTCGTCCTCTTCGTCGTCGTCTTCGACGAACCGCTTGCCGTGCGGCTTGTCGTCGACCGTCAACGCGTCCTTCGTGTCGTTCTGGATCTCGCGGAACTGCTGCTGGACGTCATTGATGGCCCGACGCAACTCTCGATAACGAGAACCGAACTTTCGCGCGACCTCCGGTAAATCGCTGCCGAACAACATGATCGCGATGACCGCAATCACGATGATCGACAGCGGACTGAGTCCGAACATCTCAGGACACCTTTTCGGCACCCGAGTCGGACGGCTTCTCCGCCGCCGTTTCGTCCTCGACCGAATCACTCATCCCGGCCTTGAATTCCTTGGCACTGCGGCCGAGGTTCCGCATCAGACTGGGCAGCTTCGCCCCGCCGAACAGGACGAGAACGATCAACAAAATGAAAAACAGCTCGGTGCCGCCGGGCATTCCAAACATAAAACCGTCCCAAATGAGAAAGGCTGAAAGGACACAAAGGAAACGCAAAACAGGATCTCGGGGCGTCACCGTCGACAAAGACGCGGCCCAACCGAAATCCTCATGCACCTGCGGCGAAAGCGGGTAGGTCGATCGCCCGTGTGGGCAAACACCTCCAGAACCGACGGTCATGAAACGGACGGGAACGTTTCCCGCCACGCTTCTCATTCTATTGGCTCGGCGACCTTCGTCAAAGGCTTCTTTGGGACTTCTACGCGTCTGGTGCCCCCGCTGGTTGCCCGGCAGGGGTGACTTTTCGACGTTTCGTCGCCCCGCGGGCTGCCCCACCATTCGGTCCGGCTCGATTCTCCGTAAACTGCCGCACCCCACCCTTGTTTCTGGGCGAACCGGACTGTTTCGCGTCGGCCCGCCTGTCCGGACGCTCTGTTTTGCCCTCCCTTTTCTGACCTCGCAGTCCCGGCCCGTTTGAATGTTCGCCGACACCTGGCAAATCGTCCTGAGCGTTTTAGGCGTTTTCTTGGTGATGGCCCTGGGCGCGTATTGCCGGCGGACGCAATGGCTGACGCCGGCGGCGGATCGCTCGCTGGCGAATTTGACCGCGAAAGTTTTGCTGCCGGCATTGTTCGTCGATCGGATTTTGGGCGGCCAACGATTCGATTCGCTGCTGGAAACCTGGGTGCCGCCGGCATTCGGCTTCGGCATCACCGTGATGGGGCTGCTGATGGGCTTGGCGGTCGCCAAAACGCTGGGGACCTGGATGGGCCTGGCCGACCCGGCCAGCGCCCGCTCGTTCGCCCTCGGCGTCGGGATTTGCAACTACGGCTACATCCCGCTGCCGCTGGCCGAACGGTTTTACTCCGACGCGGTCGTCGACCTGATTTTGCACAACGTCGGGGTCGACCTTGCGTTGTGGAGCGTCGGCATCGCGATCATCAGCGGCGGAAAATCTTCGGGCCGGCCCTGGTGGCGTCTGATCCTGAGCCCGCCGTTGGTCGCCGTGCTGATCGCGGTGACGCTGAAGCAAACCGGCGCCGCGGCCTTCGTCCCCGACCCGATCCTGCAGGCCACCGGCAAGCTGGGGAGCTGCGCGATTCCCCTGGGACTGCTGCTTTCGGGCGCCCTGATCATCGATTTTCTGCGGGAAGCCGACTGGAAGGGCGCTGGGCGGACCATCGTCGTCGCGATCCTGTTTCGCCAAGCCTGGATGCCCGTGCTGATGCTGGGGATCGCCACGCTGCTGATCGAACGCGTCGAGATGAAGCAAGTCTTGATGCTGCAGGCCGCCATGCCGGCGGCGGTCTTCCCGATCGTCTTGGCTCGCTTGTACGATCGTGACACCGCCACCGCGCTACGCGTCGTCTTGTCCACCTCGATCGCCGGTATCGTGCTGGTGCCGCTGTGGTTGGCCATCGGTAAATGGTGGTTAGGGGTTTGAGGAAAGAGGGTTCAGGGTTCAGGAAAACAGAAGCGGAAGAGGGGGGGCGGCGTGAGGGTGAGTCTGCGGGAACTGATCGGCTTGACCGCCATCGTGGCGCTCGCGTTCGGAATGCTGACGACGGCGATGAAGCTGCATCGTGCAACGGCGGAGCTGGGGCAGCTTCGCAGGGAAGTCGGATACTTGCCGCCTGGCGAAACCGACGAAGTCGCCGCGGTCCGCTTGGCCAGCGACGAACCTCTCACCTACCGCTTTCGCGTCCGAGTTCCCGATGACGACCACGGATACCGGGTCTGCTACAGCTCACTTTGGCCGAAGTCCGCGTCGGCACCGGAGTGGTTTTCCGCAACCCCGGTCCCGGCCGGTGAGTCCATGGTGATCGTTAAAGTCGCGAGCGATCCTCGAGACGAAGTTTGGAAAATCACCACGCTCGTCCGCTCGCCAGCCTTCACGCGTCGGATGGCGACGACGTTGCCCGGCGATCACGTTGACGTCTTTCAAGGCTCGCACGATGTGATCAGTACCGGGGTCGCCCGCGCGAGCGTCGCGGCGCCCGCCGACCGTTCGCTGCGAATCCTGGACGAGCGATGGCTGGTCGGTGAAGGCAGCTTGCTATTGTTCGGCGATCGCCCGCCAGACCGCGATCAGATCGGCGTCTACGCGGAACTGCAACGAGCCGACCTGCCGCTGTAGCAGCGATTCGCCAGGATTCTTGACGCAACTCGTGGATTTGCAATGACTTGCGGTGGAAAAATCGAAAGCAGGCTGCTGTTCCTAACCCGAAGTGCAAGCGAGCGAACACCCTGGAAGTCCCTCGCTTACGCTTCGGGTTGTGAATCATCCGGCTCAGCCGCCGAGCCCTCCAACGCCCGCGGCAATGGAGCTTCCGAAGCGATCGGTTTCCGCGCCCCATCGCTGCGCCATCGCGACGACCGCTGGGCAATGAAGATGCTGGTCCCGCTCGGAGGACTTCACGCGGCCAATGGCGACGGCTTTGTCGACATCTTCGGAGGTTCCTACACGCAACTGTCCGGTAGGAGTCTCACGTGCCGGCAGAGAATCTGAGATTCTGCCGCCGCCCGCGTGCCGAGTTCATCTGGTGTCGAGTCCGCTGAACGCCTCTTGCCAATCCGTGCGACACCGTACGGGAGAACTACTGGGGCGATTAAACAGACCGAGTGGTTTGAAAACGACGACATCCTGTGGCTTCACAACGATCATTTGTGGACGTTGCCGCTGGCCGCGGATTCCGGTCCCAATGAGCCTGATCTGTTCGAGCTAATCGCCTTCACTTACCTGATCATCGCTTGCCAAACCAACTTCGAACCACTCCACCCAGTGAAAGGCGCTCATCCGACGGAAGCGTGCGCGGGGCCGATTAGCGACGAAACGGCTGCGAATGGTTGAAAAAGCGTGGACGTGGCATCCTTCAAGGAGATTCTTCACGTTTTCTTTGAGAGAATGCGCATGTCCACCTCCCTGATGTATCAGTCCTTTGGCATCCGTGGCTACCAGCAAACCCGAATTGAGTTCGTCGGAGGTGTCACGCAGTTCCATGTCCGGCCGAATGAAAAGTCGGTTCGCCGGCCAGTCTGCACCATCACTGCTGCCCGACGCCAGCGACATTCACACCGCAGCAGCCTGATTCATCACACCGGGCCGTGAACGGTTACATTGTCCCAACGTCTCGTTCCGTCTTGGGTCCGAGGAGTCACCTGAACCTTGAGTCGTCCCGATCCCGCCGACCAGCCCGACCGCGAAGCGTCGATTACCCGTTGGTTTCATCGATTGCGCGATGGTGACTCACGAGCGGCGGAAATCTTGTGGCGGCGATATTTCCCACGGCTGGTCCGGCTCGCTCAGACCCGGTTCGACGCCGATCGCGATGCGGTTTACGGCGCCGATGACGCGGCCCAGAGCGTGCTGGCGATGTTGTGTCGCAAAGCTTCCGCGGAAACCTATGCCGCCGTGGAAACACGTGATGATTTGTGGCGATTGCTGGTCGTGGCGACGCGTCGCAAAATGATCGACCGGGCTCGGTATCGCGGTGCCGCTCGGCGTGATGCCATCACCGCCCCGCTCGATGATCATGCCGAATTGCTTTCGCCGACGCCGGACGCACAGACGCTGGCGTTGCTGCAGGAATCCTACGACGACTTGCTGGCAAGTCTGGAAGATGACCGGTTGCGAGAAATAGCGAAAATGAGAGTCGCCGGTCGGGACACCGATGACATCGCTGAGCATTTCAGTGTGTCTCCGCGAACGATTCAGCGCAAACTCCAGCGGATCCGCGATGCTTGGTGCGATCGGGTTTGAGTTTGACAATCATCCGCGTCGTTGCTGGTAACGTCCCAAGTAACGTTGCATTCGGGGGCTGCCGAGGATCGCTCCCGTGATCGCGCCGCTGATCGCTCCGGACGCCATCGGTTCGAGAAGGTGATTGCCGTTGATCCAAGCCGCACCGACGCGAAACAGGGTGAACCCGAATCCGAATAACAGCGCCGCTCGCCAACGCGGATGATCGGACCAAGCCGGCAAAGCGGCGTCCAACAGGGTCGTCAGCAAACCCGCCACAACCAACAATCCCGTGAACCAGCCGGCTCGGATGAGGCTGAATCGATTCCCATCGGGATCGGCTGTCAGCCATCCCAGCGCGAGCCCGGTCACGGCCAGTGCGGCCAAAAATGCGAATGCGCGTTGGGTGAGGATGGAGACTTGGGGAGATCGGTTCATGGCGCAGGCAAATAAGTGTCACAGCGTAGCTTCGGTGTCTACTCTTAGAAACGAAATTTCCGAAGGTTGCCGACAAGGTTGTCGGTCAATTCGTTTAAAATCGTTTCGCCTTGTGGGCCCGATCAACGCACCGCATGTCCGACCACCATGAATCGCGAAACCAAAGAACGCATCGACCGAATCAGCGACCAGTTCGAATCGGACTGGAACCAGGACTCCTCGCCGCGATGGCGGGACCATCTGGACCAAATCGAACGTCAACATCAGGTCGATTTGTTGCGTGAGTTGATGGCCGTTCACCAGCATTGGTGCAAAAAACACGGCATCGATTGCGGGTGGTCCGCCTTGATCGATGCGGCTCCCGAACACCGGCAAGCGATCACCGAAATTCTCGATGGCGAAAATGCGACCGTCGTCGCGGCCATCGATCGAACCTTGGATGCTCCCACCGGCAATTTGGAGGCCACCGCTGATTCCGTCGCCAACTCGCCCGGCGAACGCGACGCGTCATCAACGGGAATCCGCATTCGCTACGTCGGTGATTACGAAATCGAATCCGAGATCGCTCGCGGCGGCATGGGCGTGGTCTACCGTGCCCGGCAAACGTCGCTCGGCCGCGTCGTCGCGCTCAAGATGATCTTGGCCGGTGAACTGGCAGGCGATTACGAAGTGACGCGGTTTCGCGCCGAAGCCGAGGCCGCCGCGGCACTGGAGCACTCGGCGATCGTGCCGATTTTCGAAGTCGGCCAGCATCACGGTCAGCACTATTTTTCGATGGGCTTTGTTGATGGCCCCAGCCTGTCGGAACAACTCAAATCCGGCCCGATGTCTCCTCGGTCGGCTGCCGAAATGCTGTCCCAAGTCGCCGATGCGGTGGATTACGCGCATGACCGCGGCGTCATCCATCGCGATCTGAAGCCCGGCAACATCTTGCTCGATCACGACGGCATGCCACGGATCACCGATTTCGGTTTGGCCAAGCGAATCGAAGGCGACGACGATTTGACCGCCAGCGGCCAGGTCATCGGCACGCCGGCCTACATGCCGCCCGAACAAGCCCGCGGCGATTCCTCGGCGATCGGACCGGCCAGCGATGTGTATTCGCTCGGCGCGATCCTGTACGCGATGTTGACCGGCCGACCGCCGCATCAAACCGATTCGTTGATCGACACGTTGCGGCAAGTGATTGAGAACGAACCGGTCAGCGTTCGCTCGCTCAACCCCGGCATCAGCAAAGACCTGGAAACGATCGCGGCCAAGTGTCTCGAGAAAGAGCCCTTGCGGCGATACGGATCAGCCGGTGAAGTCGCCGAGGAACTGCGGCGGTTCCTGCGTGGCGAACCGATCTTGGCCAGGCCCATCGGACGTCCGCAGCGTTTGGTCCGGTGGGCGCGTCGGCGACCGGCGTTGGCGACGCTCTCGGCGACGGCCGCGGCGTTGGCGTTGCTGCTGAGCATCGGCGGACCGGTCGCAGCGATGAATCAAGCTCGATTGCGAAACCGCGCCGAAACCAATGAAGCCCGCGCCAACCGTTTGGCCGAGAACGAACGCGCGGCCAAGCAGGACGCCCAGGCCAGCCGCCGAGCGATGGAAGTGTCGAAAGAACGCAGCGATCGGTCGTTGTACGCACGCACGGTGTCCCTGGCGATGCAGAAATGGAAAGACGGCAACTTGACGACCGCCGAAGACTTGTTGGCATCGACCGATAGCACACGACGCGGATTCGAATGGAATTACGTCGAAAGCTTGCTGCATCAAGAAACCCACCAGTTCGATGGACTCGGCGGCGTCCCCGCCCAAGCCCGACAAACCCCCGACGGTCGACACGTCGTGGCCTTCACGTCGGGAGATCCGCAAAAGATCGTCGTATGGAATTTGGACCAAACCACACCGATTTCGGTGCGGGACCGTCGCGGCATTGCGCTGTCCCCGGACGGTTCCCGGTGTGCGATCCTCGTCGACCAAACGATCGAGATCATCGAACCGGTCAGCGGCGAGGTGCTGGACCGCTTTGACAAACCCGAAGGCGCCTCGAGCTTCGCCACCTTTGGTGGCCCGAACAACCGATTGTTGGGCATCGTTTGCCGCAATAAAACCGTCGGCGTTTGGGACGTCACAACCGGCAAGCCCGTGCAGATCATCGACGAACCGAATCGGCGGCGGTTGCACCCGATCGCGATCAGCCGCGATGGTCGCCGGATCGGTTGGCGGCGATCCGACGACGGAGCAATCGAAGTTCGCAAGCTCAGCGACGGATCGGTGCTACTGGAAGGCGAAACGAGTAACGGCCAATTCAACTATCCTGCCCCGGTCGCTTTCTCGCCCGACGGCAAAGTCATCGCGGCGGGCCGGTTGGGATCGGTCGAACGAATCGACGTCGAATCCGGCCGGCCGTTGGCCGCCCTGATGCCGCTGAAAGGACTCGCGCTATCGATCGACTATTCACCCGACGGACACACGATCGCGGTCACCTGCGAAGACGGTTCGATTCGAATTTTTGACGCTGCCAGCGGTCGCTTGATGCAATCGTTGACCGGCCACGGCATCGGAGCAACGTACGGTGTCCGCAGCGTCCGTTTTGATTCGTCCGGCAAGGCGATCATTTCAGCCGGCAGCGACACGACGATCAAACGCTGGGACGTCGGCTGGCTCCAGTGGCACCGCAAGGATGACTCCGGTGCAATGTATGGTTCACAACGGCCCGACGAAGTTTGGAACATCGGAGAGGGACTCGTTGAATCGGTTGCCAAGTCGCCCGACGGATCACTGGCTTACGTCGGCAGCCAAGCCGGACGGCTGACGGTGATCGATACGACGATTCCAACCGAAGTCCGAATCGAGGATCTCGACTACCCGATCGGCTGCATGGCGGTTTCCGATGACGGTGGCGTGTTGTTCGTCGGCGAAGGTTCGTTGACATCGCGTCGGCCGGGAAACGTGCGTGCGTACGACGCGACGACTCTGGAACCGATCTGGCAGCATGGACCGCTGAAAGGTCCGGTGTCGGCGATCGACGTTTCCGGCGGCGCGACGTCTCGGGTCGTCGCCAGCGTCGGCGGACAAGCGGTCTCGATCGGTCAAGTCGTGGCGCTGGCGGTCGATGACGGCCGGCGGTTGTGGGAAAGCCCCGACGTGACCAACGGCGTGCGTGATTTGGTGATCGATCCCGCCGAAAAGCGAGTCGCCTGCGTCACCGTCGGCGGCGGCGTCGATTGGTTGGACTTGGACACCGGCCAACGCGTCGATCGACTGCCGATCGGCGTGTTCTACGCGGTCGACATCAGCGACGACGGCAAATCGCTGGCCCTGGGCGGTCAATCGTGGAACGTGATGGTGATCGACATCGCCAGCGGTGATGAACGATGGACGCGATTGCGGCACAGCGGCGCGGTGACATCGGTGCAGTTCGTTGACGACGACCGGCGATTGGTTTCGACGGCACTCGATGGCGTGACGAAAATCTGGGACGTGAGTCACGGCGATGTGATCTTGGACCTCGACGACACGTTGGGTGAAAAGTACGAGACCGAATTTTCCAGCTCGGCCGGTTGGCTGGCGTCGACGGCACGCAACGGAGCCGTCAATCTGCGACGCTTCCAACCGACCGGCGATGCGGTCGATGTCGTTTGGGAAACCGTCTGGCAAGATGATTTCGAGCGTGAAGAAATCGGTGGCGACTACCGCATCGGCTCTGGCTCGTGGGCGATACGAGACGGAGTCGCGATCGGCACGGCGGCACCGGCGGTCTACGCACCGGGAACCAACGCGGCGTTGCTGATCGGTCGACGCGTGCTGCCGGCGGATGTCGAGATTGGGTTTGACTTGCGGATGCTGCAACCGGTGTTGGCCGAAACCAAGGTGTCTGACGAGAGTGGCCAGTACCAGATCGGTGCCGCCACGCTGACCCGACGGGGCACTCCGTTTAATCACGGTCATCGTGGCGTCATGCTGTCGCGGATGATCGCCGGTGGGTTCACCGAGATCGCATCGCGACGCGACGGCGTCGATTTTGAGATCAATCAAACCTATCGGATGAAAACGATACGGCGCGGGCGGCGCTGGTCGATGTACGTCGATGATCAGCTTGTCCGCGAAGCCGACATCGAAGTCGACACGCCGATGCCTTACGCAATGTTTCACGGGATCTTTGCCGATGTCGGTGAAGCGATCGCGATCGACAACTTGGAAGTTCGCATTCCGGCATCCGCCCTGCCGCAGCAACGAGCGACCGAGTTGGTCGCGGCGGCGTTCGATCGGCAAAAGATCGCGCCGCTGGTCGTCAGCGAGTTTCGCCAAGACGAATCGCTGTCGGCCGACGTTCGTTCGCGTGCTATCGACATCGCCCGCCGGTGGCCGCAATCGGACGAGGAAACGGCCAAAGAAATCTTTCGCATGACGACCGCCGGCGAAAAGACGACCGAGCAGTACGACGAGATGCTCGGCTGGCTGATCGACGATTGCGAACAGTCCGGTCCGCAAATCGATTTGGTCACCGCTGCCGCCGCGATGCGCTGCGACCGCCGAGACCAATCGTGGGAGTATCTCAAACGCAGCACGAAGGCGTTTGAGCAACAGCGGGGCGTGCGAAGTCCCTTGCACGTCGCCATCGCAGCGCTGTTGATGCACGCGGGCGGTCAAGCCGAACAGGCGACCGAGCGGCTGGGATGGATGCGGGAACTGATGCGGTCGGACGAATATCGCGACGACAAAGAATCACTGGCGTGGCTGGCGGAAGTGCAGTCAAAGGTCGACCCGCCGGAGTGGTCCGACGACGCGCGAGTCTTGGCCGATCGTTTGTGGCAAATCGATTCGGCCGCCGCGATCGGCGAGATGGGACGGATGTCCGATGCGGTCACCGAGAAAACGATTCTTGCGGACGCTCGCGGCGACGATGCGGTGGATTCGACGGAAACACCCGCGGACGACTGGATCGCTTGCGAGACGCTTTACCGACAAGGTTGTTTGAGCGGCTATCGGCTGTCTCGTTTTTCCTGCCGAGCCGATGTTTCGAATCCGGGCTTGATCGTCAGCGGATACACCCTTCAGTTTCCGTTGGGCTTTTTCAAATACATCCAGGTCGATCAGTTCGACGCGTCACCCGATTTTCCCGCGGCACAGTGGAAGCTGATTCGTCGCACCACGCGAATGGTTGAATCTCGCATTGAACAAAAGCGTTATGAATTTCAAAGACTCGGTTGGCACGCCGCCGAAGCCGACATGCGACGGGCCGATGAAGAAGGTGACTTGTTTGCCCGCGTGCGGACGCGATTGTTTGTCGGGCGCAATCGGGAAGCGTTCGAGTTGGCCGCTGACCTCGCGCGTCAGAATCCTGATTCGGCCGCCGCGTTCGAATTGCTCGCCCAGGCCGCCTACCAGACTCGACGGCCTGAAATCATGCGTAAAGCTGCCGAAAAAGTCGCCAAGCTCAATCCGCTGCAAGCCTCGACGCCGCTGATCCGCACGGTGGCGGTCGAAAGTCTATCGCCTGACGAACCCACCGAGCTGCCCTATAAGATTGCAGTCCGTGTACCGCCGTTTTTCCAACTTGCCCCCAGCAATCTGCTAGCCGCCGGTGAAGCGGGCATTGTCGCGTATCAAGTCATGCCAGACTCGCTGATCGGCGTGATCCGGATGCCCAAACAAGTCGACTTCGAAGCCTTCGTCGATCAGATGATCGAGAATCGAGAGACCACTTTAAAAGTCGACACACTCGATCGCCGCGAGCGAACCGTCGACGGCTTGCCCGCGATCGAGTTCGTGCAGGGCGGATTGGGCATCGGCCGCGCGATGCTGGGCACCGCCGGGACGCGGACACTGCAGCGGTTTGTCGTGGTGGATCGCGATGACGATCAATTGATGATACTGCTGTCCGCGTACGGCCACGAGTTCCCCAACCGCGATCCCGAGTTTGAACAATTCCTGCGACAAATGAGTTTGAAATGAACGATGCAACCGCAGATTCCACCGGCCGAGCCGCTTGGAACGTCGATGACGAAACCGCCCGCAAACTTCACGGTGCCTCCGCGTTGATGTTGGGGTTATTGGCGTTAGGCATTTTCATGATGTTCACGGCACTGCTGGACGAGTCGGCGGTCTGGACCGGATACATCTTGCTGACCGGCTGGTTGGGGCTGGCGGCGGGGTTCGGAGCGGCCCCGTCATGGGCACGATACAAGTTGAACATGTACAACGACCCGCCGCCGTATCAAAACGTGTTACCGACATGGTTTTGGGGGCTGTTCAACTTTTGGCTGCCGAGTTTCGCGGTGATCCTCTTCGGCGCGATGCTGGCTCAGGTGTTGGACCAGCAAGACCTCTCTCCTCGCCACGGCGGCAAACTACTGCAGTCCCTCGCGTTTTACTTCAATGCCGCCGGCGCATGCTGGTCAGGCCTGTGGCGAGCGACACGCTAGAAACAAATAGAGAATCAAACAGTGCCATTCGTCCCAGACCGCTCGACCGCTCGCGAAACAGCCCGCTGCGATTCGATCGAGGCGTCGATTCCACGCGACGCCAACAACGAAGCCACCGGCTGCGGAACCTTGGCAGCCACCCCGTCGACCGTCTGTTTGGACGTCCAGCGAAGCAGCGCCCAGTAATCCTCCCAAGTCATCGACAAGAAGCCTTTGTCGCTGGCGCGATAACCCTCGCTGTGAACTTGCGGGTCCGCCGACAAGACGTCCGGGGAAAGCGACAGCGGCGACAACCAACCGTCCCGGCGGACGCGGCGACCAGTGGCATTGCGCCGCTTCGCTTTCCGCTGTGGCTTGAGCTTTGCGACCGGCGTGTCCCGGATCACTTGTCCCGCTTCCTCGGTCGTGATCGGCACCAAGTCGAAGGCCGCCGAGTCGATCTCCCGGCCCCGCTCGCCTTGCACACGATCGTACGCCGAGGTGTGCAAGGCCTGCTCAGGCTTCTCCACCATGGCCGCCCGGACGGGGTTCAGATCGACATACATCGCACAGGCCAGCAAGCCCGCTTCGTCGACGATCCGCATCGCTTTGAACCGTCCTTCCCAAAACCTGCCGGTGCATTCGTCCTGGCGGTTGGCCATCCGAGCGATCGGTTCGGACAAGGCCCGCATGAACCACGAGATGTCCGACAACCGCTCGCGGATCACCCTCAACCGCTCGGGCTGATTGACCAGCCTGGTGACGTCATTGTCGGTGGGCTCGGCGAGATGTTCTTCGAGCCTGCGACCGGGGAAAACACGCAGCCATCGGATGGCGACTTCTCGGTCCGACCAGGCCGCCACGACATCGGGCCGGTTGCGGAGGATCAAGTGCATGTGATTGCTCATGACGGCATACGTCAGCACATCGATGGCGAAGACGCAGGCGAGGGCTTCCATCCGCCGTCGAATCCATTCTTTTCGGAACGAGTAATCCTTTCCGGACTGGGCATCGACGCCGGCCAAATAGGCGCGGCGGACACAGCGTTGGACCGTATGAACGATGCCCATTTCCGAAGCCTGAAACAATTCGGCACGCACGGCTCTCCCCATGGGAATCTCCTTGAAGGGAACTAATGAACACTCGAATCCTACCGAAATCCGCGCGAGCGTCAACCAGTTGGTGGGTGGCACTCAACGCTAGTAATCCAAGTCTAACAGGTTTCGGAGCCGGAGATTTTGAATCGACGCGATGCGATTGTCCGCGTGACATCGACATGCATCTGTGGTTCCGATTTGCATTTGGTCGACGGTTTTGTGCCCGCCATGAAGCCAGGCGATGTCCTGGGCCATGAAGCCATGGGAGTCGTGGAACAAGTCGGCCCGGGCATTGACGGTGGTCAATTGAGGGCGGGTGACCGAGTGATTGTGCCGTTTTCGATCGGCTGTGGCAGTTGTTTCTTCTGTAAACACGATCTTTGGAGTTGCTGCGACAACACCAACCCCAGTCCGCGGTTTGGCGAAACGATGCTCGGTCACGCCACGGCAGGAATGTTCGGTTATTCGCATCTGACCGGTGGTTACGCCGGCGGACAAGCAAAGTACGTGCGTGTGCCGTTGGCGGACGTCAACTTGCAAAAGATGCCCGAGGATTTGAGCGACCATCAGCTCGTGTTTCTGACCGACATTTTTCCGACCGGCTACATGGCCGCCCAACAGGCCGATATCCAGAGCGACGATACCGTGGCCATTTGGGGCTGCGGCCCCGTGGGACAATTCGCGATTCGCAGCGCCCTGCTTCTGGGTGCGGCGCGCGTGGTCGCCATCGATGATGAGTCAAGCGTTCCGGAACGAATGCAGATGGCCCGCGACGGCGGGGCGGTGACGATCGACATGAGTCAAGAGGATGTTTATGCTCGCTTGCTTGATCTGACGGGTGGCTTGGGTCCCGATGCTTGCATCGACGCGGTGGGCATGGAATCACACGGCTACCGATCGATCGATAAAGCCTACGATCGCGTGAAGACAGCGTTGTTCATGGAAAGCGATCGGCCCCATGCCTTTCGACAAGCCGCAATCTGCTGTCGCAAAGGAGGGACGCTTAGCGTACCCGGCGTCTACGGC
>Ga0102938_10002365_pt1 | contig 14262 bp, 15 predicted proteins | sample SalPonR2_B_D2_MG_FD_84516 | JGI IMG/M metagenome (GOLD analysis project Ga0102938, IMG submission 84516) | Salt pond soil microbial communities from South San Francisco under conditions of wetland restoration - Salt Pond MetaG R2_B_D2_MG | ecosystem: Environmental > Aquatic > Marine >...
AGCAGGCAGGCATTGAACTGATACAGCTGGTTGATGGCGGGGTTCGGCGAGGTATTGCCGCTGAGCCTGACCGATTCGACGGCCGCACCCGTCCACATCGACCGCCCGTTCAGATACAGATTGAATGAACGGGCCAGACTGCCCTGCTCATCCAGCCAGAGCAGCTTCAGCGCCACGGCCCGCTCGCTGTCGTTGCGGATCGAAATCAGACCGTCGTTGCCGTTCGACGTGGTCCAGTACGGCAGAATCAGGGCATCGCCCTGCCCTGAGGACGATTGATGAACCTGCGCATTCGCCACCGATGCAAGCATCAGCGCAAACGCAACTAAAGAGCACGAAAACCCCGACAATCTCTTCTCCATCATCTTCATCAGACTCGCCGATAGCTTACAAGTAGCTATAGCCTAGGGAATAAGGGGTTAAACACTCGTTAGGGGGCCTTCCTGGCGTCATTTGATTGTCGGGACGAGCGATCACGTAAACTCACGGCCTGAGACGACACAGTGAGTATTTCCGATGGCACCTCGTTCACGGATGGATCGTCGATCCGATTCAGGCAAGGAAAGCAATCGCCCCGGCGCGGATGAGGCGCCGAGCAAGTCAGCGCTCAAGCGCGATGCGGATGCGCTCAAGAAGCTGGGCGTGGCCGTCAGCGAGCTACCGAAGGCGCGACGGGCGCAGATCGACATGCCCGAGGACCTGCGCGAAGCGATCAATGCCTACAGCCGCATGACCGCCCACGGCGCCAAGAAGCGCCAGATGCAGTACGTCGGGAAGCTGCTGCGCGGAATCGATCCAACCCCCTTGAGAGAAGCCGTCGAGGACTTCGAGGCCGGACGCGCCGCCAATGCCGAAAAGCGCCACGAAATGGATCGCTGGTGCCGTCGCCTGGTCGAAGACGATGACGCCCTGACCGACTGGATCGCAGAACACCCCGACACGGATGTCCAGCACATCCGCTCGCTGATCCGCGCCGCCCGACGCGACCGCAAGGAACACGACCCGAATGCGACGAATACGCGCAGCATGCGCGCCCTGATCGACTTTCTCCTCCAGTCTTGATGGACGTTTTTCGAAAAGACGGTTTACGGTTTACGGTTTACGGTTTACGGTTTACGGTTTACGGTTTACGGTTTCCGGGTTCCGGGTTCCGGGTTCCGGGTTCCGGGTTCCGGAATTCAGGTTTCGCCTTGCGGCTTGCGCCTTTCCCCTTTCGCCCTTTCGCCCTTTCACCCCTTACCTCGCTTTTTTCCTTGAACCTTCCCCATGACCGTTGAAATTGCCATTGTCTTTATCGTGATCGCAGGCGCGCTGTACCTGTTTGCCAGCGAGAAGCTGCCGCTGGATGTCACGGCGCTGCTGATCCTGATCACGCTGATGGTCATTCCGCTGATCGGGCATTCGCAGTGGCTGCTCGATCGTGGCATCGATCTGGAGTCGGCCTTTCCCACGGTCAGCGAGGGCCTGAGTGGCCTGTCGAGCACGGCCACGGTGACCGTGTTGGCGATGTTCATCCTGTCGGCCGGCATTCAGCGCTCCGGCCTGATCCACGTGCTCGGCAAACGCCTGTTTCCGCTGGTCGGCAACTCCGAACTTCGCATGATGCTGATCATCGCGCTGCTGGTCGGACTGATCTCGGGCTTCATCAACAACACCGCTGCGGTCGCCGTCGCCATCCCGCTGGTGCTCGACATGTGCCGACGCCTGAAGATGCAGGCTTCCCGCCTGCTCATTCCGGTCAGTTTCTTCGGCATGCTCGGCGGCACGCTGACTCTGATCGGCACCTCGACCAATATCCTGGCCTCGGCCATCCTCAAGGATCGACCCGAGTTCGGCCGCGAGATCGGCATGTTCGAGTTCACCCATCTGGGCCTGATCGTGCTCGGCGTCGGGCTGATCTATTTTCTGACCATCGGGCGCTTCCTGCTACCGAAAAAGGACCGCATTCGCCTGCAGGACGACGACTCGAGCGAATTCATCGTCGAGCTGGGCGTGCCCGAGGGCAGCGATCTGATCGATAAGACGCTCGAGGAATTCGGCTTTGCCGAAAAAGCCAATGTCGAAGTGCTGCGCCTGACCCGCGACCAGAGCAGCCATATCAAGCGCGCGGAATCGGTCACGGTCCGCGCAGGGGACATCATCCAGGTGCGCACGCAGGTGCGCCAGGTGATGGACCTGATCAAGTCTGATCTGATCGAAGTCCTGTCGGACATGGCCCGGCCGCGCGAAGCACGCAGCGACGGTCAGCTGGTCCGCGTCCTGCTCCGCGACCGTCAGCGCTATGCCGGACGAAAGGCCTCGGAGGTGGGCTTCTGGCGGCGCCACCAGGCCCGCCTGATCGGCCTGGAGACAAAGGCACTGGAACACCGCCGGCTGGGGGATGAGAAACTCCATGTCGGCGAAATCGCCCTGCTTCAGCTGTCGAATACGGCGCTGGGGAAACTGCGCCGCCAGTCCGACCTGATCCTGCTCGAAGAACACCAGGACGGCTTCGACCGGGTCCGTATGGCCTGGGCCGGCGGCATTGTCGCGGCGGTCGGCTTCGGCGCCGCCCTGACCCCCCTGCCGATCGTCGTCACGGCCCTGATGGGTATCGTGGCGATGGTCCTGACCGGCTGCATCGGCAAGGACGACATCTATTCCGGCGTGTCCTGGGACGTCATCTTTCTCCTCGCCGGCGTCATCCCCCTGGGCATCGCCATGACCAAGTCCGGTGGCGCAGAATGGCTGGGCGGCCTGCTTGCCGTCTACGCCTCGGGCTGGCACCCGATCCTCGTCCTGATGGCGCTCTACGCGGTCACCACTCTGCTTACGGAAATGGTCAGCAACAACGCCTCGGTGGTCATTCTCGTCCCCGTCGCCATTGCCCTCGGCGACATTCTCGGCATCGACATCTTCGCCATGGTGCTGGCTGTCATGTTCGCCGCCTCCACCAGCTTTCTGTCACCGATCGGCTACCAGACCAACACCATGATCTACGGCACCGGTCTGTATCGCTTCACCGACTTCGCCAAGGTCGGCGCTCCGCTGAACTTCCTCCTGATGATCGTCACCAGCCTGGGCTTGTACTTTTTGTGGATTGTCTGAAGTCGTTTTTCGGCTTTTCGGAAAATCAAGATCTTTCGGTCGCAAAGCAGCCAAGCAGCGAAGGGAAAGCGACACCTTTGGAACGCCATGACGCGAAGAGCGCTAGGGCGACACTAGAGCTTCAGATCAGATAAAGGGCGTCGTGGACGAATATGCTGCGTGGTCAGGCTGCCGGGTTGTGGCTGTCCTGTTTTCACAATGGGTCCAGGATCGCGGTGGTCAGTGCTTCGTAGCCGGCCAGCAGTTCACTCCAGTCCCGGACGTTGAACAAAGTCGACCCAGGCACGGGTCAGCACTGAGCGAGGCCGGCGCACGCATATTGCAAGACGGGTCTGGCAACTAAGGAAGAAGTGGCCGCGATGTTGCCGGCATCCGCTACAGCGTCAGCCAGCGGCGCCAGCACGGAGTCTGGGTTCTACTTAGTCTTGCTCGTAGAGTCCTTCCACATCACCGGGCAGCAACTGCCGGTAATGCATTACGGCAACCACGTCAACGCGGTCAGTGAGCTGATAGATGATGCGGTATGGGCGTTCTTTCAGTTCGCGGATGTCGTCGCGGTCATACTCGGGCACCTTGCTGCCCGAGCGGGCAACGGTTCTCAGTTGCAGAGAACGCTTGACCAAGCGGCGCACCAGGTCATCGGCAACCTTGGGGGCGTCTTCGGCGATTTCGGCATGGATCTTCTTCAACCGCGCCTTGGCGCGGTCGGTCCAGACGACCTTCACTCAGACAGCCCAAACTCGCGCAACACGTCTTCGGCGGGCGTGACCCGGCCGGCCGCACTGTCAGCCAGGCCGGCCTCGATCTCCTTGCACACCACGGCCTGGTAGATCAGCTCATCCCAGTCGGCCGTCTCGGGGAGCCGGTCAATCAGCTTGTGGGCTTGGTCTTTGAATGCGGTAGCCATGTGGTTCATTCTACCTCTCCTCATGTTCCTCGTCATCCTCCCACTCCAGCGCGTCCAGCACGTCTTCTGCGGTCGGGTTCGGGTCTTGATCAGTGCCCCGCCCCGGGCCTGTCGAACACGCGAAGCCACGTCCTCCACCGGCCTGGCCGGATGGGTCGCCTCGTGGATGGATTTGAGTTTGTGGATGGCGACGTGGGTGTAGATCTCGGTTAGATCTCGGTTAGATCTCGGTGGTCGACCGGTGAGCATGGCCGAGCATTTGCTGGATAAAGCGGATGTCGGCCCCGATTTCGAGCATCAGCGTGGACATGGTGTCACGGCAACGCACGGCAACGCAGGACACCCACTCAATCGTGCGGTTTTCGCGCAGCGAAAGAAGCGCGTGCAACGTGCCGTCATGCGTGTGAATCTTGGCAAAACCAGGACATGGCAAAACCAGGACATGCATCAATTGACCCTCCGCGCTCGTCGCTTCTCATCGATCTCGAGACCATGATTTCCTTCCAGAGACTGCCGCTTCGGACTCAATCAGCCGTTTTGCCGCCACTCGCCCGCCCGCAGATTCAAAATAGCAGATTTCGGAAATGACGAATCCCGGAACGAGCCGGTCTGGGCGCTATTCCATTGAATTTCGCTTCAGGTGGGGCGCTCGCGCAGGACCATTTTCGCCCTGGCTGCCGCAACGCCCTTCATCCAGGTCTGGCCCAAGGCTGCTGCCTTGTCCATCAGCGCTTCAGCCGACCCAATCGCTCTGTAGTAGAGACTCTCCGTGCCCTGCACTTGTCGAATCCAGGCTTTGGGATTTCGGCTCAGTCTTGAGATTTCGGCGGGTGGGCGCAGGTCAGATTCGATCGCTTTAAGAGCCCCGCGTTTGTCGGGCCAGACCTGCGAAAACTCGGGACAACCATGCACTCGGGTCAATAACCTAGCCCAAAAAAAGGTAATTTTCGTTTTGCCTGTATCAGAGGCGGCGAAGACACTGTCGCCATGACCTACGCCCGCTCACGGATCGCCACTCCCGGAGAATACAAAGCAACAGGGATCAGGTCGTGTACCGTGCATCAGGCCTGCGATATTTGAAATTCAACAGGTTATTCACCAATCCAGGCTCAGGTTCACGAACGCCAGGCGGCCGGCACCGGGGAAATAGCGGTAGTTGCCAAAGGCGAAGTCGGCGCGTTCGGCGTAGCGTTGGCCGGTGAGGTTACGCAATCTCAGGCCAGCCTGCCATTGGTCGCTGATCCGATAGTCGAGTGCGGCGTGCAGCAGGGTGTGGCCGCCGTAGCGGAGGGTGTTGGCCGCGCTCAGGTAGTAGCGGCCGGGCGACTCGACGGCCAGCTGGGGGTTGCTCGGGTCGATCGGCGACCAGTTCAGATCGGCGCTGATCAGCCTGCGGGGCGCGGAGGGGATATCGCGCCCCGAGACGATCGTCTCGCCGCCTAGGTCGCGGTCGAAGCGATAGCTGTGCACGGCGTAGGTCCCTCTCAGGCCCAGGCGCAGGGTGTCGGTCCAGGTCCAGTCCAGATCCACCTCAACGCCGACATGGCGCGTGCGACCGTCGCTGACGTTGAAGCCCTCGGAATCACGAAAGATGAAGTTGTCCTTGCGCTGGGCAAAGGCGACCAGCTCCCAGCTCAGGCGGCCAGCCCGGCGAATGCCGACCTCGACGGCATCCAGCACTTCGGAATCCAGATCGGCGACGGTCTGGCCGCTTTGCAGCCGATAGAGTTCGGTCGCCTGCGGCGCGCGCACGCCGCGCGCGATCCGCATCCAGAGCAGCCCCTGGTCCAGTTCACGGCTGAGGGTCAGCTCCGGCGCGATATCGAAGAAGGAATCACTGCGGTCGGCCGGACGGGTGTACAGGCAGCCACCGAAGCCGCAGGGTTCGCCCTGGTCGGTGAGATTGCCGGGGGCGAGAAAATTGTCGTAGTCATAGCGCAGCAGATCGGCGCTCATGCCCGCACGCCAGCGCCAGGTCGCACCCAGATCACCGGACAGGGCCAGATAGCCGCCGATACGCTGGCCATCGACCTCATAATCGTAATGCTGCCCGACCGGGCGGGTTGCGACCAGAAAGGGCGAGCCCTCGGTCGGCGAGAACTACTCCTGACTCAGGTCGCCCCGAAACCATTCGATATCCAGACCCCAGTCCAGTTCGGTCGCAGCCCCCAGGATGCCGATCCGGTTCTGGTCGAACTGGACACCAAACGAGACCTGACCGTTGCGCTCGAGCGGCTTGCCCGGCAGGAAATGCTGCAGGAAGGTCATCCGCGAGCGGCGGGCAAAGCCGGTCAGGCGACTCTCGGCCGCGCCACTGGACCAGCTGGCCCGGGTCAGGAATCGCGCTGCCGTAGCCCGTCGGTAGGCTTCAGGGTTGAGATTCTGCCTTCGCAACACCGGATCGCGAAAGCTGTCCTCGCCCAGAATGAAACCGGCCGTGTCCTGGTCCAGACGTGCCAGGTTGAGGCGGGTCTCGATCTGTCCCCAGGCCGTCGGGCTCATGTGGGACAGATTGACGAACTGATGCTCATAGCCCTCGTCTTCACGAAAGCTGCCCGAGTCGACGGCATTGGCGTCGATGCCGATCACCCCCGAGCCCAGATCGGCGGTCGTTGACAGGGCCAGACGACGGTAGTCCTCGCCGCCCGCTTCCAGGCTGAGTCGCTTCAGCGGATTGAACCGTGGCGAGCGCGAGCGGACATCGATGACCCCGTGCAGACCGCCCGAGGCATGCCCCAGACCGCCGGGGCCTCGCAGGACGCGCAGACCGTCGGCTTGCAGCAGATTGACCTCGAACAGATTGTTGACGTTGCAGAATCCCGGCGGTCGGATCGGTATTCCGTCTTCGAGAATCAGCAGCGCACCGCAGCCACCGGCGCCGGTCAGCAGCGGCGAGCGCACGGCGCTGAGATGCTCCTGACCCGAACCACGCGTGATCCATGTGCCGGGCAGGCGCGTGAACAGCTCCGCCGGATGGGTCGGTCGGATCGTCTCGATCTCGTCGCGGTCGAGCTCGACCGTGGCCTCGGCCGCGCCGGGATCCAGATCGCGACCGCTGACCTCCAGTGGCGCAAGTTCAGCCGGCTCGGTGCTGACGAGAATCGCCGCCAGGGCAGTGGTGACCAGAAACAGATGCATGAGTATCAGCAGGAAAAATCAGCGGGCAGGATACCCGGAAGCAGGACTGGGAGGGGTCAACGGACCTCAGACCATGGCCATCCGCCGCCGCAGCCGGGCCAGCAGCACGAAGGTCACCGCCGCACCCAGGGTCAGGGTGAACGGAAACAGCAGCACCCATCTCCCATAGCCCGCACCCAGGCTCTCCAACCACTGATAAACCATCACCCCTGTCAGCGGCGCGATCAGACCGCGGATGCCGGTCAGGGTGACATGGATACCCATGTAGAGGGTGGACTGTTCGTCGGAAGCGAAGTCGTTGTGGCCCAGGTTCCAGCCCAGCTTGCCGCCGGCAAACGCCGCACCCAGGGCGATCGCGCCGACCCAGAACAGCCAGGCCTGGGAAAGGATCGTGGCCATGGCAAACAGGCCGATGGCAAGGACGAAGCTCCAGGCCTGGCGGGCGCGATAATCGAGAATATGCGTTGCATCCAGACGCCGCGCCCAGATCGGGGTGAACACGGCCACGCCGATCAGCGGCAGGGAGGTGGTGATCAACATCTGCGACAGCTTGGCAAACCCGAACTGATCGTTGAGGATGATCACCAGCAGCGCGATCACCATCAGATTTCCGGATCCGAAAGCGAACATGGTCAGCATGTAGCGACGAAACCAGAGATCGGCTCTCAGGATGCCGAAGGCGGCGCGGAACTGGCCGCCGCGGCGGTGCAGGCGCTGGGCCTGTTCATTGCGGCGCAGGCGAGCTCCCATCCGGATGCGCATGCGCTGATAGCGAAGTGCCGCAAGCACGCCGAGGACACCGGCCAGGGGAAACATCCAGCGCCAGGAATCCGGCCAGATCGACATCACGCCACCGAGCACGGCGGCTGTCAGGGCAATGATCATCGAGTAGATCACGGTAATCCGCCCGGTGATCTGGGCGCGCACATGGCGCGGAAAATTGGCGCGCCAGATCGCCGCCCGGAGGGTGATCACGCCGGCCCAGGCCAGTCGTGCCGTCACCATGGCCAGGGTCAGACCGATCAGGCCCCAGCCCGTGTAGGGCATCAGCGCCATCACGAACAGGGCCAGCGCGGTCAGCAACATCAGTCGTGAGACCCAGGCGGTCTTGTCACGTCCCTCGGCCAGTCCGGAGATCGACAGCGAGGCCATGTTCGCGAAAGCCGGGGCCCCGGCCACCAGGGCCACGGCGAGATTCACCCAGGCCGTCGGGGCCACACCGGCAAACTCGTTCTTGACCAGCACGCCGACCACACCACCTTCCAGCGCGCCCAGCGCCACCGCCATCGTGCCATTGGCCCAGATCTCGCGCGGCATCAGGGTGCGGGCAATGAACGGCAGCGACTGGCGGGGGGTGGAAGACAGCATCGCGGCATTGTACTTCGCGCAGCAGGTTGACCACAGGGAGCAACCAGGACAGACCGATGGGGTCGAATCGGCATTCACCGTTGTCCATTGCCTAAGCGAAATACTCGCTAAACTGTCGCGATGGACTTCGACTACGATGAAGAAATCTCATGGCTGCTCGATACCCTGACCCGGCAGATTCCGCTTGGCGCTGCGATGGGGCTGTCGATCGAGCGGCTCGATGATCACGGCCTGGTGCTCGATCTCCCACTGGCACCGAACGTCAACGACAAGGGTACCGCGTTCGGCGGTGCCCTGAGCAGCGCCCTGATTCTGGCCGGCTGGTCCCTGCCGCGGCTGATCCTGCGGCGTGAAGGGCGTGCCGCAGATCTGGTCATCGGGCGCTGCGAGCTGCGTTTTCTCAGCCCGATTGATGAGGGCTTCAAGGCCGTCGCGCACTGGCCGGATCGTGCGCAGATCGATGCCTTTCTGACCCGGCTCGACGAGCGTGGAAAAGCCGCATTCGTCATGTCACCCGAAGTTCTGGCTGACGGCAAGGTGGCGGCCAGCCTGAGCGCCCGTTATGCTGCGCTGGTCAAATCCGATGTCTGACGAGGCTTGAAGTGAATCGAACTGTCCTACTGAGCTTACTCTTCATGACCCTGCTGGCGGGCTGCGCGACCGGTCCATCGAACCAGGAACAGCGCGAGCGATTCCAGGCCTGGGAAAATGTCGTTCGATGGAGCGAGCACAAGGACCCGCTGCTGGATTTCATTCATCCCGAGTGGCTGGCCGCCAATCCCATCCCGACGCTGGATATCGATCGCTTCGAGCAATTCAGAGTGACCGAATACCGGGTTCGGCAGGTCATCGCCAGCCCCGACGGCCTGGAAGTCGAACGCCTGGTGCAGCTGCGGCTCTATCACATTCACACGGCGCTCGAACGGGTGATCGACCATCGCGAACTCTGGCGCTATGATGAGGAACAGGAGATCTGGTTGCTGCATTCGGGCATACCCGATCCACGTCGTTATTGATCGCCTCGGGAGCGGCGACTCAACGAGTTGGATGCACGCTATTGGGAGGACTGTATGACAACCCGAACCATCGCGGTAATCAACGCCAAGGGTGGCTGCGGCAAGACCACCATCGCGACCAATCTGGCCTCGGCACTGGCCTGGGAGGGCCATTCGGTCGCCCTGGCCGACATGGACCCGCAACAGTCCAGCAATGACTGGCTGAGTCAGCGCGGAGATTTCGAGCCCGCGGTCATCGAGGTCAATCGCAGTGGCGGACCGCTGCGCGCACCCGCCGGAATCGACACGCTGATTCTGGACACGCCAGCCGGGCTGCACGGGACCGAGCTGGGACACATCCTTCGCCGGTCGGAAACGGTTTTGATCCCGGTCCTGCCCTCGCCCGTGGACATGCGGGCGGCCTGGCGATTCCTGAACGGGCTGCTCGAACTCAAACCGGTTCGGGAACGCCAGACCGTGGTAGGACTGATTGCCAATCGTGTCCGTCCCCACACCCTGATCTACCGCGAGCTGACCGGTTTTCTCGACGACTTCCGGATTCCGGTCGTCGGTCAGCTCAGAGACTCCATGAACTACGTCCGGGCCTACGAGTCCGGCAAGGCCGTGTCCGACCTGCCCCCCTATCTGGCCTGGAAGGACTGGGAAGAATGGGAGTCAGTCCTGGCCTGGATCAGGAGTCGAAAATCGAGGGGAAAGGGCTGACGGATCTGCTCGGCGCGGCACTGTCGCGGTGGGTGGGTCCGGGGTGAATCCGGTTGGGTTGGTTCAGTTGGTTGAACTGGTTCGAGTGTCTGGTGGACGGGTAAAGGCCAGTAAGTCATTCAAATCGTACCAACCAAACCAACCAAACCAACCAAACCAACCAAACCAATCAAACCACAACGTTGTCGATCAGGCGCGCCTGGCCGAGAAATGCTGCGGCGAGCAGGCGCTGGGGTTCATCGGGGACCGGTTCGCCCAGGGTTCGGGCCGATCGCCATTCCAGGTATTGCGGTTCGAAGCCGGCTGACTTCAGAGCCTCGATTGCCCGCGGCCGCAGCGTCGACCAGGCCTCACCCGCCCTTATCCGCGCCGCGCTGTCTTCCAGCACCTGATACAGACGCGCGGCGACCGCACGCGTCTGAACTGTCAGGTACTGATTGCGCGAGCTCATCGCCAGACCGTCCGACTCGCGCACGGTTTTCAGGGCTTGAATGTCGATCCCCAGCGCATAGTCCCGAACCAGCTGACGGATGACAAGCAGCTGCTGGAAATCCTTCTCGCCGAACACCGCTGCATCCGGGAGCACCTGCAGGAACAATCGCAGCACGACGCTGGCCACGCCGTCGAAATGGCCGGGTCGGTACTGACCGCAGAGGGTGGCGGACAGAGCGTCGGGCACCCTGACCAGAAAGGCATCTTCAAGCGGATACATCACCTCGACCGGCGGCGCCCAGACCAGATCGACGCCGGCATGCCCGAGCGCCATCAAGTCGTCATCCAGCGTCCTGGGATAGGTGGCAAAGTCCTCGTCGGGTCCGAACTGGGTCGGATTGACGAAGATGCTGCTCACCAGCCGATCGCAACTCGACCCGAGATGCTCGACCAGGGCCAGGTGACCGGCGTGCAGATTGCCCATGGTGGGCACCAGGCCGATGCGCTCGCCCTGCGCCCTCCAGTCAGATATCTGCGCGCGAAGCTGGCCAAGGTCGGTGGTCGCCTGCAGACTCATTCGAAGCTTTCGGCAGGACTCGGAAATTCCCGCTCGCGGACTGCACCGACAAAGGCCTGCAGGGCCTGCTGGATACTTCCGCCAGCCGACAGAAAGTCGCGCACGAACCGGGGCGCTCTTCCCGGGCTGATTCCGAGCATGTCGTAGCTGACCAGGACCTGTCCGTCGACCCCGGCACCGGCGCCGATGCCGATGACCGGAATGTCCAGTGAAGTGGTCACTCGATCGGCCAGCTTGGTCGGAATGCACTCGACGACCAGCAGGGCGGCGCCCGCGGCCTGAAGCGCCAACGCATCCTCGACCAGGGCGTCGGCCATGGCCTGTTCACGCCCCTGGACGCGGTAGCCGCCGAGACGGTGGACATGCTGCGGCGTCAGGCCCAGATGTGCGCAGACCGGAATCCCCTGCTCGACCAGGCCGGTGACGACCTCGACCACCGGCGCACCACCCTCCAGTTTGACCATGCCGGCACCGGCGCGCATCAGACAGGCTGCGCTGTGCATGGCCGTGGGTCGGTCGTGGTAACTCATGAAGGGTAGATCAGCCACCAGCAGCGCCCGATCGAGGCCGCGTGCGACAGCACGGGCGTGATAGGCGACATCGTCCACCGTGACCGGCAGGGTCGAGGACCGGCCCTGGATCACGTTGCCCAGCGAGTCCCCGACCAGGACGCAGTCGACACCGGCCTGATCGATCCGACGAGCCAGGCTGGCGTCATAGGCGGTCAGCATGGTGATCGGGACCCGCGACGCCTTGAAGGCCCGCAGCTCCGGAACGGTCACTTTTCTGTTCAGATCGATCATGATTGGCGATGGTAATCCAATGACCCCGACAGTTTGATGTCAGTGCGCTCCGACGACGGCAGCGCATTGACAAGGTCGTCAACGCTCCCCCGCTTCGGAATCGTCAATGTCGGCGCCAGGGCGGCGAGCGGAACCAGTACGAAAGCGCGCTCATGCAGCCGCGGGTGGGGCAGGGTCAGCTTCGGGGTGTCGACGACGAGGTCATCATAGACCAGCAAGTCGAGATCCAGGGTGCGAGGCCCCCAGCGCGGTCCGTCTCGAAGTCGACCAAGATCGGCTTCGATCTCGAGCAAGGCATCGAGCAGGTCCAGAGGTGCCAGATCGGTGGACAGCTCGGCCACGGCATTCAGGAAATCGTCCTGATCAGCCAGGCCCCAGGGAGGTGTCAGGTAGGTATCGGAGGCCCGAACGACTCGACTGACGGGCAGATGGTCCAGGGCCTGCAGCGCCAGGGACAGGTTGGATTCGGTCTGCCCCTGATTGCTGCCCAGGCCGATCCAGGCGCTCGGCATCAGCGGCTCACGAAGTCGTTGCGGGCGGCTCGGCCGTACTGGCGGATCCCGACCTGGACTTCTTCCTGCGCCGGCGGCGCTTGGTCGGGGCGCTCTGGGTCATATCGGTACGGGCTTCGCCGTCCGTTTCCTGAATCTCGGTCCACCAGTCGGCCAGCTCCTTGAGCTCGGGCTCCTCGAGCGCGCGTAGCAGCAGAAAATCATAGGCCGCCCGGAACCTTCTTTCGCTGATCAACCTGAGGGCTCGTTTGCCGCGCCGCTTCTCGAAACGCGGCTGCATGCACCAGATCTCCTTCGACATGGTCGAGAAGCGGCGATGGATGGCCACCCGTTGCGCCTGGGCGACGATGGCCAGCTCACCCGCTTCGGCCAGCGCCTCGACCGGCGCCATGCCATTGGCTATCAACGCATCGGCTCGGGGCTTGACCCGCGGCCACAGGAATGCCGCAAACAGAAAGCCCGGCGTCACCGGCAGGCCTTCCTGAACCCGCTGATCGGTATTGCGCAGGGTCTGCTCGACCAGCAGCGGCGGGTTGGCAGGATCGGAGAAAAGATCGGGAAACAATTGCTCCCAGAGCTGCTGGCGGACCAGTGCCTGGTAGGTCGGCCAGGCCTTGCCGGCCAGGAACAGTTTCAGAATTTCGTCGAACAGGCGAGCCGGAGGAATATCACCCAGCAACGGGGCCATGGCGACCATGGGGCCGGCGGTTTCCGGCTCGATGGCCAGATCGAGCTTGACCTGAAAGCGCACCGCTCGCAGCAGTCGGACCGGATCCTCGCGATAACGCGTGCGCGGATCACCGATCAGACGCAGTCGACGCGCCAGCACGTCCTCGTAGCCTCCGACATGATCGCGAATGGTTTCGGTCGTCGGGTCATACATCAGGGCATTGATGGTGAAATCCCGCCGGCGTGCATCTTCTTCTTCGCTGCCGTAGACGTTGTCGCGCAGGACGCGCCCGGTGTGCTTGACCTCGCGCTGATCGCCATCCTCGCCCTCCGGGCAGCCTCGAAAGGTCGCGACTTCGATGATCTCTCGCCCGAAGCGCACATGCGCCAGGCGAAAACGGCGGCCGATCAGCCGCGCATTGCGCATCACCTGCTTGACCTGCTCTGGTGTCGCAGCGGTCGCCACGTCGAAATCCTTGGGACTCTCCCCCAACAGCAGGTCGCGTATCGAGCCCCCGACAAGGTAGGCGGCATAGCCGGCCTGCTGGAGGCGCTCGACGACCTTGATCGCATTGGCGCTGATCTTGCGGGGCTGGATACCGTGTTCAGCAAGTTCGATGATGCGCAGGGAGTGGCCTGGCGCGTGATCGTGCTGCGTACTCAAAACAGAGGCTTTGAAAGGTAGGGAATGATGGGAAAATCCATGAACGGACAGGGATCCGCTTTGCTAATATACATTCCTCATTCTAGCACCTTGCAGGCAGGCGTCACAGTCTGCATTCAGAGTGCGCATCCAAGAGAAGCAAGCGAGGCTCCAAGCGAATGACCTTTGTCGTCACAGAAAACTGCATCAAGTGCAAATACACCGATTGCGTGGAAGTGTGCCCGGTGGACTGTTTTCATGAAGGCCCGAATTTTCTGGTCATCGACCCGGAAGAATGCATCGACTGCACCCTGTGCGAACCCGAATGCCCGGTAGAGGCCATCTATCCGGAAGACGACCTGCCGTCGGATCAGCAGGCTTTTCTCGAACTCAACGCCGAGCTGTCGC
>Ga0102938_10002368_pt1 | contig 14246 bp, 13 predicted proteins | sample SalPonR2_B_D2_MG_FD_84516 | JGI IMG/M metagenome (GOLD analysis project Ga0102938, IMG submission 84516) | Salt pond soil microbial communities from South San Francisco under conditions of wetland restoration - Salt Pond MetaG R2_B_D2_MG | ecosystem: Environmental > Aquatic > Marine >...
ACTGAGAAGATCGACGCTAAGTACCAAGAGGTCCAACGTTCGATGCAGCGACTGATGAAGGAGTTGAGAATGGTGGCTTGAAAGATCGACAAAAATTTGTCGATGTAGACGCACAGAGCGTCTAATCGCGGCGGCCTGGCGATCGCTCGGGGAACGGTTCGCATCGACGCAAAGGGGCCGCCACGGCCCCGCCTGTCGCGTCGTCGCGGGCAGCCGAATCGAACGCCGCGTTGGCTTTGTCTTGGCAGCACTGGCGGACGTGGTCGGCGTACGGAACGAACTCGCCGCACCAGTCTTTTGCCTTCACCGTTGGAAACAGCGAAAGGTTTTGACGCGAGCGATCTTCGGTTGGCTCGGGGAGCTGAGCGGTGGGAGGCGTCGGGTCACGCGGCGGGCATGCCCATCGCTCGTCGCCACGCACTGAGTTGTCCGAGGTGGATCATCGTGTGACCGCCTAGATAAAAGGCGTGCATCGACCCCATCGTGGCAAACTTTTCCCGCATCCGCTCGTTCGGATTTTCCACGATGAACTGAGAATCGTCGGCCGTTTGCAAGATCTCCATCACCGCTTCGTAACGCTCGAGGAAACGCGGGAAAATCACGTCCATCCTGGGGTAGATCGCCCCCTCCGGGTCGTCGACGCAGACCGCCGTCGGGGCGAACAACTCCGTCTCTCGATCGCTCGGTACAATCGCCGATGCGTCGTGCCCCAGTTCGCTGACGATCCGCGCCGGATACAGACTCAAGTGGCCCAGCACGAACGCGGGATGATTCGACTGAATGACTTGCCCGCCGACGCGTGCGAACTTGGAAAAGTCGGCAGCGGCAACGCCTTCGAGCAATCGTTTGGCATAACCCACACTGAGTCGGGCACTGTCTGCAATCATCGGGCCTATGTGATTCATCTCGGTCTCGGTTTCAAAGTGGTCTCGGCAGTGTCGCGAATCGTCAAATCCGACGGGAGCGGAACATGTTGGTTTACAGTTGCATCGCCGCCCGCACCACAGCCCTGGATTTCTGCAAACCTTCTGTGGCGACGGCCAACGCGTCGCGTTGATAGTAGTGCGGGTTGAACAACTCCAACGAAAAAGTGCCCGCAAAACCGTGATCGATCAATCCCCGAATGATCCTCGGCAAAGGACAAACCCCGTCCCCCGGAAAGACTCGATCTTTGTCGCCGATCTCCGAAAGGGCCGGCGTCGCCGGATAGTCGTTGATGTGAAAGACGGGCATCCGCGACGCTTCGATCATCCCCAATCCCGCAAAGTCATTGCCGCCCTTGTAGATGTGATAGAAGTCCGGAAGCACACAAGCGTCCGGATGCATCGCGCCGGCCGACACGTAAGCCAATTCGCCCAACGTCCCCAGCACCGGCGAGAAACCCCATAGCTCCAACATCGGTGTGACACCGATTTCCGCACCCAATTCCAACAACGCTCGGTAACGCTGGGCGATGACGGGTAACGAAGGCGGAGGAGGGTCGCCCGGCTTGGGGCGATGCGCACCGATGGGCGGGGCGGCGATGCGAGTTCCGCCGATCGACTTGACCAATTCCATGTCGCGGCGGGCTTCGTCCAAGCCCGCTTGTCTGGCCGAGTCGTCATCCACGATCCACTGTGCGAAACCGATCGCACTTTCGACCGTCAAACCGGCATCGGCGATCCGCTTGCGAAGGTCCGCCGGGTCGCCGCCACCCTCGACGTATTTTTGCACGTCGCGAATCCAAGGCTCGATGCCGTCATAACCGGCCTCGGCGGTGACGGCGACTTGTTCAGGGATGGACAGGTTTTGCCCACGAATGGTGCTGGTGTTCAACGAAAAACGGACGGGGAGATTGATCCCCGCCGCTGTCGAACCCACGCCGTCCGCGCCGGCATCGTGAACCATCGAGCGAGGGACCGACAGGATGCCGGCGGTTGCGGCGGAAAGAAACAGACGGCGATGCATGACGACAAATTTCGGCAGAGGATGACGAACCAATGAACGAGGACGTTCCAAGATTGTAGCCGGATCGTCCAAGAAGGGCTGGCATTGCGACGAAGTGATTCGTCGTCTCTCGGGGACCGGCGTCGTCCGCGCCGGCCGACAAGCCCCGCGTGAAAGCCGAAGCCGCCACGCGGATCCGACTTCGCCGCTTTCCGCTGATCGCCGGCTGCTACCGCTTCGGTTTCGGCTTGAGTTTGTCTTCGAACAGGTTTCGTGACTTCCGCACTTTCTGACTCACCACAAGCTGACAGTAAGTCGCGGTCGGATTTCGGCGAAAGTAATCCTGATGATACTCTTCGGCCGGATAGAACGTGCTGGTCTCCGATTCGCCCGTGCCGTCTTCAAGAAGCGTGGCGACCCTTCCGCGAAAGGTTCTCTCCCGGTTCAGCTTGTCGATGTATTTTTCCGCCGCCTCTTTCTGTTCATCGTCGCCGTAAAAGATGCTGGTGCGGTACTGCGGGCCGACGTCGGCTCCTTGCCGGTACAGGCTGGTCGGATCGTGAGTCTTGAAGAAGATTTCCAGGATTTCTTCGAAACGGATCACGTCGGGATCGTAGTGCACCTGGACGGCTTCGGCGTGCAAGGGTTTGCCCGGAATCGGCATCTTGTAACTACTGACGGCCCCGTAGTTGGCCTCCGCTCGCGTACCGCCGATGTAACCCGAGACGACTTCGCCGACGCCGTTGATCTCTTCGAAGACCGCTTCGGTACACCAGAAGCATCCGCCGGCCAGTGTCGCGACGGCACGGGCGTCCTGGTTGCCCGCCGACGCCGCGTCGGCCGGTCGCGTTTTGGCCGATTGGGCATGGGCATGGCTGACCAGAATGCAGCCCAGGATGGTGACCGATGACAATAGAATTCGTAGTCGTTGCGTGTCCATGTCTGTCTCCGTTTGTTGGGGCCGGCCGAGCCGTGCGGATCAGGGCGGGTTTTCAATTCGCACGAAGCCGTCCAAAACAGGCATTCGCGTCTTGACAAAAATGACGATCCCCACGGCCGTTCCGCCGTCGGGGGTCACGCGTCATGATACGCGAGCGACGAGGACCTGATCCACTTTTTCCGTACCGGCGAGCCTTATGACGCCAGTTTTTGACCTGCACCACGATGTCGCCGATGATGAAATCGACGCCCAAAATCACGTCCATAACCTGCGGTACTTGCAGTGGACGTTGTGGGCGGCCCGCGATCATTCGGCGGCCGGCGGCTGGGACGCCACCGCGGCGCTGCGGCGTGGCTTGGGCTGGGTCGTGCGGTCGCACGAGGTGACGTATCGGGCCGCCGCGGTCGCCGGTGACGGGCTGGTCATTCGGACCTGGATCAGCGAGCTGTCTCGGTTCGCGACGCGGCGCAAGTATGTCATCTGCAGACCCGCCGACCGCCGGGTTCTGGCCCGCGTCGAAACCCGCTGGGTGTTCGTGGATCTGCGTATCCACAAAGCCGTGGCGGTGCCCGAGGAAGCCGCCCGGATGATCGCGGGGCTCCGGAAATCGGCCGCGTGGCCTTGGGAATCGTGATGAGGGGAAAGCACGAGCGACGACTGATTCTATTTCTCCGCGGCGTCGGCGGCGTCGCGTTGTTGGCGTTCTTTGCCGCGGTGATGCCACGAAACTGGATCATCGAAACCTCGGAGTTTTTGGGCTTTGACCCGTTCCCCGATTCACCGCTGACGTTTTACTTGGCACGCAACTTGTCGTTGTTGTACGGGTTCGTCGGAGCGGCTTTGGTGGTGATCGCGTCGGATTTAGGACGATACCGGCCGCTAGCCGGTTATGCGGCCGCCGGCACCCTGGCCTTCGGCTTCCTGCAATTGATCGTCGACGCCCAGGCCTCGCTGCCGGTCTGGTGGACGCTGGGTGAATCGCTGACGACGATTTTCGGCGGAACGATCCTGTGGTGGCTGAATCGAAACGCGAGTCAGGAATCGGCATCGGGGTGATGCCGTTTATCGACGACCTTCGACGACTTTCGAACACAACGTGCATCGGTGAAGCACGCTAAGATGGTCCTCGGGACAGGTGTATCTGTCCTCTCCGCTACCCTCGCTCCTGATGAAGCCCTCCATGATTCCTCCCTTGTTCCGCTCGGTCGCCGGAGTCCTGCTGGTTCTTGCAGGCGTTCCTTTTTTTACTGGTCGCACTTCGGCCGAGACCGATCGTCCCAACGTCTTGGTCATCATCACCGACGAACACAACTTTCGAACGCTGGGTTGTTACCGTCGACAGTTGCCTGTCGAGCAAGCCGAGATGTGGGGCCCCGGCGCGGTCGTCGCGACACCCAATTTGGATCGGCTGGCCGACGAAGGTTTGATCGCGACCCGAGCTTACGCGACGTCGCCGGTCTGTTCGCCTTGTCGCGCCGCGATGATCACGGGTCTTTACCCACATACCGCGGGCGTGCCGGCCAACAATCGCGAACTGCGTGACGTGCCGACGCTGGCCACGTTGCTGGGCGAGGCGGGCTATCGAACGTCGTTTATCGGCAAGTGGCACTTGGGCGGTTCATCGAAACCAGGTTGGACCCCGGAGATCGACGGCGGCTTTCAGCACACCACGTTCATGTTCAATCGTGGACACTGGAAAAAATTCGAACAGACCGCCAACGGTGCTCGCGTCGGCGCGAGGAACAAAGCCGGCGAGCCGTCGTACGATGTCGATGGAGCGGATGACGAAACGTTCGCGACCGATTTTTTGACGGATCGAGTCATCGACTTTTTTCGCGAATCCGGCGATCAACCGTTTCTGGCCGTGGTCAGCTACCCGGACCCCCACGGCCCCAACACGGTACGTTCACCCTACGACAAGCGATTCAGCTCGCTGCGTTTTTTGTCGCCACGAACGTATGGACGTGATGATTTACCGACGCCCGGATGGCTGGGCGGCGGAAAGAACCATCCGAAGTTCTTGGGCGATCAGATGGCCAAGTACTTCGGCATGGTGCAGTGCATTGACGACAACGTGGGACGATTGTTGGCGGAGCTGGAATCTGACGACCGGTTGGATTCGACGATCGTCGTGATGACGTCGGATCACGGAGACCTGTGTTACGAACATGACCGCTTGAACAAAGGCAATCCGTACGAAGGATCGGCCAGAGTTCCGATGCTGGTGCGTTTTCCGCCCAAACTGACGGCCGGCCGAGTGTACAAGCAACCGATCGGCACCGTGGATTTGACGCCGACGCTGGTCAGCTTGGCGGGCGTCAACGCGAAAACCGGCTTCGCCGGACGCGACCTGAGCGACGCTCTCGCCGGTGTTTCGACTACGGAAACCCGGGGTGTCACGTTCTTGCGAAACGCCGGTCCGACGGCGCAGTGGGTGGCAGCGGTGGACGATCGATACAAACTGATCTTGTCGGTCAACGACAAACCTTGGTTGTTCGACAACGAAACCGACCCCGACGAACTGTTGAACTTCTTCGGCCGAGGCGAATCGGCAGAAACCGTCGAACGCCTGGGAACGGCGCTGGCCGAGTACGGCCGACAACACGACGACCCCCATTTGAGTCATCCGAAGATCGTCGCGTCGATGAAACTGTGTGAGCCGTGAGAACCGACCGCTGGGCGGCCTGCGTTTTAGAACGGAGAATCACCGCCGAAGATGTCGTCACCGCCGTCCTGCCCGCCGCCGAAGATGCCGCCGCCGTCGTCTCCCGCAGCGTCACCAAACACATTGCCATCATCACCCGCGTCGGGGGTGGCGGCCGGAGCGTCGGCGAGGCCGGGTTCGGGGGCAAACGGATCTTCATCCAAGGTGCCTTCCAAGACGTTCTCGCTTTCCACGGTCGGGTCGCCGACGACATCGTCGGCGAAGGGATTTTCATCGATCGCCGGTGGCGTGGGAGCCGGCGGGACGGGCTGTCGCGGCATCGTCGTGGGCGGATTCTCCGCACGCGGCTGCGGCGTCTTGGCATTCATTTGTCGTTGAGATTCACGCCGCATCAACATCTGGATCTGCGCGTCCTGCCGTATCCTTTCCAATTCCAAACGGCGGTGACCCTGGATACGCGACAGAGAGCGACCGATGTCTCCATAGACTTTCCCACGTGCTTCCAACTCCGCGCCGGTTTGCCAGTCGGCTTCGGCCTCGTAACTGCGGCCCATGGCATCGGCGGCGAAACCGCGGAAGTAGTACGCCCGAGGGTCTTCGTAACCGCTGTTGATCGCGTTCGAAAATAGCTCGTACGCTCGATCATACTGATGCGAATTGTAGGCGTGAACGCCTTGGCCATAGACCGCGTCGAGCACGGAAGACTGAGCCGGCGAGGGCGAACTGATGGCGGCGGTCGCGGAGAAAACGACGACGGCGACGGCCCATGCAAATAAACGCTTCATTCGGAAATGGCTCCACCCGAATTTCGGGCGTCAGAGAGAATCGGCTTGGAACAGCAAGCCCTTACTCTACTCCGCCGAGATATCGTCTTCAAACGATTTTCCGGGAGGTCGCTAGACCGGTTCTTCGTTGAATTGATGCGTTTCGGCCATGGCACCGGGCACGATCTTGGTCACGCTGACTTTCGTCCGCCGCAATTCTTCGATTTCAGCGGCCATTTCACTGATCAGGTTGGCGATCTCGGTGCCGGCGGCTTCGCCGATATGGACCATCAGGGCTTTGCGGGCACGGTAACTGAGTCCGAATTCTTTCATCGGTCAAATGTCTCTGGGAAAAAGTCGATCGGATTGGAGCGGACGAGGGTCGCAAAGTCCGACATCCGGAGGGCCGAGGGTCGTAACCTGTCGGGCACCCGCTGCGGAAACTCTACAGCAAACAGCCTGATCGATGCCGCCCCGAAAACCATCGCAAACGCCCAATTTTCACTCGACGGTGACGCTTTTTGCCAAGTTCCGAGGCTTATCAACGTCACAACCCCTCAAAAGGGCGATGTGGTACGAAAGCAATTGCAGGGGGACGACCGACACGATCGGCTGGGTCAGCTGCGGCACATCCGGGATCGTGATGATGTCGTCGGCGATGGATTGGACCTGCGGATCGTTTTCGCTGGCGATGGCGATGATCGGTCCGCCGCGGGCTTTGACCTCTTCCATGTTCGCCATGACTTTGTCGTACGTGGTGCCTTGGGGGACGATGAACACGCTGGGCGTGTCGCCGTCGACCAGGGCGATCGGGCCGTGCTTCATTTCCGCCGCCGGGTAGCCTTCGGCGTGGATGTAACTGATTTCCTTCAGCTTCAACGCCCCCTCCAACGCGGTCGGAAAGTTTGACTGGCGGCCCAAGTACAAGACGGTATTGGCCGACTGATACTTGGCCGCGATCTCCTGGACTTTGGCATCGCACGTCAGAGCTTGTTCGACCGACGCGGGCAACATCCGCAACTCGTCGATGATCCGTCGGCCGCTTTCGAAACTGATGTGACGCATGCGACCGAAGTACAACGCCAACATCGCCAATACACAGCACTGCGACGTGTAGGCCTTGGTGCTGGCGACGCCGATTTCTGGTCCCGCATGCAAGTAGATCCCGCCGTCGGCCGCCTGGGCGATCGAACTGCCCACGACGTTGTTGATCGCCAGCGTGCGGTGGCCCTTGCGTTTGGTCTCGCGGAGCGCTGCCAAGGTGTCGGCCGTTTCCCCGCTTTGCGTGATGCCGAACACCAAGGTGTCGTTTTCGATCGGCGGATTGCGATAACGAAGTTCACTGGCGTATTCCACACATACCGGGATCCGCGCCAATTCTTCGATCATGTATTCGCCCACCAGCGCGCTGTGCCAACTGGTGCCGCAACCGGTCAAGATGATCCGGCGGACCGTGCGAATCTGCTGTGCGGTCATGTTCAGCCCGCCGAAGACGGCGGTCGCGTTTTCGTCATCCAGGCGACCCCGCATGGCGTTGCGAAGCGATTCGGGTTGCTCGTGAATCTCCTTGAACATGTAGTGCGGGTAACCGCCCATGTCGACGTCGTTGGACTCGGTCTTGAGCGCTTGAATGTCGACGCGGATCTTGCCTTGGTCTTTGTGCAGGACCGAGAACCCGTCTTTGGTCAACACGGCCAGTTGGTGATCGGCCAAGTAAACGATGCGATCGGTTCGGCCGGCGATGGGTGAAGCATCGCTGGCGATAAAGAATTCGCCACGGCCGACGCCGATGACCAGCGGGCTGCCGAACCGCGCCGCGATCAGCAGCCCGGGTTGCTCGCGGAACAGCACCGCCAGGCCGTAAGTGCCGCGCAGCTGCGCGACGGCCCACTGCACCGCTGTGACGAATATCGCGTTGGGATGTTCCGCGTTGTGTGGCGTCACCTTCAAGCCCTCCGCGATCAAGTGGGCTATGACCTCGCTGTCGGTGGCCGATGTGAACGCGTAACCCTTGGTGATCAGCTGATCTTTCAATTCTTGAAAGTTCTCGATCACTCCGTTGTGCACCAAAACGACTTCGCCGTCGCCGCCGATGTGTGGGTGCGCGTTGACTTCCGTCGGCGGACCATGGGTCGCCCAGCGGGTGTGCCCCAGCCCCAACGATCCCGGTTTGGCGTTCGGCCCCAAGCGATCGGCCAGCGATTGGATGCGGCCGACCGCACGAACGACTTCGATCGTTTCGCCACCGTGGATCGCGACGCCGGCACTGTCGTAACCGCGATATTCCAGTCGTCGAAGCCCATCGACCAAGAACGGTTCCGCGTCATCCGCACCGACGTATCCTACGATCCCACACATGTCCGTTGATCCTGTTTGATGAAGCGTCGGCGACAACTAAATCCCGTCTTTTGCTACATCCCTAAGCCGCCCGGCGAGGCGTTTCGGGTTTGCCGGCCGAATCGTTGATCGGGCCGCCGACGTCGACCTGATCCCAACGCCCGCCACGTTCGGCCAACCAAAGTGTGCCGGTGCGAGACAGCTTCGACAAGAGCCGCCCCGCATCGGCGGACTCGTGAAATGATTGACTGTCCAAAATCAAGTCGACTTGGCCGACGGTATGCGCCAGCCGGGTCAGTCCGATGACCACCGGCATGGGAAAAAGCTGGGGGTGAACCCCGAGACCGCGGAGCAGACGGTTGAAATCACGCAGTGAGATCGGCCCGTCGCCCATCTCAAAGGTATCGACCGCGCTGTAGTGAATCGATTCGGCCGGCTTGATCGACATCAGCGTCCTCAGCACGTCGGCCGACCGACTTCCGTCACCGACGCCGATCTCCAGAACGCGAAGCGACCGGTCATCGGCGGCGATGCTTTTCTTGATCAGATTGCACAGCGCGGCGTTCTTGCCCTGGATGCGTTTGGCCGACGGCGCCACTTTGGAGACCGCTCCCGCCGTCTTGGACGCCTGTTCGGCTTTCTCCGGTGAGGCCTTGTGTCCGTTCGTCTCTGCCGACGATCCGACGGCCGACGCCGTTTCCACCGCGCCGCTTTCCGCATCCTCGTTGCCGCGACCGCGAATGGAATTCCAAAGTTTCAGCAGCGACATCGCCGGAGGTCTCCCCAGTCCAGAAAAGGGCTTGCCCGTCGGTCGCGAGAGGGCCGGCGTCGGCGATCGCCATGACAGGGCGAATCACAGCAACACGAACCGTGGCGGGACGGATGTAACGGTCACAGCTATTGAATCGGACTTGCGGACCGATCGAGTCGAACGGATCTGGCGAAGGTCCGGTTAGGGAACCTTGACGCGACTCTGCGTCCTAGAGTTGCAGCGTTCCGTGAACCGCCCAGCGTGCGCCCTGACCGTTTGACTCGCCGAATCGCCGTCCCATGTCACGACCTTCTGTTCGCCACGACGCCACCATCGCCGCGTCGGAATTCGATGCGATGGAGCATCGTTCGCCGAGCGGATCGAGGATCCAACGCTGTGAAACACGCTTGGCGTTGTCGGCCAGCCTTGCCGGCGCGGCGTTGCTGGACGTGTTCGGACAAGACCTTTCCGGAAACGAAGCGACGGACCCCGACGACTGGCAAACCGCCGCCGCCGACGGCATCCCCGGGGGACAAGCGACCGCCGCGACGACGAGTCTGCTGGACCAAGCCGCGTCGCTTCGCGAACGGTTCGGACTCAGCGGCGCCGGGCAAACCGTCGCGGTGATCGACAGCGGCATCGCTTGGGACCACGTCGCGTTGGGTGGAAACGGCTACGCCGGACATCAAAGCGGCAGCGGGTTCGGTCCCGGTTACCGTGTCGTCGGCGGTTGGGATTTCGCCGAAAACGACGCCGACCCATACGACGACGGACCGGCGGGCTATCACGGGACGCACGTCGCCGGATTACTGGCCGGCGAATCGGAGTCCCTCGTCGGTGTCGCGCCGGGCGCGGACTTGGTGGCCCTGAGAGTGTTCGACGATGCCGGCGCGGGCAATCTCGAATGGATCGAATCGGCGCTCCGCTGGGTGCATGATTCCCAAGACGACTTCGAAAATCCGATCACGACCGTCAACTTGTCGATCGGCGCTGCGCTGAACGAGTCCAACCGTGACTATGCGATGGGATTGTTGGAAGACGAATTTCGGCTGCTGCGAGACGACGGCATTTTGGTCTTCGCCGCGGCCGGAAACTTTTTCGGGGACGCCGGCATCGACCCGAGTTCGGACAGCTTGCTGTACCCGGCCTCCAGCCCCGACGTCATCGCGGTCAGCAGTATCGACGGCGACGGAGCGCTGAGTCCCTTCGCCCAGCGACAGGACGACATCTTTGCGGCCGACGGAGAATCCATGATCAGCGCCGTCCCGGATCATCTCTTCGGATGGGACGGCCGCGTGAACGACTTTGCCAAGCTCAGCGGCACCAGCATGGCCACGCCGCAACTTGCCGCCGCGTCGGTGCTGGTCCGCGAGGCCATGATCGATCAAGGCCTGTCCCCCACCGCCCAAGACGTGTTGTCGCGATTGGATCAAGCCTCCATCGAATCGGTGGACCCGGTCACGGGCATCCGTTACCGGACGATCGATCTTCACGCGGCCGTCGCGGATCTGGTGGGACCCGATCCGGTGGGACAGGTCGGCGGCGAAAGCGAAGGTCCACCAGAGGACACCCCGATCATCACGAGTGAAGTCGTCACCGATCACGAGTCACAGCAATTCGTCCTGGACCTCCGCGACGGCATGAAGCTGACCGTGGGTGACCAAAATTATCACCTGGAAACCGGTTCGGACGGCCAGGCGATGTTGTTGGACGCCGCGGGCGGGGCCGATTCGCTGCACATCATCGGATCAGCCGGGAGCGAACGATTGCGGCTTTTTCCTTCGACGACCGGCACAGACAGTCGTTTGATCAGCGGCGGCGCCACGATCACCTTGCGTGGATTCGAAGACGTCACCTTTGAGGGTGGCGGGGGATCGGATCGCGCGACACTGTATGATTCCGGCGGCGACGATCAGCTTCAATCGCATCCCGACGCCGCGACGTTGACGGGCGTCGGTTTTCGCTTCGAAGTCATCGGCGTGTCACGAACTTACGTGCACGCGACCGCCGGCGGGAACGACGTCGCTTACCTGTATGACTCGGTCGGCGACGACGAGCTGGCCGTTCAACCCCAATTCACCAGTCTCCGGGGCAGCAACGCCGACGGCGATGCCACCTTTCAATCCGCCTACGGGTTCGAGCGAGTTTACGCCTACGCGACCGGCGGCGGATACAACACCGCCGAGCTTTTGGATTCGCCCGGCGACGATGTGCTGACGGTTTCCGCATCGCGAGCCTTGATCAGCAGCGAAGGCTACCAAGTCAGCGCCCGTCACTTTGACAGCGTGACCGCCAAAGCGATTGCCGGCGGCGACGACTTGGCCAAGATCTATTCCGACCAGGCCGATAGCCGGTGGCACGTCATCGAAGGTCTCGCTCAGTGGACAACGGCAGACGGATCGACTCGCATCGCCCGGGGATTCCCACGGGTCGAAGCCTTCGAAAACTTCGTTTCCGTCGAATTCTCCGTCGCGCCCCTGGCCGGCCAGACCGGTTTCGAGGCCTTTTCGGCGCAAGCCGACCGAGCTGCCGTCGAAGACGCCCGGCGACGAATCTTTGAAGACCTGCCGCTGTGACGCATTCGGCGACGCGGTCAGTTCGTGCTGTAGAACCCCGTTTCGTTGGTGCCCCGATCACCGGTCGCTTCGTAGTCCAAGCGTTTGCCGGACGCTTGTTGCGTGATCTTCAGCTCGTACGTTTCGCCGTAGGTGTTCGTGCCCGTGCCTTCGAAACCGTCGCCACTGGGCGACAGGTCGACGGACTCCAATTCCATCTTCTCCATCATGTATTGCTCCACTTTGGCTTCGTCCCAAGTGCCGGGGTTGCCCCCTCGGTTGCAACCGGGCGCAAGCGACAGAACGAGCGAGAACAGGCCGAAGTAAATCAACGACGATTTCGACATCGATGGAATCCTTGACAAAGGGCGGATGAGATCACAAGGCACATGGGGACGAGCGGCTAATCTTTGGCGGCTTGGCTGCCCCACCACGTCGGATCGGGTTGGTAATCGGGATCCAAGAATCCGGCGTGCTGTTTCTCCAGGCTGGACTTTTTCTGGGTATGCATTCGTTGCCATTTGGCGGCGGTTTTCTCCGGATCGTATCGCGGGTCCGGCTGAGGGAACAACGCGCCGACGTCGAGCAACCAGTTTTCAAGTTGGTTCCACATTTTCGCCGTCCGCTCGGGCTGCTGAGCCGACAGATCAGTTGTTTCCGCCGAGTCTTTGCTCAGATCGTAAAGCTCGTTGCGGCCGTCTTCGTAGTAATGAATCAGCTTGTAATCACCGTCGCGAAACAGCGAACTCGGCTCGCCGCCCTGGTTATCGTAGTGCGGATAATGCCAATACAGCGGACGATTTTTCAAGCCGCCTCCTTTCATCAAGGGCACCAAACTGACGCCGTCGACGTGTTGCCCCGGCCGGGCCGGCAAGCCACACAGGTCCAGGATCGTCGGATAGAAATCGGCTCCCGTCACCGGTGTGTCGCTGGTCGAACCGTCGCCGGTGACGGGCGAATACTTGATATAGAAAGGTTCCCGAATGCCGCCTTCCCACTGACGGCCTTTGCCGCCACGAAGCGGCAAGTTGCACGTCGAGAACGCGTCGCCACTGCTGACACCACCGTTGTCGCTGGTGAAAACCACGATCGTGTCCTCGGCGTGTCCGCTTTCACGCAGCGACGTCAGCACGGTTCCCACGGCGTCGTCAAGGGTTTCCATCATGCCGGCGTAGATCGGATGATCTTGGACGGTTCGCACCGGCAACGTGCGATCGATCACGAATCGTTCTTCACGCGGGGGCAACGTCCCGGCTTTCTGCTGATACTTTTTCCAACGCGGCTGTTCGGTTTGGACGGGACCGTGGACAGTGTAGAACGACAACATCGCAAAGAAGGGTCGGTCGTGCTGCCGGCGAACGAAGTCCGACGTTTCTTCGGCCAGACGCATCGTCAAGGATTGGCCGTCGGCGCCGTCCTGCATCTTCGGATTCTTGAACGGTGCGAAATAGCCTCCCGGCGGACTGCCGCGATGGTGACCGCCGACGTTGATGTCGAAACCGTGGTCTTCGGGAAAGCTTCCTTCGTCGCCCAAGTGCCATTTGCCGGCAAAGAACGTCCGATAGCCGCCTTCTCGCATCGCTTCGGCCAACGAGAGGTCGTCATGTGGCAGCGAATGTTTGTATTGTGCCGGCAGCAATTTGTCATCGCGTTTCCAATCCATGCCCGATGCCGCCCCGATCCATTGCGTGATGCCGTGTCGCGCGGTGAATTTGCCGAGCTGGATGCTGGCACGCGACGGGCTGCACACGCGGCAACACGCGTAGCCTTGCGTGAAACGCATCGAGGACTTGGCGAGTTCATCGATGTTCGGGGTTTCGTAAAACGTACTGCCTTCGACGCCGAGATCGTGCAGCCCCAAATCATCGACCAAGATGAATAACACGTTCGGACGGGTACCGGCCGCTTCAGCGGCTTGGCCGCCACGGCCGGCCGTCGAAGTGACGAAGAAAAGACACAACAGGACAACCGGGCGAAGCTTCGCCGTCGCGGCTTGCGGGAACATTTGCGGATTCAACCTTGTCAGCGGGGATCGGACACAGAGCGTCGACACAGCCTAGCACAGCAGACCGGGCGGCGACGGGCGGGATCGCGTCGCCGGGCGGAGTCCGTGCCACCGGATCCTGTGCCGAAGAAATTCTTGATCAGGAGGGCTTCGGCGGTCGATCGGCCGGGACGGCAGGTCGCGCCGCCGGTGCCGGGGCGGCGGTTGTTGGCTTCGCCGTACCCGCCGGACGCTTGGCCGCCGGACGCCGTTTGAACGGGGCCAAGGTGTGGACGGTTTGCTGGGCGACTTCGGCGATCAACG
>Ga0102938_10002370_pt1 | contig 14232 bp, 13 predicted proteins | sample SalPonR2_B_D2_MG_FD_84516 | JGI IMG/M metagenome (GOLD analysis project Ga0102938, IMG submission 84516) | Salt pond soil microbial communities from South San Francisco under conditions of wetland restoration - Salt Pond MetaG R2_B_D2_MG | ecosystem: Environmental > Aquatic > Marine >...
AAACCGCGAAAGTGTTGAAGAACCCGTTCGCACTGTGCCCGCCCGACCGGCGCAAGGGGCCGCGTCAGCCGTATGTCAGCGGGCCGAAGTTCGATGCCGCGATCGGCAGCTGGATGGCACCGTTCATCATGGCCGCGATCAACACCCGGGTGGTGCACCGCGCCAACGCGCTTCAGGATTTCGCCTACGGCCAGGGCTTCCGCTACGACGAGGCGGTACTGACCGGCAAGGGCTTCGGCGGCCGGGCCAAGGCGACCATGGTATCGATGGGCATGGGCGCGTTCGCGCTGGGCGCCGCGATGGGGCCGACGCGCGCCTTGCTCAAGAAGATGGTGCTGCCCAAGCCCGGCGAGGGCCCATCGCCCGAACAGCGCAAGGCGGGCTTTTTCAACATCATCGTCGAGGGGCGGACCTCGGAAGGCAGCACGCTCCGGGCACGGGTCAAGGGCGACCGCGATCCGGGCTACGGGTCCACTTCGAAGATGATCGGCGAAGCCGCCGTGTGCCTGGCGCGCGACGTCGGCGACGACGTGGGCGGCGGCTTCTGGACGCCGGCCACGGCGCTGAACGGCAAACTCCTGGAGCGACTCCAGGCGCACGCCGGCGTGAGCTTCGAAATCGAGGCCTGAGAACCGGTCGGCAGCGCTGCCGCGCGTCGGCGATCCCGGCTTCTACGGCCGTACCGGCACAGGCGCAAACCGGCGATCCGCTGTCACGGTGCGCGAGCGCAGGTTCGGTATGATTGGCATTATTGAAAACTGCGAATCGAATTCATGCGCAAAGCCTTTGCCGCCGATCCGCGGCGCACCCGCGCCCTGCCGGCGCTGATCGCGGCGGCATCGCTGCTCGCCATCGCTGCCTGCAGCGCGTCGCCCGCGCCTCGCCCGGCATCGGATCCGGCAGATCCGTCCGGGTCGCCGACAGCGAGCCCGCCCGACACCGCTGAACCGTCCAGCCCACCGCCGGCGCCGGCAGCCGAAGCTGCGCCCGCGCCGGAAAAGCCGCCGGTCCAGACTGCACCGCCACCGACAGCGCCAGCACCCCCCGCGCCGTCGACAGGTGAGCCCGATCCGGCGCCGACTGCGGTCGAAGCCGTAACCCGAGCCGACGACCCCGCACCGGCCGAAGCCGCATCACCTCCGGCACCCGCGCCGGCATCACCGGCGACCGTGTCGCTGAGCGGCCGGGTGGTGCTGGACGTATCGGGCGTCGACGACGTCGATGACGACGCGGCCAGCAACACCATCGTCTATTTCAAGCCGGCCGGCGCGTCGCTGGCGGTGACGCCTCAGACCTACGAGATCACGACCCGGCGCAAGCGCCTGATACCGAACGTGCTGGTAGTCCCGGTCGGCAGCACGGTTGACTTTCCCAATCGCGACGACATCCTGCACAACGTCTTTTCGGTCTCGCCGGCGGCAAATTTCGACCTCGGGCTCTACGGCGAAGGTCAATCGAAGTCTCACACCTTCCGCGAGCCGGGCCTGGCCGTGATCCACTGCAACGTCCACCATGCAATGCGCGCCGACGTGCTGGTGGTGGACACACCGTTCTTCGCCCGGGCCGACGCCGACGGCGGCTTTGACATCGACGGCATCACGGCGGCCGATGGGGAACTGGTGGCCTGGCATCCGCGGGCGGGATTCGTTCGCCGGTCGATACGGCTGCCGTTGACCGCGCCGATCGAAATCGAGCTGGCGCTGACCCGACCGAGAATTCCGGACCATCTTGACAAGACCGGTCAACCGTATCGCCCCGAACGCCCGAGCCGGCGATAAGCCCGGATGAATCTCGGCACACGCCTGTTTGCGCTGTTCGCACTGGTGATCGTTTTCGCCGTCGGCTCGGCGATCGGCGTCACCCATTGGCTGAGCCGAAACGCGCTGGACGACACGGTCGAAAGCGCGCTGGGCGCCAGCCAGGCGGTACAGCAGTTCTTTCAGCAGCAGGCGTTGCGCGAGCTGGAACTGATCTCCGAGCTGGTGGCGAGCGACCGGGCGTTTGTCGCCTACGTCACCCAGGCCATGATGAGCGAAGGCGAGATCGATACCCGCTCCATCACCGACCTGCTGGACGAGCGACGTGCCGACCAGGATTTCGAATTCGCCGCGCTGCTCGACCCGGCAGGCGTCGCGCTGGCCGAGACCGGTGGCGTGATAAGAATCGGGCGCAATCTGGCCCAGCTGCCGCTGGTCGCGCGCGTTGTCGACGACCTGGCGGTTGCCAGCGGCATGTGGATGGAACCCGATGCGGCCATGATGATCGCAGCCGTGCCGCTGGTGAGCGGGCGAACGGTGCAGGCCTTTCTGCTGACCGGCAAGACCGTAACGCCCGCGCTGGCGCGCAATATCGCCCAGGTCTCACGCACAGAAGTGGCTTACCTGCATCTCGAGGGCGCTAGCGTACGGCCGATTGTTTCGACCCTGGATGCAGCCCGGATGCAGGGGTTTGCCGGGGCACTCAATGCCCAGGACGCAATCGGCGAATCGCTGGCGTCGGGGCGGCCGGTGAACAGGCTCGAGCTCTCCCTGGACGATCAACGATGGATCGTGCGCATCAATCCGCTCGGCGACCTGAACCAGGGCGCGCTGGTCTCGGCCGTGCCGCGTCAGCAGATCGTCGGAAACTTCACTGCAATCACCAACGTGCTGGTGGTCGCCGGCATCATCGCGATCGTATTCGCCTCGATCCTGTCGGTCCTCGCCGCGCGGCGGTTCCTGCGGCCCATCGAGCGCCTGACGACTATCGCGACCAATGCCACCCGCGGTGAGTTTCCGCGCGAAATCCGGGTGGAGGGAAGCGGCGAAGTCGCGAGCCTGGAGTCGGCTTTCAACAGCGTGGTCGCCGACCTGCGCGAACAGCGGGCAATGGAGCAGTTCCTGGCCGAGCTCTGGCAGCGCGTTGAGAACATCGAGATCACCGACGCGCGCGCCGAAACCGAGCCGGCCGAGGCCGACACCGGGCCGGGCGCCGCCGAAGACCCGCACCCGGTTGGAAGCCGGCTGGGCGATCGCTACGAAATCCTCGAGTGCCTGGGTCGCGGCGGCATGGGCGTGGTCTACCAGGTGCGCGACGTGGAACTGGACGAAGTGGTGGCGCTGAAAATGCTGCGCATCACGTCCGGATTCGACGGCGTGGACGCGATGAAGAACGAAATTCGACTGGCCCGCCGGATCACGCATCCCAACGTCGTGCGCACCTTCGACTTCGCGCAGATCGAGGACCATCCCGTGATCACCATGGAGTACGTGCGCGGGGTCACCCTGAACCGGGCGATCAGCGCATTCGGATGCATCGAGTATTTCGCCGCCATGCGCCTGATGCGGCAGGTCTGTGCCGGGCTGGCCGCGGCACACCGCGTAGGCGTACTGCACCGGGATATCAAGCCGGCCAACGTCATCATCAACTACAACGCGAAGGTGATGGACTTCGGCATAGCGCAACCGTCGGTGACGCGCCGAGACGCGCGCAACGCCGGGGGTTCGTTCGCCGGTACGCCCGACTATATCTCGCCGGAACAGATCCGCGGCGACAGCGTCGACGAGCGCGCCGACATCTACGCGCTTGGCGTGATGATGTTCGAGGTGTTCACGGGGAACCTGCCTTTTTCCGGTAATTCATCGCGCGAGGTCTTGCGTGCCAGGTTGAAGCAGGACCCCCTGCAGCCGATTGAGGTCTGGCCCGAAATTCCCGAGCGGTTGAACGACCTGATCATGAAATGCCTCGCGCGCGATCCCAGGCAACGCATTCAATCGGTCGACGAGGTCCTCGAGACGCTGGTCGAGATTCGCGCCGGCTCGGGCGACCGGTAGCCGCGAGGTCCGACCCGTTCAAATCGGCTTTACTGGAATACGACCTTGTCACGCATCGGCGCGAAGATCGCCAGCAGCCGGTTCTGTGCCGGCGTCGGTACCCCGACACGCTCCATGGCGAGGATCAGGTCTTCGACGAAGGCGTCGAACTCGTCGTGCCGGATATCCAGGCCCGAATGGGCGGCGCGCATGTCCAGCCCCTCGTAGGTGCAGGGCCCGCCGGTTTCGGCACAGATCTGTTCGACGATGACCGCGTGAAGGTTGTCTCTATCCGAATCCTCGAACAGGAACGCGATACGCCGATCGGCATACACTTCGTCCAGCAGCGTCGCGACCAGGCGGTCCACGCCTTGCGCGCCGCCGAGACGGTCGTACAGCGCAGCGTCGGCGCGCCGGTCGGCACCGCTGCCTGCGCAGCCGACGGCTCCCAGCAGAGCCAGCACCATCAGCAGGGCTTTGGAATTCGTGTGAATGGACATGTTTCAGGGCCTCAGTTCGAGCGAAAGGTACCAGCCGTCCTGTGACCCCAACGTGGCAATCTCGCCGAAGTCGATGTAGGCGGCCGTGATCGACACGTGGCGATTGGGCACCCAGGCGGCGAATACGTCCAGCCAGTCGTCCTCGGGCAGGCCGGGGAGATTGCCGGACTTGCTGCGATACTCGGCGCCGATGACGAACGTGCGATGCAGGAAGACGCCGACGGCGCCTTCGAACTTCAGCGATCTGCTGTCGCCCCCCGGTCCGCCGAACCCCAGCAGGCCGGTTTCGTTGGCCTTGCTCGAACGAAGCGTGGCATTGGCGAAAACGTTGTAGCCGCCGAGCCCGGCAAGAAACAGCTTGGCCGCGCTCAGGTAGACGTCGGTGCCGTCGTCGTCGGGCGCGCCGACCAGGCGCGGGACCAGGAAGTCGCGGTTTCGCTTGTGCTGGATGCCGACGCTGACCTGGGGCATCCGGGTATAGACGACGTCGCCGGCGAGACGCACCTTGGCGCCGATAACGTCCTGCTCCAGCGAAGCCCCGGGCAAGCCCAGTGCGGGACCCAGCGTGACCAGGTCCAGCTCCTGGCGCGCGATCGAGAGTTCCAGCCGGTTATAGAAGTTGACCGAGGCGCCGTAGACATCCAGGCGATAGTCGTCGAGTTCGGCGCGGGTATAAAACGCCGTTGCATCGATCTCCTCGCGGGTGGCGTAACCGGACAGAGTCGCCCACGGCACGATGCCGCCGCCGCCCGAGCCTTCGAACATCGACACCCCGCCGGTACCGAGCTGTCCGGTGCCCGCGGCCTGCGCAAGCCCGGAAAGCAGTAGCGCCGCCAGGGCCGCCAGGCCTCGACGCCTGCTGGTGAAATCGGAATTCATGGCTTTCCCCGTTGATTTGGATCAAGCATAGCAAGCCGGTGTGCGCACGGGGCGCACGCCGGCCGCGAAGGAGCTCGCTTTCAGATGGCGCAAAACGAAAAAGGCCGCGCCGCCCCCTGGGGACGACGCGGCCCGAACAACCGCCTGAGTGCGGTCGCGACCGCAGTTACGGGCGAGCGCGAAGCTGTCCGAACGCCAGCAGCGCGAACGCCGCGAGCATCATCAGGATGCCCCAGCGATTGCTGGTCGGTACGCTGACCGGCGGGGCAGCGGATACGATGGGTGCCGGGTGCACGAAGCATTGCGCGGTGTTGTCGGCAACGCTGGCGGCCGAATCACAGGCATAGGTGAGCCCGTCGGTAGCACCGTCGTTTTGTATGCCTGTCGTCGAGCCCGAACCGGCTTCCGTGTTGCCGGCGCCGTGCTGGAACACGATTTCGAAGCTGCCGTCATACAGAATGACCTGGAATTCCCAGGTGTCGGCGCCGCCGAAGTGCGTCACGCCGCTCCACTGGAACACGTTGCAGCCCAGGTCCAGGGACGGAAACTGGTCGGAAGGCCTCGGGCAGCTCGCGAAGTATTCGAAGTAACCGTTCGAGGTCACCAGATCGTCGTGCATCGGATAGATGCGGGCACCGCCACCGGTGCTCGGCGTAGCCGGCAACGGGCAATCGTTGCTGAGATCAGGGCCGGTGTCGGCAGGGTCGGTCGACAGGTAACCGTTGGTGGCCATGACGAGCTGGGTGTAATCGGTCCCGTAAAGATTGAACGGCACGGCCAGGTTGAGCGGCGCGGAGGCAGTATCGTCGCCGGATGCCACCGCTGCGCCGGTGCCCGAGATGTCGATGAAATCGTAGTTGCAGAGCGGACCCGAGCTGTCGTTTATGGAGTAGCCGAAGGTATCCCCGACCCCACGAACGAAATCGAAGCCGGCAGACGGCGCGGCTTCCTGCTTGGATTCCTGCGCGAACGCCGGCACCATTGCAAGCATGGCAACACCAGCTACGACCAGCAGGCGTGGTTTCAGATTCATTTCCTTTTCTCCCTCTTGAAGCAAACTTGTGAGAAATTTAACAGTGCCGAGTATAGCGGCGCCCTGTCGCAGGATCAATCTCCTTGCGACCTGACCTTTTCGGCTTCGAAATCGTCGGCAAACAGCGTCGCATCGGCCGCGCGAAGGCGAAGCCGCGCCTCCAGCGGCGGATTCTCGACGACCTGTCGGTCGCCGTTCGGCCATTCGATGCTCAGGCGAACCGGTACGGCCTCGCCCACGCCGAAGTGCAGCGTGCGGCCGTGGCCGGCGCCGATCGACTCGCCGATTCGAACTTCCCGATGCAATTGGCGACCGTCGCTCAACCTCAGCACGGCGCGCGTACCCACGGCGTTTCGGTTGATCGGGCCGCCGCCTTCCAGCTCGACCTGAAGCCAGCCCCCGGTGGTCCCGGTGACGTTGCGAAGCAGGCGATAGCCCGAGTCCATGTTGCCGATCACCAGATCGACGCGACCGTCGGCGTCGTAGTCGGCGCGCGCCACGCCGACCGTCGGTCCCGGATCATCCGCGCCGGATGCCGGACTGATGTCGTCGAAGGGCAGCGGAAACTCGTTTCGATACAGCCGGTTGGCCAGGTCCGGCTGTGGGTTCAGCGTCGCCAGGTAAAGATCGAGGTCGCTGTCGTTGTCGAAATCCGCAAATACCGATCCCCAGCCGACCGCCGGCAGCGTGCATTGCATCGCCGCGCTCACGTCGGTCCAGGTGAATGCCCCCTGCGCCGCCGCGTTCTCCAGCAGCACCATTTCGTCGACGCTCGAATAGTAGAGATCGAAATCGCCGTCGGCGTCGAAGTCGCCAACCGAGATTCCCATGGAAAATGCCGGTCTGTCGGCACCGCTCGCCGCCGAGACATCGGTGAAGCACCATCCGCCGCAACCCGGTCCGTCGTTGCGCCAGAGCACGTTGCCGAAGAGCTTGTCGTTGACCACGTACAGGTCCGCATCACCGTCACCGTCTAGATCGCTGAACGTGGCCGCGAAGCCGGGTCCGCCCAGGCGTTGCGTGTCCAGCCAGTCGCTCACGTCGGCAAAGCCTGTCCCGTCGAGGTTTCTATACAGCCGGTCCTGGCGACGCGGATCGGTTTCATCCTCGCCGAAATACCAGGACACGATGTAAAGATCCAGCCAGCCGTCGCTGTCGAAGTCACCCCAGGCCGCGGATTCGCCCTGGCTTTCATGCACCAGGCCCATGGCATCGGTCACGTCCACGAAGCCGCTTTCGAGGTTCTGCAGAAGCCGGGGTGTTCCCTGCCCGACGACCAGCAGATCGTCGCGTCCGTCGTTGTCGTAGTCGGCAAAGGTTGCACCGCCGCTGACGTGATCGGCCAGCTGCACGCCCGGATTGAGCGGCGAAATCTCGAAGCGGCCGTTGCCGATGTTCCTGTACAGGGTGTTCGGTCCGGCGCTGTCGGTCAGGTAGAGATCGACCAGACCGTCACCGTCATAGTCGCCCCAGGCCTGCCCGGTGATGAAATAACGCGCGTGATGGCCCTGGGCAATCCCGGCCGATTCGGTCACGTCCTCGAACTCGATGGGGTGTCCCGGCGCCGGCGCAAGTGCCGACGCCGCAAAACCGGCAATCAGAAACGGGGACGCGGACCGCACGCGCGCATGCGTGCGCCCGGGCCCTCGGCCGTGGGCGACGACTTCGGCGGGTTCGGAATCCGGGAAATGTTTCATCGAGCCTGTCCATGTCAAGGGAAGACCGCGCCGAGATCGGATCGAAGCGGGCGCCCGCAGCCTGCTGCATTTCGCCCGACCGTGCCGCTTTCAAACCGGGCAGAATAGGCGACGGCATCGAGTATATACGTGCCGCCGCCCCGTCCGAAAGCGGGCGGCCCGCCGATGCTTGTTGGCGGCAGCGCGTTTTGCCCGGATAATGGCGCGTCAATCGACTTCGACCTGATATTCGCTGATGCAGCACTGCCGGCGAACTGGAGAGCAATGATGGAAACGGAACTGCAAGACGATTCGGACGGCACGCGCGAAGTGCTCGACCGGGAGCTGGTCAATTCCGTTCTGGAGGCCGTCGAAGCCCAGGACGCGGGGCAGGTCAGCGAACTGCTCGAGCCGCTTCACGCCGCCGACGTCGCCGACCTGATCGAGCAGATCGGCTCGGCCGACCGCCAGGCGCTGGTGGAAGTGTGGGGCGAAAACATCGACGGCGAGGTGCTTTCCGAGCTCGAGGATTCGATCCGCGAACCGTTGCTGGAGTCGCTCTCGCCCGAAATGCTTGCCGAGGCCATCAAGGACCTCGACTCCGACGACGTCGTGGACCTGGTCGAGGACCTCGAGGAAGAACAGCAGATTCGCATCCTCGGCGCGCTCGAGGCGATCGATCGAATCGGGGTGGAAAGCTCGCTTTCATATCCCGACTATTCGGCCGGGCGCCTGATGCAGCGAGAACTGGTCGCGCTGCCCGAGGACTGGACCGTGGGACAGGCGATCGATTTCGTGCGCAACGCCGAGGAATTGCCGGACCAGTTCTATCACGTGATCCTGGTCTCCCCGACCATGAAACCGGCCGGCTACGTCGCGCTGGGCCGGCTGCTGTCGTCCAGGCGGGATCACAGGCTGATCGATATCGTCGAACCGAGTTTTCGCACGGTGACGGTCACCGACGAGGAATCGGAGGTCGCCTACCTGTTCAACCATTACCACCTGATCTCGGCGCCGGTGGTCGACGAGGACGGCCGACTGGTCGGCGTCATCACCATCGACGATGCCATGGCTGTACTCGACGAGGAGCACGAGGAAGACATGCTGCGCATGGCCGGGGTCGACGAGGATTCCAGCCTGGCCGATACGGTACTGCAGACCACGAGGGGTCGCGCGGTGTGGCTGCTGGTAAACCTGGTGACCGCCATTGTTGCGTCGCTGGTCATCGACATGTATGCCGAAACCATCAACCAGATGGTGGCGCTCGCGGTGCTGATGCCGATCGTCGCCTCGATGGGCGGCAACGCAGGCACCCAGACCATGACCGTCGCCGTGCGCGCGATCGCCACGCGCGAACTGACCGCCAGCAACGCGTTGCGCGTGAGCTGGCGCGAAATCACGGTAGGCGCGATAAACGGGCTGGCCTTCGGCCTTCTGATGGCGCTGGTGGCCGGGTTCTGGTTCGGCGTCCCGATGCTGGCCGCGGTCATCGCGGTGGCGATGCTGCTGACCCTGGTCGCCGCGGCGCTGGGCGGCATACTGATTCCGATCGCGCTGGACAAGCTCAACATCGATCCGGCGCTGGCGTCCGGGCCGTTCGTCACCACCGTCACCGACGTCATCGGCTTCTTCGCGTTCCTCGGCCTGGCCTCGGCGGTGTTGTTGTAAGCGGCCCGGGCAGCTGATTCTTCGCCCGCACTGCTTCGAACGCGATCAGATGGCGGGCCTGCTGCGATAGCCCAGCAGTCGCGCGGGCAGCAGAATGATGGAACGCAATAGTGCAAAAACACCTTCGACCGCTATCCCCAGAAGCCTGAACGGCAACGACAACAGCCAGACGATGGGCCAGAGCAGCAGCACGAGAATCGCCAGCGGCCAGCTCAGGACGAACAGAATGCACCAGGCAACAGCAGCCAGCAGGGTGTTCATGATGAAGCGCTCCTTTTCTCGATCGATGCTCGGCGCCCGAACGGTAATCGATTCGATAGCCGCAGCTCGTCGTCAAATTATAGAGAAGCCGTGGGCGAAACGACACGGCCGGAAGTCACGGTTGCGCTAGGATTCAGTTTCGCTAGGATTCAGTCTCCAAATGCCGGAGCGTTGCCAAATGACGGATATCGACACCATTCTGGAATTCTGGTTCGGGGAAGCTTCCGCCGATCTCGACGATGCCACCATTGCAGGACGCCAGTCCGGCCTCTGGTGGGGCAAGAGCGAGTCCACCGACACCGAAATCCGCCAGCGCTTCGAGCCGCTGGTACAGGCCGCGGGCACCGGCAAGCTCGATGAATGGAAGGCATCGCCGGCCGGCTGGCTGGCGCTGATCCTGCTGCTCGATCAGCTTCCCCGCAACATCTACCGCGATACGCCGGCCATGTTCAGGTTCGACGGTCGGGCCCGCGCGCTGTGCGCGGACGGGGTTGAAGCCGGCATCGATACGCGCTTGCGACTGATCGAAAGGGTGTTCTTTTACCTGCCGCTGGAGCACGCCGAGTCCAGCGACGACCAGGCCTGGTGCGCGGATCTGATGCGGAAGCTCGTGCACGAAGCGCCGCAGGACCAGAAAAAGGTGTTCGAGGGCTTCGTCGGCTACGCCGAGGCGCACAAGCGAATCATCGACAGATTCGGTCGTTTTCCCCATCGCAACGAAATCCTGGGCCGGGATTCTTCGGACGAGGAAATCGAGTTTCTTGCCCAGCCCGGCTCGTCTTTTTGATCGGCTGCTGTGTGGATCGACGCAGCGCTGGCCAACCCCTTAACAAGCCCGCGCAGGGGCGACGGCCTCACGGCAGACTTCAATCGGCGGCCGTCGGCGAGGCCGCGCTTCCGGCCAGGATGCCGCCGTCGATATTCAGCTCGGTCCCATTCATGTACGCAGCCTCGTCGGAGGCCAGCAGCACCGCGAGTGCCGCGACTTCCTCCGGCTTGCCGAAGCGTTTCATCGGGCAGTCCTGAACCAGCGCCTGCATTGTTTTTTCCCGTTCCGCGCCGGTGCCCAGCATGGGCTCCCACATGGGCGTCAGGATTGCAGCCGGGTGGATCGAATTGCAGCGAATGGCAAGGCCCTGTTCGGCGCAGTAAAGCGCGACGGTCTTGGTGTGGTTGCGCACCGCCGCCTTGGATGAGGCGTAGGCAGCCGCGCCCGGGATGCCGACCATGCCCGAGCGCGACGAGATATTGATGATGGCGCATGATCCGCCCGTTGCGCGGACCGTGCGGAGGACATGCTTGCACCCGAGAAAGACGCCGTCGAGGTTGGTCCGGTGGACCCGGTGCCAGTCAGAGAGCACCGCGTTCTCGGGATCCTGAGGCCCGCCACCGTCTTCGAAGCCGGTTATGCCGGCGTTGTTGACCAGGACGTCGATCCGCCCGTGCGCTGCCACGATGCGCTCCAGCGTCATGCGCCACTCGGATTCCTCGCGAACATCGAGTCGGAAATACGCCGCCCGCTCGCCCAGTTCATCGGCGACGGCCCGCCCCTGCCTGTCCTTGATGTCGGCCAGAAGCACCTGCGCGCCTTCGGCCGCGAATGCCCGGGCAATGGCCTCTCCGATGCCGCGCGCAGCGCCGGTGACAAGCGCGATCTTTCCCTGCAAACGGTTCATTTGGAATCCTTATGTGTTGGATCTGCGGCCATCTGGCGACGGGATCATGACGCCGAAAGACACTTGGTCAGGTTCGCCCGGGTTCCTTCAGCACCACCAGTGCAATCCCCCCGAGCACGACCGTGCCGGCCATGATCAGCCTCGGGCTGAGCGGCTCGGCGAGCAACCCGACGCCGGCGACCGCGGTGATCACGGGTACGCTCAGCTGGGCCACGGCGGCGCTCGATGTCCGGATATGCTTGAGCGCCGCGTACCAGACCGCGTACCCCAGCCCGGAGGCCAGCGCGCCCGATGCGGCGGCCAGCAGGATACCCGGCACATCGATGGACAGCCGCCCGTAAAAGCCGGCGGCCACGAGGGTCGCCGGAATGCATGCCAGCAGGAAGTTGGACGCGGTCACGCGCGTGGGATCGCCGGCGCCCCGCGCGCGCAGGGTGTAGATACCCCATGCAACACCGGCGGCGATCATCAGGGCCGCCGGCCCGGCCGGCGGTGCGGCCAGCCCCGGCATCAGCAGCCACGCCAGCCCGCCGAGCGCGAGCACGAATCCGCCCCACTGGCGCGGCGCCATTCGATCGCCGGTGGCCAGGCTCCAGCCGACCATGGTCACCTGGACGGCGCCGAACAGCAGCAACGCACCGGTTGCCGCGGTCAGCGAGAGGTAGGCAAGCGAGAACGCAACGGCGTAGCCGAACAGCGCCAGCGCCGAAATCCAGCTGCCCCGCCCCTCGGCCAGTCCGGGACGGCTTCGCACGATGAGCCAGAGCATCAGCGCCCCGGCGCCTATCCGGATCGCGGTAAAGCTCAGCGGATCCATTGCGGTCCCGGTCAGCGCCGCGCGAGCAAGAATGGAGTTGGCGGCAAAAGCCACCAGCGCCGTCGCGGTCAAGGTCGCGATTCCGATTTTCACCGGCGTTCAGTCATTGTGGTCTTGTCCCGGCCTGTGTTAATTCCGCATGCCGGTAGGCTACCCTGATGGCGAGCGTTGAACCGGAGTACTGAACATGGAATCGGAAATCGCGATCGTCGACATGCTGGTCAGACTGCTGGCCGCCGTGGGCCTGGCATCGGTCATCGGTCTGGAGCGCGAGCTGCGCGACCGGCCGGCCGGACTGCGAACGCACATGCTGGTCTCGCTGGGTTCGGCCGGCTTCATGCTGGTCGGTTACGAAATCCTGTTCGCGACCGCTGTGGGCGACCCGTCGGCACGCGTCGACCCGACCCGCATCGTGGAAGGCGTGATTACCGGTATAGGTTTCCTGGGCGCGGGCAGCATCATCCAGAGCCGCGGATCGATCCAGGGCCTGACCACCGGCGCCGCAATCTGGATCGCCGGCACGATCGGCGTGGCCTGCGCGGTTGGAAATTTCGTGCTGGCGGGTTTCATCACCGCCCTGGCGTTGATCATCGTGGTGGTGCTCGGTTTCTTCGAGCACGAAGTCATTTACGACGACGACGAAAAGAACTGAATACGCAAAAGATCGGCGTACGCTGATTGTTGGCAACGATGGTCACCAGGAATCGTGACCAACAATCGTTACTGACAATCGTCGCTAACCCGAATCGCTCAACGCGGTCCGGCGTTCATCGAGCCGCCGGCTCAGCTGTCGTACGGTCGTCAGGGAGCCTTCGGCCTGCCTGAGCAGTTCGATATAGACGGCGGCCGCGTAGAGATAGTCGAAGTCGATGTTGATCTCGATTCGCTCGACCAGCGCGCTGCGGATTTCGGCCAGCCGGCGCCGAGCGCCGGGGTCGTCAGGTCTAGCCTGGAGACGCTGCCGCACCTGGCGGAGATCCCGGTCGAGGGTCAGGTAGGCTTCGGAGTCCAGCGCGCGGCCATCGCGAACCGAGCTGGCGAATGATGATTCGGGTTCCACCCGCGGAACCCCGATTTCCCAGTCGTCGCCCGAAGCCAGTGAATCCTGCAGACGTGTCACCTGCGCTTCGCCGGCCCGGGTGGAGGGCGGTGCCTGGGCATTGGCCGAAAAAACGCCGCACAGCAACAATGCAGCCAGCAACGAACACGGCCGCCGGGCTATGCCCACCGTATACCGCCACGATTCCGGCCATCGTTTCGAAGGATCGACCACGGTCCTCCTCCTCTGCACCCATCAAGCACGCACGCCCCTTGCCAGTGCACTTTAATACGCGCTTTATGTGATGTCAATCACGCTTTGTGGCGAATTCCGGCGTAGAGACCTCGCCGGCACCGAATCCCTGTTCAACCGGCCTGCGAAGCCGTCCCGGGCGCGGTGTCGGACGGCTTGCGGCGGGTCAGCAGATTGCCGATGGCCGTGGCCGCGTTCTGAACGATTACATAGAGACAGGGCACCAGGAACAGTGTCAGCAGCATCGCCGAGAGCAGGCCGCCGACCACGGCAACCGCCAGCGGCTGCATCAGCAGTGCCCCTGAACCTGCACCGATGGCCAGCGGCAGCATGCCGACCACGGTGGTCAGCGTGGTCATCAGGATGGGACGCAGTCGTATGCCGCCTGCTTCGACCACAGCCTGTTGCATTTCCCAGCCCTCGTTGCGACGGCGCTCGATGTATTCGACCAGGAGAATTGCGTTGTTGACGACGATCCCGATCAACAGCACCGAGCCGAGAAATACCGGCGCGCTGATCGGCGTACCCGTCGCCCAAAGCGCGAGCGCCGAGCCGGCCGCGGCCAATGGCGCGGCGGTCATGATCACCAGCGGATTGGAGAGCTTTTCGTACTGCACCGCCAGCACGACGAACACCAGGA
>Ga0102938_10002374_pt1 | contig 14224 bp, 9 predicted proteins | sample SalPonR2_B_D2_MG_FD_84516 | JGI IMG/M metagenome (GOLD analysis project Ga0102938, IMG submission 84516) | Salt pond soil microbial communities from South San Francisco under conditions of wetland restoration - Salt Pond MetaG R2_B_D2_MG | ecosystem: Environmental > Aquatic > Marine > Intertidal...
ATCACCATGGCACTTGGCGCAGAAAAAATATACGACCCCAACCGGCACCTGGTATTCTCCGGTTTCCTGACCGGAATGGACGTAGCCAACTTCAAAGAATCGGTTGCGTTGCTGCCCTCATTGTCCATGTCCGATGACGATAAAGAAGCAATGATCCAGCACATCGAAAAATATGCAAAGAACACAAAGGGAAACTCAAAAAAAAGACAAACCATAAAACAGAAAATCAGGGACACCCGTGATTCCCTGGTTATTGCCATACGAATCGGGGAAAGCATGGGATATGATGCGCTAAAAATTATTAAGAAACTGATGACCGGTGATCATTCCCCCTTCATGGACGTGTATGGCCATGAAGCCAGGAAGCATATGAAAAAATACGGCAGTTCAATTGAAGACCTTGCCGTAATTGCATCAAAAAACCATATGCACAGCACCATGAACCCCAATGCCCAATACCAGTTCCCTATCTCTAAAGAAGATGTTCTGGCAGACCGTCTTGTATCCTGGCCATTGACACGTTCAATGTGTGCTCCCGTCGGTGATGGTGCCGCCTCGTCAATACTCTGTGACGAAAAAACTGTAAGAAAACTTGGCCTCATGTCCCAGGCAGTAAAAATCAGGGCATCCATACTTGGCTCAGGAAAAGCAAGAGAAGAAAACGAGATGGACCTTGGCCAGCGTCTGGCAAATCGTGCCTATGAACAGGCGGGGCTTTCACCATCAGACATGGATATAGCCGAGGTTCACGATGCAACAGCTTTTGGAGAACTTCACCAGACAGAAAACCTGGGATTCTGCAATGCCGGAGAGGGCGGCACCCTGGCCCAGAGCGGTGCCACACGTATCGGAGGAAAAATTCCCGTTAACACCAGTGGAGGACTTGAATCCCGCGGGCATCCCATCGGGGCATCCGGGCTTGGACAGGTTCATGAAATCGTCACCCAGCTGCGGGGTAACGCAGGAAAACGGCAGGTAGCATCCCCAAGAATAGGAATAGCAGAAAACGGCGGCGGGGCTCTTGGTGTAGAAGAAGCGGCCATGTGCATACACATACTGGAAACACCACAAAAGTAATGAAGGAACAGGTGAACGATATGATGAGTCAAAACTTGAAAATATTTATCGGAAAGATGAGAATGCTGAAAAATGTAACCAGGTCATTGTTCATCTTCATGGGAGAAGATATCAAACGGGGTACTCTTTCAAAGAACCTCAAGGGCATCGGCAAGATGGAGCTTGCCGAAGAGATGTCCTGGGCAGAACTTGTGGAAGAAAAAGCCGCAAAATATGGCAGCAGGACATACCTTACATATGAGGACAGAAACTTCTCATACAGTGATATGAATGACAATGCAAATCGTATCGCAAATTTTCTTAAGAAAGCCGGTGGTCAACAGGGTGTGGGGGTTGCCATCTTTATGGACAACAGTCCACGTTTTCTTGATGTTTTCTTTGGCCTGCAGAAGATCGGAATGTATGCCGTCCCGGTAAATACATCATTAAAAGGTGAGGGCATGAAGTATATTCTCAATCATTGTGATGCCCGGTTTCTCGTGATAGACCAGCAGCACCTTCACACACTCCAAAAGATCGAAGCCAACCTTGATACCATTCATACCATTATCGTGAACCCCTCAGAGAATTCTCCCATCATAGCTGAAAGAAATTATCTTTCCCTTGATGACGCCTACACTGAGAATCCCCATAATCCGGGTACAGGCTATAACAGGGACGACATCTGTTTTATTACCTACACCTCCGGCACTACCGGGCTTCCCAAGGGTGTGGTCTATCGTTATCGCAACAGCGGGGTGAAGTTTTTCTCTCTTATCGCGCATATATTGTGGAGAAAACGAGATGTCATGTATACATGCATGCCCCTTTTCCATGCCAATGCTCTTGTTGTTACCTGTACCAGCGCACTGCACGCGGGAGCCCGTGTTGTGCTTGAGAAAAAGTTTTCGGCAAGTCGATTCTGGCACTCTATTCGTACACATGGCGTTACTACTTTCAATACCATCGGTGCCATGATCCCTATCCTCATGAAACAGCCCGAGAATGAACTTGATGGAAAAAACAAAGTTCGTTTTATCATATCTGCCGCATGCCCCCCTGAACTATGGGAACAATTCGAAAAACGCTTCAATACAACAATATACGAAACATATGGAGCAGTTGACAGCGGCGGCAAAACCATCTTAAACCTGGGCACCGCACCGGTGGGATCAATTGGCAAACCACCCATGAAGGTAACATATCGCCTGGTTGACGAACACATGAATGATGTACCTGAAGGAGAACCGGGAGAATTAATATTCCCCGCGCCAAAAGAAAAGACTGCCAGTTCGGGTGTTGAGTTTTATAAAAATGAAGAAGCAACCTCTGCCAAGCAAAGCGATGGGTGGATCAGGACCGGGGATCTTCTGAAACGGGATAAGAAAGGATACCTTTATTTTGTAGGACGTAATACCGAGTCCATGCGGATCAAGGGGGAAAATGTCTCTGCCTACGAAGTTGAACAGGTAATACAAAATCATCCTTCTGTACTGGAAGTTGCCGTATATGCGGTCCCCTCAGACCTGGCTGAAGATGAGATCATGGCAAGGGTTAAAATTGTGGACGGGAAAAGAATAACAGAAAAAGAACTATGGGAATTCATCATTGAGAACCTGGCAAAATTTGCCGTCCCCAGGTATATTAAATTTGTTTCTGACTTTGATAAAACAGAGACCCATCGCATAAAGAAGAAACAGCTGGAGCAGGACGGAATTGTAGAAGGTACATACGACGCACAGAAAAACACCTATATAACGACAGGAAATAACAAACCGAAAGAAGCTGCAACCGGACACAGTGTATGAGTTGAACGATCAGGGGAGAGAACCACAATTCAACTCTCCCCTTCTTTTCCCTGCATCATTACACGATATTCACTTGGTGTCTTACCTGTCTGTTTTTTAAATTGCCGGTGGAAATGCGTCAGGTTGTCGAAACCCACATGATACGCGATATCTATAATCTTTGCATCTGTTTCCATCAACAAATCTTTTGCCCCTTCAATACGCTTGTTGTTTATATAATTCGATATGTTTATTCCCGTTGTTTTTTTAAATACCTGCCCCATGTAATCTTCATTGAGACCAAATTTTTTCGACAGATCCTTACGGTCATATCGCTCCTGGTAATTCACATCAAGGTATTCAATGACATCATGTATCATATCCCTTGGATCAGGTTTCACCGACTCACCCTTAATTGAATTGAGTATTCGCTCCATTTTCTTTGTTTTTTTCAAAAGGGCACCGTACAGCGAATCCTTCTCTCTTTTCATTCGTTCAAAATCATAGATATAATACAAAGCGAATATGGTGAATACCAGCGGCACATGGAAAAATATCAGCATCGGGAGTTCATCGAATCGAAATGTGGCCATGTAATACGTATTTCTAAGAACCGAGACCGGAACCGGGATAGCCACAAAAAGGAAGTACCAGTATCGTCGTGGGTCCCGTCGTATACATATAAAAAAAAGTACAGCAGCGGTTATAATACAGAGATTAACAAAAATGACCGTTCCCAGGCCTGCACCCTTGATAAGAAAGGACGTATCAGGTGCTAAAACTATTGCCAGCACCAGAGGCATACCCAGTATAAATGACATCCATACTATATACTTATTTTTTATATCAAAAAATTCCATGACCGCATGCAACGCGATAAAATTAACCAGGGTGAGGCTCATCAGGAACATCTTGTATCGCAAAAGGCCTGAAATAGCACAATTGAAATCCAGCATGGTCACATTACCGGCGAGGGTGAATAAAACGAGAAGGAAGAAATAGAGGTATTCTCTCCGGCCGGTACGGGATACCGCCAGTACCCCGAGTCCCAGCAGGAAAAGAAAATTGAGTGCCACAGAAGAAATATTGATCAGTATTGGAGTTTTGTTTTCTATTCTATGCGCAAAATACCCGCCGGGATATTCTGTAATTCCCATATATCCATTGATGCCGCTGATCACATGTGAAAAGACCCGAATAGCGATAGTATTATATTCACCATACCGAACAAGCGTATCGGGTAGTAGATAAGAACGGCCCTGTTGCCATGAGAAATGGTACCTGTCATCTTCTTTATCCGGTATGGTTCCATTTGCACCCACCTGTATACCATTGAGGAACGTCTCATCTGCCACACCAATTCGTCCCAGGAGAAGACATAATGATTTTCCCCTGTACTCTTCACCTATAAAAATTTTTTTCCGCAGCCATATAGTGGCCTCAAGGTTTTGCTGATCAATAATCAGGCGGGTAAAACTTCCAGGTAATTCCAGTTCAGGATAATCTCTATCATCCAGGGAAGGAAGGGCAAGTTCAGGATTATCGAAGGTTGAATACTTCCATGTTCCACTGCAATCAATATCAGTGTCAGGGGTTCCTGCGGTAGTACATGCAGTACACAACAAGACAACACAGGCGATGCATATATATTTGATAGTAGTCATAATCACATGAACATGAGTTTTGCAATATTTCCCCAATCACTGCATGAAAACATAAAAAAATCAACGAATTTATTATACTCTCCTTGTAATTGACAACACGATACGCAAAAATAAATACACTACATCAAGAATGCAGCAACTTCCTTAATATACTGCAAGAAATAGAACTTACTATATTGTAGTATTCATCAATACTTTCAAAGGGAAGAGACTACAGAACGTTTTAATTGCAGAGGCACTTAATTATGAATGATAATGTATTTCTTCGTCTATACAAAGTTATATTTATCCTGGCTGCACTCTGGAATATTTGTGTCGGTGCTACAGGACTCCTGTTCCAGAATTATTCCATTCAATTGTTTTATGGAAGCAGTGCGTTGCATGAGACGTTTATCGCAATGCTGAATTATCGCATCGTTATGCTGGCAATAATTATTTTCGGGCTTGGATATTTTATCGTATCCAGGGCACCCCTCTTGAACAGGGGAATAATATGGCTTGGGCTTTTAAGCAAGCTCATCCTGTTTTGCATATTTACGTTTCATTTTTTCACCGGAAATACCACCATATTCGCATTTCTTCTCGTCTGCGGAGACATGGCATGGTCACTTATATTCTTATATTTTCTATTCAAAAGTTCGCATCACGTAAAATATAATTTTTTAACAGGATAGAATACGGCATGAAAAAAAAACCAGATACTACACTGTCCCCCCTGTATACCTATCATGAAGGGATGCAATGGAACCCCGTCGAAAAGGTGATATTTGAGCGAAGGAGCATTCGTGTCTTCAGGAAAAAAGATGTACCGGATTCCCTTATCAAAAGAATTTTAGAAGCAGGTCGGTTTGCCCCTTCAGCGGGCAACTGCCAGCCCTGGAAATTCGTGGTAATAAAAGATCCACAGGTTATAGAGCAAATGGAACGGGACACAATACGAATTACCCGACTCCTGATGTGGTTCATTGACTACGAACGGGGACCCGTAAGGCGTATTCTTCTGGGCACTCCGGTAAGGCTTTTGGCCAGGCTTGTGCCCAACATGCTGCACCCCATACCATTCAACCTGCTTCAGCGCATCGCCGCTGGTTCAGTACCCGTGTATCATAATGCCCCGGTTATAATCCTTCTTTTGGTAGACAAGCGAGGGGTTGGAACACCATCACTGGACGCGGGAATTTGCGGACAAAACATGGTACTGGCTGCACACAGCCTGGGTCTGGGCACATGCTGGATCGGAATGATCACCTTGCTGATGAAAATGAAGAAGTGGCGTAAACGTTTTGGGGTTACATACCCATTTACCCTTGACGACTGTCTCATACTGGGCTGGCCACGGGGGGATTATGATGGTGAAATAGATCGCGAAATACAACTCGTTGAATGGATCAAAGAAGGTTCATCGTGGGACAAAACTACAGAACGACAGGGGGAATAACATGGCAAACCTTTCCATTCTGGATAAAGCAAAAATACCCAACTATTTCAAGTCAAAGCATATACGAACCGGCCTGGTCGTCTTTGATCCGTCACTGTGCACAGGATGTGGAATCTGCGTTTCCATCTGCCCTGCCGGTGCCATAACGATGAACAGCCATATCCCGGGGGAGCGAACGAAAATCCCTGAGCTTGTACAGCTCTTTCATGATAAAGACATTCTCGCCTGCATGGCCTGCGGTGATTGCACGGCAGCATGTCCCAGTGATGCTATACAAATTAAGAGAGGATACAATACGAAGTATTATTTCAAAAAGATATCCCAGGTGCCCGACTTTGCTTTCCCCAAAAAATACTGAGATTGTTACTTATGATACCGGCATAAAGCCGGTATCCGTATTTCAGTAAAAAATAGCATACAATTTTTTACTTGACTAAAAGCCATTCACCCCTTCTTTACTTATCAAGCCTACCCGGTTTTATAACGGACATCTTATTAAAAACTTAAGGAAGTGAACCCGTATGAAAAAAGCATTTTTTGCGGTTTTTCTAATGTTGTTTGTCGTATCCTGTGGTCCATCAGCTAATCCGCAGCTCAAGGCAAAGATCAGCCCATACTTTACACAGGATTCTTCCACTCGTATCAGGGCATCAAAGAAATTTTATTCACCCATGCCCCTTGCCATTGGGCAGTACGCAGTTTATGGAACCATTGAAGATGATGGTACCCGCTCTATCACAAAGACCAGTATTGTTGGCAGGGAAGCCGGTGGCTGGATATATGAATCCTACACCCTGTCTGAGACCCAGGAGAGCACAGTACAAATTCTCATCAGGGGACTTGAAAAAGTTCGAAAGTCAGGAAACATTGATGACATCGAACTCTTATGGGTAAAGATTAAGGGAGAGGACGGCAAAGTGCAAAAGCTTGAAGGCCCTGTTCTCATGATGGCCAAATCACTGTACAAAAAACACCTTTCAGGACTGGATGTAACTGTTTCCCAATATGTGAACGGTGGTACAGTCAAGGTTCCCGCTGGATCATTCGCAGGCACTAACAAGGTCAAGTCAGAGGTCACCTTCTGGGGTAAAAAGTATAAGAGCACAGGCTGGTACCATTATAAAGTCCCTATTAACGGTATGGTTAAATCGGTAACTGATGATGGTGATTCCACAATGGTGCTTCTAGAGTATGGCACCCGGGGCGCAAAATCTTCATTTTGATCGTATTATACAATAGATCCTCCCAAAACCGGGAGGATCTTGTTATTTCAACATTTCATTATTTCATTCCGAAAAATGAACTGATGCTATTTATAATCTCATCTCCGTAATCTCCCAGCAGTTCACCTGTACTTTTTCTGTGCTTAAGCTGCAGTCTTGATTCAGTTTCCAGCTTGCGGCTTGCCATTACTTTTGCAAGCTCTTCAATAACCTCCGGCCTTTTTTCCAGTATAGGGGCAAGGTCTTCCCTGGAAAATTCCATGGCCTGGCAATCGGTAAGGGCAACAATTGTGGCCGATCTGCGCTCACCTGTTAAAAGTGAGTTTTCCCCGAAACAATCCCCGGTTGCCAGGCGCTCCAGTTCAACCGGCTTGCCATATGAATCAAGACGGGATATGGAGATTACACCGGCAGTTAATACCATCAGGGAATCACCTTTGTCCCCTTCCCTGACAATGGTTTCGTTTTCCCTGTAACTATTCAGGGTTACCCTTTCCAACAGTTCTTTGCGCTCTTCTTCGGTAAGAGGCGAAAAAATTTCAACGCTGGATATAAGTTCGTCAAGACCGGGTTCAATTATTTCATTGCGCTCTCCACTAAAGACATTCACTTCATGAGCGGATGGTGGCGGACTTATTCCTGCCTTCTGGCAATAATTCCATATCTCCATGAAAAGGTCATCACGGGCGGCAAAATACGTGGGATAATCTTCAAAATATACAAAAACAGAGTAGAGATAAGGCCTGCTCGTCCCATCCGAGAGGCGAACTACAGGGGGAGGATCCTTCAAAACTTTTTTACAGCTGAGAGCTGCTTCCAGTAAAACCCGACGTACGAGTTCAGGAGAGATATCAGGTGAAATTTCCATCTTGAACCATGTACAGTAAACCCTGTCAGGCAGGTTGTAATTATGGATTGTGGAGGACATGGCTTTTCCGTTGGGTACTACGTACACGCTCTTGTTCCATGACAAAAGTCTTGTTGAGCGCCAGTTGATATCCACAACCTTCCCAATAGTACCATCACCCATCTCAATCCAGTCATTGATACGGTAGGGTTTCTCTATGCTGAGAGCTATACCCGCGAATATATCTCCCAGGGTAGTTTGCATCGAAAGACCTATAACCCCGGCAATAATCCCTGATGAAACAAGAAGACCGGTTACAGGGCGGTCAAACACAAAGGTCATAATGCCATAAATGGCAAGGAGGTATACCCCTATCCTCACAAGGTTTTGCAGTATGTTGGGAACATCCATACCGGTTCGCCGTTTTACCATCCCTTTCCATACAAATAAATCTACAGCCTGAACAATTATACGGGCAAAAATCAACCATAGTAAAACGGTTCGACCACGAGTTATCATGTTCGCGATTCTATCATCAAGAATAGGACCAAGCCAGTTGAATACCAGTGCTTCAAGTGACAATACAAATAGGGGCAAAAGCACTATCTGTATCAACCAGAAAAAACGGATTATCAACAGCACCTGCAAACGATCAGCTGCTTTTTTCAATATCACGTATATAACAAAAATCACGAGGACCGGATACGCCATCTCAACTGGCAGGCTTGATGTACTGCCCTTGAGGTATTCCAATATCATATGCACATTCATATCCTGTTCCTGATTACATGGAATATATTAACCACTTTAACAGAATACCCATAGTATATGCAAACCAGCTAGTCAACAACATTGTACTGGGTAACAGGGGATATTATTTTTCTTGATTTTTTTCGGAAATACCGGTAATACTATATTCTAATCTACATTGTTCATGCGGGTTTTTTGCATACCTCTCACACCGATAACACCTGCCCGTAATAATGCAACGCGCACTCATCCTGATGGAGGATACGAAATGCCGGCTACAGTAAGCAGTCTTGATGAATTAACCAGGGCAGGAACACTTCTTACACAGGAGTTGGACTTCAAATCATTGATCTCCATCATCGCAGAACAGACACTGGATATATCCCTTTCAGACCTGGCCTGCCTTTACCTGGCAAAAGACCCAGAAGACAATAATAGTGATTTACAACTAGCATATAAGAGGGGAAGATATGATGTCCCTTCCCGTATAACAGCTTCAAGTGAACTGGTTGACTTCATACGAGAATCGGATGAGACCGTTGTTCTTACAGATCGTAAAAGAAGCCCTTTTCTTGATATACTCTGTAATGAACATATGCATTGCGGCATCGCCATGCCTCTATCTACTCCCAAAATCATGGTGGGTATACTGGTACTTAACAGCATAGAACCTGGATTTTACAACAGGGAAAAGTTTAACTTTCTGGATTCATTTTCCAGGCTGGCAGGTGGCATGCTGCATAATTCCCGCATGTTCAAACAACTCAGGGACTACCTGCGGGAGATCGAAGAGTTGCATTTATACCAGGAAAGTATATTCTCTTCCATGACCAACCTGCTTATTACCACGGATAATAGTGGAGAAATTCAGTATTACAATACCGTGGCAGAAGAACGATTTGGACTATCCGACGAACAGAAGGGCAAAAAATTTGATACAGTGTTTAAAGACTCAATGAACAGAAAGATAATCAATGCCATAAATTCTTCCATCAGGCAGCCAAAGGAAATGCCTGGAATAGAAGGTATTTTCCGTGATGAAGAAAAAGAGATGGATTTCTCACTTAATCTTTCACCGCTTAAAGGCCGCCGTGGTAAACACCAGGGATTAACCCTTCTATTCACCGACCAGACCCGCGAACGCGAACTGGAAGAAAAAATGGAGCGGGTGGTTGAAGAGCGACGCGTCATTAAGGACATGTTCTCCCGCTACCTTTCACAGGAGATAGTCCAAACATTGATGGAGCAGCCTCACCTTGTGAAACCCGGTGGTGACAAGAAGGAAGCCGCCATCCTTTTCGCAGATATACGGGGATATACAACCTTCTCAGAAACCAAGCCTCCCGAATATATTATTGAGATGCTAAACGACTATTTCAGCGAGGCTGTTGAGATCGTGGTGAAACATCGAGGGTATATAGACAAGTTTATTGGTGACGCCATAATGGCTGCCTGGGGGGTTCCCCTGCAAACAGAACAGCAGGATGCCATATCGGCGGTTTCTGCAGCCCTTGAAATTCAACAGTTAATCGCTTCAACCAGGCGGACATTCTTCAAGGGAGATGCGTCAGTACTGAAGGTGGGCATAGGATTACATACGGGACCCATAGTGGCCGGCAATCTTGGAAGCTCACGGCGTATGAATTACACCGTTATCGGCGATACTGTCAATGTAGCTGCCAGGCTTGAAGGTGTAGCAAAGGGTGGTGAAGTTATCATCACACAGAAAACCCTCGACTACCTGGGTAACCTTTTCGCGGTCAAAAGCCTCGAGCCGGTAAAAGTAAAAGGAAAAGCAGATCCCATTCCCATATACAGTGTGCTCAAACAAAATTAGAAACAATATTCCAAAGGAGGTTTCATGGAAACATTGATACGTATCATTGAATCACTGCCCTTATGGGTTATATTGCTGTTCTTTGCGTTTTTTGTGGCTGTGATAGCAGATATTATATGGAGCATTAAGGCCAGAAAACGTATATATAACATACTGGCAAGGGCTGCTGATAACCCGGATAAAGCAAGTGACATTGTTGCACCCATCTTTAAAAAAAGATATGCCTTCATTCGTTCTCAAGCCATCGAACGATTCGCAAAAGAAGAGGGTAATGATATTATATATATAAGCGGCATCGATCGTTACTGGATCCAAAACCTGTTACGACTGAAGAGAAAACGTGACTTTAACAGGATCATGCATTATGCACCCGATACGGGCCTGTTTACCTGTTTCCTGGTAAGCCTCGATAAAAAACGGTTTGCCAGGCTTCTTCTTTCATTTCTTGAAGAAAGTGGTGATTTTTTATACATGCGACGTGTTGCTCTTTCAGGACAGGGTGAAGATTTCGACGGGGCCAGGGCCAGGGAAATGTTTCTTGATCATCTTGATGAGATCCGCGAAATGACCGGAGATCCCGAATGGGCTTCACGATATTTCGCTATTAAAATACTGCTCCATGATAATGACAACCGGTCCATTCGCGCATTGTGGGACGCATTCGAGGACTCATATCCACTGGTACGGAAAACAGTCGCTCACGAATTTACCACCGACGAAACAGACAGGCTGCTTGACAGGTTGACTGCACTCACCATAAATGATTACACCTACGAGGTTCGGCACACCGCATGGAATCGTATCATGAATGAATTCCCGGATTATCGTTTCCCCGATTCAAAAAAAATGAGCCAGACTCAATCATTCCATATTCTTGAGCTGCTGCGACCCGAAATAAAAGAAGATGAGAACCTTGCTTTCTACTTTCTTGACCAAAATAACCTGGAATTGCGTCTTCCTGCGGCAAGATACCTGAAAGAAAACGCGGCACTTGACAGGCTGTGCCTGGATGTAGACCTCGGAGATAAAAAATTACTGGAACGTAACTTCTCATTACTTGAAAAAGCTGCACAGGTAAACGTAACGGATTTTCTTGCTTGCATCGAGAAAACAGATAACCCCGCAAGCCTGCTTATATGTGCCCGCATTCTGCTGCAATCGGGTCCCCGTCATTTCATCACCACCCTTGCCAGAAAATCATTCTCCCTGTATGATGGTACCTCCCGGTACAGGGAGATATATTCTGCAGCACTTGATTGCGTGGCAGCCAGGGGTAACGATGACGCCCTGAAACTCATGGACCGTGAATTGCAAAAGCGCAAAGGGGAAGTTGAAACCCTGCCTGTATTATTAGAACACGTACCTCCTCATGCTGACCATATCATTCAGGATACACTCATTGGTTTTTTGAAGGACGAAAAGATCAAGCCCAGGGATATTCTTCGCCAGGCCCTGGTTAAAATGTCCCCACCGCATGTCCTTGAGCAGGTACTGAAAATTTTGTATGCCGGGCGGGATGCCCATCCACATATTGTAAGGAAGGACGCCCTCAAACTTCTGGGGCAGATGGATCTTCATTACTGTCTGCAGCTTTTGCTTGAAAATCTTCCATCCCTGCCAGTGGATGAGGCATCCGAGTTCACCCGGATACTTTCCTCTTACCCGAAAAAGGAATTCAACTCAAGGGTAGGAGAACTTCTTGATTCCGGTGATGCCAGGATTCGCGCTTCTGTAATAACGGCATTACCGGTTACCGGTGACAAGTCATTTATTAAACGAATCACAAAATCATTAAAAGACGCCGATCCGGACGTGCGAATAGCATCGGTCTGGGCACTGGTGAACTTCGAGGAATACAAGTCTCTTCAGCAGACCGTTGACATGCTGCGTGACCCGGTAAAACGTGTAAGGAAGGAAGTGGCAAGTGCACTGGGTTTACATGGTTCCGTTAAAATGATCAAGGAACTCAAACAGATACTTCATGATGAGAACGAAGTTGAACCGGTAAAGAATGCAGCAATCATCGGACTGGGTGCCTCAAAATTAAAGGAATCAATTGACATTCTCATTGAAAAACTTGAAGAGCCCGACAATGATGATGAAAATAAACAACTTAGCCTTGCGCTGTCATCTAAAACAGATACAAAAGATGCCCGTCACCTGGTTGAACATTTCAAGGATGCCGATCCCTCTATGCGTGAGAAGATAACACGTATCTTTATAATGATGGAAGAAAAAGGTGAAAAGATGCTTACCGACCTGCTCAGAGAAGACATCAAGTCATTGAATCCCTATATAGCCGAGATTCTTGATGCAACGGGCTATGTTGAAAGCATCATTCGCTCCCTCTCTCACCGGGATCCTGCTATACGACGCGATTCAGCCGACACTCTCTCACGGATAGGCACCAAGTCCGCGTTTCGGGGAATTGTCCTTGCAGCACGTGACCCAGACGAAGAAGTACGGGTAAAAGTAACAAGGGCACTTGAAAAACTGGAAACCAAAGAAGGCAAAAAGATTTTGGATGAACTTGAAAAGGATCCTGACAGAAAAGTACGTAAATATACACACTGGGCACTGGAAAGACTTCGATCAAAGTCATTGTAGTTACTACCAGGATATCCTTACTTTTGCCACAACAACTGGTAGAAGCATGGATATCCTGCCGTCATTTATTCCCCCGTGCTATCAAATACAACTGCACGATCTAATTTACACAGATATAAGTATTTTGTAAATTTTTCTTGCCGTATGTGTATATTCCATTATTATAAAGTTCATACATAGACTAAATTGTGTATAAATTCTTCATAACGGGGTAGTGACTGTGGCTATTGATATTAAACGGGTAGAACATTCTAAAAGTCCATATTACAGGCATTTTATCGATCTGCCGCATAAGATTTACAGGAACAACGAGAACTGGGTACCATGGCTTCACAACGAAATGAAAACATTTATCGATAAGAAGCACCCCCTGTTCAAACATTCCAATGGAGAATTCTATGTTGCAATGAAAGACGGCTCTCCCCTGGGAAGAATATTTGTATTTGAGAATACCAGGTACAATAAAACACACAACATGAAAAGCGCCCATTTTTATTTTATTGATTTCTATGACGACACCAAGGTTTCCACTGCCCTGTTTATGACCGCTGCCGACTGGGCAAAAAAACGAAACTGTACCAGCCTGCTTGGACCAATGGGGTTTGGCGGTGTTACCGGGGGCGGCCTGCTCATTGATGGATATGAACACAGGGCCTCTATGAGTATGATGATGTATAATTTCCCCTATTACCGTGATCATATCGAAGCTTTCGGATTTATGAAATACCTTGACAATTTTTCTTATTATCTTCCCACTTCGGCACAGTTGCCACCACAGTTACGTGATGCGTCAGATGCCCTGCTTGCAAAAGGAGATTTTAATGTAATGAATTTCACCTCAAAGAAAGAATTAGCTGAAGTGGCAGACGACGTAATTGATGTGTTTCTGCAAACACTCAGTGATCACGCGGGCAATTACGAACTCACCAGGGCGGAAAGTGATTACCTCGTAAACAGCCTGCTGCAGGTGGCAGATCCCGAATTAATAAAGATCATTGCTTACAAGAAAAAGGTA
>Ga0102938_10002375_pt1 | contig 14221 bp, 15 predicted proteins | sample SalPonR2_B_D2_MG_FD_84516 | JGI IMG/M metagenome (GOLD analysis project Ga0102938, IMG submission 84516) | Salt pond soil microbial communities from South San Francisco under conditions of wetland restoration - Salt Pond MetaG R2_B_D2_MG | ecosystem: Environmental > Aquatic > Marine >...
CCTTCGACGATGCAGCCTTGATCGGATGGCCGAGGATATCGCCACTCTTTGTGTGTCGCAAAACTGGAGTCTTCGCGCCATCATCGGACATTCCGCGGGGGCCGCTCTGGCGCTTCGCTTGTCGGAAATCATGAGCGAGGAGGCCCGCCCGGGCCTGATCCTGGGCCTCAACCCGGCGCTTGGGAACTTTGAAGGGGTCGCCGGATGGTTATTCCCGGTGCTCGCCAAGGTCTTGGCGCTCAACCCGCTGACCTCATATCTCTTTGCTGGCGGCTCTCCGCAACTCAAGCGCACAAGACGCATAATCGAAAGCACTGGCTCCCATCTCGATCAAGACGGCCTTGCCCTGTACGCCCGCCTGATCGCCGACCGCGCACATGTCGAGGCCACATTGCAGATGATGTCGCAATGGCAAATCGACCCATTGCTCAACCGTCTGGAAACCATCGAAACGCCATGCCATTTCATGACCGGCGACCGTGATCGCGCAGTGCCCCCAGAAACAGCCAAAACCGCGGCGGCACGACTGCCCAATTGCGGCATGACAAACTTGCCCAATCTTGGTCACCTCGCCCATGAAGAACAGCCAGAGCTGATATCACAGCTACTTATCGAACACCTTTCGGCACTCGAACAATAGGTCACCACACTGGACCTGTCGCGTATTTATGCCGCCCTGAATTCTCATTAAAGTGGCCTTCTCATCCGACCGATTTACCGATGTTCTGCGCCACGGAGCGCGGGAGCTGATCGAACAGCCGATCCCTGCCGAACTGGACAGGCTCATGGCTGGCTTTTCCGGGGAAACGCTCGAAGCTGGGCAAGCCTGCGTGCTGCCTCATGGTCATTAACCAGAACGAGCGGCTGCTAAACCCAAGGTGACGCGATAGGGGATCAGCCCGATAATCTTAAAACCACTTTTGAATAATATTGGTGCGGGTGAAGGGACTCGAACCCCCACGCCAAAGGCGCCAGAACCTAAATCTGGTGCGTCTACCAATTCCGCCACACCCGCATCTGAGCAGCGTCTTAGCAAAGCCCGAAAACGGATGCGAGAAGAAAATACGCATGCAAAACCTGACACACATACGCAAAAAAGGCGCGACATTAACGTAATCTTGCCATATTGTGAGTGAAAAACTGAGGCAGTCATAAAGCGAGAAACGCCATGAAACCGAAAACGGTCGGGCGGACAGACGGCAAAAATGTCGATCATGCCCCCATTGAAGCAACCGGGCTGTTGGCCCATTCCATTATCCTGACGCTTGCCGGTGAAAAAAACATCGGCGACGTGAAAGCCGGTGATCGGGTGATCACCCGCGACAGCGGCGCTGCTGTGGTGCGCAATGTGCGCCGCCGCAAACTCACCTGTGACACGGTGACCATTCAGGCCGGATCACTGGGTGACAAGCGTCCCGATTGCGATACAGTCCTGCCCGCAGGCCAGCCGATCCTGATCCGCGATTGGCGTGCCAAGGCGCTGTTTGGCAGCCGTCAGGCGCTGGTCCCGGTTGAACGTCTGATCGACGGGGAGTTCATCCGCCGCGCCGCATCCACCGACATGACTGTGATCGAGCTTGAGTTTGATCGCGCACATGTTCTGTATGTGGACGGCTTGGAAGTCGCCTGTCACACGGTGCAACCTGCGCAGGCCGCAGCCGCCTGACCCTTCGCGGTTGCGCAATCACATTCTCAAACGTCGCTTGGCACAGCCATGCTTGGCGGCTTTTGATCACTCAGTCCAAACCAAGTTGACCAAACACCTTGGGCAGTTCTTCGGGCAGATCCTCGGCGATCAGGCCCGGCCCGAAGGATCGCGCGCATTCGACATGCAGCCGTGCCGCCGCCTCGGCCGCTTGCATCGGCGCCAAGCCCCGCGCAAGAAGCCCGATGATGAATCCCGCCAGAACGTCGCCCGACCCGGCTGTGGCCAGCCATGGCGCGGCCCTCTCATACTGCGCCGAATTGAGGCTGCATCGCCCATCGGGCGCGGCGATCACCGTGTCCGCCCCCTTGAACAACACCACACAGCCCGCCCGCTTAGCGGCCTCACGCACCGCATCCACCTTGGAATAGGCCGGGCCTTTGGTGGCAGCTGCGTTCAGCTTTTCGGCGATATCCGGGAACAGCCGCGCAAATTCGCCGCCATGGGGCGTCAAAACGCACTTATCATGCAGCATCCCAAACAGCGCCTCGGGGGCCTCGGCAAATGCCGTCAGCGCATCCGCATCCAGCACCACGTAGGGTGCGTGCTTGGCACGCACCGCCACCGGCACAAGGTCGCGCGCCCGCTCAAGCCCCAGCCCCGGCCCCAGACACAGCGCATTGATCCGCGTGTCGGTCAGCGTTTCGGTCAGCGCCGCGCCATCCTCCACCCGCCGCAGCATCAGCGCGGTGATCTGGCAGGCGACCTCTTGCTGCGCCGATCCGGGCACGCCCAATGTAACCAGCCCCGCGCCAATCCGCAGCGCCCCGCGCGCCGCCAGCCGCGCCGCACCGGTGCGCCCTGCCCCGCCGGATACGATCAAGGCATGGCCGTGGGTGTATTTGTGGCCATACGTATGCTTGGGCGTTAACGACGTTGGCCGCTCGACCAGTCTGACGACATCGTCCGGCGACACCGCCGGGCAGCCCCCGACCGCCCCCCCGGGCGGGGGCTTCACCCCCACCCGCGGCCGGGGGCTGTCCTTTAGGCCAATGTCCTTAACGACGGTTTTACCACACTTGAATGGACCCCATTCAAGATGATGTCCCAGCTTGAAAGCATGGAAACTGACCGTTAACCCGGCCAAAACCGTTTCGGAACAGTCTGCCAGTTCTCGCCCGCTATCCGCGCAGAGCCCCGAGGGTATGTCCACCGCAACAGTCTTGGCGGCTACATCCAAATCAACGGTTCGGTCAGCTGCCCAGTCGAACGCTTCGCCTTCAAGCGCACGTCGCAAACCGGTTCCAAAAAGAGCATCGACATACAATTCGGCTTCATGTGCGTATTTTGGCGCGGCTGAGAGCGGCTCAACTGCCCCCATCTCCCGCCACCGCTCATGATTCACCTTCGATTCAGGGGGCAGCTTGGCAGGTTCACCGTAGAGATATACCTCCACCTCCCAGCCCCACTCCTTCAACAATCGCGCCACGACAAACCCGTCGCCGCCATTGTTACCGGGGCCGCACAGAACCACGGCCTTACGCGGCGCGCGAGCCAGTTCGGGCCATTCCTCGAACACAGCCTCGACCACGCCGCGCCCGGCGCGCTCCATCAGTTCCAGGCCGGTCACCTGCCCCGACTCGATGGCGGCCTGTTCAGTGGCGCGCATCTGTGCGGCTGTCAGCAATTCCATCGTGATTCCCCACCCTGCGATTCAATTCCGCCCGCATATAGGGCGCTGTGCCTAAATTTTGTGCATAAATTGAGCGAGATGCCAGCGCATAGCCCTGTCGTCACCCTATCCGATTGAGAGCCCCCCTGAGAAGTGGTCTGCAACAGTCACGACAGCGAAAGGCGAGGAGGCCGAGCCATGAAAAAGATCGAAGCGATCATCAAACCGTTCAAGCTGGACGAGGTGAAGGAAGCCCTGCAAGACGCAGGGATTCAGGGCCTCAGCGTGATCGAGGTCAAGGGCTTTGGCCGTCAGAAGGGCCACACCGAGCTGTATCGCGGTGCCGAATACGTGGTGGATTTCCTGCCCAAAGTAAAAATAGATGTGGTGATCGACGACGATCAGGTCGATCAGGCCATCGAGGCCATCGTTGACGCGGCCCGCACCGACAAGATCGGCGATGGCAAGATCTTTGTCAGCCCCGTCGAACAAGCCATTCGCATCCGCACAGGCGAAACCGGCTCGGACGCTCTTTGAGGCGTGCCGCCGCGCACCAAACAGAACACCCGCGCCACCCGGCGCATCCAATCAAACTTCGATACGTGACCCAGACAGAAAGGGATTTCAAGGATGAGCAACAAAGCTATCATTCAGCAGATCAAGGAAGAAGACATCGAGTATGTCGACATCCGCTTTACCGACACCCGCGGCAAGCTGCAGCACGTCACCGTGATTGCCGACGAAGTCGACGAAGACTTCCTTGAAGAAGGCTTTATGTTCGACGGCTCTTCGATCGCCGGTTGGAAATCTATCGAAGCCTCGGACATGAAGTTGATGCCCGACTGCGACTCGGCCTATGTCGATCCGTTCTATGCCGAAAAGACGCTGTGCATTCACTGTTCGATCGTCGAGCCCGACACCGGCGAACCCTATAACCGCGATCCGCGCGGCACCGCCGAAAAAGCCGAGGCCTATCTGAAATCCTCGGGCATTGGTGACAACGCTTTCTTTGGCCCCGAAGCCGAGTTTTTCCTGTTCGACGACGTGCGTTTTTCCAACTCGATCAACAAGGTATCCTACGAAGTTGATGCAATGGATGCGTCATGGAACACCGACACTCAGTATGAAATGGGCAACACGGGCCATCGTCCGGGCGTCAAGGGCGGCTACTTCCCGGTCAACCCGATTGACGATGCGCAAGACATCCGCAGCGAAATGCTGTCGACCATGAAGCGCCTTGGCATGAAAGTTGACAAGCATCACCACGAAGTGGCCTCGTGCCAGCACGAGCTTGGCTTGATCTTCGGCACGCTGACAACGCAGGCCGATGAGCTTCAGAAATACAAATACGTGATCCACAACGTCGCGCAGGCCTATGGCAAGTCGGCCACGTTCATGCCCAAGCCGATCTATGGCGACAACGGCACCGGCATGCATGTGAACATGTCGATCTGGAAAGACGGCAAGCCGTTGTTTGCAGGCGACAAATATGCCGACCTCAGCCAAGAAGCGCTGTATTTCATTGGCGGCATCCTGAAGCACGCGAAAACGCTGAATGCTTTCACCAACCCGTCGACCAACAGCTACAAGCGTCTGATCCCGGGCTTCGAGGCCCCCGTTCTGCGCGCCTATTCGGCCCGCAACCGTTCGGGCTGCGTGCGTATCCCGTGGACTGAAAGCCCCAAAGCCAAGCGCGTTGAGGCCCGGTTCCCCGATCCGTCGGCCAACCCCTACCTGTGCTTTGCGGCGTTGTTGATGGCGGGCCTTGACGGCATCAAGAACAAGATCGACCCGGGCGAGGCGATGGACAAGAACCTCTATGATCTGCCCGCCGAAGAGCTGGAAGGCATCCCGACGGTTTGCGGCAGCCTGCGCGAAGCACTGGACGCTCTGGCCGCCGATCATGACTTCTTGCTGGCCGGTGACGTGTTCACCAAGGATCAGATCGAAGGGTATATCGATCTGAAGATGGAAGAGGTCGAAACCTACGAACACACTCCGCACCCGGTCGAATTCCAGCTGTATTACAGCTGCTGATCACCGAAAACGGGACAGTGACAACCGGGGCGCCCTGCATAGGGCGCCCTTTTTCGTGCGCAGACCCCGCCACCGACCAAGCGTTGACCATGATCGTTCAGCCCTGCGCAACAATAGGGCGCTCAGCGCGGGATTGCCCCAATGTATTCTTATTTGAAACAAACCATTTCCAACTTGCTCTTGCAAAAGGGACGCTCCTGAAAATCCCATGAGCAGGCAAAACCATGACCAATGAAACAAGATGGGTTACGGCAGGACTAGTATTTCTCGGTATGAGAGACATCGACATCGTTGAAACCTCGAACCGCGTTCAGGCCGCGATTGCGCGCTTGGGCCATCGGATCACAGGGGCCAGCATACGGTCGGATTCCAGCGCTTACGTGGCATCGTGTTGCCACACCCTGCGCATCGACATCACGCAAGACGGATTTGTCGACGAATTTTCCAAACAGGTGCCCCGCGTTCTGACACTGTCGATCGCAGAAGAAGATTCCGTGCCGGTGCCGGATGGGCTGGGGCTGACCAATGATATGGTTCTCACCCATGTTCAGCGCGACCTTCAATGGCAACTGTCGGCGGATTACGTCCGCTGGGTCGGGCATGGGCGATTGCTCAGCGCGGCGGATTTCGCTTTGATGACCGCCGATTTACCCGGCCCGATCACGGTGCCTTCGACGCGCTTGGCCAGCGGCATCGCCGACGTCAAGCTGGCCGGCCATGCCACAGCAACACAAGCCTGCGCCGCAGATCTGGCCGACCTTCGCCAGTTCTTCGTCGAAGCCGACACAAACCCGCAGGCCATCGGTGATGCGTTGCAAGATGAGATGCCAACACCGCCTCTCAGCGCACCACAACGTTTGTCCGCGTGGCTGCTGACTTATGCCGTCATGCTGTTCGCGTTTCCGGTGGGGCTGTTTTTGTTCCTGATGACTGTCTTCAAGGGAGAAAACCCGCGTCTTGCCTCGCAAACCGCCGCCCTGACGGGAACCTTCTTATCGTTCCAGACCTTTGGCACCACCGCACAAGCGATGGGGGCGGTGCAGGCCGTTTTCTTTTGATGGCCCCAACATCCTTGGCCCCAGCCCCTTTCATGGGGCTGGGTCATTTAGGGCTTTGTGAGCTTGGGCCTTGTCCGCTAAACTTTCGAATGTAAGGCCAAAAGTAATGATTGCAGGAGCGCACAATGTTTTTCCCGAAAAAGCCATACTCGACAAACCCCAACCGGGCAGCGCGGCTGTTGGCATTGGCGGTTTTTGCAGCCAGCCTGATGCCCGGCGCAGCCACCGCCGCGCCCTGTGGCAATGATGGTTCTGGATTTGCAGCATGGAAAGCCGCCTTCGCGGCCGAGGCACAACGCGCAGGCGTCGGTCAGCGTGGCCTACAAGCGCTGGCCAATGCACAATATGCCGCGCGCACCATTGCCGCCGACCGTAATCAGAAAAGCTTTCGCTATTCTCTCGACAAGTTCATGCAAGTGCGCGGTGCAACCACCATCGTCGCGCAGGGCCGCAAGCGCAAGGCGCGCAACGCCCAGTTCTACGCCGCGCTTGAGCGTCAATATGGCGTGCCGGCGGGCGTTTTGATTGCCATTCACGGCATGGAAACAGGCTTTGGCGGCTTCATGGGCGACAGCAGGGTCGTTTCGGCGATTACCACGCTGGCTTATGATTGCCGCCGCTCTGATTTCTTTATTCCCCACGCCATCGGCGCCCTGAAACTTGTGGATCAGGGGGCAATCACCGCCGACACACGCGGCGCCAAGCATGGCGAGTTGGGCCACACGCAGTTTTTGCCCGGCAATGCGCTGAACTACGGTATCGATGCCAATGGCGATGGTCGCGTCGATTTCTACAATCAGGCCGATGCCTTGGCCTCAACCGCGAATTTCCTGCGCCAGAAAGGCTGGCGTCCCGGCGAAGGCTACCAAGAAGGTCAGCCGAACTTCAACGTCATCAAGCAATGGAACGCGGCCGGAGTTTATCAAAAGGCCATCGCGATCATGGCGGCCCAGATCGACGCCGGGGGGTAATCCCCAAAAATTGTCCAAGCCATTGAAAAACCGCCTGCCCCTGTCCTTTCTGCATAAAATTCACGGTTCCGCCGCATTTGCATCAAACTGGTTTCAAAATTGCGGGGCAAGGATCGGCCTAAGGACACATTCTAACCCAGGCAGGAGTAGGCGCAATGCAGACCTACGGCGTTGTTATCGGGTTCGAGTATCGCGCATGTCCGCGCATGGAATTTCCGGATATCGTCGAAGAGTTCGACTTATCCTTTCAACTGGCCGATGCACAAACCCGCACCCTGATCTGGGATTGCGACGACATCGCCGTGATCGAGCGCGAGTATCTGCGCGTGGCCCTCGGTTGGCTCCCACCAGACGATGACGGCGGCGCGTGGCACTTGGTGGCGGCTGTGGGCCCTTGCGACACAGCCGCCGGGCGACTGCTTGATGACACATCTCTGGCCTTCCTCGTCGACCAGATCGTCACCCGCACCCAAAACGTGCTGCCCGCGGACGCGGTGTTGCAGGGTCCGGCCTCGGGCCCGGTCGCCCCCGAACTGATCGACGACATCTTCGATCTGCTGCGCCTGTCGGCGCGCACCCCCTGCGACACCAGTGCAAGGCCGAACCCAGCAGGCCCTGCCCCAGACACCGCGCAGGCCGGCGCATCGCCCGCACGGTTCATTCCCGGGGCAGAGCGCGCCGAGACCATCGACGTGCCGCCCAAGGCCTTGCCATGGCACGCGATTGCAGGACACTGGCTTTCCAAACGCGCAGATCCCACACACCCCCTGCGCCTCACTGTCCATACGCTGGCCATCACCTTGATGCTGTATGTGCCAGCGCTCGGGGCCTCGCTGTTCACTTACACGATGCTGCGCGATCTGGTGCCAGTCTCGACCTGAGCCACCCCGGCCTCAGCCGACGGGCTGCACGAATGTATGGATCGAAAAGACGCAGGCCCGCGTTTCCGGCAGCCGCAGCACGCATTGCCGTTCGCTGCGCAAATAGGGCAAACCGTCGCGATCCACCGGTTGCGGCGCTTGCCGCTTGAATGGCTGAAACAAGGCCGGGTCTTCATAGCGCAACGCGTTGAACCGCCACAGCGGGCGGCCCACCTGCACGCCGTCAAACAGGCGCTGCACCCGCCGCGCAATCGCGTCGTCATACTCAGGTACCGGAACGTGAATGCCGGTCAACGGCCTGCCGATCTTGTCCGCCAGACGCCAACTGGCCGGGAAACACAGCACCGCAGCGGTCAAAACATGCTCGTCGCCCTGCTTTTGCAGCAGGCACAGATCCTCTTGCACCAAATGCCCCAATGTGCCCATCGGATCAGCCCGATCCACGACCACGCACTGACCATCGGGCCGTCGCACGGCATCACCGCTCACGTCATAACCGGGCGCGTGATCGCGCAACCATGCCAGCACATACTCCAGAAGTTCCTCGGCCGCCGCCCAACCTTCGGGAGTGACCGACAGAACCGCGTCGCGCTGCGCGGCCAGCAATCGCGCCCGTTCCGCCATCTGCGCGGCAAAGGCGTCGTCCACCATCAACCATTGCGCCGGATCCAGCGGCGCAATACCGGGCAACCGTGGCTGCGCCTCCACGTCATAAGGAAGGCGTGATTGAAAAATACCTGTCATTGGCTGCTCATGTCCCGTTCTTCATTGTTCTTGAAATACTCCGGGGGAGTCGCGGCGTGCCGCGACGGGGGCAGCGCCCCCTCTTGACACGCCACAGCCCCGCGTCACCGGCGATATTCGGTCATCATCACATAATCCTTGCGTGGCCCCCGCACCTGCCAGATGCAGCGCCAGACCGGCCACAAGCCAAACTCATAGCGCCCGTCATATTGGTCGGGATCACACCAATGATCGCATGTGCCGCCATATGCAGGCACCTGATGAAAATAACGCCCGTCATCGAACAGCACACTCAGATCTTCGCGCCACAGATAGCGGCGCTGCGCCTCAAGCGGTGGCTGGTCCATCACCTGCAACAGCCCGCGCTCCTCACAGACCAGACCGTCAGACACAGGCTGCCAATCAGCTACCCCCTGCAACCGTGCCACCGTGCCGTCGGCCTGCACGATCCGGCGTTTCATCTGCCAGCGGCCTTCGAAATCGGCCAGCGTGCGGGCATGCTTTGCAGCGTCATCTCCTGTCATTGCGTCTTATCTCCTCGGCATCCGCTTGCTGCGACAGCGCCTTGCGTCTAAACCCGGCACAACCGTTACAGGATAGACAAAGGCCCGTCATATGATTCCTCGCTACTCCCGCCCCGACATGGTTGCAATCTGGTCGCCAGAAAGCAAATTCCGCATCTGGTACGAAATCGAGGCCCACGCCTGCGATGCCATGGCCGATCTGGGCGTCATCCCCCGCGAAAACGCCGAGGCCGTGTGGAAAGCCAAGGATGTCGAATTCGACGTGGCCCGCATCGACGAGATCGAGGCCGTGACCAAACATGACGTCATCGCCTTTCTGACCCATCTGGCCGAACATGTCGGCAGTGACGAGGCACGTTTCGTGCATCAAGGCATGACCAGTTCGGACGTGCTGGATACCTGCTTCAACGTGCAACTGGTGCGCGCCGCCGATATTCTGATTGCCGATATCGAGGGGCTTCTGGCCGCCCTCAAACGTCGCGCGCTTGAGCATAAGAACACCCTGCGCGTTGGCCGCAGCCACGGGATCCACGCCGAACCCACTACAATGGGCCTGACCTTCGCGCGTTTCTATGCCGAGATGGACCGCAACCTGACCCGCATGAAAACCGCCCGCGACGAGGTGGCCACCGGCGCGATTTCTGGCGCGGTCGGCACCTTCGCCAATATTGAACCCGGCGTCGAAGACCATGTCTGCAAGCAACTGGGCCTTCAGCCCGAACCGATTTCCACCCAGGTCATCCCGCGTGACCGTCACGCAGCTTTCTTTGCCACGCTTGGTGTCGTCGCCTCATCGATCGAAAACATCTCCATCGAAGTGCGCCACATGCAGCGCACCGAGGTGCTAGAGGGCGCCGAATTCTTCTCGATGGGGCAAAAAGGCTCGTCGGCCATGCCGCACAAGAAAAACCCTGTGCTGACGGAAAACCTGACGGGGCTGGCCCGCCTCGTGCGCTCGGCGGTGGTGCCCGCGATGGAGAACGTGGCGCTATGGCACGAACGCGACATCTCGCATTCCTCGGTCGAGCGGATGATCGGCCCGGATGCCACCATCACGCTGGATTTCGCACTGGCCCGCCTGACTGGCGTGATCGACAAGATGCTGATTTTCCCCGAAAACATGCTGGACAACATGAACAAATTCCCCGGCCTCGTGATGTCGCAGCGGGTGCTTCTGGCGCTGACGCAGGCCGGTGTCAGCCGTGAAGACGCCTACGCCATGGTTCAGCGCAACGCGCTGAAGGTCTGGGAAGACCGCACCGATTTCAAACAGGAACTTTTGGCTGACGCCGATGTGGTCGCGGCACTTGGCAAAGATCGGATCGAAGAGAAATTCGACATGGGCTATCACACCAAGCATGTCGATACGATCTTCAAGCGCGTGTTCGGCGAAAGCTGACAGCGCCCTTACTGCCCTGAATTTCAGCACGGCGGCCCCATCAGGGCCGCCTTTTTTCATGCCGCGTTTTGAGAGACGGCAAAACCGTGCTAATGTGCTGTTGTGGTTCAACAGGAGTTACAGAAATGACCTTCAAAACCATTCTGGCCGCCGCAGCTCTGACCTTGTCCTCGGCCGTCGCGGGCTTTGCATGTCCCGCGCATGATCATCAGGCCATGTCCTGTATCGAAGGCACGACATGGGATGCCGACGCCAATGCCTGCGTGCCGCAGATCAGCAGCTAGGCCGCGGCGCGCCAGCGATTGCGCGGACGCGCGCAAATGTTCCGCGCGCGCGGATATTCCTTAGGCAATTCTTCATCCCTTCGCCCCTAGAATGCGATCAACGCCGCATTGAGGGACGGGATGAGCACTTCAACACCGCTAGCACGGATCACACCAAGCCGCGCCTCTGGGCCTGCTAGCGCACGTTTGTCGCGTCGTCAGAAGGCCGCGATCATCGTGCGTTTTTTGTTGAATGAAGGCGCAGACATTCCCCTGACGGACCTGCCCGAACAGCTTCAGGCGCAACTGACCACGCAGATGGGATCGATGCGCTATGTCGATCGGTCGACCCTTGCCGATGTCGTCGCTGAATTCGCCGCCGAGCTTGAGGCGATGGGCCTGACGTTTCCCCGCGGCGTGGCGGGCGCGCTGACGGCGCTGGATGGCCGGATCAGCCCACAAACCGCCGCCCGCCTGCGCAAAGAGGCTGGTGTGCGCCAATTTGGCGACCCTTGGGAACAGGTGCGCGCCGCCGCAACCGACGACCTTGCGAAGATGATCACCCGCGAAAGCACCGAAGTGGCCGCCGTCATGCTATCCAAGCTTGATGTCGCCCGCGCCGCCGAGCTTTTGGGCCGTTTGCCCGGCGATCAGGCCCGGCGCATCACCTATGCGGTTTCGCAAACCGGGGCCGTCACCCCCGAGGCAGTGGACCGCATCGGGCTGGCGCTGGCCGCGCAACTCCATGATGTGCCCGAGACCGCCTTTGACGACGGCCCGGTGGAACGCGTCGGTGCGATCCTGAACTTTTCCGCTGCCGCCACGCGCGACGACGTGTTGACCGGGCTGGATGAGACCGATCAGGATTTTGCCAAACTGGTGCGCAAGGCGATTTTCACCTTTGTTCACATTCCGGCCCGTGTCGCCGCTGTCGACATTCCCAAGATCATCCGCGAAGTGGATCAGGCCGTTCTTGTCACCGCCCTAGCGTCGGCCACTGACCAGGGCGGTGATTTGGCCCCGGCGGCGGAGTTCATTCTTGGCAACATCTCGAACCGGATGGCCGATGCGCTGCGCGAAGAAATCCAAGAGCAGGGTCGCATCAAACCCCGTGAGGGTGAAACCGCGATGACCGAAATCGTCAATGCGATCCGTACCCTCGAAGCCCGTGGCGAAATCACCCTAGTCAGCCAAGAGGAGGAAGAAGAAGACGCATGACATCCCTCCAGTCATTGCAGACCACTTGGTTAAACACCTTGTCTGCCCTACACTCCCTCCATGTCCAGTCCATCCTCCATCATTGACGATCTGTCCCTGCCCTCAGGCCAAACCCCGCGCGGCACGGCGTGGGAATTGATCTCGGACCGGGTTATGGGTGGGGTCTCGAACGGCACACTGGCACACAGCATAATTGAAGGCCGCCCTGCCCTGCGCATGACAGGCACGGTCAGCCTTGAAAACGACGGTGGATTTTTGCAAATGGCGTTGGATTTGCGCCCCGACGGTCAGGGCATTGATGCAAGCGGCTACACCGGGCTGGCGCTGAACGTTGTGGGCAACGATCAACGCTATAATGTCCATCTGCGCACTGCCGATGTCACCCGGCCATGGCAATCGTACCGGGCGGAATTTGCCGCGCCGGGCCACTGGACGACCATAAAACTGCCGTTCTCCGAGTTCACGCCACATCGCCTGAGCGCGCCGCTGGATTTGTCCAGCCTGCGCCGGGTCGGCCTTGTGGGCATCGGACGCGCGTTCGCCGCCGATCTGGCCTTGGGCGATTTGCGCTTTTATTGAATCCAACTGACCTCTGGACAGGCCCACAGGTTGCCCCTAGCCTACCAGTATGACCGATACCGATGGACGCCGCTGGCACGACATGGGCGGACAGGATGCTGGCCCGGTTTGTGCCGATGATCATGATTTCGCGCTTTGGGAAAAGCGTGTCGATGCCCTGATGGTGCTGTGCGGGGCCAAAGGCTTTTTCACCGTGGACGGGTTGCGCCGCGCGTTGGAAGACATGGGCGAAGACGCGTTTGAAACCATGTCGTATTACGAACGCTGGATCGCCGCGATCAATCAAAACCTGATCGAAGCCGGGGCTTACACCCTGACAGAACTGGGCGAGCGGATGGAACAGATCGCCGAACGCGGCCCCACATATGCCGCTGCCCAAAAGGCGCCCGATGCCTGAGTATGTGCGCGTTAAAACCATCATGCCGCCCGGCCATGTGCGCACCCCGGCCTATCTGCGCGGCAAGACCGGCGTGATCGAGCGCGCGCTCGGACCGTTTTCCAACCCCGAACAACTGGCCTATGCCCTGCCCGCCGAAAAACAGCCGCTTTACCGTGTGCGATTTACCATGGCCGAGCTTTGGGGCACTGCCGCCGAACACCCCACTGATACGCTGGATGCCGAAATCTATGGCCATTGGCTGGAAAAGATCTGACACATGCCCCACGATCACCTCGACCATTCCGGGCTGAGCCCCTCGGGCCATCCCTACCGCGCCGACAACGACACACCGCTTAGTTATTGGCAGCGCATGGAAATCGCCGTGCGCGAGTTGTTGATCGAAAAGGGCCATCTCAGCCCCGCCGAGGTGGCCGCGCAAATCGATGCGATGGATGCCCGCAGCCCGGCCAATGGCGCGGCGGTCGTGGCCCGCGCATGGACCGATCCGGCCTTCAAGGGGCGGTTATTGGAAAACGCGTCGCAAGCGTGCCGGGACATGGGGTTCGATATCGGTCCGCTGCATCTGATCGCGGTGGAAAACACGCCGCAGACCCATAACATGATCGTCTGCACGCTGTGTTCTTGCTATCCGCGCAACCTGTTGGGCCTGCCGCCGGATTGGTACAAAACGCGCGAATACCGTGCCCGCGCGGTACGTGAGCCGCGCGCCGTGCTGCGTGAATTCGGGGTGGCCCTGCCCGACAGCACCACCATCCGCGTGCATGACAGCACCGCCGACATGCGCTATATCGTTCTACCCGCCCGGCCCGCTGGAACCGACAGCATGACAC
>Ga0102938_10002376_pt1 | contig 14221 bp, 16 predicted proteins | sample SalPonR2_B_D2_MG_FD_84516 | JGI IMG/M metagenome (GOLD analysis project Ga0102938, IMG submission 84516) | Salt pond soil microbial communities from South San Francisco under conditions of wetland restoration - Salt Pond MetaG R2_B_D2_MG | ecosystem: Environmental > Aquatic > Marine >...
TGCCAAGGCCCAGCATCTCGGCGGTCGCGGTTGCGGGATTGCCCGAAAGAAAGGGCGGCAGCAGCGCGAGGAAGAAGATCGAGAGCTTGGGATTGAGGATGTTGATCAGCGCGCCGCGCCGGGCGACGGCAAGGCCGGACTCGGCGCGCGCGTCGGGGCGCAGATTGAGCGCGCCGTCGGATTTGAGCGCCTGCCACGCCAGCCAGAGAAGATAGGCCACGCCGGCGAATTTCACCACCTGAAACAGCAACGCCGACATATGCAATAGCGCCGCCAGACCCAGTACCGCCGCCAGCAGCGCCGGGACGATCCCGAGCGTGCAGCCAAGCGCGGCCATGAGCGCGGCGCGCCGTCCCTGCCCAAGCCCGATGGCCAGCGTGTAGATCACGCCCGTTCCGGGCGCGATGACCACCACGAGGGCGGTGATGAGAAACTGAAGGCTCATGCGCCCCCCTTTGCGAGACCTTTCAAGAGGGGCCACAGCCGCGCGGGGCTGTCAAGCCGCGTCACGCGGTTTCGCGCATCACGCGAGGCACCTTGAATTCGACATTCTCCTGCGCGGTTTCCACCTGTTCGACGGTCACCTCGTAGCGGTCCCGAAAGGCGTCGATCACTTCGTTCACCAGCACCTCGGGGGCGCTGGCCCCGGCGGTGATGCCGATCGAGGTGATACCGTCAAGCGCGCGCCAGTCAATGTCGCCTGCGCGCTGCACGAGCTGTGAATAGCTGCAACCGGCCTTGGCGCCGACCTCGACGAGGCGGCGGGAATTCGACGAGTTGGGCGCCCCCACCACCAGCATAGCATCCGCGCGGGGCGCCATCGCCTTGACCGCCTCCTGACGGTTGGTGGTGGCGTAGCAGATATCTTCCTTGTGGGGGCCCTTGATGGCAGGAAACCGCGACTTGAGGGCGGTGACGATATCGGCGGTGTCGTCGATCGAAAGGGTCGTCTGGGTGACGAAAGCCAGCCGCGCGGGATCGCGCACATCGAGCGCGGGCACATCGGCGGGGGTTTCCACCAAGAGCACCTCGCCTTCGGGCAGTTGGCCCATGGTGCCGATCGTCTCGGGGTGGCCGGCATGGCCGATCATGATGATCTGTAGGCCGTTCTGGTGGTGGCGTTCGGCCTCGATATGGACCTTGGAGACCAGAGGGCAGGTGGCGTCCACATAGAGCATCTGCCGGTCCGCGGCCTCGGCGGGGACGGATTTGGGCACGCCATGGGCGGAAAAGATGACCGGGCGGTCATCGGGGCATTCATCAAGCTCCTCGACAAACACCGCCCCCTTGGCGCGCAGATCGTCCACGACGAACTTGTTATGGACGATCTCGTGGCGCACATAGACCGGCGCGCCCCATTTCTCGAGCGCCAGCTCGACGATCTTGATGGCGCGATCCACGCCCGCGCAAAAGCCGCGCGGCGCCGCAAGGTAGAGGGTGAGCGGAGGTTTGATGGTCATGGCGGTCTCCTGTCTGGTCCAGACCTAAGGTCATGGGCGCAGCGCGTCCAGAGGCGATCGGGAGAAAGCCGGGGTCACAACGCTGGAAACCCCGCGATGCTGGGCATCGCAGGGCCTGAGCTGTGGCGTGGCGGCACTTGGCTGCGCTCAGCTTTCTTCTTCGTAGATGTTCTCGCGGCTGGTCATCGGTTCGCGCGGAGGGCGACCGATCACGTCCTTGAGATCTTCGAGTTCGATGAAATTGTCGGCCTGGCGGCGCAGGTCGTCCGCGATCATCGGCGGCTGGCTGCGGATGGTCGAGACCACCGACACGCGCACGCCCTGACGTTGCAGGCTTTCAACCAGCGGACGGAAATCACCATCGCCCGAGAACAGCACGATATGGTCGATCCGCGGTGCGAGTTCCATCGCGTCCACGGTCAGTTCGATATCCATGTTGCCCTTGACTTTGCGCCGGCCCTGGCTGTCGGTGTATTCCTTGGCGGGTTTGGTCACCATGGAAAAGCCGTTGTAATTCAGCCAATCGACCAGCGGGCGGATTGGCGAATATTCGTCATTCTCCAGCATCGCGGTATAGTAGAAGGCACGCAACAATTTGCCACGGCGCATGAACTCGGCGCGTAGCAGTTTATAATCGATGTCGAACCCAAGCGCCTTGGCGGCCGCGTAAAGGTTGGACCCATCGATGAACAGCGCAAGCCGTTCGTCCTTGTAGAACATACACAAAATCCTTCCGGTTTATCCCCTCTGGCCCTGCAATTAACAACAAAACTGGGTAGAAACGGGCCAAAGATAGCTGGCGAACCTAGGCGTTATCACGAAATACGCAATAGTTTTCGCTCATCCAGAAGGATAGGTTGGGAATGTTTTTTGACAAATGCCACCTGATTGCATTGGGCGGAAACATGCCTTCTGCGCAAGGTGAATCGCATGAAACGCTAAGTGCGGCGCTGGATCGCATTGCATCTTCGGGTTGTGAGTTGGTGTCGGTCAGCCGGTTCTACCGCACCCCCTGTTTTCCGCCCGGTGCTGGCCCTGACTACGTCAATGCGGCGGCGGTGCTCGCCTCTCAGGCTGCGCCCGAGGCATTGTTGACCCTGCTGCACCGGGTCGAGGCCGGGTTCGGGCGCGAAAGGATCAAGCGCTGGGGGCGCAGGACGCTGGATCTTGACCTGATCGCGTCGGGCGACGCGGTGCTGCCGGATCTTGCCACCTATCAAGCCTGGCGCGACCTTGCGCCGGACGCGCAGCAAAGCCAGGCCCCGGATCATCTGATCCTGCCGCATCCCAGGATGCACGAGCGCGCCTTCGTGCTGGTGCCGCTGGCCGATGTGGCGCCGGACTGGCGCCACCCTGTGCTGGGGCGCACGGTCGCCGAGATGCGCGATGCCCTGCCCGCCGAGGCGCTGGCGGAGGTGGTGGCAATCTAGCGGGTGTGGGGTGTGTGAAAGGGACGGGTTGCATTCGTTTCGGCAAAAGATGTAATAGTATAACACTACATCGTCACTCACTCACCGGACCACAGGAGTTCCCAATGTCGCAACCGGACCGCCGCCTGCCAGTCACCGTGCTTTCGGGTTTTCTGGGCGCGGGCAAGACCACGCTGCTCAACAATGTCCTGAACAACCGCGAGGGCCGCCGCGTGGCGGTGATCGTGAATGACATGTCCGAGGTGAATATCGACGCCGACCTTGTGCGCGAAGGCGGCGCGAATCTGAGCCAGACCGACGAGACGCTGGTCGAAATGACCAATGGCTGCATTTGCTGCACCCTGCGCGACGATCTTTTGCAGGAGGTGCGCCGCCTTTCGGATGAGGGGCGTTTCGACTACCTGCTGATCGAATCGACCGGCATTGCCGAGCCGCTGCCAGTGGCGGCGACATTCGAGTTTCGCGACGAGGCGGGCGAAAGCCTGTCGGACGTGGCGCGACTGGATACGATGGTGACGGTGGTCGATGCGGTGAACCTGCTGGAAAACTACGCCAGCCACGATTTCCTGAGCGACCGGGGCGAGGTGACGGGCGACGAGGACGACCGCACGCTTGTCGATCTGCTGGTCGATCAGATCGAGTTCGCCGATGTCATCATCCTGAACAAGGTCACCGATGCCGGGCAAGAGCGGCTGAACGCCGCCCGCAAGGTGGTGCGCAGTCTCAACGCCGATGCACGCATCATCGAGACCGATTTCGCCGAAGTTGCGGCCGTGAATATCCTGGATACCGGGCTTTTCGATTTCGACAAGGCGCATGACCATCCGTTATGGGCCAAGGAGCTTTACGGTTTTGCCGATCATGTGCCGGAAACCGAGGAATACGGTGTCGCCTCCTTTGTCTATCGGGCGCGGCGTCCGTTCGACCCTGAGCGCCTGCACAAGGTGCTGAACGGGCCGCTGCCCGGTGTGATCCGCGCCAAGGGGCATTTCTGGCTGGCGACGCGGCCCGACTGGGTGGCCGAATTCAGCCTTGCAGGGGCGCTTTCGCGGGTGGCGCCGCTGGGCACCTGGTGGGCGACGGTCCCGTCCGAGCGCTGGCCCGATCATCCCCAGGCGCGGCAATATCTGGAGCGTCACTGGCAGGAGCCTTTCGGCGATCGGCGTCAGGAACTGGTCTTTATCGGCGCGGGAATGGACCGCGGCGCGATCACCGCCGCGCTGGATTCGGCGCTGACCGGCCCCGAGGATCATTTCGCGCCCGAAACCTTTGCCGGGCTCAGCGATCCGTTCCCTGTCTGGCGGCGGCAAGCGGCGGCCTGAGATGGCGCGCAACTGCTGCACCCGGCTGCCTCTGCGCCGTCACAGGGGTGACCCGATGGCCGAATATGACCGCCTGCCGCGCGCGGCGCGGCGCTGGCTGGCGCAGGCGGTGCTGCCCTGGTCAGCGCGTTCGGTCAGGCGCATCTGGCAGCGCGCGCTGGAGCGGAGCGGCGGCGATGAACAAGCGGCGCTGGCCAGCCTCGAGCGGGCCGAGGCGGCGCGCTTGCGGCGCGACGCGATGCACCTTGCCGGGGTGGCGGATCGGGACTGCGCGGGCCTTGGCCGACAGGCGTGACGCGGCTGATTCTCTGCTTGTAAATCCGGTTGCGAGGTCTTAGATAGGCGGTCTCTTGCAAGACGACTTACGACTTATCCGGAGGTCCCATGGCCCGCGTTACCACTGAAGATTGTGTCGACAAGGTACCCAACCGTTTTGAGCTGGTGATGCTGGCCGCGCATCGCGCGCGCGAAGTGGCTGCTGGTGCACCGATCACCGTTGATCGCGACAACGACAAGAACCCCGTCGTCGCTCTGCGCGAGATCGCCGAGGAGACCCAGTCGGCGGATGAGCTGCGCGAGCGTCTGATCGAATCGAACCAGACCCAGATCGAGGTGGACGAGCCCGAAGAGGATTCGATGGCCCTGTTGATGGGTGGCGGCGAGCCGGACAAACCGGCGGCCGATGACGACATGTCCGAGGAAAAGCTGCTGCGTGCGCTCATGGAAGCGCAGGGCCAGGGCTGAGCCGGACCAGACACCGGAGATGCGGACGGCATGATTGCGGTTGACGACCTTGTCGCGCTGGTCCGCACCTACAACCCCAAAACCGATGAGGCGCTGATCCGCGCGGCCTATGATTACGGCCGCGCGATGCATGAGGGCCAGGTGCGCCATTCGGGCGAGCCCTATTTCACCCATCCGGTCGCCGTGGCCGCCATCCTGGCCGAGCAGCGCCTGGACGACGCCACCATCGTCACCGCCCTTCTGCACGACACGATCGAGGACACCCGCGCCTCTTATGACGAGGTCGCCAAGCGGTTCGGCGACGAGATCGCCGACCTGGTGGACGGCGTCACCAAGCTGACCAATCTGCAACTGTCCAACTCCGAGACCAAGCAGGCCGAGAATTTCCGCAAGCTGTTCATGGCCATGTCCAAGGATCTGCGGGTGATCCTGGTCAAGCTGGCCGACCGGCTGCACAACATGCGCACGATCCGCGCCATGCGCCCCGAGAAACAGGGCCAGAAGGCGCGCGAGACGATGGATATCTTTGCGCCGCTGGCCGGGCGCATGGGGATGCAATGGATGCGCGAAGAGCTGGAGGACCTGGCGTTTCGCGTGCTCAACCCCGATGCGCGCGCCTCGATCATCCGCCGCTTCATCACCTTGCAACGCGAGACCGGCGACGTGGTCGAGCGCATCACTGGCGACATGCGCCTTGAGCTGGACAAGGCGGGCATAGAGGCCGAGGTGTTCGGGCGGGCCAAGAAGCCTTATTCGATCTGGCGCAAGATGCAGGAAAAGGAAATGGGCTTTTCCCGCCTGTCCGATATCTACGGCTTTCGCGTGATCGCGCAACAGGAAGAGGATTGCTATGCGGCGCTGGGTGCGATCCATCGCCGCTGGCGCGCCGTGCCTGGACGGTTCAAGGATTACATCAGCCAGCCCAAGTCGAATGGCTACCGCTCGATTCACACCACGGTTTCGGGGCGTGACGGCAAGCGGGTCGAGGTGCAGATCCGCACCCGCCAGATGCATGACGTCGCCGAGGCCGGCGTCGCGGCGCATTGGTCCTATCGCGATGGTGTCCGGGTCGGGAACCCCTTTGCGGTCGACCCGGCAAAGTGGATTTCAAGCCTGACCGAACAGTTCGACGCCGAGGAGGATCACGAGGATTTCCTCGAGGCGGTCAAGCTGGAGATGTATGCGGACAAGGTGTTCTGCTTCACCCCCAAGGGCGATGTGGTCAAGCTGCCGCGCGGGGCGACGCCGATTGATTTCGCCTATGCGATCCACACGAGGATCGGCAACGCCACGGTGGGCGCCAAGGTTGACGGCATGCGGGTGCCGCTCTGGACGCGGATCAAGAACGGCCAGTCGGTCGAGGTCATCACCGCCGACGGCCAGACCCCGCAGGCGACATGGCTGGACATCGCCACCACCGGCAAGGCCCGCGCCGCCGTGCGCCGCGCCCTGCGCGAGCTGGACCGGGGCCGTTTCATCAAGCTGGGCCGCGAACTGGCGCGCTCGGCCTTTGAGCATGTGGGCAAGAAGGCTACCGACAAGGCGCTGGAAAGTGCCGCGCGCACGCTGCGCCTGAAAAGCCGCGAAGAGGTTCTGGCGCGTTTGGGAAGTGCCGAGCTGACCGCGCATCAGGTGCTGAACGCGGTCTATCCCGACCTTGTCCCCGACGCGGGCGAGGAGGTGGGCCGCGAGCGCGCGGTGATCGGTCTTTCGCCTGACCAGAGCTTTGAGCGCGCGCGCTGCTGCCAGCCCTTGCCCGGCGAGCGGATCGTCGGCATCACCTATCGCGGACGCGGCGTGGTGGTGCATGCCATCGATTGCGAATCGCTATCGGCCTATGACGATCAGCCGCAACGCTGGCTGGACCTGCACTGGCACTCGGGAACCCACCCGGCGGCTTATGACGTGACGCTGGATATAACGATCGGCAACGATGCGGGCGTGCTTGGGCGCATTTGCACATTGATCGGGGAGCAGAAGGCCAATATCTCGGACCTGACCTTCGTTGACCGCAAGCCGGATTATTTCCGGCTGCTGATCGATGTCGAATTGCGCGACGCGGAACATTTGCATGGTGTGATTTCAGTTCTCGACGCGGAAAGCGACGTGGCTTCGGTGGAACGGCTCCGGGATCCGCCCGGAACCGGGGCCACGACACAGATAGAACCCTAGGAGCCCGACGTGGTCTTCAAGCGCCGTGACAGACGACCGATCTGGCAGGCCGTCGCCGATCTGATCTGGCCGCGCGGCGGCTGGACCCGTGCGTTCCGCTATGTGAAGCACCGCCTGCACCGTCTTCCCGATCCGCCGCATCGCATCGCAAGGGGCATTTTTGCGGGCGTGATGGTGACGTTCTCGCCGCTTTTCGGGCTGCATTTCCTGCTGGCGGCGGGGTTTGCCTGGGTGATGCGGGGCAATATCGTGGCGGCATTGCTGGCGACCTTCGTCGGCAATCCGCTGACCTTCCTGCCGATTGGCGTGGTGTCATTGCAGTTGGGCCATGTCCTGCTGGGCCGCAATGCGCCCTTTGGCGACGAGATGCAGCGCTCGCTTGGTGGCAAGTTCGTGGATGCGGGGCGCGATCTGAAGCATAACATCCTGTCGATCTTCAATGACCAGAGCCCCGACTGGAGCCATCTGACGCTGTTTTACGACGAGGTGTTCCTGCCTTATCTGGTGGGCGGGGTCGTGGCCGGTCTGATCGCGGGAATCATCGCCTATTACCTGGCGCTGCCTGTGATCCAGGCCTATCAGAACCGCCGCAAGGGGGCGCTCAAGGCCAAGTGGGTCGCGATCCGCGAAAAGGCCGCGCAAAAGGCTGACGCCAAGAAGAAACAGGACTAGGTTGGGCGACGACTCGGCGGTGATCAGGAAAGGGCGTCTGAAATGGCATCTGACGGCAAGTTGCGTCTTGGGGTGAATATCGACCATGTGGCGACCGTGCGCAACGCGCGCGGCAGCGCCTATCCCGACCCGCTGCGGGCGGCGAAATTGGCCGAGGAGGCCGGTGCCGACGGCATCACCGCGCATCTGCGCGAGGACCGCCGTCATATCAGCGACGTGGATATCGAACGGCTGGTCCAAGGGCTTGAGCGGCCTTTGAATTTCGAGATGGCCGCCACCGGCGAGATGCAGGAAATCGCCCTGCGCCACAAGCCGCATGCGGTCTGCATCGTCCCTGAGAAACGCGAGGAGCGCACCACCGAGGGCGGGCTGGACGTGGCCGGCGATGACAATCGGCTGGCCGATTTCATCGCCCCGCTCAGCGCGGCGGGGTGCCGGGTGTCGCTGTTCATCGGCCATGAGGCGCGCCAGATCGAGGCGGCGGCACGGATCGGCGCGGCGGTGGTCGAGCTGCATACCGGCGCCTATTGCGATTTTCACGCCGAGGGCGAAACCGACAAGCGCGACGCCGAGCTGGAGGCGCTCAAGGCGGGTGCGAAGCTGGCGCATGGGCTGGGGCTCGAGGTGCATGCCGGGCATGGGCTGACCTATGACACCGTGACGCCGATCGCCGCCATCCCCGAGCTGGTCGAGCTCAATATCGGGCATTTCCTCATTGCCGAGGCGATCTTTGACGGGCTTGGCCCGGCGATCACGCGGATGCGCGCGCTGATGGACGCGGCCCGCGCATGACATGGGCCGAGACCGCGTTGATCCTTGCGGCCTGGGCTGTTGCGGCGGGCAGTCCCGGCCCGGCGACGCTGGCGATTTCGGCCACCTCGATGGGCAACGGGCGCGGCGCGGGGCTGGCGCTGGCGCTGGGCGTGACCTGTGGATCGGCGACCTGGGGCATGGCGGCGGCGCTTGGCATGAGTGCGGTGATGCTGGCACATGCCTGGGTGTTCGAGGTCGTGCGGCTGGCCGGTGCGGCTTATCTTATCTTTCTCGCGGTCAAGAACCTGCGCCGCGCGCTGCACCCCATGCACACAGAGATCGTGAAGCCCGCGCAGGGGCCGTTATTCCTGCGGGGGATGCTGTTGCACCTGACCAATCCCAAGGCGATTCTTGCCTGGGGCGCGATCTATGCACTGGTCTTGCCGGGCGGGACCGGGGCGCAAACGGCGGTTGGCGCGGCGCATGTCTGGCAATGGTTCGCGATGCTTCTGGGCCTGTCTGTGATGATCTTCATGGGCTATGCGATGCTGTTCTCGATCGGCAAGGTGGCGCGCGGTTATGCCCGTGCGCAAAGGGCTTTTGACGCGGTTTTCGCGCTGCTTTTCGGTGCGGCAGGGGTCAGGCTTCTGACCATGAGGCTGCAATGATCCTGGGCATCGGCACGGACCTTGCCAATATCGACCGGATCGCCGCCACGCTGGAGCGGTTCGGAGACCGGTTCCGCAACCGTGTCTTCACCGAGACCGAGCAGCGCAAGGCCGAAAGGCGGCGTGACGTGGCGGGCACCTATGCCAAGCGCTGGGCGGCGAAAGAGGCCTGTTCAAAGGCGCTGGGCACCGGGCTGCGCATGGGCATCGCCTGGAAGGACATGGCGGTCAGCAACCTCGAGACCGGCCAGCCGCGCATGCATGTCACCGGATGGGCCAAGGACCGCCTGACCGAGATGACGCCGCCGGGGCATGCGGCGGTGATTCATGTCACTCTGACCGACGATCACCCCTGGGCGCAGGCCTTCGTGGTGATCGAGGCGTTGCCGACCAAGGACGAATCGGCGCAGGACGCTGATTAACAACAAAAATCTGCTTCGGCATTGCATCGGCGTCACGTCGGTATCGCGTCGGTATTCCGCACCGCTCCGGCAGGGGTTAACAAGGCGCGCGGCGCAAGCGCGCGAAAGGAACGGGATTACACCGTGCGACCGCGCGCAAGGCGCCACCCGCAATCGGCGCCGCGCCCCCGCCCGACAGCGATGCGCCGCGCGTGGCCGAGTCGTTGCGTGCGCGGCGCGCTAAACTTGACTCCCTCGTCGGCGCGCCGCATGAAGCGCGCGAACCCAAACACCGGAGGGCCTCATGGCCAGCGAAGCCAAAAAATCGAGCACGATCTGGGAGACGGTCAAGACGGTCTTCTGGGCGCTCGTGATCGCGGGGATCTTCCGCACCATCTTTTTCCAGCCGTTCTGGATTCCTTCGGGTTCGATGAAGGACACGCTGCTGATCGGCGATTTCCTGTTCGTCAACAAGATGGCCTATGGCTATTCCTATGCGTCCTGCCCGACGGTCCGCATCGCGAGCCTTGGCATCGACATCGACGCCAAGGATATCTGCGGATTTCTGGATGGCGACAATACCCGCTTTCTGGGCAGCGAGCCCGAGCGCGGCGATATCATCGTGTTCCGTCATCCGGTGCAAGGCACCGATTTCATCAAGCGCCTGATCGGGATGCCCGGCGATACCGTGCAGATGCGCGACGGGCGGCTTTACCTCAATGGCGAGGCGGTCGAGGTGGAACCGGCGGGCACGTTCGAAGAGACCTTCGAGCCGCAAGGCCCTGTGCAGATCCGCCCGCGTTGTGAAAACGGCGTGGTGGGCCAGGGCGCGAGCTGCACCAAGTCGCGTTTCCGCGAGACGCTGCCCAATGGCGAGTCGCATCATATCCTCAATATCGGTGCGCAGCGCGCGGATGATACCGGCGTCTTCACCGTGCCCGAGGGACATTATTTCTTCATGGGGGACAACCGCGACAACTCGACCGACTCGCGCTTCCCGCAGGCGGTGGGCGGTGTTGGCTTCGTGCCCTATGAAAACCTGATCGGGCGCGCGGGGCGGGTGATGTTCTCGTCGGCGGGCCGTTCGATGCTGTATTTCTGGACATGGCGCGGCGATCGCTTTTTCGAGAAGCTGGAATGAAACTGTCGGGTGAGCTGAAGGCGTTCGAGGGACGGCTGGGGCACAAGTTTACCCAGCCTGCGCTTCTGGTGCGCGCGGTGACGCATTCCTCGATGGCGTCGCCGACGCGAGACGACAACCAGCGACTGGAATTCCTGGGCGACAGGGTTCTGGGGCTGGTGATGGCCGAGGCGCTGCTGGAGCGCGACAGGATGGCCGAGGAAGGATTGCTTGCGCCGCGTTTCAACGCGCTGGTGCGCAAGGAGACCTGCGCCGATGTCGCGCGCGAGATCGGGTTGGGCGACGTGCTCAAGCTGGGCCGCTCGGAGATGCTGTCTGGCGGGCGGCGCAAGCAGGCGCTTCTGGGCGACGCCATGGAGGCGGTGATCGCCGCCGTCTATCGCGATGCCGGGTTCGAGGCGGCCAAGGCGCTGGTGCTGCGGCTTTGGGGAGAGCGGATCGACAGCGTCGAGGAAGACGCGCGCGACGCCAAGACCGCGCTTCAGGAATGGGCGCAGGCACGCGCGCTGCCGCCGCCCGATTATGTGGAAACCGCGCGCAGCGGCCCTGACCACGCGCCGCATTTCACCATCGAGGTCCGTTTGGCCATCGGCGAGCACGAAAGCGCGACGGCCGGTTCCAAGCGGCAGGCAGAACAGGCCGCGGCCAAGGCGCTGCTGACCCGGCTCGAGGCGGGCTGAGGGGCGGTCGCGTCAGGATCGCCGCAGGACATCGTGAAGTCGGGGTGACAAGGAACCGCGGTTGCGGGTCTTGGTCTCTGGCGGGGAGCGCAGAAATCGGCTAGAGCCGCCCTTAGCTGCAACACAGGATCGTTTCATGACCACGCGCGCCGGTTTCATTGCCCTGATCGGGGAGCCCAATGCGGGCAAGTCCACGCTGCTCAACCGCATGGTGGGCGCGAAGGTCAGTATCGTCACTCACAAGGTCCAGACCACCCGCGCCCGCATTCGCGGGGTCGCCATGGAGGGCGAGAGCCAGCTGGTCTTTGTGGATACGCCGGGGCTTTTCCTGCCGCGCCGCAGGCTTGACCGTGCGATGGTGGCCGCGGCCTGGGGCGGGGCGGCGGATGCCGATGTGGTCGTCTTGCTGGTCGAGGCGCATCGCGGGATCACCGAAGGGGTCGAGCGCATCCTTGCGGGCCTTGAGGACATGGGCAAGGGGCGCTGCGTGGCGCTGGCCATCAACAAGATCGACCGGGTGCAATCGGAGGTCCTGCTGGGGCTGACCGAGGCGCTGAATGCGCGATACGACTTTGCCCGGACCTTCATGATCTCGGCCGAGAAGGGCCACGGCGTCGAGGATCTGCGCCACTGGCTGGCCGAACAGATGCCCGAGGGGCCGTGGCTTTATCCCGAGGATCAGATCGCCGATCTGCCGATGCGCATGATCGCCGCCGAGATCACCCGCGAGAAGCTGACGCTGCGCCTGCATCAGGAGCTGCCCTATCAGTTGACGGTCGAGACGGAATCCTGGGAAGAGCGCGACGACGGATCGGCGCGGATCGACCAGATCATCTATGTGGCGCGCGACGGGCACAAGGGGATCATCCTTGGCAAGAAGGGCGAGACGATCAAGGCCGTCTCGAAGGCCGCGCGAGAGGAGCTCGAAGAGTTCCTCGGGCGCAGGGTGCATCTGTTCTGCCAGATCAAGGTGCGGCCCGGCTGGCTGGAAGAGGCGGCGCGCTATTCCGAGATGGGGCTGGATTTCAAGGACGGCAACGGGTGACACGGCTGACGGCGGAATTCTGGGTGCACGCCTATCTGGCGCGATTGCGGCTCGGTGATATTCCCGCCTTCGTTACCGCTCATGGCGACGACACCGCGGGCGCGGTGCTGGTCAAGCTCAACACGCTTGACGGGCGCGCGCGGGCCTTTCAGCGGTCGTTCGACCTGATGAGCGGCGCGCGCAGCTGGGTGGTCCTGGCCGATGGCGCCGAGCCCGAGGTGGATGCGATAATCGCGCGCCAGCGCGGTTTCGACCCTGATCTCTGGGTGATCGAGGTCGAGGACCGGGCCGGGCGTCACCTGCTGGATGAGGACGGTCTGGCGGACTAGCGGCTCCGCCGCAGGTTGTTGATGCGCGTCAAGGCGGCTCTTAGGTCCGGTATGCGACCCTGAAATGCATTACCGGATAAAGGGAGGCAAATTATGAAACAGCATATTTTCGTGGCGACAGACGGGTCCGACACCGCGATGCGGGCGGTCGATCTGGCCGCCGAGATCGCGGCGCGGTTCGATGTTCCTCTGACAGTGGGGCATGTGCTGCATTTCGCCCGGCCACCCGAGGAGCTGGCCCGCATGGCGGATGTGGAGCATATGGTCGAGCGGGTCAGAAGGAGCCCGGACGTGGATCTGCCCAATGTGCCCGATACCATGCTGAGCCTGTTCGCAGAGACGCGGGCCGGGGACGAGTCGATCCGGCTGATCACGCTGGTCGGGGACGATATCCTGCACCGCGCCGCCGAACGGGCCAAGGAGCTGGGGGCGAAGACCGTCAAGACCGCCTCGTCGCAGGGCGACACCGCCGATGCGATCCTCGACATGGCACAGGAGGCCGGGGCCGACATGATCGTGATCGGCCACCGGGGTCTGGGGCGTCTCAAGCGCGCGGTGCTGGGCAGCGTGGCGCAGAAGGTGCTGAATAACGCCGAATGCGCCGTGGTTTCGGTGCGCTAGGCAAGGCAGGGCGGATGGGGGCTGCGGCCCTCACTCCGCCACCAGCACCTTGCGCGCCAGAACCGCCTGGTTCGAGACATCGAGGAAGCGCAATTCATAGCTGCCCGGTTCATCGGGCAGGGTGATGCGCAGCGGCGGTTCGCCCTCCACCTTGGTCGCCGAGAGCCAGGTGAAGATCGCCTGATCGGCACGCGCCAGGGTGATGCGCTGATCGGCGCTGGTGGACTCGACGCTCCAGCCGACCTCGATCTGCGACCCGGCCGCGGCACTGTCGGGCGCCGAGAGGCTGGCGCCCGAACTGAGAGGCGCATCGGCTGCCAGGATTTCGACCTTGTGGCGGGCCATGACCCTGCGCCCCTCGTTGAGCATGTAGCGCAGCTCGTAAAGGCCGGGCTGGTTGGGGGCGGACATGTCACGGCTGCCCGCATCACCGACGCGGAAATACTCGGCGTAATCGCCGTCGGGCGTGCCCATGGGCACGAGGGTGATGTAATCGCGCGGATGCACCGCCCCGCTCCATTCGACGCGCAACGTGCCACCGGCGCGCAGTTTGCCCTGCGCTGAAAGCGTGACCTCGGGGGCGGTGATCTCGATGGGCTGGGAGGCCATGGTGCGCTTGCCTTCATCGAGAACGTAGCGGATTTCGTACATGCCGGTATCGGCGGGGGCCTGGAGTTTGCCCTCGGTGTTGTCGCCCACGCGGGTGTAGTCGGTGTGGCTGCCCTCATCCGCGCCCATCGGGACGATGGTGATGTAGTCCCGGCCATGCACCGCGCCGGTCCA
>Ga0102938_10002379_pt1 | contig 14215 bp, 12 predicted proteins | sample SalPonR2_B_D2_MG_FD_84516 | JGI IMG/M metagenome (GOLD analysis project Ga0102938, IMG submission 84516) | Salt pond soil microbial communities from South San Francisco under conditions of wetland restoration - Salt Pond MetaG R2_B_D2_MG | ecosystem: Environmental > Aquatic > Marine >...
ACGGCGTTCAAGGCCGCCGACAACGGCACCTACTTCGACGACGACGGCAACCGCATCTACTACTCGAGCTTCGTGGGGTTCTTCCCCGCCGAGGACCCACAGGTGACCGTTCTGATCTCGGTCGACGAACCGCCGGCCGGCACCAACGACCGTTTCGGTGGCACCGCCGCGGCCCCGGTGTTCTCAGAACTCGCCCCCACGCTGATCCACGAACTGGGCATCGTGCCCACCCCCGGCTCCACCGGGTGCCGGGCGTCGTGAGGTCGTCGGTGACGGGATCACGCGACTCGTCGGGCCTGCGCGCCCTGCGGGAACTCCTCGAGGGGGGAACGCCGATCAGGACCGTCGTGCACGATTCGCGAAAGGTCGAGCCGGGTGCGCTCTACGCGTGTCTGCGCGGTGAGCAGTTCGACGGCCACGATTTCGCTGCTGACGCTGTCGCACGGGGAGCGACTGCGCTGCTCACCGATCATCATCTGGACGATCTCGACGGCCACGGTCCCGGTGGTCGTCCCGGCGAGCCCGGCGTGGCGCAGATCGTCGTCGACGACACCCGACGCCGCCTCGGACCGATCGCGGCAGAGGTCGCCGGACACCCCGGTCGGGCGCTCGCCATGGTCGGCATCACCGGTACGAACGGCAAGACGACGACTGCGGCGATGATGGCGGCGATCTTCGAAGCCGCCGGCATGCCGTGCGGGGTGGTCGGCACACTCCATGGTCCGCGCACCACCCCGGAGGCGCCGGAACTGCAGTCGGTACTGGGCGGGTTCGTCGATGCCGGCAAGACCGCAGCGGTCCTGGAAGTCTCGTCGCACGCCTTGGCGATGCACCGCGTCGACGGCACCGAGTTCGACGCCGTGGTGTTCACCAACCTCGGTCACGACCACCTCGACCTCCACGGCTCGCACGAGGAGTACTTCCGTGCCAAGGCACGACTGTTCGGCCCCCCGTTCTCCTCGCTCGGTGTGATCAACGTCGACGACCCCTACGGACGATTGATCGCCGACGCCGCCCACTCCGACGTTCCCGGGCGAGAGTTCCGCATCGTCGAGTACTGCCGCGACGACGTCTCCGAGGTCGAGGTCACCGCCATCGCACACCGTTTCACCTGGCGCGGGCGCCGGGTCGAGGTGCCGATCGGAGGCGACTTCAACGTCGTGAACTCCCTGGCTGCGCTCACGACCGCATCCGAACTCGGAATCGATCCCGACGTCGCCATCGCCGGGCTGGGAGCGCTGCTGTCGGTACCCGGCAGGTTCGAGGTCGTCGAGTCCGACGAGACCCGTCGCCGCGGCATCACGGTGGTCGTCGACTACGCGCACACCCCAGATGGTCTCGAACGACTGCTCGAGGCTGCTCGCGCCGTGGTCGGCGAGGGCGGATCATTGACGGTGGTGTTCGGATGCGGTGGAAATCGTGACCGGGCGAAGCGCCCCGACATGGGCGCCGTCGCGACTCGGCTGGCCGAGCGGGTCGTGGTCACCTCCGACAACCCACGCGACGAGTCGCCGCAGGCGATCATCGACGACATCCTCGCGGGCGCCGCGTCTTCGGCCGAGGTCACCTCGATCGTCGACCGGCGATCGGCGATCGGCGAGGCCATCGGGTCGGCGACGATCGGCGACGTGGTCGTGATCGCCGGCAAGGGACACGAGGCGACACAGGAGTTCGCCGACCGCATCGTCGAGTTCGACGATCGCGCCGTTGCACACGAATTCCTGGAGGCCGAGGAGTGATCGCGATCATCATGGCCGGCGCGAGTTCGATGCTCGTGTCGCTGTTCGGCACCCGCTACCTGATCCTGTTCTTCCAGGAACGCGGCCAGGGACAACCGATCCTCGGCAAGGAGGATCACGGCCCCGAGCACCACATGACCAAGCAGGGCACCCCGACAATGGGCGGCATCGCCATCGTCGGTGCAGCGCTCGTGGGATGGCTCGTCGCTCACCTCCGGCGGGGGCTGGCGTTCTCCGACCAGGCCATGATCGTGTGGGCCGGGGTGCTGTTCATGGCCCTGATGGGCTTCCTCGACGACTACATCAAGGTCCGCAAGCGACACAACCGCGGCATCTTCTGGAAGCAGAAGAACTACATCACGATGCTCGCCAGCATCGCCATGGCCTGGTGGCTCGTGGTCGGCACCGGGATCTCCGAGACGATCAACGTGACCCGCGGCGCCGTCGGTTTCGAGGTGCCCACTGCCGTCTGGGTCGTGTGGGCCGGCATGATCATCTGGGCGACGACGAATGCGGTCAACGTCACCGACGGTCTCGACGGGCTGGCCTCGGGTTCCGCGCTGATGGGGTTCGGCGCGTTCACGATCATCGCCTACTGGGCCTTTCGCAACCCGGACATCTACGAGACGGTGGTGAACCCGCTCGACATGGGCGTGTTCTCCGCGTCGTTCGCCGGCGGCTGCCTCGGCTTCCTGTGGTGGAACGCCGCTCCGGCACGCATCTTCATGGGAGATGTGGGCGCACTCGCGATCGGCTCGGCGCTCGCCTTCTGCGCACTCACGTTGAACGTCACACTGCTGATCGTCCTCGTCGGTGGCATCTACGTGATGGAAGCCGGCTCGGTTGCCATCCAGATGGGGGTGTTCAAGGCCTCGGGCCGTACGAGGCGACTCTTCCGGATGTCGCCGATCCACCACCACTTCGAGCTGATCGGCTGGCCCGAGACCACGGTGATCATCAGGTTCTGGCTGATCTCGGCGATCTGTGTCGCCGCCGCGCTCGCGATCTTCATCGCCGACTTCACCGCACAGGTGCAGTTGTGAGTCGGGCCCTCGTGTACGGACTCGCCGTTGCCGGCGAGTCGACGGTGCGGGCACTGCTGGGCCGGGGCTACGACGTGGTCGTCGCTGATGACGACGTCGACGAGCGACGTCGTCAGCTCGCCACGGAACTCGACGTCGAACTCCTCGACCGACCGGAGGCGGGTGTCCTCGCCGGCCTGGTCGAGACGTGTGACGTCGTGAGTCCCGCTCCCGGCGTGCCCGAGACACATCGGGTGGTCGCTGCTGCTCATCGCGCCGGTGTCGAGTTGGTGTCCGAGATCGAACTCGCCTACCGCTGGGAGCAGGACCGGCGCGAGGGCCCACGGCCGATGCTCGCGATCACCGGGACGGACGGGAAGACGACCACCACGTTGCTCACTGTCGAGATGCTGCGCGCAGCTGGACGGCGAACCGTCGATGCCGGCAACACCTCGACCCCACTGGTCGACGCGATCGAGATGGACGTCGACGTGTTCGTGGTCGAAGCGACCAGTTTCCGCCTTGCCTGGACGCCCTCGTTCCGCAGTGAGGGGGCTGCCTGGCTCAACCTGGCGCCGGATCACCTGAACTGGCACCGTTCGATGGACACCTACGAAGCCGCGAAGGCCCAGGTGTGGGCCAACCAGCGAGCTGACGACGTCGCCGTCGGTTTCGCGGACGACCCCGTGGTGATGCGCCGGCTGCGCACCGCCCCCGGACGACAGGTGACCTTCGGTGGGTCCGGAGCGGACTACCGCGTCCACGAGGGGCACCTCGTCGGGCCGATGGGAGCGTTCGCCGACGTGGGGGCGATGAAGCGCCGCTTGCCACACGATCTCACCAATGCGCTGGCAGCGTCGGCGCTGCTGCTCGAGACCGGCCTCGGTGCGCCCGACGCGATCGCTGCCGCTCTGGCGTCGTTCACGGGTCCGCCACATCGCCTCGAACACATCGGCAGCTGGAACGAGGTGTCGTGGTACAACGACTCGAAGGCGACCACGCCGCACGCAGCGCGCGCTGCGATCCGCTCGTTCGATCGTCTCGTGCTGATCGCCGGTGGCTACGACAAGGGCGTCGACCTGACCGCCATGGCGGTCGATCTCGACCGCATCGAGGCGGTGATCGCCATCGGTGACACCGCGCCGGCAGTCGCGAGGGCGTTCGCTGCCGTCGCGACGGTGCACGTCGTCGGAGACCTCGCCGAAGCGGTCGACCGGGCAAGCGACCTCGCTGCTCCCGGATCGACCGTGCTGCTGTCGCCGGGCTGCGCGAGTTTCGATCAGTACACCGGCTTCGAGGCCCGAGGCGACCACTTCCGCTCGCTGGTGCTCGACCACCTCGGCGCAGCGGCCGTCACCGACCTCACCACCGCCGGCCGCACCATCACCGATCACTCCACGACCAGCAACGACGAGGGACCACGATGACCAGCACCATCACCGTCGACGACCGTCGCCGAGCAACGCTCGAGCGTCTGCACGGGGGAACGCCCCCGCCGCGCCGTGCGCTGCGCCGTCCGGCCCGCCGGGGCACCCGGCGAACCGCGCGGGCGCGCATGCAGCCGGAGGTGCTCGGGCCGCCGCCCGGCACGTTCTACGCCATCGTCGGTGTGGTGGCGGTGCTGGTCATGCTCGGGCTGGTGATGGTGCTGTCCGCCTCGGCGGTCACCGAGGCCAACCTCGGCCACTCGCCGTACCGGGTCTTCGCCAAGCAGGCGCTCTGGGCCGGGCTCGGCGCGGTCGCGCTCGTCGCGATGGCCCGGATCTCGTATCACCGATGGCAGCGGCTGGTCATTCCGATCGCCGTACTGGCCGTCGCGGCGATGGCGGCGCCGTTCGCTCCCGGGATCGGCGCCAGTGTCAACGGTGCCCGGTCGTGGATCCGTCTCGGGCCGCTGAGTGTGCAGCCGTCGGAGTTCCTGAAGATCGCGGTGGTCGTGCTGGCCGCCGATCTCCTGACGCGTCGGCGGGACCAACTCGGCGAACGGAATGCCACGTTGATCCCGCTGGGGTTGATCGCTGCGGTCGGTGCCGGGTTGTGTCTGCTCCAGGGTGATCTCGGTGCTTCGATCGTACTCGGCGCGATCGTTCTCAGCGTCGCCTGGGTTGCCGGAGTTCCGCTGGTTCCGCTCTCGGCGATGGCTGTGTCGGCGGTCGGGGCTGCGCTGCTCTTCGTGGTGTCGAGCCCTCGGCGACTCGATCGCTTCACGGCGTTCACGAACATCGCCGAAGAGAAGGACCACCTCGCCTACCAGACCTATCAGGGCTACTTGGGCATGGCCTCGGGCGGGCTGACCGGCTCGGGCATCGGTGGCAGCAACGCCAAGCTCGGCTACCTGCCGTATGCCCACAGCGACTTCATCTTCGCGGTGATCGCCGACGAGCTCGGCATGATCGGCACGATCGCGGTGATCGGCGGATTCGTGATGCTCGTCGCGCTCGGCGTGCAGACCGCGATCGCTGCACCTGACCGGTTCGGGATGCTGCTGGCCGGCGGCATCGCCGCGTGGTTCGGGGTCCAGGCCATCGTGAACATCGGTGGCGTGGTCGGTTTCATGCCGGTCACCGGGCTGACCCTCCCGTTCTTCTCGGCGGGCGGGAGCTCGCTCTTCGTGTGCATGGCCGCCGCCGGGCTGTTGTTGAGCGTGGCGCGGCGCATCAACGCACGATGAGTGCGCGCGCCTACGCGGTCGTCACCGGTGGTGGCACCTCCGGACACGTGCTCCCGGCGCTCGCCGTGGCCGACGCCCTGGTGGCTGCCGGTCACGAACCTTCGACGATCCGTTACGTCGGTGCCGAGCGTGGCGTCGAGACCCGATTGCTGCCCGAGACCCCGTATCCGGCCAGCTTCCTCGACGTCGTCGGCGCGCAGCGTCGCCTCACGCGGGCGAACCTCGGTTTCGTGCCGAAGATGCTGCGCAGCACCCGTTCGGCCCTCCGTCTCCTGCGCGCCTGGCAGCCGCGAGTCGTGGTGTCGGTCGGCGGCTACGCGAGCATGCCGGCGGTGTTCGCGGCGCGTCGCCTGGACATCCCCGTGGTGGTGGTGTCCTATGACCGCACGCCGGGCCGAGCGAGCAAGCTGTCGGCTCGATCGGCCGCTGCCTGCGCGGTTGCCTTCGAGAACTCGCCGCTGCCGAACGCGACGTTGACCGGCGCACCTGTGCGCCAGTCGATCCTCGACGTGGCTCGGGCCGACGACACCCGACGTCGGGCGGCCCGCGAACAGCTCGGCCTCGACCCGACCGGGTTCATGGTCGCCGTGATGGGCGGATCGCTCGGTTCCGGGCTGCTCAACGCGGCCATCTCGTCGTACCTTCGAGCGCATCGAGACGACACCGAGCTGGTGGTGCGCCAGATCACGGGCGAGCGCTTCGCCGCAGCGGTCGAGCCGGTCGACGGCGGCGTCCGGCACCAGGTCGTGGCGTACGAGCACGACATGGCGGCGGTGTACGGGGCGTGCGATCTGCTGATCGGTCGAGGTGGGGCCAGCACGGTGCACGAGGTTGCGGTCACCGGCACGCCGGCGATCCTGGTGCCGTGGGCGGCATCGGCCGACGACCACCAGACCGACAACGTGCGCTGGCTCTCCGAGGTGGGGGGATGCGTACTGCTGGCCGAGCACCAACTCGATGAGCTCGGCGACACGATCGACGAGCTGCGCCGCGACGACGTCGCACGGGCCGCGCTCGGCGAGGCGGCCGCCCGCCGCGGCGAGATCCACCGATCGGGTGCCTTGGCCGGTTTGATCGAGCGCGTCGCCCTAACATCAACCGCATCGTGACGTCCCCGGTCCTCACCGCCCCCTCAGTCCGTCGACCACAGCAACGAGCGATCGATGCGTTGCTCGACCGTCCGGTGCCGTCTGCGGCCGCGCCCCGGCCGCCACTCGACCTGTCGATCGAACACCGGCTCCATGTCGTCGGCGTCGGTGGGCCGGGGATGAGCGCCGTTGCGATTGCCCTCGCCGAGATGGGCCATCTGGTGTCGGGCTCGGATCTGCGTGAGCACCCGGTGCTCGAGCGGGTGCGCGCCGCGGGCGTCGACGTCCACATCGGCCACGACCGGTCGCTCGTGCACGGCGTCGACGCGGTCACCGCCTCGACCGCCATCCCCGAACGAAACATCGAACTCGACGAAGCGCGTTCGACCGGCGTCAGCGTGCTGAGCCGCGCGGGCATGCTGGCGTCGATCTGCGCCCGGGCCCAGTCGCTGGCCGTGGCCGGCACCCACGGCAAGACCACCACGACCTCGATGTTGATGTTGATCCTCGCCCACGCGGGGCGGCGGCCCAGCTTCGTGGTCGGTGGCGACGTCACCGACGTCGGCACCGGCGCCCAGTGGACCCACGGTGACTGGCTCGTGGTCGAGGCCGACGAGAGCGACGGCACCCACCTCGAGCTTCCCCTGTACGGCACGGTGCTGACCAACATCGAAGCCGACCACCTCGACCACTACGGTTCGTTCGACGGCATCGTGGACGCCTTCGACCGCTACCTCGCCCAGGTCGCGGGTCCGAAGGTGATCTGCGGCGACGACCCGATCGGAGCGGTGTTGGCGACACGCCACGACGCGATCACGTACGGGCTCGACGCCTCGTGCGACGTTCGTGCGGTCGACGTGCGAGCCACCGAGGGGTCGTTCACGTTCGGCATCGTCCGACGAGTCGGTCCCACCTCGGATGAACGCCTCGGAGACATCGACCTGCCTCTGCGCGGCATCCACAACGTGGTCAATGCCACCGGTGCTGCGGCCATGGCACTCGCGGTCGGTGTCTCCTTCGACGACATCGCCGGGGCGCTCGTCCGATTCGGAGGCGTTGCCCGACGGTTCGATGTGCGCGGCATCGACGGAGACGCCACGTTCGTCGACGACTACGCGCATCTTCCGTCCGAGATCGACGCGGTGATCCGAGCCGCCCGCGACAGCGGCGACGGCTGGCAACGGGTCGTGGCGGTGTTCCAACCGAACCGCTATCACCGCATTGCCGAGATGTGGTCCGAGTACGCGCTGGCGTTCACGAACGCCGATCTGGTGGTGCTGACCGACATCTATGCGTCGGGCACCCTCCCGATCCCGGGTGTGACGGGCAAGCTCATCGTGAACGCCGTCACAGAGGGTGATCCGGATCGTCGCGTCGTCTGGTTGCCGCGCCGTGAAGATCTGGTCGCCTTCCTTGCCGCCGAGGTGCGCAGCGGCGACGTGTGCATCTCGATGGGTTGCGGTGACATCGCGACGCTCCCGTCGGAGGTTCTCGATGCCCGCCGACGCTGAGGCCCCCGTCGCAGGGAGCGGGTCGAGGCTCGCTGCCGCCGTCGAGGTCGCTGCGTCGCATCTCGCGGTGCTCGGCGACCGCGTGCAGCGCGAAGCGCTCCTCGGCCCGATGACCACGTACCGAGTGGGCGGCCCGGCGGCACTGTTCGTCCGCGTCACCGAACGCGACCAGTTGCGCATCGTCGCGGCTGCCGCGCGGGCGTCCGAGCTCCCGGTGCTCGTCGTAGGCCGGGGCTCGAACCTGCTCGTCGCCGACACCGGCTTCGCCGGACTGGCCATCGGGGTGGGTGATCTCGGCGCCGCGGTCGACATCGACACCGAGGCGGCGACCGTGGTCGTGTCGGCCGGCGTCGCGCTCCCGGTGGTCGCCCGCAAGACCGCCGCGGCGGCACTGACCGGCTTCGAGTGGGCCGTCGGGGTGCCCGGATCGATCGGTGGAGCGGTGCGCATGAACGCCGGTGGTCACGGTTCCGACATTGCGGCGTCGCTGGTCGACGTGGCGGTGTTCGATCTCCAGCTCGGCGCAGAGCGCACCCTCACGGCGGGCGAACTGGGACTCGGATTCCGGTCGAGTTCGCTGGCGCCGCATCATCTCGTGCTGTCGGCCAGACTGCAGCTGCGGCGGGGCGATGCCGACGTGTCCGCTCGCGAAATCAGCGAGATCGTCGCGTGGCGACGCGCCAACCAGCCGGGCGGGCAGAACGCCGGCTCGGTGTTCGTCAACCCGGTGCCCGGCGAGGTCAGCGCAGGCGCCCTGATCGACGCTGCGGGGCTGCGGGGACACCGCATCGGTACCGCCACCGTCTCCGACAAGCACGCGAACTTCATCCAGGCCGACGAGGACGGTCGGGCCGATGACGTGCTCGCGCTGATGACGTTCGTGCGTGATCGCGTCGAGTCGTCGAGCGGTTTCCGGTTGCGCAGCGAGATCCGGCTGGTCGGCTTCGACGACGACGAGTTCTGACATGGGCTGGCGACGCAAACCCGACACCCGACCGGCAGCCGTCGACGACGACGTCGACGACGCCTCGGTGCCCGACGAACTCGTCCCTGACGAGGCGGTGCTGAACGAACTCTCGCGGGCCTTCGCCGGCGACGACGACACCGCCGAGGGCAAGGACGACCCGGACGGCCCGGACGCCCCGGACAGCCCGGACGCCGAGGACGGCGCCGCGGACAGCCGGGAGAAGATCGCGTCGCAGACGGCGGCGACGGAACCGCCGCCGGGCACCATCTCGATCGTCGGCGACGACCTGCCCGACGCGGCGTATCTCGACGAGGAACTCGAACGCGATCCGTCGGGATCGGGCCCGGTCTTCATCGATGACGACGGCAGCAACGACGCCGTGCTGCCCAAGGATGCCTCGAACAGCAGGATCGAACCCCGGATCCGTCAGCGCCGCATCGGTGTCAAGCGCGCCGAGAACCGCCGTCGGCTCTGGTGGCTGCTGCTGATCGGCATCGTGCTCGCGGTGGTCGTCGGTGCGCTCGCGGTGCTGGGTTCATCGCTGTTCGCCGTCGACGAGGTCAGCGTCACCGGCAACGTCTACACCGACCAGGCTGCACTCGATGTCGTGCTCGACGACCTCGTCGGGACCCCGGTGCTGCTGGTCGACACCGCCGACGTCGAATCGCGCATCGAAGCGATCCCATGGGTCGAGGATGCCCGGGTGCGGACGTCGTTCCCCGACTCGGCCTCGGTCGAGATCCGTGAGCGCACCCCGGTGGCGGCGATGATGGGCGCCGACGGTCAGGTTCGGGTGATCGATGTGGACGGACGGGTGCTCGGCCTCGTCGACGGCCAACCCGTGGCGCTCGTCTGGATCGCCGGTCCCGACACGCTCGACGTTGCGCCGGGCCAGTTCGCGTCGATCGGCTATTCGTCCGCCGCCTCGCTCGTGACGAAGCTGACACCCGAGATCCGCAGTCGGGTCGACTCGTTGCTCGTCACCCCGGACGGTGCCGACCTCGTGTTGGTGCTCACGAGCGATGGAGGCCTGATCGAGGTGAGGTTCGGCTCGGCCGTCGGCGAGAACGCCCAGATCGAGAAGCTCGTTCGTCTGCAGCGCACCCTCGACGACCTCGAAACCATGCCGGTCAGCGTGATCGACGTGTCGACGTCGGAAGTCACGGTACGGTGAGCGTCCACATCTGCAGGCGCCGGACCTGACAGGATGTGTCCGGCAACGTCCGCTTCTCCTGCCCACCCCGTGGCTGAAACGAATCGAATCATGAACCAACACACTTGGAGGACCCGCTGATGGTCGGCGCTCCGCAGAACTATCTCGCCGTGATCAAGGTCGTCGGCGTCGGAGGTGGCGGCGTGAATGCCGTCAACCGGATGATCGACGCCGGTCTGAAGGGCGTCGAGTTCACCGCGGTGAACACCGACGCGCAAGCGCTGCTGATGAGTGACGCCGATGTCAAGCTCGACATCGGTCGCGATCTCACGCGCGGGCTCGGCGCCGGCAGTGATCCCGAGGTCGGTCGTTCCGCGGCCGAGGCCCACCACGAAGAGATCGAGGAGATGGTGCGCGGTGCCGACATGGTGTTCATCACCGCCGGCGAGGGCGGCGGTACGGGCACCGGGGCGGCGCCGGTCATCGCCGAGATCGCCCGGGAGGCCGGGGCGCTCACCATCGGTGTGGTCACACGGCCGTTCTCGTTCGAGGGACGACGCCGAGCGGTGCAGGCCGACAACGGCGTGCAGAAGCTCAAGGAGAAGGTCGACACCCTGATCGTCATCCCGAACGATCGTCTGCTCACCGTCGCCAACGACAAGACCAGTGTGCTGAACGCCTTCAAGATGGCCGACGAGGTCCTGCTCCAGGGTGTCTCGGGGATCACCGGGCTGATCACCACGCCAGGCCTGATCAACACCGACTTCGCCGACGTCAAGATGGTGCTGTCCAACGCCGGTTCTGCGCTGATGGGCATCGGCCAGGCGAGCGGGGACGAGCGCGCTGTGTCCGCCGCGAAGGCCGCGATCTCGAGCCCACTGCTCGAGTCGGCGATCGACGGTGCTCGCGGCGTCCTGCTGAACATCACCGGCCCGTCGGGCATGGGTCTGTTCGAGATGAACGCCGCCGCCGAGATCATCCACGGCGTCGCCCACCAGGACGCCAACATCATCTTCGGCACCGTCATCGACGACGAGATGGGCGACGAGGTGCGCATCACGGTGATCGCCGCCGGCTTCGACCGCCTCGACGAGCCCGCCGCGCTGCGCAGCATGAGTGACGACGGCGGCCCACGCACCGCGTCGACCCGGATCACCGAACTCTTCGGCTCCGACGACGAGCCCGACCCGTTGGCCGACGACGACGACGACGACGACTTCGACGTCCCGTCGTTCCTGAAGTAGTCCGAACCGCGGATCGGTCGGGCCCGGCGTCGTGCAGGAACTCCTGCGAGTCGGCGTGGGGGCTCGTACCGCGGTCGCTGTCGTCACCGAGCGAATCGACGGCGACATGAACCTGCAGCGGGTCGACCTGGACACCCTCCAGCGGCGTCAACGCCGGCTCACCGGCGCGACGTGGGTCATGATCGACGAGGTCCACGGCACCGACGTCGTCGACCTCGACCGGCTCCCGGCGGGCAACGGATCGCCGGCAGGCGTCGGCGACGTCCTCGTGGCCGACCGTGGCACCGACCGGCTCGCCGTGTGGGCGGCTGACTGCGCTCCCGTTGCCTTGTTCGGGGCGAACGGGACCTCGCGAGTGGTCGCGCATTGCGGCTGGCGGGGCCTGGCCGCTGGCGTCCTCGACGTCGCCGTCGACGCACTCGAGTCGAAGGGCACCACCGTGGCCGCAGCGGTGCTCGGCCCGTGCATCCAGTGCTGCTGCTACGAGTTCGGTGACCTGGAACGCCGCGCGGTCGCGCGTGGTGTCGGTGCGCCGCCCGAGCTGATCACCGGCCGCACTGCATGGGGGACGACGGCCCTCGACGTGCCGGCGGCGGTGGTGGCCGGGCTGGCTCGGCGCCGAGTGACGCTCGACGTCGTCGGCAGTTGCACCGGCTGCGATCAACGATTCCATTCGCATCGACGGCGCGCACAGCCTCAACGACACGCGTTGGTGGCCTGGTTCGAAGAGACATCGTGACGCCCGCCGAGGTCGCCGCCCGCGTCGGTGAGGTCCGCCGTCGGATCGACTCGATCGATCGGGCGTGGACCCACCGGGTCGCCGTGGTCGGCGTGACCAAGGGGTTCGGCCCGGATGCGGTCGTTGCCGCGGTCGACGCCGGGTGCGAGGCGATCGGCGAGAACTACGCGCAGGAGTTGCTCGACAAGCGGGCCGAGATCGAACGGCTGCACCCCGAGGTGCACTTCATCGGACGGTTGCAGCGCAACAAGGTGAGGCAACTGGTCGGCCTCGTCGACGTGTGGTGCAGCCTCGATCGAACCTCGGTGATCGACGAGGTGGCCAAACGTGTGCCCGGCGCACGTGTGATGATCCAGGTCGACACCACCGGCGACCCGGCCAAGGGCGGCTGCAGCGCCGACGAGGCGGGAGCGCTCGTGCGACATGCAGCCGCGGCGGGGCTGCGCGTGGACGGGCTGATGACGGTGGGTCCGACGAGCGGTGACCGACAAGCCACTCGATCGGGCTTTCGGCAGGTGCGCTCGCTGGTGGACGAACTGGGCCTTGCCGTGTGCTCGATGGGGATGACCGGCGATCTCGAGGTCGCCGTCGAGGAGGGCAGCACCGAGGTACGCATCGGTACCGCCCTGTTCGGTCCCCGTCCGCAGCGACCAGGGCCGAGGTGAGGATCGCCGTGTCCCTCGTGCCGGCGTCCACCTCGGAGCGATCCTGCTGGGCTAGCCTGCGCCACGCAGGAGGATTGCATGTCACTCTGGAAACGGACCATGGACTACCTGGGTCTCGGTCCCGACGACGCATACGACGACTACGACGACTACGACGAGCCCGAACCGCCGGCGCGTCAAGGTCGGGGACCACGTGATGTCGAGCCGCGCCCATCGGGACCTTCGACGGGCGGCACCCAACGTGGCTGGGAGCCCGAGGGCGAGCCAACGGTCCGGACGGTGTCGGCGCGTCCGAGCTTTCCGTCACGCGACTTCGATGCCTCGCCGTCTCGGCGGGCCGCCAACGGACGGTCCGACGACTCCGGTGTCCACGTCAGGCCGAGCCAGTCGCCTCAGCCGAGCCTGCGCAGTGTTCCGGGAGGATCGATGGAACCCCACACAGTCCGACCGCGGCGGTTCGACCAGGCCCAGGAGGTTGCCGACAAGTTCAAGGACGGCCAGCCGGTCATCATGAACCTCGAAGGCACCGAACGCGAAGTCGCCCGTCGCCTGATCGACTTCGCGAGTGGCATCTGCTATGCGCTCGACGGCTCGATGGAGAAGGTCGCGACCGGCGTCTACCTCCTCAAGCCGCCCTCGCAGCGGTCACCGCGCTACGACGAATACGACGACTGACGACCGGTCGGACGACCGGTCAGGATGAGCGGCCGGATCATCGGCCACCTCGACGACACAGGAGAATGCCATGGAGATGAGCCCACAGCGCATCCGCAACGCCGACTTCAAGACGGTCCGCAAGGGGGCGGACCCCGACGAGGTCAGGGTCTTCCTCGACGATGTCGCCGACGAACTCGAACGGGCACAGAACCAGTCGACGGCGATGGAAGCGCGTGCTCGCGCTGCGGTCGCTCGGCTCCAGGAGGTGACCGAGGAGAATGCGAACGCGCCGACGGTGTCGATCGAAGCACCGGTCGAGGAGTCCGAGACCATCAGCCGCACACTCCTGCTCGCGCAACGCACGGCGGACACCACCGTGGCCGAGGCTCGCAACGAAGCGGCACGCATCGTCGGTGCGGCGCACGACGAGGCTGCGACCACCCTCGACTCCACCCGCGAGATGGCGGCGCAGCTCATCGACGAGGCTCGCTCCGAAGCACATCGCGTCGGTGACGCCGAGCGGGTCTCGATCGACAGCGAGGTCGAGGCGCTCAAGGCTCGTCGCGACTTCCTCGAGTCCGATGTCGAGCAGCTCGAGCTGTTCCTCACCGAGCAGCGCAGTCGGATCCGTGACGCAGCCTCGTCGCTGGTCGACATCACCGATCGGGTGCCCGGTGGTCTCGGTGCCGTTCGTTCACCGTTGCTGTCGGCGTCCGACGACGACGCATCGATCGGCAGTGACGACGCGCCGAGCGCCGA
>Ga0102938_10002380_pt1 | contig 14214 bp, 12 predicted proteins | sample SalPonR2_B_D2_MG_FD_84516 | JGI IMG/M metagenome (GOLD analysis project Ga0102938, IMG submission 84516) | Salt pond soil microbial communities from South San Francisco under conditions of wetland restoration - Salt Pond MetaG R2_B_D2_MG | ecosystem: Environmental > Aquatic > Marine >...
ACGTCCGGCCAGGTCAGAGCGTGTAGCGGTACACGTTCGTCTCCCGACGCTCGAACCCGATGCGCTGGTAGAGGCGGTTCGCCGCTTCGCGCGAGGGCCGGCTGGTGAGGCTCACGTCCTTGGCGCCGCGTCGGCGGGCCACCGCGAGCGCGGCCTCGTTCAGCGCCGCACCCACACCACGACCGCGGGCGTCGTCGTCCACCACCACGTCTTCGATCCACGCCTTCAGGCCGGTGGGAATGCGATAGAAGGCGAGCGTGAGGCTGCCCATGATGCGGCCGTCGACACGGGCGACGAACAGCACGGTGTCGGGCCCGTCGACCAGCTCGGCGAGCTGTTCGCGGGTGGGCGGCGGTGACGACGACGACAACTGCGGCACGAGCCGGGCGAACGCCTCGACGAGCTCGTCGTCGACCACGGCGGCTTCGCCGATCTGCAGCGCCGGTGACGCGGAGGTGTTCGGATGCTCGCTCACGAGGCGACGCTACCGCGACGTCGCGGACGTCACCGGCCATGCCGGTAGGTTGAACTTCGTGGGAACCGAGCACGTCCGCTGGCTGGCGGAACCGACCCTGACCCGGCCGGTCATGGTGGCCGCCTTCACCGGATGGAACGATGCCGGCGACGCCGCCTCCACGGCGTTGCGCACGATGATCGAGTCGTGGGGCGCCTCGGCGCTGGCAGAGATCGATCCCGAGGCCTTCACCGACTTCGCCACCGTCCGTCCCCAGATCCGCCTCGACGAACAGCACCACCGCTCGATCGTGTGGCCCACCGTGGGGGTGTGGTCGGTGTCGCTCCCGGGCAACGACGTCCTGCTCGTCCTCGGCCCCGAGCCGGCGCTGCGCTGGCGGCTGTTCAGCGAACAGTTGGTCGGCATCGCCGAACGCTTCGGCGCCACGATGGGGCTGTCCCTCGGCGCCCTGCTCGCCGACGTGCCGCACTCGCGTCCCGTCCCTCTCATCGGCACCGCGACCGACGACACCCTCATCGACCGCTTCGAGCTGCGACGCTCGCAGTACGAGGGCCCCACCGGCATCGTCGGGGTGCTGCACGACGCCCTCAACCGCAGCGGGTTCGCAACCGCATCGCTGTGGGCGGCGGTCCCCGGCTACGCGTCCCAGATCCCCTCGCCGAAGGCTGCGATGGCGCTGGTCGACCGCGCCTGCTCGATGATCGGCACGCCGGCACCCCTCAGTGCGCTCGCGTCCGAGGCCGCCGAGTACGACGGCAAGGTCGGCGCCCTCATCGGCGACGACGACGACATGCTCGAATACCTCACCCGGCTCGAGCAGTTGAGCGACGAACACCTCGACGAGGAGTCCCGCTCCGGCGGCGACGACATGGCCACCGACCCGCCGGTCGATCCCGACGCCCTCGTGGAGGAAGTCGAACAGTTCCTCCGCGACCGCGACTCCGACTGACCCGGCGCTCACCGCGCAATGTTGCATCCGGTGTCCGACACCGGATGCAACGTCACTCGTGGCGCCACACCTCTGTCCGGACGGAGTCGAACGTGGCGGGCGACTCGTCCCCGTCGATCGCCGCGAAGGCCATCGGACCCCACCACTGGGCTCCTGCGGTCGCCTCGGGCAACGCATCGGGGGCGAACCATCCGACGTCGGCGGTCTCGAGCGGATGGGCCGCCAGTTCGCCGCCGACCGCCGTGCAGTGGAACAGCAGCATGTACATCCCGAACCGGCTGAAGCCCATGCGCTGGCCGTCGACCACACCCAGCAGACGCTGCGGTTCACAGTCGATGCCGGTCTCCTCGCTCACTTCCTTCACCGCCACCTCGGCGGGTGAGTAGCCGACGTCGGCCCAGCCGGTCGGATACAGCCAGATGCCCGAGTCCTTGCGCTGCACCAGCAGGATCTCGCCCCGGTCGTTACCGACGATCGCCCCCACCGCCACCTTCGGCGTGACGTACCCCGGCACGCCCTCGCCGATCGACTCCAGCCACTCCTGCACGAAGTGGTCGGTCTCGCGCTGCACGGCCACCCGCTCGGCGTCGGTGGCGTCCATCTCACGGGCGGCCGCTTTGATGTCGGCGGCGACGTGGAGGATCTCCTCGTAGCGCTCACGCTCGTACAGGCTGTCGGTGAAACCCATCCCCGTCCGGGCGATCGCCGCCAGCGACTCACTCCAGCGCGCCAGGTCGCGTCCACTCACGGTCACGGGATCAAACTACGGCATCGACGGCGAGGTGGGTCACCGATCACGCCAGTGCGTGCAGGATCGCGCGCCGGATCTCCTTGCGGTGGAACCCGTCGGTGACGAGAGCGCCGTCGGCGGTGCGCACGTAGAAGGTGTCCACCACCTCCATGCCCATCGTCTGCACCGTGGCGTGACGGATGTCGAGGCCCATTTCGCCGAGCGCCTTGGTGATCCGGTGCAGGATGCCGACCTTCGTGACCGCGCGGACGACGATCACCGTGGCGTTGCTCGACGCTTCGTCGTCGAAGGTCACCGACGGCGGTGCGGGCGGCGCTGCCTGGGTGCGCCGGCGGCGTCGATAGGTGGACGCCCTCTCGACCAGCCGGGCCTCGAGCGCCAGACGATGACCGAGTGCACGGGTCAGGTCGGTCTTCACCGCACGCCAGTCCACCCCCGACTCGGGGACCGCGATGCGGAACTGCGACGCCGCCATTCCCCCTTCGTCGGAGTGGGCGCGGGCGCTCAGCACGTCGAGGCCGTGCAGGGAGATCACACCGGCCACCTGGCTGAACGTGCCGGCGGCGTCGGAACTCACCACGGTGATCAGATCCCCGCGACGGCTGACGTCGAACTCACCCGTGGCCATCTTGGCGAGGGTCTCCGCATCGGGGAAGAGGCGCCAGGTGACCTCCTTGACGTCGCCCCCACCGAGTACGTGGCGCACACGCGCCACCAGCTCACTCACCAGCCCGGCCTTCCAGTCGCCCCAGGCCGACGGTCCGGTCGCCTCCGAGTCGGCCTCGGTCAGTGCGTGCAGCAGATCGAGCCGTTCGACGGTGCCGATGGCGTCGGCCACCTGGCGGATCGTGGCCTCGTCGGTGAGGTCCCGACGGACGGCCACGTCGGGCAGCAGCAGGTGGTGCTCGACCATCGCCACCAGCGTGTCGACGTCGGCGGGCGCCAACCCGAGCCGGGGGCCGATCGCTCGGACGAGGTCCATGCCGACCTCGGTGTGGTCGCCGGGGTACCCCTTGCCCAGGTCGTGCAGGAGTGCGCCGAGCACCAGCAGGTCGGGGCGGGCCACGCGGCCGGCCAGCGCGGCGGCGTTGGCCGCCGCCTCCCACAGGTGCCGGTCGACCGTGAAGCGGTGGTAGGCGTTGCGCTGCGGCTTCGACCGCACCGGTTCCCACTCGGGAAGCAACCGTGAGAACAGCTCGCGCTGGTCGAGCGCCTCCAGCACGTCGATCGCACGGTGCCCTTCCAGCAGCAGTGCCACGAGTTCGTCGGTGGCACCGACCGGCCAGGTTCCCGGCCACGGGGCGATCTCGTCGTGCAACCGGTCGAGGGTGCCCCGGCCGATGCGCACACGGTGCCGGGCGGCGGCCACCGCGGCCTGCAACACCAGCGTGGGGTCGGCGACGGGGTCGGCGCCGTCTCCCAGCTCGATCTCCCCGCCGCGCAGCACGATGCCGGGCGCAACGGCCCGTTCGGGCTCGGTGGTGGGCGGTGCGACGGCACGTTCCCAGTTCTCGTCGGCCAGCCAGGCGATCGAGCGGCCCGCCGCCGCGACGTCGGCCATCAGCGTGTCGGCGTCTGACCATCCGCCGGTGGTGGCCACGGCGTCCTGGTCCTCGAGCCGCAGCACGTCACCGGGTCGGCCGCTGGTGACGTGCAGAGCCACCCGCGCCCGCAACAGCAGGTCGTACGCCAGATCCAGATCGACCAGGTCGGCGCCCGAGATCGACAGACCTGCGGCTCGCGCCCACCACAGCGACTGCACGTCGCGCAGCCCGCCGTGGCCGTCCTTGATGTCGGGTTCGAGCCGGTAGGCCACGTCCGCCGCGGCCTCCTGGCGCTCCCTCACGCGGCGACGCAGTTCGCCGAGGTGGCGGTCGCCGCGCTGACGCCACAGGTCGAGCCCGGCCGCGACCACCTCGGCGGCCAGTTCGTCGTCGCCGGCGAGCGGCCGGGCCGTGAGCAGGGCGGTCGCCGAGTCGAGGTCGTCGCGGGCGAGCTCGACCTGTTCGTCGAGGCGACGAACAGCGTGGCCGAGCTTCACGCCGGCGTCCCACAGCGGATACCAGACGGCGCTGGCGATCGGCTCGATCTCGGACGAGACCTTCTTGCGCTTGGCGTCGTGCACGAGCAGCAGGTCGAGGTCGCTCTGCGGCGCCAACTCGCCGCGGCCGTACCCACCGATCGCCAACAACGCCACCCGGCACGACGGTCGATGCGCGGCGACGGCAGCGTCGAACACGTCGAACATCCACTCGTCGGTGAGTTCGGCCAACAGACGGCAGGACGCCAGCCCCGGACCAGGGGCCCCGGGGCCGCGTTCACCCGAGTTCAACTGATCGGCGGCCCGCTCGATCTGGCGTCCGCGCTCGGCCGGTGTCACGACACGACGTCGACGGCGAACCCGACGACGGACACGCGTACCGCGCCGTCCGCCGACGACGCTTCGATGATGAGGGGGGAGTTCTCGATGTCGAGATCATAGGCAGCCACACCCGATGGACGCCCCGCCAACCGGAACGGATCGGCCCCGCCCACGGCAACCCCGTCGACGGTCACCGCGTGCTCGCCGAGGGATCCCGCTGCCCGCAGGCGCAGGATCAGCGACCGCACCGACCCGACCCGTGGCGGGTCGGTGCCGTCCAGCGGCACCGCGGTCGTGGCGGACAGCTCGGGCTCGACACCGACGACCGGACGGGTCACCACCACCAGGCGGCGGGGCTGCGACGAGTCGTCGGTCACGACCACGAGCGACCACGTTCCGTCTCCCCGGGCTCCGGCCCGACGTGTGACGGTGTAGCGACCGCCACCTGCGGTCCGGACGAGGTCGGTAACGTCGGCGATCGACGCGAACCCGTCCGGATCGACACCCGACGGCGTCGACGCTCCCCCGAGACCGTGCTGCGTCGTCACGGTCACCTCCGATCCGTCACCCGGAACCTCCACCGTGACTTCGCCGGCCCAGCCCGTCCCGCCGCCGTCCCACATCAGATGGGCCGTCTCGACCGCCGCTCCGGAGGGCAGCTCCAACACACCCGACGACGACTCCCGCATCCCGTCGGAACACCCCGCATCAGCGGCGGTGCAGCGTCCGAGGCTGTTGCCCACGAGCAGCAGCTCACTGCGGCCGACCTGCGCGACGACGAGATCGGGTACGGGCTCCACCGGCACCTCCAGCGACGCCGACCGAATGCTCGGCACCACCACGAGACGGCTGCCGACGTCGGCGGCGGTGGTGAAGCGGAACGAGAACGACTCCGTCTCGCCGGGGCCGAGCTGCAGCACGCATGACGCGTCGGTCTCGCCCACCCGGCGGCAGGACGCGGGCCCCTCGGTGATCCGGTCGAACGACAGCCCGGCGGACGGGCGGATCTCGAAGTCCACCGCTGCGGGGTCGGTGCCGTTGTTGTTGGTGATGGCTGCGTCGACCGTGCCGGTACCGCCGGCGAAGACCGGCGCCGGTGCCGACAGCTCCAGACCCACGTCGGGTGTCGCCCCGTCCGCCTCCCGGAGCAACCCCTGCGGCACACCCGGGAAGAGCAGCTCGATCCGGTCGGGAGGCTCGGCGAGGTCCGCGATCCGACGCTGGAGATCCGGGGCGCGAATGAAGAACGCGGCGGCCAGGAGTGCCACCACCACCGCGGTGACAGCACCGAGCCGGGTCAGCTGGGAGACCCGCTCGGTCCGCTGCTCGGTCAACGCATCGACTCCGATGGCGTCGGTGCCTCCACCGACCAGGGATCGGTAGCGCGTCACGGCGAGGCCGGTGACGCCCGGCACCACCGCCCGCGGCACCAGCGCAGCGAGGTTGTCGACGATCCGCAGACGTCGGCCGCAGTCGGCGCACGGCGTCGGGTCACCGTGTCGAGTCTGACCGCGCAGATGCGCCTCGACGATGCGCCCGTGCGTGGCCGACAGAGTGCTGCGCCGGGCGCCGCCCAGCAGGGGCACGATGTCCCGGCACGACGGCCGGATGCCGACGGCAGGCTCGGCGGCGAGGAACGCTTCGCACAGACCGGCGTCGGCCACGACCGCCAGCGCCCGCGTGGCGGCCACCGAACGTCCGAGGTGCGATGCGACGACGGCGGCCGGCTCGAGGTCGACCCAGCTGTGCCAGAGCACGGTCTGCCAGTCGTCGGGCAGCGACCCGAATGCTGCGGCAATCCGTTCGAGTTCGGCCTGTGTCGGCGCCGGTGCTCCGGCCGACGGGGCGTCGACAGCTCCGCAGCGGTCGTCTGGGACGACCGTCGGCACACCGGCGCCGGTCGCCATCGGCGCCGGCAGTGACTCACCGGCGGCGACCGGGGCGTAGGTGCCGTCGACGATCGCCGCCAGCGCCCGCGCCCGCACGGCGCGAACCGGTCCCTCCCGACCCGCGATCTCGCCCAGGATCTCGCGATGCACGCGCCTCCACGCGGCGTGGGCCGTGCGGGCCGGAGCCGGTCGGCCGGTGGCGTCGGCCACTGCCTGCACGGTGGCGGCGTGGCGACGGACGAGCTCGGGCCACGCCCCGTCCGAACCCGCCCGCGTGGCGTCCACCAGTTGCCGGTCACTCGGAACGGGACCGTGGTCGGCCATCCGGGGTGGTCGTCTCGCTCGGGGTCGGGTCGGCTGCTGCCGGGTGCGGGCCGATCATCGACGTCGTACCCGACGGGTGAGCCCGGGCACCATGTGCCGCCCGCCCGCCCGCACCGGCAAGATTCGCACCCGGTCGGCCGACCACTCTCCGAATCCGGTCGATCAAGACGAACTCTTGATCGCCATACCACGAGCGGTGTCCGACCGGTCACCGTGTGCGCCTGTCCGGTGGCAGGGACGGCCCGGCGGCAATCGGAGGAGGTGGGGTTCTACTGTGTCGGACGTGACCCGACCGACGCGCCGCCGACTGCTCGCCCTGGTGGCGGCCGCCACGGCGATCGCCGCGGCCTGCTCGTCCGACGACGCGGCTGCGCCGCCGACCACGGTCACGGCAACGACCACCACCGTCACTTCCCCGGCCACCGGAGACGGCCGCTTGGTGATCGGTCTCCTCCTGCCCGTGAACGACCCGGGGCTCGGCATGTCGCTCGTGGAGGGCGCCGAGCTGGCGGTCGAACGGATCAACGACGCGGGCGGCGTCCTCGACCGCACCATCCGCTCGGTGGTGGTCGACGAGGGCACGTCCGCGGCCACGGCATCGGGAGCGATCCAGACGCTCCTCGACCAGGACGTGGACGCCATCGTGGGGCCCTCGTCGTCGGTGATCGCGCTCAACACGCTCGACGACATCGTGTCGGCCGGCATCGTTGCCTGCTCGCCCACGGCGAGCGCGCTCGCACTCGACGACTACCCCGACGAGGAACTGTTCTTCCGCACGGTGCCCAGCGATTCGCTGCAGGCCACCGCGATCGCCGAGGTCGCCGACCAGACCGGCGCCCAGCGCGCCACGATCGTGCACGCCGACGACGCCTACGGACGCGGCCTCGACGAGGCGGTCAGCGACGCACTGGCGAGCGGTCCGATCACCATCTCCGACTCGGTCGCACTCTCGCCCGCCGACGACGACTTCACCGACGAGGTACGCGGCATCGCCGGCTCGGACGCCCAGGTGGTGATCATCCTCGCCGACTCCACCACGTCCACCCGGTTCCTCGAGGCGCTGGATACCGTCGACGGAGCCCTGAGCACCGTGATCACCAACGACGCGATCCGCTCGGGCGAGACGGCGCAACGGATCGCCGCCCTCTCACCGACGCTGCGGACCAAGATCATCGGCGTGGGCCCCCAGGCCGAGTCGACACCGGAACCGTTCGATCCGGCCGGCCCGTTCGCCACCAACGCCTACGACTGCGTGAACCTCATCGCCCTGGCCGCGCAGAAGGTGGGCTCGGATGCGCCACGCGACATCGCCGGACAGATGGCGTCGGTGAGCGCCAGCGGCTCGGTCTGCCGCACGTACGCCGACTGCCTGGTGGCGCTCGAGAGCGGCCTGCAGATCGACTACAACGGCCCCTCGGGCGTCACGGAGCTGCTCGTGAGGCGGGGCGACCCGGCGCGCGCCACGTTCGACAGGTTCACGTTCGACGAGAACGGACGAGACCAGCTGCAGCGCACGTTCGTGGTCGGCACCTGAGATCTGGTGCCCTCGGCCGGTCAGACGATGTTGTCGACGAAGTCGAGGTAACCGACGTAGAAGGTGCCGAACTCGCCGTAGAGCGCCGACCCCTTGTCGAAGCGCATCGTGTAGACGACGTCCTTCACGACGTCCGGGGTGGCGGCGAACAGCGTCACCCCCCACTCGTGGTCGTCGAGGCCGGTCGAGCCGGTCACGAGCTGCACGACCTTGCCGGCGAAGGTGCGGCCGGACTTCCCGTGCTCCATCATCATCTCGTTGCGCTCGTCGAAGGGCGTGGCGAACCAGTTGGCGTGGCCCTCGCGCTTCTTGCTCATCGGATAGAAGCAGAACGCGTTCAACCCCTCGGGCGGCAGCTGCGGATACAGCCGGGCCTGGAGCATGTGCTCGGGCATGCCCTTGGCGTATTCGCTGACCTCGGTGATCGACACGTAGCTGTCGACCACGTCGATGCCGGCGAGCTGCAATGCGGTCTGGAACCGGCGCAGGGTCAGCCAATCGGGGGCGAGCGCCATGAACGCGACATCGGCCTTGTGGCCGAGCAGCGCCGCGGTGATGACCTGACAGTCGTCGGCCTCTGCGGCCTTCACGGCGGCGATCACCGCGTCTCGGTCGACCGACTTCTTCGGCTTTCCGAACAGATGGACGACTCCGAGCCCGACTTCCATGCGCATGCCGACAGGCTACGAGCCGAACCCGTCGCCGGAACGCGCAACGCGTGAACAGTCTGCGGCCAGTGGCCGCAGACTGTTCACGCGTTCCGGGACAGTGGGCGGCCGGTCAGAAGTCCATGTCCCCGCCGGGCATGGCGGGTGCGTGCTCTTCCGGCTTGTCGACGATGACCACTTCGGTCGTGAGGAACAGCGCCGCGATCGAGGCGGCGTTCTGCAGGGCCGAACGGGTCACCTTGGCGGCGTCGATCACACCGATCTTCACCAGGTCCTCGTAGTCGCCCGTGGCGGCGTTGTAGCCCTCGCTGCCCGACAGCTCACGCACCCTGGCGAGCACGATCCCGCCCTCGGTGCCGGCGTTCTCGGCGATCTGCTTGAGCGGACCCTCGAGCGATGTCGCCACCAACCGGGCACCCGTCTGCTCGTCGCCCTCCAGGCCGTCGGCGACCTTCAGCACCGACTCCTGGGCACGCAGCAGGGTGACGCCGCCTCCGGCGACGACGCCTTCCTCGATGGCGGCCTTGGTGGTGGACACCGCGTCCTCGATGCGGTGCTTCTTCTCCTTGAGCTCCACCTCGGTGGCGGCGCCGACCTTCAGCACGGCGACCCCGCCGGTGAGCTTGGCGAGACGCTCCTGCAGCTTCTCGCGGTCGTAGTCGGAGTCGGTGTTCTCGATCTCGGCCTTGATCTGGTTGATCCGGCCCTTGATGTCGTCCTCGGAGCCGGCCCCCTCGACGATCGTGGTCTCGTCCTTGGTGATGATGACCCGCTTGGCCTCACCGAGCAGGTCGAGGGTGACGTTCTCGAGCTTGAGGCCGACGTCCTCGCTGATCACCTGGGCACCGGTGAGCGTGGCCATGTCCTGCAGCATCGCCTTGCGGCGGTCGCCGAAGCCCGGGGCCTTCACGGCGGCGGACTTGAAGGTGCCGCGGATCTTGTTGACGACGAGCGTGGCGAGCGCCTCGCCGTCGACGTCCTCGGCGACGATCACCAGCGGGCGGCTGGTCTGCATGACCTTCTCGAGCACCGGCACGAGATCGCGGATCGAGGAGATCTTCGACGACACGAACAGCAGGTAGGCGTCATCGAAGGCCGCCTCCATGCGCTCGGTGTCGGTCACCATGTACGGCGACAGGTAGCCCTTGTCGAAGCGCATGCCCTCCACGAGGTCCATCTCCATGCCGAAGGTCTGGCCCTCCTCCACGGTGATGACGCCGTCCTTGCCGACCTTGTCGATGGCCTTGGCGATCATCTCGCCGATCTCGGGATCGGCCGAGGAGATGGCCGCCACCTGTGAGATCTGCGAGGTGCTGTCGATCTCGATCGAATGGTCGCGGATCGACTCGACTGCTGCAGCCACGCCGGCTTCGATGCCTCGCTTGAGGCCCATCGGATTGGCGCCTGCGGCGAGGTTGCGGAGCCCCTCACGCACCATCGTCCAGGCGAGGACGGTGGCGGTGGTGGTGCCGTCGCCGGCCACGTCGTCGGTCTTCTTCGCGACTTCCTTGACGAGTTCGGCGCCGATCCTCTCGTAGGGGTCGGCGAGCTCGATGTCCCTGGCGATGGAGACGCCGTCGTTGGTGATGGTGGGGGCGCCCCACTTCTTGTCGAGGACGACGTTGCGTCCCTTCGGGCCGAGCGTGACGCGCACGGCGTCGGCCAGCTGGTTCATCCCGGCTTCGAGGCTGCGGCGAGCCTCGGAGTCGAATGCGATCATCTTCGCCATCTGTGTGTCCTCCGTTGGACGTGCTCGATGCTTCGTGGTGCCGGGCGGTGGTGCCGGCTCGTGTTGCGGTCGGCGACTCCGTCCTGCCCCGCAGTCCGGCGAGACGCCTGCTGGCACTCTACGACGTCGACTGCTAACACCGCAACCGCTCCAACCGCACCCGCCCATTCGTTTGCGTGACGCTCTTGTTGGAGCGTGCCGACATTTCTGCAACACAAACGTCAGCGGTGCCGCGGCTCGTTCGTTTGCGTGACGCATTTGTTGGGGCGCCCCCACATTTCCGTCACGCACACGGATGGGTGGGGCGATCAGGTGGGGGCGCCGTGGCGGCCGGCTCCCCCGGCGAAACGGGTGGCCCCGGCGGCGGTCTCGCCAGACGCGAGGGTGGCCCGGCCGAGCCGGGTCTCGTGGGCGAGGGCGTCTCCCAGGTCGAGCCCCCACTGGTCGTAGCTCGACCGACGGTCGTGCCGCATGCAGATGGGCGGCAGCGCGGCCAGTTCGGCGGCGAGAACGAGCGCGATGTCGAGTGCCTCCCCCGGGCCCGCCAGGCGAGTCACCAGGCCGATCCGCTCGGCCTCCACACCGTCGACACCCCGCCCGGACAGGATCAGGTCGAGCGCACGGGAATGGCCGATCAACCGCGGCAGCCGGATCGTGCCCCCGTCCACGAGCGGGACGCCCCAACGCCGGCAGTAGACCCCGAACGTGGCGTCGGTGGCGGCGACACGGAGATCGGCCCAGCAGGCCAGCTCGAGTCCACCGGCGACGGCGAAGCCCTCCACGGCTGCGATCACGGGCGTGTCGAGCACGAGGCGGGTCGGACCCATCGGACCGATCGAGCCGACGATGTCGGAGCCGTCGATGTCGTCGATGCGGTTGCCGCGCCCGTCGGCGATGGCCCCGAGATCGGCGCCCGAACAGAACGTTCCACCGGCTCCGGTGAGCACGGCCACCCGTACGTCGTCGTCGCCGTCGAGATCGACGAAGACATCGTAGAGCAGTTGCGCAGTGGGACCGTCGACGGCGTTGCGCACCTCGGGCCGGTCGATCGTGACGACGCGCACGACGCTGCGGTCGTGCCCGGCGACGGGATGGTCCTCGACGGTGACGCTCATGCCGCCCAGCCTGGCACCGAACCCGTTTGCGTTGCAGAAATGTCGGGACGCCCCGAAGAAAACGTCACGCAAACGAACGAGGGGGCGCGGGTCAGCCGCCGGCGACGGCAGGGATGATCGACACGGTGAGACCGTCGTCGACCTTGGTGTCGAGGCCGTCGAGGTACCGGACGTCGTCGTCGTCGACGAACACGTTCACGAACTTGCGCAGGTTGCCGTCCTCGTCGACCAGCCGATCACCCAACCCGGGGTGCGCAGCCTCGAGTGCCGACACGATGTCGGACAGCGTGCCCGGCTCGACCGGGACCTGCTTCTCTCCGCCGGTCAACGGGCGCATGGTGGTGGGGATGCGAACGGTCACTGCCATGGTCGAGATGCTACCGGCGGCAATCCCGACTGGCATGGTCGACAATGCCGGTGGCGCAGCATCGGTATCGTCGCCGCATGGCCGCCGCCCGTCGCCTCCGCAAGGTCGTCGCCTGCCCCGACAAATTCAAGGGCACGCTCTCGGCCGACGAGGTCGCCCGCGCCATCGGGCACGCCTGCTGGGAGCTCGACATCGAATGCGTCGAAGTGCCCATGGCCGACGGCGGCGACGGTCTGCTCGACGCCCTCGGCGGCGCCAACCGCACGTCGCTGGTCACCGGGCCACTCGGCGATCCGGTCCGTGCCGACTGGCGCCTCTCGAAGGGCACGGCGGTCATCGAGATGGCGCGGGCCAGCGGCCTCACGCTCGCCGGTGGCGCCGACGCCAACGACCCGCTCGACGCGAGCACCACCGGCACCGGCGAGCTGATCGACCACGCCCTCGATGCCGGCGCCAGACGCATCATCGTCGGGCTCGGCGGTTCGGCCACCACCGACGGCGGTTTCGGGGCGATCCGCGCGATCACCGCCATCTCCCGGCTCAAGCAGGTCGAGCTGCTGGTCGCCTGCGACGTCACCACGCGATTCAGCGATGCCGCCCGGGTGTTCGCCCCCCAGAAGGGCGCCACACCCGCGCAGGTGGAACTGCTGTCGCGGCGGCTCGACCGCATGGTGCAGCTGTTCGACGAGGAATACGGGGTCGAGGTCACCTCGATCGAGGGCGGCGGCGCAGCCGGCGGACTCGGCGGTGCCCTGGCCGCACTCGGCGGGACGCTGTTGCCCGGGTTCGAACTGGTCGCCGACGAGGTGGACCTCTACGACCATCTCGGAGACGCCGACCTCCTGATCACGGGTGAGGGCCATCTCGACGACACGAGCTTCGACGGCAAGGTGGTGGGCGGCATCGTGTCGATCGCGCGAGAGCACGAACTGCCCGTGCTCGCCGTGGTCGGCGACGCAGAGACGACCACGGTCCGGGCCCACGCCCGTGACCTCGACGTGGTCTCGCTGATCGACGAATTCGGCGAGGACGCGGCATTCGCCGAACCCAAGCGGTGCATCGAGCAGGCGATCGCCGCTCGACTCGGCGACGGTTCGTCCTAGCGGATCTCGCCGACGCGTGCCCCGTGGCCGGACCGGGGGGTCAGCCCGTGGTGGTCTCGGTGGAACCCGCGACGTCCGGCGCCGTGCCGGTCGACGGCGTCTCGCCCGTGGCAGCACTCTCGCCCGACATCTGCTCGAGCGTCTGGTCGGCCTCGTTCGTGCCGAGCATCACCAACACCCCGGCGTCGCCCAGCGTCCCCGAGTCGACGGGAACCGGATCCGGCACGGTCTCCACCGTGAGTCCGCCCATCACCCGGGCGACCGAGTTGGCCACGTCCTCGGCTGCCGCGATGCCGGGGTCGTAGTACACCACCGACGCTTCGAGCTGACCGGCGGTGGAGTTGGTGGGGGCCCCCGTGGTGAACCCGGCGAGTTCGAGCGTGTCGGTCATGCGGCCGGCCGACCCGCCGATCCCACTCGCGTTGGCGACGATCACCGTCGCCCCCTCGGTGACGAGCGGCGGTTCGGTGGTGGCCGGAGGTTGGGTGGTGGCCGGGACGTCGGAGGTGGCGGGCGCCGTGGTGCCGGCACCGGTGTCGACTCCGTCACCGGGATCGGCGGCGCCGCCACCGTCGTCGGTGATGTTGTTCAGGATGAGAAAGCCCACGACCACGGCCACGACGGCGAGCACGATGCTCAACGTCGAGGCGACCGGCGACCCTCCCACTCCCTGGCGCGACGACCGCCGGGGCGGGCCCCCCGACGTGACTGCGTTCGGATCCTCGTTGGTCATGCGTGCGCTCCCTCTCCCCCGGTCGACGCCATCCCGTCGAGTCGAGCCTTCCGGGCCCGAAGACGCAGCCGCTTCAGCCGACGGACCACGAGCGGGTCGTGTTCCATCGCTGCCGGATCGTCGAGCACCTTGGTCAGTTCAGCATGATATTCGTCCGGAGAACACTGGAAGCGCGCGCGGATGACCTGGTCACGCGGTTCGTCGTTGTTCCACCA
>Ga0102938_10002384_pt1 | contig 14210 bp, 6 predicted proteins | sample SalPonR2_B_D2_MG_FD_84516 | JGI IMG/M metagenome (GOLD analysis project Ga0102938, IMG submission 84516) | Salt pond soil microbial communities from South San Francisco under conditions of wetland restoration - Salt Pond MetaG R2_B_D2_MG | ecosystem: Environmental > Aquatic > Marine > Intertidal...
ATTGCGTGAACGCTGTGGGTGTCGAGGTCAACACTGCCTCCGCGCCGCTGCTCGCGCGGGTTGCGGGTGTGGGCGAGAGCGTGGCGCAGGCGATCGTCGCGCATCGCGATGCGCATGGGCGGTTTGGCGCGCGCAAGGTGCTGTTGAAGGTGGCGGGGCTCGGGCGCAAGACCTTCGAGCAATGCGCCGGCTTCCTGCGCATTCACGGCGGCGATGATCCGCTCGACGCATCCGGCGTGCATCCGGAGGCCTACCCGGTGGTCGCGCGCATCATCAAGGGTACGGGCAAGGATCTGCGCGATCTGATCGGCGATGCGGCCACCCTGCGCGGCCTGCGACCCGAGCAATTCACGGACGACGCTTTCGGCGTGCCAACCGTCGCCGACATCCTCGCCGAGCTCGAAAAGCCGGGCCGGGATCCGCGTCCGGAATTCAGGACGGCGCGTTTCGAGGAGGGCGTCGAGACGCTCGGTGATCTCAAGCCCGGCATGGTGCTCGAAGGGGTCGTGACCAATGTCGCGGCCTTCGGCGCCTTCGTTGATATCGGCGTGCATCAGGACGGGCTGGTGCATGTCTCGGCCATGGCGAAGACCTTCGTGCGCGACCCGCGCAGCATCACCAAGCCTGGCGACGTGGTGCGGGTGAAGGTGATGGAGGTCGATCTGCCGCGCAAGCGCATCGCGCTCTCCATGCGCCTCGACGATGAAATCGGCGCGAAGCCGGGTGGCGGGCGCAACGCCGACAAACCGCGTGCCGAAAGACAACGGTCCGACGCTCCCGGCCCGAAGGCCCGCGATGCGAACCGGCGCGATGGGGGCGGTCGCGGTGCGGGTGCGGGTTCCGGTGCGGGTGCGCTCGGTGAAGCGCTCAAACGCGCCGGCTATGATGCGAAAAAGCCGCCGCGTCGCTGATGCGCGCGCCAACCTGCAGCTTTCACAGACACGACACGTGGTCTATGGTCGCTCCCGTTTGGCGGGAGCGGCCCGTCGCCGGAGGAGTGTCAGCGATGGTGGATATCGCCACGCGCGTCTATAATCACAACTGGAAGATCGATCCGATCGTGCGCTCGGTGCTCGATACGGATTTCTACAAACTCCTGATGGCGCAGACGATCTTCCGGCGCTATCGCGACGTCGCGGTCACGTTCGGCATCACTAACCGGACCTCCTCGGTGCGTCTGGCCGAACTCATCGACGAGGGCGAGTTGCGTGAGCAGCTCGACCATGTGCGCACGCTGAAGCTCTCGCGCGGCGAATCGACCTGGCTGCGCGGCAATACGTTCTATGGAAAGCGGCAGATGTTCTCGCCGGAATTCATCGCCTGGCTCGAGGATTTCCGCTTCCCCGATTACCATCTGGAGAAGCAGGACGGGCAATACGTGCTCAGCTTCGAGGGGCCATGGATCGAGACCACGATGTGGGAGATCCCGGCGCTCGCCATTCTCAATGAATTGCGTTCGCGCAATGTTACCCGCACCATGGGCAAGTTCGAGCTGCAGGTGCTCTATGCCCGCGCCATGGCCCGGGTCTGGGAGAAGGTGCAGGCATTGAAGGCGCTGCCGGGAGTCTCGATCGCCGATTTCGGCACCCGGCGCCGCCACAGCTTCATGTGGCAGGACTGGTGCGTGCAGGCGATGATCGAAGGCCTGGGTGATTCGTTCCTCGGCACCTCGAACTGCCTGATGGCCCTGCGCGCCGAGGTCGAGGCGGTTGGCACCAATGCCCATGAACTGCCGATGGTCTACACCGCCCTCGTCGCCGATGACGAGGCGGCGATGCGGCGCGCGCCCTATGCGGTGCTGGCCGACTGGCAGCAGGATTACGACGGCAATCTGCGCGTCATCCTGCCCGATACCTACGGCACCACCAACTTCCTCGCCGACGCGCCGGACTGGGTCTCGCAATGGACCGGCATCCGCGTCGATTCGAAGGAGCCGATCGCCGGCGGCGAGGAGGCGATCCGCTGGTGGCGCGCGCGCGGGCAGGATCCGAAGCAAAAGCTCGCCATTTTTTCCGACGGGCTCGATGTCGAGAGCATCCGGCGCATCTACGGCCATTTCCACGGGCGCATGCGCCTCGGCTTCGGCTGGGGCACGCTGCTGACCAACGATTTCCGCGGTTTCGTCAAGGGTGAGGAACTCGATCCGATCTCCGTGGTGTGCAAGGTCGTCGCCGTGAACGGACGCCCGGCGGTGAAGCTCTCCGACAATCCGACCAAGGCGGTGGGGCCTCCGGAGGAGGTCGAACGCTACCGGCGCGTCTTCGGCATCGAGGAGCAGGCGGCGCAGCCGGTTCTGGTGTGAGGCAACGCCGAGACGCTCCCGCCCGCGAGATGGCCATTGTGTGCGATAAATTGCACAAGCGCTTTGCGTGAGTGCTGATCCGCACGAAGCCGACACGGCGTCAGGCGCGCTTCTGCGGAAGGCGCGTGGTTCGGTCTCCCCGAAAAAGTATTTTGTCTCAAGCGCTTGTTGGTTTTTTGGGATCGTGGGGCATCCGGGGCGCAACAGAGCAATGCGGGGGCGTCGAATCTGCAAATTATTATATAAAATAATATTATATATAATAATTTTAATTGATTTACGTAATGCGTCAGCCTAAAATGAATGATTATTTCGATTTTTTCGTGCCAAATTTTCATCGGAGATTACGCATGTCAGAAGGCATTTCCGGCTCCCGCCCGTTTGGCGAACGCTATCGCGACGCTACCGGCCAACAGGGTGACGCACAATTTCCACTCAGCGCGCCGACGGGACCCATGTTCCGTTCCCGAGACCCTGAGAACGAGAGCCCCCGATACGAGCACCATCGACGCTTCAGCCCGTCTCAGCTGCAGCATCTGGACCAGATGGGAATCCCCAATGACGGCGTCTCCACCGTCTATTTTTCACACGGCGAGCAAGGCGCCCGAGAGGCTTATCAGTTTGCCCGCTACATCAGCGGGGGGCCCAACGGTGCGCCGGCGATTCTCGCAAATGTCCGGGACACCGGAAATCCCGAATTCCAAGGAGAGTTGGACAGATTGAGGCGCGAAGGGGCTGCCACCGACGCGCTGACCGCCGGCCTTTCGATCGGGGCGGGCGGCGCTGCCGCCAGTCGAACAGGCAGCCCTCAGGTCGTATCCGCCAGGCGCTCCGATGGTGGAGGCCACTCGCAAGGAAACTCTGGCCCAAATGGTGGCGGATGGGGCTCCGGACCCGGTCGGCCCGGTGGCGGCGGCACACCGCGCGGCCCGCATGGCGGGGGCGGAACGGCGACCGCGACGATACCTGAAACGCTGCGTGGCGCCGGCGCCCTGCGCGCCCCGGCGGCAAACGTGATCACACCGACGGATGGCCGGCTTGGAAACACTGCCGGCCCGCAGGCCTCGTTGGTCCAACCGCAGCTCTCCCCGTCCGCGAATGCCGCCGCGCAGTTCGCGCTGGGCAATCAGCCGCAAGGTCCCTCAACGCAAAGGCAGGCAGAAACGCAGAATCCCGGACTGATCCCCGACGGGCTCGGGCCGCAAGTCGCTACCGGTATCAATGAGGGGCGCAGGCCAGCGCCGGACACGACTGGCGCGGGGCTCGGCGCGGCTGCGCAGGAGCAGCTGAATTCCGGCAGGTCGGGTCAGGGGCCTGCGCAAGGTCGAGAAGGTTTCGGTCTCGCGGATATGGAGGGCGCTCCGCAGGACCCGGTACACGGGCCGGCTGCGAGGGCGCGGAACGAGGAGGAAACCGACCAACGTTTGCGCCGGTTGGAACAGCAGTTTCAGCGCGATCGGGATGCCGCACAGACCCAAAACGAGGCACGCTCCGCTCAGGTGCGTGAGCGACTCGACAACATCAACGCGAGCGTACCCGCACGTGAGGACTTCCAGATCGCGGCGGATATCGTCGACGCGCTGCCCGAAACGCTCGGCCCCGAGCGCTTTGCGGCATACGAGAAGATCATGACGGATCCGATCTGGCGCCGCGCGTTGGAGGATCAGGCCCATAATCCGGACTTCCTCGATTTCGTCCAGTCGATCATTGCGGGCAATATCGATCCGCAGGTGGCGACCAACCGCCTGAGAAACAACGACCCCGATACGGTCGGCGCGCCGCCGCTCACCGGTCTGAGCCGCGGGCGCGAATGGGATATCCCGGATGTCGAGCGCCTGCTGCGTCCCAACGAGCAGGATGCCTTCCGGCGCTATGCCGAGGCGTTCCCGGATGTCGCGCAGATCGTCTTCGAGGCCGGTTACGATGCCAGCGCCGGCCAGATGCGCGATGCGATCCGCGCCCTCCTCAACGGCGCCTACGGCCAGGACGTGGCCGCATCGCTGCGTTCAGGCGGTCTCGCCGGCGGACGCGGCGGGCCGCCCTTCAACACCGGCCCGTATACGGGGACTGGTGGGGAATTTGTGGATCCGGAGAGACAGCCGGATACGCAGCAGGCCGATCGCGCGGAGGAACGGCGGCGGATTATCGTGCCGGGTGCGGCGAACACGCAAAACCTCCCGCCCGATTATCAATACGACCCGGATGACCCGGACAATCTGATCATCGTGCCGGAAGAGGTGGCCGGATCCTCGCAGATCGATACGACGACACCTTTGCACACGCTCACCCCCGCTGAACTTCTGCGTAATGCACGGCTCTCGCAAGCCGCCGGCGCCCCGCCACGCGATCAGATTCAGGAGGTTTTGGGTCCCGGAACCACTGTCATCATCAGGCGCAGTCGCGATTTCGGCAACTATGACGGGCCCGTCCAAGACGGTCACGTGCATGACGGCTTTACGCTCAATACGACCGCCGGATTGCAGATTCTGGGGCTCGACCCTGCAGAGTTTGCCGACTTGCCCGGTGTTGGCGCTGGCACTTATGATACGTCTTGGGACGCAAATTTGCCGCAAGATAATGTATTCGAAACGGTTCAGCGATACAATCAGCGTGTGCACGCGTACTATGAGAGGATGGGCGGCTTCTCGAATTCATTTGCTGTTCGCCCAATTATCTCGGATCCGGTAACTTATTGTGATCCCAAGACGGAAGAGTGTTTGCCGGCTTACTATGTCGCCCGAGTAGGAGGGCAAAATCTCATCGGTCTCTTACGATTTGACTGGGAGCGTGGCGTTGCATATGTCGATGAAATGATCAGCGATCGTTATGGTGTACCGACGATCATGCCGGTCGAAATGCCGATCGAAGTTGCAGCGGAGATACTGGGCCATCCCATACCGCCCGATACGGAATTTATCGAATATTATCAGGCTCCCGTGGGATGTGAACTGCACTACGGGACGGTGGACGACAACAGGGCAATGCTCTTCAATAGCGCGATCATGATGATGTTTTATGATGAGCAGTATCCAAACGACAATATTTTCGACTATAAGGTCATTGGGACAATGTCGGGTGTCCCCTATCAGCCTGAGGCGAGCAATGCGATTTACGAAACATCGCATGCCGCAAATCAACTTTCCGACAAACTCGGGATCCCGCGTGACCTGTTACTCATGAATCAGGGCGAGACCAATCTCTCGAAGGAGAATATTCATACGGCGTCGGGCAGCTTGCATATTGCGGACTGGACCCCGGAGGTCTGGGCGCATGTGAACGAGTATATGGACTCGCTCGCTGGTACAGGCCAGGTCATCACCATCCACTGCGATCTGCGTCAGGCCGTCGATGTCGAGCCCGGGGCAGTCTTCAATCAATGGCCGCCGAGCCTGGCCACGTTCTTTACCGAGAGCCAGGTTTCGAATCGCGAGCATATCGTCCGCCTTGCGAACGAGCATCCGGACGGCATTTTCGTGCTTGCGCATACCGGCCTGAACGTCACCGGCCCGGTCAGGCCCGATCACGCCGACGATCTGCGGTGGATGCTCGAAAACGCGGTTCACAATAACCTCTATTTCGACATGTCCTGGGCTGCCGTGTATCTGAGCTACGCGGAATTCTCCGAGCTCTACGGTCAGTTGATCAAGGATTATCCGGACCGGTTCATCTGGGGGAGCGACAACCTGCCCCAATTTGCCACTGACGGCGAAAGCCCGACCATCGGCGTTCTGGAGGAGTTCTTCAATACGGGCGTCACGGAACATCTCTCGCAGGAAGAAATGGAGCGGCTCTTCGCCCAGAATTACGAAGACGTCTTCATTGCTGGCGGGCGTCGTCACGGTGAATGGCGTGCGGACCCGGCCAATGCCGAGTGGCTCGCGACCCGCGAGCCGGGCGATTTCACGCCACCGAAGATCTGGACGCGCGATGCCGATGGCGAGTTCCACTTCATCGCCAATCCGAAGTTCGAGGCTACGGAATAATCCGCGAGCGCTTTCGGGGCGCCCTGCGCGGCGCCCCGATCATCCATCCGACGAAACCCGCCGGGCCTGCCCCGGCGGGTTTTGGTCATCGCAATCCACCCAACCGGATCGCGCGCGGATGCACCTTCCCTGCCTTCATGATACCGCTAGGCTCGCTGACAGATCATCGGGGGAGAATGCCATGCTGCGCCGTCACGCATTGTCGGAAAACCTTTCGCGCAAAGCCAATATCCGCAAGCCCGTGGCACGCGGTGCAGGCGGTGTCGTCGCCGCGCATCATCGCGTCGCGGCGCAGGCCGGGATCGATATCCTGCGCAAGGGCGGCAATGCGGTCGATGCGGCGATCGCCACGGGTTTTGCCGCCGGCGTGGCCGAGCCGTGGATGAGCGGCATCGGCGGCATCGGCGTGATGCTGGTGCGCGAGGCGCAAAGCGGGCGCATCAGCGTGATCGATTTCGGTGCGCGCTCGCCGCGCGGGCTCGACCCGGCGGATTTCCCCGTGATTGGCGGTGCCGATTCCGATCTGTTCGGCTGGCCCATCGTCGAGGACAACCGCAACGTCGTCGGCGCGAAGGCGATTGCGGTGCCCGCCATGGTCGCGGGGCATGCGCTGGCGCATGAGCGCTTCGGTTCGAAGCCCTGGGCGGATCTCGTCATGCCGGCAGCGGAGATCGCGCAGACGGGCGTCGAGATCGACTGGTACGGGTCCATGATCGTGACCACCGCCCTGGCGGATCTCCAAAACGATCCCGGTTGCGCCGAGCATTTCCTGCGCGGCGGATATCCCCTCATGCAGGGTCCGACGGCGGGTGCTGCGGCTGCACGTCTGCCCTGGCCGGCACTGGCGCGCAGCCTGCGCAGCATCGCGCAGGAGGGCGCCTCGACATTCTATACCGGCAGCCTTGCGCGTGCCCTGATCGCCGATATCGAAGCGCGCGGCGGCTATCTTTCGCTCGATGACCTGGCGGCAGTGAAGGCGCAGGTCCGCGAACCGGCCACTCTCCGCTACCGCGATTACGACATCGCCGTCGCGCCTGAGCTCAATGGCGGGCCGACCATGCTGGAGGCGATGACGACGCTTCAGGACGGGCATGCGCCGTCGGGCGATGCGCCCGATGCGGCGATGTATGCCGCAATGGCTGATGCCCTGAAACAGGCCTGGACGCGCCGGCTCGCGGAGATGGGTGACGGCACGCCGCACCCTTCCTCGACGACGAATTTCGCCGTGGCGGATGCGCAGGGCAATCTCGTGGTCTGCACGCAGACCCTGCTCTCGCTCTTCGGTTCACGGGTCCTTTCTCCAGAGACCGGAATCCTGATGAACAACGGCATCAACTGGTTCGATCCGCGCCCTGAGGCGGTCAATGCGATCGGGCCGAACAAGCGGGTTCTGGCCAATTACTGCCCGGCCATTGCCACGGGCGCGGATGATGTGATCGCGCTCGGCGGGGCGGGCGGGCGCAAGATCATTCCGGCGATGATGAACCTGCTCTGCTTCATGATCGATCACGGCATGTCGCTGGAAGACGCCATGCATCATCCGCGCATCGACGTGTCGGGCCCCGACAAGGTCGTCGCCGATGCAAGCCTGCCCGAGGCCCTGCTCGAAGAGCTCGCCGCCCGGCATGAGGTGACGCTGGCGGACCGGGTGCCCTATCCGATCAACTTCACCACTGCGAGCGCGGTGCGCCGGCGCGTCGGTGTCAACGAGGCGGGCGCCGAGCCGGTCCAGCCGACGGCGGAGGCGCTGGCGGTATAGTCGCCCGATCGCGGTCCGCAGACATGCGGCGAAGGCGGTGGTGCCGCAAGCGCATGCGGACACGATGCGGCGTGACGTTCCCGTTTTCCGTTGTTTTCCGGCCCGTTTCGTCACCGGTCCGACGCCGTATCGCGCGCAAAACCTGTGCAAAATCCGGGAATTCGCGCGCGAATACGCCGTTTTCAATTCGGTATGCTTGACCGCGCCCGGTGCATTAATACATATGAATACAGTTCGGCGTCACAATACGGAGCGGGTCATATCAAGCTGGGCTGTTTGGTTCAGGGAACCCGGTAACGTCTCAGCATAACGGATCGACAGTGTACGAAAATCAGGATCAAAAGCTTCGCAGTGTCGAGGCAGGGGCAGAAGCGGGGGCGGATACGCGCGAGGGCATGCGGGCCCGTCTGCGTGCGGCCATTACCGATAAACTCGTCTATGCCGTGGGCAAGGATACGGCTCATGCCAGCATGCATGACTGGTATCTCGCGACTGCTCTGGCCGTGCGCGACCGGATTGTCGACCGCTGGATGGAATCGACCCGCGAGACCTACCGTCAGGAGGGGAAGCGGGTCTGTTATCTCTCCCTTGAATTCCTGATCGGGCGCAATTTTCGCGATTCGGTGAGCAATCTCGGCCTGATGGAGCCGCTCGTCGAGGCGTTGGGCGATCTGGGCGTGGATCCCGATCTGTTGCGTGAGCAGGAGGCCGATGCAGCGCTCGGCAATGGCGGTCTCGGGCGGCTGGCCGCCTGTTTCATGGAGAGTCTCGCAAGCCTGTCCCTGCCCGCCATCGGCTACGGGATCCGCTATGATTACGGGCTGTTCCGGCAGGTCATCGTCGACGGATCGCAGCATGAAGTGCCCGAGGACTGGCTCAATGTCGGCAATCCATGGGAGTTCGAGCGGCCGGAAGCGACCTACAGGATCGGCTTCGGCGGCACGACGCGCGACGAGACCGACGCAGACGGGCGCATGCGTCGCGTCTGGCAGCCGGCGGAAACCGTGATCGCCAAGGCCTACGACACCCCGGTCGTGGGCTGGCGCGGGGCGCATGTGAACACCTTGCGGCTGTGGTCGGCGCGCGCGTCCGAGCCGCTCATGCTCGATGCGTTCAATCATGGCGATTACGTCGGCGCAATGGCGCACAGGGCGCGGGCCGAAGCAATCTCGCGGGTGCTCTATCCCAGTGATGCGACGCCGGCCGGCTACGAATTGCGTCTGCGGCAGGAATATTTCTTCACCGCCGCATCGCTGCAGGATCTCGTGCGCCGACATCTCAGTCAATTCCAGGGCCTCGACAACCTGGCCGATCATGTCGCGATCCAGCTCAATGACACGCATCCCGCCATCGCGGTGGCGGAGCTGATGCGCATTCTGGTGGACGAGAAGGGGCTCGACTGGGAACGGGCCTGGGAGATCACCCGCGAGACGCTGTCCTATACCAACCACACGCTCCTGCCGGAAGCGCTCGAAACCTGGGCCGTGCCGCTGATGGAGCGGCTCCTGCCGCGTCATATGGAGATCATCTACCGGATCAACTGGCTGCATCTAGAGGCGGTGGCGGCGCTGCCGGGTGCTGATGACCGGCTCGGCAGGGCGTTGTCGATCATCGACGAGGAGAACGGCAAGCGCGTGCGCATGGGGCATCTCGCCTTTGTCGGGTCACGCAAGGTCAATGGTGTTTCGGCGTTGCATACCGATCTGATGCGCGAGACCGTTTTCGCCGATCTTCATCGCATGTTTCCAGACCGCATCACCAACAAGACCAACGGCGTCACCTTCCGGCGCTGGCTGCAGCAGATCAATCCGCGCCTCACCCGTCTCATCATCGAGACCATCGGGCCACGCATGCGCGATCACCCGCAGGCACTGCGTGACCTGGAGCAGCATGCCGATGATCCGGCATTTCAGCGCGCCTTCGCCGATCAGCGCCTGGCGGCCAAGCAGGATCTCGCCGGATTGATTCGCGCCCGCACCGGCGTCAGCGTCGATCCGACGGCGATGTTCGACGTGCAGATCAAGCGCATTCACGAATACAAGCGCCAGCTTCTCAACCTGCTCGAGTCGGTGGCGCTCTACAACGCCATCAAGGCCGATCCCGATGCCAACTGGGTGCCACGGGTCAAGATCTTCGCGGGCAAGGCGGCGGCGAGTTACGCGCAGGCGAAGCAGATCATCCGCCTCGCGCATGATCTGGGTGCGGTGATCAACAATGATCCCGCCATCGGGGACAAGCTGAAGCTCGTCTTCCTGCCGAATTACAATGTGAGCCTCGCCGAGGTGATCATCCCCGCTGCTGATCTCTCGGAGCAGATTTCCACGGCCGGGATGGAGGCCTCGGGCACCGGCAACATGAAGCTCGCCCTCAACGGTGCGCGCACCATCGGCACGCTGGACGGGGCCAATGTCGAGATGCGCGCCCATGTCGGGCCGGAGAACATGACGATCTTCGGCCACGACGCTCAGGAAGTCGCGGCCCTGCGCGATACGGGTTACTGCGAGGCCTCGACGCTGGACCGATCGACGCGGCTCGCGCGCGTGCTTTACGAAATCGAGACCGGACTGTTCTCGCCCGATGAGCCGCGCCGCTATTCATCCCTGACCGAGGCCGTCGCCTGGCGTGACCGCTACATGATCGCTGCCGATTTCGACGCCTATTGGCAGGCACAGCGCGATCTTGATGCGCTCTGGCTCCGCCCGGACGAATGGTGGCGCAAGGCGATCCTGAACACGGCCCGGATGGGCTGGTTCTCCTCGGATCGCACGATCGGTGAATATGCGCAGGACATCTGGCGCGTGCGCCCGCTGATTCACAGCGCCTGACGCGGGGCGTGTGAAGCAGCGCTGCCATGGGTGACGCGATGACGCGCAGCGGGCATCAGGACTGCTACAGATCCAGCCCGTAGAGGTCCCGGCGCAGTGTCTCCACGATCGGTTCCAGCCTCGGCATGGTGGGGTAGAGGCTGAGCGCCTGTTCGTAGCTTGCCAGCGCGGCGGCCTCGTCCCCGATTTCACGCAGGATATGGCCCAGCCCGGCCCAGGCGCTAAAATGGCGCGGCTCCAGCGTCACCGTACGGTGGATATCAGCCATCGCGGCCAGCGGATCACCCAGGCGGTGGAAGGCGACGGCGCGCCTGTTCCATGCTTCGGCCCAGTCCGGCTGCATCGCGATGATGCGATCGAGCAGTTCCACAGCCAGCGCATCGTCGCGCTCGCGCATCGCCTGACGCGCACGGGTCATCAGCAGGTCCGCCGTATCCGAACCCGAGCGCAGCCAGCGTCTGTTGATCATCAGCACCACGCCGCGCGCCTCCGCAGCACCCTCTGCTTCCCCCAGCCGCACGAACAGATCGTCGAGCGTCGCATCGTTGCGCGCCGGAGGACGCTGCAGCAGCGCCTCGCTGATCACGATAGCCTTGCGACCGGCGCGGGTGACCTTGTCGGTGGCCTGTGATTCGGCGCCGGAGCCGGACAGGGTTTCACCGGGCGGCTGGGCGGGCCGGATATCGGGTTTCCCGTTGATTGCGGGTTCGGGGAGGACGCGCACGGACAGTTCCGCCGAGAGGGCGGGGCCGGCAAGAATCGCGATCAGGGCGACCGACGAAAAGAAGCGCATTCGCAATGATGCTGAAAACGGTCTCCATCGTCAATTCACATCCGCGTGCGACCCGGTGTAGCGCTGATCGCTTCGATCCTGCACGCTGACCAACCGTGACTGGCCAGAGCGCACCGGGCATGGCTTTTTGCTGAAAGACTTGCGTTTTGTCATCATTTCGTGAAACCGGTATGTGACCCACGAGGCCTGCGGATCATGCCGCACTGACGGGCTGTATCTGCTTCGAGCATGCGGCATATCATGGTTGCGGATCATTTTGCCCAGTGAGGGCCGGGGAGCTTCCGGGAATGGTGTCTACCATCGAGAAAATCTCGTCGATCGACAGTCCGGATCCGCGTCCGGCAGCGTGCGTCACAGGTGGTTTGCCGGCAGCCGTGGCAAAACCCGCAGGAGCCGTTGCCGACAATATGCGCCACGCGGACGCCTTCCTTGATCATGTGCGTTTCGATCATGCGGTCGGGATATCCCTCGGGCGTATCGGCAATCTCGAACTACGGCTGGCACAGGGGGAGGGGGATGTCGTGCGTGCGCAACGGCTGCGTTATCAGGTCTTCTACGAGGAAATGGCTGCGCAGCCTGATGCATTCGCATTGCTCACCGGTCGTGACGCCGACGCTTTCGATGCCATATGCGATCATCTGCTGGTGCTCGATCACGTCAAGGGGGATGCGCCGAAGGTGGTTGGAACCTATCGGCTGCTGCGCCAGGAGGTGGCGCGGCGCCATCGTGGGTTCTACACCGCCACGGAATATGCCATCGGCCCGGTGCTCGAGGCGCATCCGGATGCGAACGTCCTCGAACTCGGGCGTTCCTGCGTGCTTGCGCCTTACCGTAACAAGCGTACGGTGGAATTGCTCTGGCATGGCATCTGGAGCTATGTGCTGCGCCATCGTATCGATGTGATGCTCGGCTGTGCGAGCCTTACGGGCTCCGATCCCGAGGCGCTCGCCCTGCCGCTGAGTTTCCTTGCGCATTTCGCGCAGGCGCCTGGGGAATGGTGCGCCCGTGCGCATGCCCATCTGCACGTACCGATGGCGCGCATGCCGCGCGAGGCGATCGACCCGCGAGCGGCGCTCGCCTCCCTGCCGCCCCTGATCAAGGGCTATCTGCGGCTGGGAGCCGGTTTCGGTGACGGCGCTGTGGTCGACCGGCAATTCGGAACCACCGATGTGCTGGTGGTGCTGCCGGTCTCGCGCATCAATCCGCGCTACATCGCCCATTTTGGCGCGGATGCCGCGCGCCACGCGTGACCGGGCTCCCATGAGAAGCGCCCGTCCCGACGGAGTCGGACCGGGCGCTTCGTGGCCTTGCGTTCAGATCGCCTGCCTCAGATCAGCTTCTGCGGCGCGGCGGCGCGAATATCGGCATCGACGTCGTTCTCGAAGCGTTTGAAATTCTCCTGGAACATGTCGATGAGCTTCTGCGCCGTCTCGGCGAAGGCGGCCTTGTCCTGCCAGGTCTTGTGCGGGGTCAGGATATGCGGCTCGACGCCCGGCACATGGGTGGGCACGGCCAGCCCGAAATACGGGTCTCGGCGGAAATCGGCCTTGGAGAGCGAGCCGTCCAGCGCCGCCGTCAGAAGCCGACGGGTGACGCGGATCGGCATGCGCCGACCGATCCCGTGCTTGCCGCCGGTCCAGCCGGTATTGACCAGCCAGCAATCCACATGGTGGCGCGCGATCAGTTCACGCAGCAGATTGCCGTAGATTGAGGGCGGGCGCGGCATGAAGGGGGCGCCGAAACAGGTCGAGAAGGTCGCCTGTGGCTCGGTCACGCCCTTCTCGGTGCCCGCTACTTTTGCGGTATAGCCGGAGAGGAAGTGATACATCGCCTCGGCGCTGGTGAGCTTGGCGATGGGAGGCAAGACGCCGAAAGCGTCGCAGGTGAGCATCACGATGTTCTTGGGATGCCCGCCGCGCCCGGTCTCGCTGGCATTGGGGATGAAGTCCAGCGGATAGGCGCAGCGCGTGTTCTCGGTCCTGGAGCCGTCGTCGAAATCGGGCATGCGCGTTTCGGGATCGATCACCACATTCTCGAGCACCGTGCCGAAGCGGCGGGTGGTGGCATGGATCTCGGGCTCGGCATCGGCGGAGAGCTTGATCGTCTTGGCGTAGCAGCCGCCTTCGAAATTGAAGATGCCGTTGGGGCCCCAGCCGTGCTCGTCATCGCCGATCAGCGGACGGTCGGGATCGTTGGAGAGCGTCGTCTTGCCGGTGCCCGAGAGGCCGAAGAACACGGCCACGTCCGAGGGGCTCGACATGTTGGCCGAGCAATGCATCGGCATGACGTTCTTCTCGGGCAGGATGTAGTTCAGATAGGTGAAGACGGATTTCTTCATCTCGCCGGCATAGGAGGTGCCGCCGATCAGGACGATCTTGCGGGAGAAGTCGATGGCGATCACCGTCTCCGAGCGACAGCCGTGGCGGGCCGGATCGGCGCGGAAGCTCGGCAGGTCGATGATGGTCAGGTCCGGCTGGAAGGAGGGCAGCAGGTCACGGTCGGGCCGGCGCAGGAGGTTGCGGATGAACAGCGAATGCCAGGCGAATTC